>Ga0113563_10002526_pt1 | contig 11072 bp, 9 predicted proteins | sample Mud3Dept3metaG_FD_80117 | JGI IMG/M metagenome (GOLD analysis project Ga0113563, IMG submission 80117) | Freshwater wetland microbial communities from Ohio, USA, analyzing the effect of biotic and abiotic controls - Mud 3 Core 4 Depth 3... | ecosystem: Environmental > Aquatic > Freshwater >...
ATGCCCGTTGAAACATCGGTTGCTGGGATGGGACCATCCGCCCCTTCTGATTCCTTTTCAACGCATTTTGAATTTGACGTACGTTCTCCCAGCTATATTGCAGGTGATAGTAGCCGTTGACCCTCGGCCGTTGGTCAGCTCGATATTTCCGGCCTGTTGGATGGTCCCCCGGCTTTCAAATACGATGGTCTTGCCTGTCCCGAAAGCCGCTTTGGTAATCTGGATGTCCCGTCCGATCATGGCCGGGCATTTCCATTGTCCCGCAGCCATATCAGAGCCGCGGTAGCGGTTGTTTGAGGGTTCGAAGGTTATGGAAAGCCGGGTGTTCTGGGCCATGGCTCTTTCTTTCAGGAGGGCGATGTCGCCTATGATTTCCCGGGCGGCGCTACGGAGGTTCCCGTTGATGGCCATTCTTTGAAAAGTTGAATAACCCATGACCCCTATCGCAGCAATAATGGCCATGGTGACGGACAACTCCAATAACGAGAACCCCCTTAGGCCTATCCATCCATTGCTCGCCGACCTCTTGGGGGGTTTTATTGTCGGCCTTTTTGGGTTCAATTTATATCCTCATTGAATTAAATCGTTAAATATTCAAAGCAATAATCATTCCATTAATCAAATTCTAGTAATGGATTCTAATATTAAAACAAATGAATCTATTAATCGTTAATAATTAAAGACTTATCCATTATTCTGGATCTCCCCCTTTTTCTTTTTCAACCACGGGAAAGGCAGGCATTCAGCGATTTTTCCGCAAGTTCAATAATTTTTTAAATGAGGCTAAAGCTTTTTAATAGCCAGAAAGGGAACCCCATGATCCGGGCCTCGATATTGCGGCGGAAATCAAATCTCTTTTAGAGGGGGTACGCCGGAAGAGAAAAGCCTAAGCTCATATGGAATCTTTTCATAGGTTTCTGGGCGGGGATAAATTTGGGGGAGGCCTTCAACGGGTGGGAAAAAATCGGTGGCACCAAGCAGACACAGGGATCATTTCTGGCATCTTTCAAGGATTCGTTCCATACCCCTTCTTTGGCCACGGCGCTTTGGCCAAGGAAAGATCGCATAAGTGGAAAACAGGGAAACAAGAAAAATAGCTGCTCAGGCCGGCTCTCCAATACAACCGCCGTCGACCTGTCCCGGCGGAAATTCTAGGGCTGGACGCGAAGGTCTCGCCAGTGAATAATGCTGGTGGAGGGTCCGGATCCGGCCAGCGACCTGGAAAGGGGAGAAATCCCAGAGCTCGATATGGTTTCTGCTGGCCTCCCGGGCCCCCCGCTGACAGATATATACACATCAGGGGTGCTGCCCGCCACCCCTCTCACCTCCAAAGGTTTAATAGAGATGACCGGGGCCGAAGGAATCCCCGCGCCCAATTCAATCCTTCTCTGCCCGGATTCGGAGAAGACCCCCTTGCCGGGGGTGTAGACCTCTCCATCGATGGAAATGGACATCATGGTAACCCCGTAAAGGGCTCCGATTCCCGCAGCCCCGCACAGGTCTTCGGTGACAGGCGGGGTGTAACTGGTGAAAAAGACGATACCCCTGAACACCGTGGCATCGGAGAGTACCCTCTCCTGCCCGCTGAAATCCAGGTACCAGCCGTTCCGTCCCGTCTCGGTAAAAGTAGTGCTGGTGATATTCTGAAGATTGCTCAGGGTATAAGCGGAAGTCGGGTTTTGATCCTGAATGGCCAGAAACTGATTCTGCGCACCCTCGTTGTTGGGATTCGCCCTGTCTCCCGTTCCCCAGAAGACCCAATAATAGCTTAGGTCCTTGGCCACCGCCGGGGTGTTGAAGGTGGGAAGCTTGTTCCCCCCGGGGGTATAAAGGATCATGGCTTTCCAATCGCCGGTACCGCACACCTCCCCGTCCGGGTTGAAGGGGCAGAAGGTAAACTTCCAGAGGTTGCCCGATAGGTCACCCACGTAGGCGGTATCCACGAACCCGTCGTTGTCCCGATCGATTATGGCCGGGGTTGCCGGAATGAAGCCCATCGCGTTATTGTTTCCTTTGGTGTAGCTCCAGAGAACATTTCCGTCCTGCAGGTCCACCACAAAAAAGCCTTTCCCTGCATTCGATCTTTCGGGAGTCCCCATGGTGTAACCCCCGCCGATGAAGCCCACCCATTTTTCCTGGCCGGCGATCTTAACCCTGCCCATGGCCATCCTGCTCCAGGGTTCGCCAAGGTAAGGAGCTTCTGTTCCACTCGGCGTAAGGGTCCACCGGAATTCTGGAAAATAAGTGGTATGGGTCACATCCAGAGCTTGATAACCACAATAGTAGGTGTGAGGCGGGTTATATTTATCCTTGAATTGACCGTCACAACTGGGTGAAGCGCTCCAGAGGTAATCGGGATTGTCCCCGAGACCCCGGACCCCCATTCCCAGGCCGACCACTGCGAGAGTCTTCCAGTCGGTGGCCAGCTTTCCCGTTCCGTCCCCCGTGCCCAGCCAGACATCTGCCACGCTGATGGGTCCATCCACAAAATACTTATGTTTCTTGGTGGTGGGGTGAGAGGTATGAGCCCATTCCTTCAGTTTGGGGAGCAGATTGGGTGGGATAAAACTCCATAACTCTCCCCCCGTTTTCGTCTCAAAGGCATGGATTTGTCCGTCATTCGCCCCGGCAATCACGATCTGCTTTCCGTTTCCCGAAGTCCTTTGGCTGTCCCTCCGGAATGCTTCGAAGGCCAGGTTCCGGTCCCGTGGGTCGTTAAAGAAGAGAGAAGGAGACCCCACGGTCACAGGATTGGCATGGAAGATGTCTCCCAGCTTGCGTGGATAGTCCGGGTTGGGCACCTCTACCCCTCTAACCGGCAGGGTGGCGTTCCCCCGCACGTATCCCACGATTTGGTCCCTCTCTTCCGTTTTGGAAACGGCCAGGCCGAAATAGGTGGGGGAAATGGTAGTAGTGGTGAAATTTCGCAAAGAGCCTTCAAGGTAAGTTCTTATGTTCCGCCCGCCCGCCGCCGTACCCTCCAGCACCGATCCGGCTTCCCAGATCGTGCCGCCCAGGCTTCCGTCTTCCTCGATGGCTCTCTTTCTCAATATTCCCTTCCAGAAGGGTTCCGCCGCTATGGGCTCAAAAGAGGCGACATAGATGAAATTCTCGTCCGAGGTGCGGACCGCAGATACGGATGGTTGGGAGAACGAATAGGTTCCGGATTGGATTTCGGTGAAGACTGCGTTCAGGGCCTCTTGAAGTTGCGTGGGATTGTCGGCATAGTAGGCCTTCCCGTCAACCGCCGTTCCGCCGGCCTGGGCCATGGTATCCACCATGGCTTTGGCTTCCCCGGTTAATCCCACACCCACAACAAAGGTCCGTATGTCGTAGGTGCGTAGAGCCCCCCCGATGTTGACTCCCAAGCTTCGCAGCGTTTGAAGATGGCCGATGACCGAAGGCATCAGGGAGTCGGCCGTTCCCTTCACCCCGACCTCATTCACGCTGGGCAACCCATCGGTCACGTAAATGATGAAGTTTCTCTGGCAAGCGGCAGCTTGGGATTGAATCGGCGTAGGGTAAGTACCGCCCAAATCCTCCCGGGGGTGATTTCCCTGGAAATAGGCCACAACGGACTGAAAAGTGCCGGGGGTTGGAGTGAGGCCTGCGCTAACCAGGTAGGAACACCTGTTGGGGTCGGTGGTATCCGCGCACCTCATGTAATCGTCCGGGTTTCCTTCGTGGGTCTCCAATTTCGCCAGCAGAGCCCTCAGATGCCGGTCGTCGATTGGGTTCTCATCCACGGGAACATGAAGATACCCGTTCCCCGGGGAAGTCGTGGCATACCAGCTTTTTCCCACATAAAGGGTGGCCAGCCTTTTTCCGAATTCGTTGTACCCCAAAGCAATGTCCGAATCTGTTGGGCTGAGGTAGAGGCTTCTCCTATAATTGTAATACTCGCCCTCCCCCCGTGGTCCATCGTCTGAAGTGCCGATTTTTTCCCCATATAGCTCGTAATAGTCATCGCCATAATAATCGTTGCCAGTGTATTCATAAGGGTAGAAAAAGCCTTCCAGAGAAGAGTCGGTGTCATAGTAGGGGAGAGCCTGTTTGTAATAGATGAACCTGCTCGGGTCCGTGGGATTGGGAATGCGATTCGTTTTCGGGTAAACCAGGTCGCAGTATTTATTCCTTGAGGCCGATCCGTGGGCAAACCCGGTGATGCTGTCATCGATGTACGCCGCCACGAAAGCCGGGTTTTCTGCGGTACAGGCCGACTGGCAGGCGACCCTGGCTGCCTCGCTGCCCGTCCTACAGTATTCCACGCAGGCATCCACGGGGGTTGGGCAGTAGGATTTCGGTTCGTAGGATACAAAGTAAGGGTTGTTATAGATAAATCCTTTGATCGACGAGGGGAGTCGGTAGGCCATGAGTCCCAAGCGCATTGTGTTGGCATAGGTGGTGGCCAGGTTGTCGAGGACTCTCTTCGCCTCCACCGCCTTGCTGCCCGTGCTCCAGGAGCCCACGGCGTTGCCGAAAAAATCCTCATCCATGCTGTTGGAATTGTCCAGGATGATCAAAACGTTGGGCTTTACCGACCCGCGAATAAATTCATCTTCCCCCGAAGGTGACTGTCCGTAAATGGGGGATAAGAGAAAAAAGAAGAAGCTGACAAAGACGGATAAGCCGAAGGACATTTTTCTATTCATATTTCTTCACCCACGCTCCCTGCCTTATTGTCGCTGTCGGATGATTACTTCCAGGAGCTGTCCATTCAGGAAGGTCATCTCGGCGGTCTTTTTGGGCATCCCCTTCAGGTCAGCATCCTTGATCTTCGGACTCAAGTCCAAGACCTTCACCCCGGACAGGCTATACTGGTTCTTCTCGGTGTACAGGACTCCCCCTTCGATTTTCTTTACCAACTGGGTAATCCGGCGAACCGAGCTTTTGGGAGCAGGCGTTTTCTTCTCCTCCGGGGATTTCCCGGCCTTTTCTCCCTGAATGCCCCCGCCCCCTCGGGAAGGACCGGGCGTTGACCCCCAGGCTTCAAGCCCAAGAGATGTGACTGCCCAGAAGACCAGCAAAATTCTAATGAAATGCATAGGAGGACTCCTTTTCTTATCTGTAAGCAGTAGTAACCTCCACCGGGCCGAAGCCTACCCCTGCCTCCACCTGGACCGAGCTCTGATATCTGTTGTTCATCCCTGTTACCGTTGACACAAACCGATTGGATCCCCAGGATTGCGAATACCCGGGCATGGAAATCGAGGCCGGGCCTCGGGTGGGGATGGCGGGCGTTCCGATCCGGTATAACGTATCCGAGTCCCATTCCGTGTCCACCCACACATCTACGTTGTACCTTCCCGGATCGCTTATATTCAAAGGATCGAATCCTACGGTGAGCCGGTGAACCCCGGCCTCGGTGGCCAGGAAGGCCTTTTTCTCCCCTACCATGCGGGAGCTGATGCGCACGTCCTGGGTGGTCACTGTGAATACCAGGACCCCTACAGCAGTTAAAATCCAAATGGTCATCAATGCGGCGATGAGCGCAAATCCCGACTCTTTCGTTTCTTTCATCCCTAGACTCACTTTTCTTGGGTTAAAAGGCATGGTTCCTCACCAGCACGCCCGTGGAATAGGTCATCCGTTTCCTGACCTTGGTCGCCGGGTCCACTTCATCCGTCTCCACCGCCAGGGTGATACCGATTCGGCGGATATTGGGGATATCGTCGGGATTATCTCCGGGGTAGAGTTCCCCCCCTGGATCTATAGAGTTGAAGTAACGGAAGATCGCCGGTTGACCCCGGCCATTCACAACTCCCGAATCGAGTTGGCAGTTGATCACCCGCACGGACCTGGGACGGCCGGAGGCAATGCTGTCCCCTAGAAAAGGGAATGCGGCGCTTGCAGCCCGTATGTTGTCACAGTTGGCCGTCTCCCGGGTAATGAACCGATTTTGCCCATCAAAGTTGTAGTGGTACCGAATGATCTCCCCCCGGTCATCCCCCACAAGATTGCTTTCCCCGATATCCATCTCTACAGTTATAGCTGTGGGGGTCGCCTCTCGGATCCCCTTGAAGCTTTGATTTCCTGGGATCGTGCATTCCACCGTGGAGCCAAATGGAGGAAGGTCAATCCACATATTCGGGGCGTAGTGCGGATTATAGGAAGCCATGCTCAGGTCCAAGCCCATGATCTGAATCGCTGCCCGGACGTCCTGCTGGGCCGCCACTTTCCTCTCCACCCCGGCTGACGACTGCTGGGCTGAATTCATGGCCACGTAGGCGGCCCCCAGCAGCAGCATCCCCACCACAATGGCGAACAGGACTTCGATCAGGGTAAAACCCAATTCTTTGGGCTTCATTTTTCCAACCTCACTGGGTAAAGTTCCGTTGGCGGGTTACAATGAGGCTCTCGGCGATCCCCGTGGCATTCCCCCACCACGTGACCCGAACCCTCACTCGCCAGCTTCCCCCAAGGTCCGTTCTCTCGGTCTGGACTGTATAAGCGATGTCTCCTGGTTGAGCCGATTCTCTCCCGCTCCCATGCACGGTTCTCGTATCAGTGACACCCGGAACGGTTTCCGTAACTGCGTTGTTCGCATTCATGATCAGTATTTCGTTTCTCTCCATTTCACCCTGGAGGATTGCGGCAGCCCTCCCCAGAAGGTCGGAGGTGCCCGACAGCCTCCAACCCGAGGGCAGCAGGGTGAGCAGGGCCATGACGCCCACGCTGATCAGGGTGATGGAAACCAGCACCTCAATCAAGGTAATGCCTTTCTTATCGCATATCGAATTCAACATGGGTTCTCCCCGAAATGTTGGATTGAATCCTGGCCCTTGACCCGCGGCTGTTGGTCAAAACAATCGTTGCCTGGGTGACCGTTCCCCGGGTTTGAAAATCCACATTCGTTGGGTTGGTCTCCCCGGGGTCGAAAAGGATATCATTCCCATACTGATTCAGACTCTTCACATCTATGTTCTCCCATGAAAGACATGGATTATTTGTGTTGGTGCATCTTTGGAGGGTGTATTGGTTGGCCCCCAGGTTGAGAGCCAGGCGATGGATCCGGACCCCCCCGACCGCTGTGTCTCCGGCCATGGCCCTCTGTTTCTGTTCGGCAAAACCGGCGACGATGCCCCTGGCGGCTGACCGGAGGTTGCCATTGCCTTGGTACTGCTTGAAAAATGGATAGCCAATACTCATAACCACAGCCACAATACCCAGAATTACCAAGAGTTCCAGTGTTGAAAAGGCCCTTCCATACAAGCCGTTTGAATGAATTCTTTTCTTACCCATCAACTTTAGCTCGAACCTTTCCGGAAGGGGCCCCGCGGGCAAAGGAATCCTTCTCTTGGGCTTTCTGCAATATCCATTCCCCCTTTTCCTCCATCTACAAAATAATCAGCCCGTTTCATGCTATCCCAATTTAATAGAAAATAACAATCATTTCAAGTATTAATGTTCCTCCGGCGGACGTGGAGGATGAATCCATTTTGAGAAAAAGTTTCTTTGTATGCCACAATGGCTTAAAATCTTTTAATTGCCTTAAAATGATTTAATACCGGTGGACCCGCCAAAATTTAGGAAAGCCGTCGCTCTCCCGGAGACGGGAGAGCAGAACTGATTGATGTTACTGAATTCCCGCTTCCATGGGAACGACGAAAATGGAATAAAAACGGATTTTTAGAAAAACATCAATATTCGCTGCCGTCGATGTGATACTCCTTAATCTTGCTCAAGAGGGCGGGATGGCTGATTTCGAGCAGCTTGGCGGCCTGAGTGCGGTTGCCCTTGGTCTTTTTCAACGCCCGGCGGATTAGCTCTCCTTCCATGACCCGGTTTGCTTTTTTGATCGAGATCTCCTCCCCCCATACCTCTCTTTTCCAGGAGGCTCTCTCCCCTAGCACCTCGGAGGGAAGACAATCCGCTTCGATCCTGGGTTCCTGGGTCAGGATCATGGCTCTTTCAATGGAATTCTCCAGTTCTCTCACATTTCCCGGCCAGGGGTATTCGAGCATGCGGGCCAGGGCGTTTTCGCTAACCCCATGAATATTCAGGCGATGAAGGCTGTTATACTTCTGGATGAAGTGTTCCACCAAAAGGGGAATATCTTCTTTTCTTCCCCGTAACGGCGGAAGATGAAGCGGCAGGACATTGAGGCGGTAAAAGAGGTCTTCACGGAATTTCCCCTCGGCCACTGCCCGGGATAGGTCTTTGATCGTTGCGGCGATGATGCGTACATCCACCTGGAGCGGTTGTTCACTCCCCAGGCGCTTCACCTCCCCCTCTTGCAGGGCCCGGAGCAGCTTCACCTGAGCCGACGGACTGGTTTCTCCCACTTCGTCCAGGAAAAGGGTCCCCCCATGGGCGATTTCGAAGCTCCCCCGCTTTTCTTTCTTTGCATCGGTGAAGGCTCCCCGCTCATGGCCGAAGAGTTCGCTCTCCAGGAGGGTCTCCGGGATGGCCCCGCAGCTGACCGCCACGAAAGGCCCATTTCCCCTGGAACTGTTAAAGTGTAACGATCGAGCCACCATTTCCTTTCCGGTGCCGCTTTCCCCTAAGATAAGCACCGAGGCCTTGTAATCGGATATTTTTTTAATGGTCTCGAAGACCTGCAGCATCTTGGGGCTTTTACCGATCATGTTGCCGAAGGAATAATCCCGGCCCACGACCTGCCTCAGATTCGCGTTTTCCTTCCGCAGGGTCTCCCGTTCATCCGCTTTGCGCAGGGCCAGCAGGATCTCGTCGGGCTTAAAGGGCTTGGAGATATAGTCATAAGCTCCCCGTTTCATGGCTTCTACGGCGGTGTCCAGGCTTCCGTAGGCGGACATCATGATGACCGTGGTCTCCACCCCGCGATCCTTTAGAGCCGCGAGCAGCTCCAATCCATCCATTTCGGGCATGACCACGTCCATCAGGATAAAATCGAAGAGATGGGATTCCACCAGGGAGAGGGCCTCTTTTCCATTCGCCGCGGTCAGGACCCCATAGCCCTCCCGCTTCAGGACCAGGGAGAGCATATGGCGCATGGCTTCTTCGTCGTCGACCACCAGGACTCTTTTGGTGTTCATGTCGTTCCCCTGAAAGGATTTGCCGCAGAGGGGCCAGCGGGGCGGGGCCGCGCCGTGTTGGTCTTTTCCTCCGGGGCTCAAGAGCCTATGAAAAAATAGGTAAAAGAACGGTAAATCGGGTTCCTTTCCCCGATTCGCTTTGGACCCAGATTTTTCCGCCGTATGATTCCAGAATCCCCAGGCAAATGGCCAGGCCCAGGCCGGTCCCCTCGCCTGGCGGTTTGGTGGAGTAGAAGGGCTCGAAGATTTTTCCCAGGGCTTCTCCGGGAATTCCCGGACCGGTGTCTTCCACTTCCACTTGCAGGATGGAGCTCACTTCCTGCAGGGGCGGGGGGTGAGAATCCCGATGGATACGAAAAAGAGGGGATTCTCCTGCCTGGGTGGCTTCTTTCTTCTTCTGGACGGCCGGACCCAAAGAATCCTTCAATTCCTCCGGGGGCAGGGCCCGGGTGGTGATCCGGATTTTTTTCTCCCCCCCGATCTGGGGAGGGTTATTGGAAACCAGGGCGTCGGCCGCGTTCAGAAGGAGGTTGATCATCACCTGCTGCAGGTGATGGGAATTTCCCTTCCAGCGGGGAAGGTCCCGCTGAAATTCCCGGACCACATGAATCTGCTCCCACACCTTCTTCTGATGGGAGAGGAGGGAAAGGGCCCGGTCGATAATTTCATTCACCTCCACCTCCTCTTCCATCCGTGGAGAGGGCCGGGAAAATTCCAGAAGCTCCCGCACGATCCGCCGGATTCGTTCGGCTTCGCTCTCCGCCCTTTTCAAGACCTCCGCCTTCTCCACCTCAGCCAATCCCCCTTTGGAGAGAAGGTCCAGGTAGCCCAGGATGGCGCCCGTGGGATTACCCACTTCATGGGCCACCCCCGCAGCTAGGCGCCCGATGGAGGCCAGTTTCTCCGAACGGATGATCTCGTCCTGGGCCAGCCGCAGTTCCCGGTTGACCTTTTCCAGGGAACGGATGTATTCCTCCATCTTGAACCGGTCTTCCCGCAGCCGTGAAGCCATGTGGTTGAAAGAGGCCAATACTTTTCCCACCTCATCCCCACCCGAAGGCCCGTTCATCAATTCCAGGTTTCCATCGGCGATCTTCTCCGACATGAGCACCAGTTTCTTCAAGGGGCTGATGATCATTCGGGAAAGGAGAAAGCTTCCCACCACGACCAGAAGGGAGGCGGTCAGAAAAACATACAGGAAGATAATGCTCTGGGAGCGGAATAGCGTTTCCTGCAGGTCGTCCAGGGGAATTTCCGCCCGGATTCCGCCTGCCGTTCGATCCCTCAGTACCCAGGCGCCGGAAATCAAGAGGGGCGTTTTCTTCATGAGGGAAAAAGATTCTTCCGACCCGGATCCGTGGGCAGAGATTTTTCCGGAAGCCATGGCCTTCTCCAGACCCATATCCCGCAGGACCTTTCCCACCTGCTCCGGCCGTGAGTCCGCCAGAATGCTAAAATCTTGATTCACGACCGTAAAGTGGAAATCGGGATGGCTCTGGGCGAATAGGAAGATAAATCGGTCCAGATTCTCCGCAAGGGTTTGCCCATGACCCTCCGGGGTCCAATCCTCTAGTGACTTTTGCAAAGCCCGTACGATTTGCTTTCCTTGCCGAATTTTCTGATTCACCAGGGTCCTCTCCTCCACCTTCAGGAAGAGGAATCCCACGAACGCCACTGCCCCGGCCATCAAAATGGTGAGGGTAAAAACAATTTCCGTCCGGATCCCCGGTCGAAAACTAAAAGCCATTTTTTCCGCCCGAGAGGAGGTTAAAAAAAAGCCGTTTAAGGCTTTCCAAGGCTAAGATACCAGTCGATGAGTTGGGGGCCGAAGAAGAGATAAGCCAGCGCCCCGAAAGCCAGAAAGGGGCCGAAGGGGATGGCGTAGTGTCTTCCCTCTTTTTGCGCCAGCATGGCCCCTCCTCCGATCACCGTCCCCGACAGGGAGGCAAAAAAAAGTGTAAAGAGGATCGCCTTCCATCCCAGCCACGCCCCGATCATGGCCAGCAGCTTCACGTCCCCTCCCCCCATCCCCTCCCTTTTGGTGACGGCTTCGTA
>Ga0113563_10002527_pt1 | contig 11072 bp, 6 predicted proteins | sample Mud3Dept3metaG_FD_80117 | JGI IMG/M metagenome (GOLD analysis project Ga0113563, IMG submission 80117) | Freshwater wetland microbial communities from Ohio, USA, analyzing the effect of biotic and abiotic controls - Mud 3 Core 4 Depth 3... | ecosystem: Environmental > Aquatic > Freshwater >...
CTTTGATGGCGATGTCGATGGTTTCGCGGTCACGCATCTCGCCGACCAGGATGATATCGGGATCCTGCCGCAGCGCGGCTCTCAGAGCCTTGGCGAAGCTCTCGGTGTCGGATCCGCACTCGCGCTGGGTGATCGTGCACATGTTGTCGTTGTAGAGGAACTCGATCGGATCCTCGATGTGACAATCTTCGCCTGCTTTGTCCGGTTGATCAGGTTGATCATGGCCGCCAACGTGGTCGATTTCCCGCTTCCGGTGATCCCCGTGACGAGCACCAGCCCACGTTCCGCCAGGGCGATCTGCGACAGCACCGGCGGCAGGTCCAATCCTTCAATCGTCGGCAAAACGGCCGGAATGTGGCGCAGCACCAACGACAGGGTGCGCCGCTGGCTGGCGATGTTGACCCGGTAGCGGCCATGGCCCGGCAGGGAATACGAGCAGTCGCAATCGGTCAATCCGTCGATGAATCCCGCCACGTTGCCTTTCGTGCATTTGCGGCCGGAAAGCAGGATGCCTGCGGCCATACCCGCGGTATCTCCGGGCAACAGCGGCCCGGACTGCGGGGCGGGAACGAGTCTGCCGTCGATGCGGTAGCGAAAGCCGCCGGATACCGAGATGTGAAGATCGCTGGCGCGATAGTCGGCCATCATCCTGACGATCTGGTTGAAACGTTCAAAATTGTTCGCCGCTGTCGTCTTGAGTCCACTTTCCATAACCCCAGACTTATCGTCTGACGGAGCGAAAAGAATAGGGCTCTCGGCGCTGCAGCGGGCGAGAATCGATCAGAAAAATTGCTGTCTGACGAATCCCGTCCAGGCCGAATGGGTCATTCAGGCATCCAGCTGAGCGCCAACCCCGACGGCGGCGGCAAGCATTGATTGCCAAGGGGCTAATTCGGTGCCAATGCGAATTTTCAGACAAGGACCGGGTGCTTTAGATGGAATTCGGTGGCCGCTTCAAGGGCTTTGGCCAATGACAGGATCCAATCTTCCCTGTAGATCTGACCCGCGATAGTAATTCCGGTCGGTGTGCCTTTGGCGCTGAAGCCATTGGGCAGAGCCAGGACCGGATGCCCGGTCAGGCTGGTAATGGGATTCAGGCTTCTCCTGGGATCCAGAGAGGGCCGAGGGGCCACGATAACGTCCACGTCGTTGAACACGCGGGCCATGTCCTGCATCAGCAGCATCCGGACCCGATTCGCCTGGAGATAATCGGCCGCCGGCACAAGGTGCGCGACCTCGAGCACCGTCCGATGACCTTTCCATTTCATACCCTCATCCTTCCGCCCGCGGATGAATTCGTCGAAACCGCAGGCCCGCTCCGAATACTCGATGAAAAAATTCAGGTCACTCTCCGGCAGAGTGACCGGGCGGAGATCGAGTCCCAAAGAGCGGAGAGTGTTTAAGGTGGTCTCGTTGTTGCGCCGGTAATCGGCTTGTCTTTCGGCCTCGAATTCCGATTTGGCATAACCCACGCGGAGCTTCCTGAAATCCCAGCCGGCATCCCAGCTGAAAGGGACGCCCTCGGGGACCGAGAGATCGAGGCCGTCCGGACCGGCGATCGCGTCGAGCACCAAAGCGCAATCCTCGACGGCGCGGCACATCGGCCCGATCTTGTCGAGGGTAAAGCCCGCGGCCATGACCCCGAAGCGGCTCACGCGGCCGAAGGTCGGCCTCAGCCCGACGATCCCGCAGCGCTCGGACGGTGAAACCAGAGAACCTCCCGTATCGGTGCCGATCGCAAACCCTACGAGGCCGGCTGCGGTCGCGGCTCCCGATCCCGCCGAAGATCCGCTCGAACCTTCGGTCGGGTCCCAGGGGTTGTTCGTCCGGCCTCCATACCACTGGTCACCGAACGCCAATTCTCCGGTGCTCAGTTTGGCGACGAGGACAGCCCCGGCCTTCGTCAGACGCTCTACGACGGTCGCGTTCCGGTTGAGTATCCGGTCCTGGAACGCAGCCGCTCCCCAGGTTGTGCGGTACCCTTTGGCGGCGATGATATCCTTCGCCCCCCAGGGAATGCCGTGGAGCGAACCACGATAGCGGCCCGCGGCGAGATCGAGGTCCGCCTGGCTGGCCTGGCTCATGGCCAACTCTTCCGTGAGGGTCACGACACAGTTCAAAACGGGGTTGAATTTTTTCAAGCGAGCCAGAAACATCTCGGTCAACTCGATAGATTTCACCTGGCGCGTGCGGATGAGAGCGGCGAGTTTTGCGACAGGCCAGAACGCGACATCCTCGAGGTTCGCCGGCTTTCTGACGGACGGCAGCTTTGTCGGCTGGAATATCTTCTTTCCTGCTTTCCATGACATCCCCGGAACGCGGGGGTTAAAGTGCATCGGGAGCGGTACGCTGTTGTCCAATGGAATCTTCCGCAGGCTTTCATAGCGGGCCAGGTTGTTGTTGACCCCTTGAACCATCTCCCTTTTCTCTTCCTCGCTCAGTTCCAGACCTGCAACTTTGGCCGCCTGGCCCACGTCTTCAACCGTTACGCGGCCGGCCTTTCTTTCCTGCAGCCGGGCCCAGAGCACTCCCGGCAAGAGCGTCGCAGACAGTCCGATGCTCGAAAAATAGGCCAGAAAAGCCCTGCGATTGCCACTTTGTGAGCCCATCCGCTGGTTCATGATGATCCTCGACTTTCAGGGAGCCTCGCGGCGATCCCGGTCCGATCCGATCTTGGGTTGAGCAGGTCTCCGTACAGTCAGCACGCCTTCCACTTTTTCTGTTCCCGACCGGATCTCGACTCGATAGTCTCCGCTTCCGATGAGCCTGGCCCCAGCCCCGAGAACCGCGGGCGACGTATATCGGCCGTTTACGACCAGGTCCCAAGGGGCGACATTGATCCCCGCCCGGCCTTGCTCTTCGCGATCGAGAATGGCTTTGCCTTTATCGTCCAGGATGCGGAGGGACACGCGGCCCGCGTTCTTCAGATAGTAGTGAAACGCGGCGGGCTGCCTCGTCTCCAGGGCCCAATCCCCGCCGTAATCCCGGGCTTGGGGAAGCACGGCCGGACGGACGGCAAAGAGATGGACTTCCTTGCCGGCGATCTCGTCCGAGAAGTCCTGGACCGGCGCGAGGTCGAGCTTGAAGACGCTCCGACCGTGAGTGGCGATCACCAGTTCGCGCGCCCGGCCCTGAACCGCGATGTCGTGGACGGCGGCCGGCGGCAGGTTGGCGCATAATGAGAGCCAGGACTTTCCGCCGTTCTTGGTTACGTATACTCCGCCCTGGTCGGTGCCGATATACAGCGTTTGGCCGCTCCGCGGATCTTCCCGGATGACATTGACCTGTTCTTCGGGAAGTCCCGTGACCATGGGTTCCCAGGTCGTCCCGAAATCGGCCGTTTTGAAAATATAGGGGCGATATTCGTTTTCGCGGTAGCCGGTCAAGGTCACGTAGGCCGTCCCCAATGCGTGGCCCGAAGCGACCACCCGGCTGACCCACTTGGGAGGAAATCCGCGTCCGACTTCGGTCCATTCGGCGCCGTCATTGCGCGTGAGCCACACCCGGCCGTCGTCCGTACCGGCGTAGAGGATGCCGGGGCGGAGCGGCGACTCGCCGATCGTGGTGATGGTCCCGTAAGGGACGTTCCCCTGCTTCCCGGCTCCGGGCTGGGTCGTGAGATCGGGGCTGATGCACAGCCAGTCGTCGCCCCGGTTGAGGGACCGGTAGAGCTTATTGGCCCCGAAATACACAATGCCGGCATTATGGCGGGAGATAATGAACGGAGACATCCAGTTATAGCGGAGTTCGGGCTCGCCCTTGTTTGCCCTGGGCCGGATGCGTTTGATCTCACCCGTTCTCATGTTCTTGCGCTGGAAATCGCCGAATTGCTGCTCGAAATACATCGTCCCGGGATCGGCGGGATCGACGGCCGTCACATAGGAATCCCCGCCGCCCCACAGATCGATCCAGATGTAACGCCAGGGATCTTTGACGCCGTCCAGGGGAACGCGGTCCGCCGGGCCGAAGAGGGCGGCGTTATCCTGAGTGCCGCCGTAGATGAAGTAGGGATCCGCCTCATCTACCGTGAGCGCATAGAACTCACCGGCGGGGATGTTGTTGAGATGGAGCCACGTCGCGCCGCGATCGGTCGAGACATAGACGCCCCCGTCATTGCCCAGGATCAGGCGTTTGGCGTCGTTGGGATCGATCCACAGGTCGTGGTGATCGAGGTGGAGGGCCGGCGACGGATGGTCGTAGAGGTGTGTGACCAGGCCATGGAGATTCTGGAACGTCCGTCCGCCGTCCTCGGATCGATGGAGATTCGGGCCCAGCGCATAAAACATCTCCGGATTGTCGGGGGAGACGACTATGTCTCCGTAGAAATCGATTCGGAAAAGATCGCTTTTCATCGGCAGCTTGCGCCAGGTGCCCCCCCGGTCGTCGGAACGATAGACCTCGGGGCCGGTCACAACGGTCCGTTTTCCTTGCGGACTTGTTTCCTCGATGGGAGTCTGATTCGCCAGGAAGGCATACACGATCTGGGGCGCTGACGGAGCGACGGCCAGGCCGATCCGCCCGATGAACGGGCCGCCCGGCAATCCGCCGGCCAGGCGTTTCCAGGTCTCGCCGACGTCCACCGATTTGTAGACCGCCGACCCTTCCCCATGCTCGCGGCTGTTCCACGCCTTCCGGTCGTGTTCGTTGGTCGAGGCGTAGATTGTCTCGGGCATCAAGGGATCGATAACCACGTCGGCCGCGCCGACCTTGTCCGAGACGTACAGAACCTTTTTCCAGGTCTTGCCGCCATCCTTCGTCCGAAAAAGGCCTCGCTCCTCGTTGGGAGTGAACAGATATCCGAGCGCGGCGACAAAGACAACGTCGGGATTCTTCGGATGGATAGCCACGCGCCCGATATGATGGGTGTCCACCAGTCCCAGGTGTGTCCAGGTCGCGCCCCCGTCCGTGGACTTGAAAACGCCGACACCGGCGAATGAACTTCGAGCCAACAGATTCTCGCCGGTCCCCACGTAAAGGATATTGGGATGGGAGCGGGACACCGCCAGGTCGCCGATCGATGAGGTCGGCTGGTCGTCGAAAATCGGCGCCCAGTTCAGCCCGTTATTGGTCGTCTTCCAGACCGAACCGGATCCGAAACCAACATAGAGTATGCTGGTTCCCGGAACCGCATCTATGGTTTCAACCCGGCCGCCCTGGAATCTGGGGCCGAGGGATTGCCAGCGCAAGCCCCGAAATGGCGACTCGTCTCTCATCTGGACGTGGCGCTCCCACGACTGCAGGCGGAGGTCCTGACCGAAGATGTGAGCCGCCATCAGGGCGATGGCCAACAACAGAGTTTTACCCCTCATTGTCATCTCCTCACGCGATGGAAATCCGTATTCTGTCCTACCACTGGTCGAGCTTGCCGATCTGCTTCAGTGCCTGCATGGCCGCGTTTCTGATCGAACCCCGATGGGACGGGACCATGGCTGACTTCTCCAGGAATGGGACGACGGAAGGATCTCCCGTCTTTCCCATGGCTCGCAGAGCTTCGGCTTTGACGAGCTGGCTTTCGTCCTTGGCAAAGCGCTCCTTATAAAACTCGATCAGGCTGCGATCCTTCGCATCGCCGAGGGCGGCCAGTGAAGCCGTCCTGACGGAGGAGTGCGCATCCAGGCAAGTCTTCTTCAGTACCGCCTGAACCCGCGATTCAGTCAGCTTCCCGAGTGACTCAATCGCGCTGCGCCGGACTGCCCAGAACGGATCGTTCTGGGCGCGGTCTGCCAGTGCCTCGAAAACCCGCGCATCGTGCTTGAATCGCAGCAGGTCCGCCGCGGCTGCCATGCGCCCGATCACGTCATCGTTGCGCACCTGGTAGAGCAGCTCATCCAGTTCTTTTGGAAAATTGACTTCCTTCAGCAGCACATTCCCCTCGTCGAAACGGATGAGCAGTGGCTTGGCTTCCGCCGCGAATTCGCAAGCCTCCTCCTTCTCACGAATCCAAACAGCCCTGGCGGTCTTCCCCCTGGGCGTGGTGACGGCTATGGTGACGGGAACCCGGAAAACGGGAATGCCACGGTGGAAATCCTGGACCTGCGCAACCTTGACGATCGCGACTTTTCGCGCGTCGTCCCACTCGCTCCGGACATTGAAGACGGGATGTCCCGGCTTGTAAAGCCACTGGTCGAAGAACCAGTCGAGGTTTTGTCCGGTGACGGTTTTCACCGAACGGATGAAATCGTTGGTGTCGACGGAGTCAAAAGCATAACGATGCAGGAAATGGCTGAGGATTTTGTAGAACGATTCGTCGCCGACCAGGTTGCGCAGCATGTGCAGGACCAGAGCGCCTTTGGGATACGTGTGGCGGTCAAACATCTCCCCGGGCGCATCGTAGCGGTCGGTGACAATCGGCCGGATGTACCGTGTCTTCGCCTCGCGCAGATAACTATTCAACTTGTCCTGGAGATTGACCGCTCCTTCATCGTCGCCGCGCTCATACCGGTGATAGAGATAATCGGAATAGGTCCCGAAACTTTCGTTCATCCAGGTGTGCGCCCAGCTGCGCAAGGTGATCAGGTCCCCCCACCACTGGTGGGCCAGTTCGTGGGAAACGATGCCGATGGCGGAGAAATCTTTCTCATTCTTCTCATCGACCATGATCGAGTGAGTCATGGCCGTCGCGGATGTGCTCTCGGCGCCACCGCCCGACGGGACCGAAACCTGGTCGTATTTCTGCCAGGGATATTCGTAGCCAAAGATTCTGTCAAAAAATTCGATCATCTTCGGGGTCTTGCCGTAAGTGGGGATGGCCTTTTTCTCATCCTGAGGATAGACCCAGTAATTAACCGGAAGGGCCTTGTATGAGTCCTGGACCACGACATAGGGCGCGGCCGCCAGGAAGATGAGATACGTCGAGTGCGGGAGTTCCTGAGACCAGTGATAGGTGACGGTCCCGGCCTGCGCGTCTTCAGAGACACTCACCAGCAGGCCGTTCGCGGCCACCTTGAGATGGGACTTAACCGTGGCAATGATCTCGTTGGTGACTTTGTCGTTCGGGTAGTCGTAGCAGGGAAACCAATGATGGACGTGATCGGGGAAAGAATCGGAAAACACGAGCTTGGGATTGTTGGCGCTCTCGGCCATGAACCGGAGACCGATCTTTGGATCTTTGCCCTGGTAGGTGCAGGTAAACGAGCGGGTTTCCCCGAGCTTGAGCGGGCGCGGCATCCGCACCTTCAGCTCCTTGTCCGTCTGTTCGAATTGCAGGGGGTCGCCATAATCGCTTACTACCTTGGTGACCTTGAATTCCTCCGCATCGAGAACGCAGGTCTCGAGCCCATCCCGGAGCGAAGTCAAGGAAATGGTTGTATCTCCTTCAAAGGACTTCTGGTCGAGATCGAGCCGGATGGCGATCCGATAGTGGAGAGCGTCATAAGTGCGGCTGCGCTCTGATTGCAGGGCCTTCTTGGACCAATCGATCTGCTGGGCAGTCACGAACACGGCGCATGTCAGGACCAGGATCAGGGCGCGGATGTGTTTGCGCATACGAACCTCCCCAGGAATGCATTCTCGTCAAAATAGCTTTTCTTTGAGGATCTGCAGAATTCCGTCCTTCTTCATCAGAGCCTCGATCTCGGCAACCGTTCGTGGCACCCCCCGGGACAGGTTTTCATGTCCCGTTTCGGTGATGGCGATCGTATCTTCGATGCGGATGCCGATTTCCTCCTTGAGACGGAACAGCTGGATGTCGCAGGCAAAGACGAATCCCGGGACGAGGACCTCGTCCGGCCCGGCAAATGTTCCCGTGACATCGTGCGTCGCCAGACCGATGGAGTGGTTGTAGCCACCCAGGCGGACGATGCCGCGGAAATCCTGGGCAAATCGCTCCAGGCCTTTTTCCCTGAGGAGCGCGTCAACCCTCTCCCCGACCTGCTTCAAGGTCACGCCGGGCCGGTAGTTCGCTGCGCAGACATCATGAACAGCCAGGGCCGCTTCGTAGAGCTCTTTCTGCCGTGGTGAAAACTTGCCGGAGGCCGGGAAGGACGTCGAGATATCCACGTGATAATTCTCGAGGTCGGGCCCCGCGTCCAGGATTAGAAAATTCCCGTCCTTCAGCACCCGGTCATATTTGTGGTAGTGCCCGTAGGCATGATTCTTCCCCGACATGATGATGGTGTCGTAAGCCAGGTCCTGGGCGCCTTCTTTCTTGCAGACGAACTCGAAGACGGCGGCCAGAGCTTTTTCCGCCACTTCCGGTTTCGTCGACTGGATAAGGGCATTGTGCGCCTGGACGCCGATCCGGGCGGCCCGGCGCAGGATTTCGAGTTCGGCCGGCGACTTGATCTTGCGCAGGTTCCAGACCGTCGCCGAACAATCGCGGACATCCATCTGGGGGAATTTGTCGCGCAGCTGCTTCACGAACTGGAGCTCCCGCGTGAGGCGGCCATCCCACATGTTCAGGGTCATGGATTTTTGCAGGGCGTTGAACTTCTCGTTGCTGTTTTCGCGGCCGAGCTCTTCCGGTTTGAACATGGTGTACAGGGTGCGGCTCCGCTGGCTGAGTCCGGTGAGATACGAGTTGAACTGCTCCACCGGCAGGACTCTCTCGATCCCCGTGTATTCGGCTGGCTTCCGGATCAGGTCCAGGGGGATGTTCTCGCCGTCCGCCGTCTTCTCGTCCATGGTGAAGAACAGAATGCTTTCCTTCCGCACCCCGTCGACCACCAGAAAGGCATCGGGAATCTCCACACCTGAGAAATAATAAAAGTCGTGACCTTGGCGAAACTCGTAGTCGCTGGCCGGCGTGGGCGCGCCCAGGAAAATGGCAGCCCCATCGGGGATCTTCTCCATGAGACGGTTCCGTCGGGTCGCGTATTCTTTCTTGTTGAACGGGCCCGCGGCAAAGGCTGCGGACAGTGAGACTGTCAGGCAAAAAATCAGTCCCGAAATCCAAACCGGTCGTTTCATGGCGTTCCCTTCCTGCGCTTGCGGTGCAGAGGCAATCATCGATTCGTCTTGCGCGGCACGCGTTCATCGCTCATCGCCGCGTGATAGGCGAAGACGGCCATAATGACGGCATTTTTCATCAGGTCCTCGGCCTGCAGCGTGTCCAGAAAATCGAGGTTGGTGTGGCCGGCCGTCCCCGGGATCCGATCCTGGATGAATTGGAAGCCGGGCAGGCCGGCATCGTTGAACGATACGTGGTCCGTGCTTCCCACGCTCTGGATCGAGATCGCGGTGAATCCGAGATCGCGTAGCGGCTCCATCCAGGCCGCAAAGATCCCCCGGACAAACTCATTCCCCTGGAGGTTGATCCCGCGAAACGCCCCCGCGCCATAATCCTGGTTGAAGTAAACCGAAAACTTTTCATGCTCCGGTTTGGCGCCGGCTTTCGGGTCCTTGGGATTGCCGAAGTGCTTGAGGACATATTCCCGTGAGCCGTGCAGCCCCTGCTCTTCCCCGCCCCAGAGGGCGACGCGGATCGTGCGCCGGGGTGCAACGCCGATTGCCTTGAGGATGCGGGCGGCTTCGAGCGCAACCGCGCATCCCGCCGTATCGTCGCTCGCATTGGGGCTCGCATGCCACGTGTCAAAGTGGGCTCCGATCATGACGACCTCGTCCTTCAGGTCACCTCCGGGAATTTCGCCCAGGACGTTGGCGGCCTTCTCGACCTGCTCTCCAATGCGGTTGCGGATCTCGATCTCAACCTTGACCGGAATGTTTCGTTTCAGAATCCGGTACATCCGATTGTAGTGCTCCGGCGTGATCGCGACCATGGGAAGGGACGCGAGGTCCTTTTCACGCGACCATCGGTCGGTGTTGGTGCCGGGGCGGCCGAAGCCGCGGACCGCGCCGAGCTTGCCCCCCTCACACTGCAAAACCGCGACGGCGCCTTCCGCCTTGTAGAAATCGACCTTCTCCTCCGGGCGGAGCAGATCGGGATTGCGGGGCGCAGCCGGAGCGGCCGGCCGCTGTGGCGTGGGCGTGATCATCTCTTCCAGTTGCTTGAGTTCTTCTGCCGTGCGGCGCGGAGTCGCCTGGGCGAGTGCATTGGGGTCGATCAAGGCGGGCGGAGTCGCTAGGACAGCCATGCCCTTCAATTTGCCTTGGTACTTTCCCAGGTCGCTTTTCGACTGGATGTCGGCGATGACGGCGGAGAGAGTCAGCTTGCCGTTCGTGCCCGGCGTGTAGGCCAGCGGATACCCGACCATGGGTTGGTAGTCCGGCTCCAGCATGTGGAGCGAGACATATTCATTGTCCCAGGACGCGCCATAATCCATGAAAGGTTCGACGACCGTGTTGACCAACCCGATTTTCTCCATCTTGTCTTTGGCCCAGACCTGGGCTCGCTTCATGTGTTCGGAGAGTGTCAACCGCGCGCCCAGGACATCAACCATGTAGCCGGCCATATCCATGACTTGCGACCTCTGAAACCCTTCCTCGCGGATCTTCGCGACCGTGCGCATTCCCGCGCTGGACGAACCGGCTTGGGGGTACGCGGAGGCAACCAACAAAAGCAAAACCGCCAACTGCCCTTTCACAAAAGATTTCATATGACGTCTCCTGATGATGACGATCTATAAGGCCTTTCAAGCCGGGCGACAAGTGGAAACTTGATTTCCGTGACAGGCACCATAACTTTGCAGGTGCAGCGTCCGAATTGCGCCTGTTGCCGAAATCACCGGTGCCCGGCGCGGCCTGATTGCCAGGAGCCTTTGGGGCGCCCGGGCGTCCCACACTGCAGCACACTGCAGCAATACAGGAAACCTGGTCGGAATTCCGGGCAGCGATATCGTTCAATTCGGTGTGGTCGCCTTCCATGTCATCAAGCTCCCAGCTGCACTTCGCGCCGCGATCCGCCAGTCTCCATTTCGAGGTGACCACGGCCCGGCTGCCTTCGTGCTCGCACTGTGTGTGGCGAATTGATAAGAAAGTGGATTGTACTGAAGGCGGATTTCTAAGGGGCCGGGGATTTCGCGTCCATTGCTTGCGATCATGGAGCAAATTCCTCTGCGCGCGACACTGGGAACATCTTGTGTGCGTGGTTGTCCCGGAATGACCCCGATACCGAAACAATGGCAAGGGATATGTTTTGAGATATCAGGCAGCCTTGGGTGTCTGATATAGGCCGC
>Ga0113563_10002529_pt1 | contig 11072 bp, 10 predicted proteins | sample Mud3Dept3metaG_FD_80117 | JGI IMG/M metagenome (GOLD analysis project Ga0113563, IMG submission 80117) | Freshwater wetland microbial communities from Ohio, USA, analyzing the effect of biotic and abiotic controls - Mud 3 Core 4 Depth 3... | ecosystem: Environmental > Aquatic > Freshwater >...
ACAGCTGAAACGCGAGATGCACGGGAACAGCGAAGTCGGTTTGACGACTAACGCCACTATGCTAAATGAGGACACGGGAAGGAAGCTCCTTGACAGCGGTCTCGACTTTCTGTATTTTTCTGTTGATGCGGCCACCAAACCGACTTATGAAACTATCAGGGTCGGCGCAGACTTTGACGCGGTTGTTAAGAATATCAGCCGGTGCGTTGAGTATAGAAGCACCTTTGCAAGGAACAAGCCCAGATTAATGATGAATTTTGTAATTACCCAGCAAAACCTTCATGAGATCGCAGCGTTTGCGGGATTAGCTAGGGACCTGGGTATTGAAAATGTGACCTTCAGCCATTGCCTGGGGGCCCAATCCGGGAAAATGGAGATCGTAGACAAAAACGAGCTTTTCTCCCAATTCGGGTCAGCTCTCGGCATCGCGGGGGAAAACGGATTCAATATATACCTCCCTCCTCTCGAAAAGGCGACTGCGGAACGGTGCTTTTTTATGGAGCGGGCTGTGGTCCTGGCACAGGGCGATGTCGTGCCTTGTCACGCGATGGCGCCAGGATACAGCACAGAAGAAAGAAGAAGAATATTCGGCAATGTGCGGAAGAAATCATTGGAGGGAATCTGGGATCAGGAAGATTTCAAAGAATTCAGGTACCAGGTGCTTAAAGGCGATTTTCCTGTTGAATGCACCGGATGCGAGTGCAAGGCCTACCTGGTGCCATGAGCTCTGAATCAAGTAACATGGATAAGAGTTTCGATGTTCAAATTCCCTGGCTAATAGACGAAGACACGGAGTTCATCCTTGATATTCACGACAGGCAACTTCTGAAGTCCGGTAGATATTTCATACGCTTTGATTGGTATCCCCTCTACGCACCCTCCCACATGAAGAGACACCATGGCTTCTGGGACCTTCCGCTCAAACATATAAACCGTGAACAGGTTAAGCTGGTCTTTAGACAGGGTGAGTTGAGGGTGAAATACGGCTGGCGTACGGTACGCCTGAAGCCCGTATGGAAGGGAGACCTCGACTTTACCGGATACAGCATGCTCCATGTCTCTCTATGGGACTTTTCGAAAAATCCTCCTGCACAATTGACGGTGAAGTCATCGCAGCATGTTATCAGACCAGGAAAACGGGACCTTCCGCTTGAGCATGTATTCCTTCCCCTTACGCAGCGCTGCAACCTCAAATGTCCGATGTGCATGAGGCATGTTCCTGAAAGCTGGGATGCCTCTGATGCAGCGCCTGAAATCCTGCAGTCTGTCCTTGATGCAAGTCCCTTTCTTCACTCCGTGGTTCCAGGAGGGACCGGCGAAACTCTGCTCTATGAAAATCTGACAGGGGTAATTGGAGAGCTTAAGAGGAGAATGCCTGAAGATAGTCAGCTGGGATTTAATACCAACGGTACTTTGATGACTGAAGAAACTGCCTCTCGCCTGATCGATCTGGGCGTGAACTGGATCACCTTCTCAGTAGACGGCGCAAGCAAGCCCGTATATGAGCACATCAGGACAGGGTCGAATTTTGAAGTGGTGATCAAGAATATCGCCCGCACGGTTGCGTGCAGAAACACCTCCGGGCAGAAGAAACTCCTGCTTCAGTCAAACTACGTAATCCAGAAGGAGAATGTTCACGAGATACCGGCCTTTGCAAGCTTGGCCGGGTCATTGGGCCTCGATTCAGTTACGTTCAGTCATCTGAGAGACTTCAAGAGGGGGGAGATCAGAATGTTTGAAGAAGAAGTGCTCCGCCCGCTGTTTGAAGAGGCTGCCGAGATAGGCAAGAGATGCGGGATGAGGACGGTTTTCCCCCGTCTTCATCCGCTCGCCGAGCCACAGTGCCCGTTTATGCAAGCGGCATACTTGTGGCTTTCCGGCGAGGTAGTGCCGTGTTGCCGAATGCTCGAAGGGGCTTATCCCGGTGCGATAAGGACCTTTGGCAATGTGCATAAAGAGCCGCTTTTGGATATCTGGAACAGCGCGGAATACAGAAGATTCAGACACGGAGTTCTCACCCAAGATTTTCCGGATGAGTGCAAGGGGTGTAATTATGCAACCGGCCTGCTTTGCTGAAGCATTGTCTGCTTTCAGGATTCGGTTGTAGTTAACTTGGAGAGGGATTCAGTGAATCAGTACTTTGATATTCATGCGCCGTGGCTTATGGGTGAGAAGCCGGAATTTGCTTTGCACATTTCGGACAGAAACTTAATAGGCTCCCACAAGTATTTCATCCGTTTCGATTTCTATCCCTTATTTGCCCCGTCACATCTGAAGCGGCACCATGGGTTCTGGGACCTGCCTCTGAAACATATAAAACATGAAAAGACGAGTCTGACGCTTTATCGTGGCGAGTTGCTTGTGAAGGACGGCTGGCGACCAGTGCGACTAAAACCGGTCTGGAAAGGCAACATCCCCTTTCTTGGCTATTGTATGCTGCATGTGTCTTTATGGGACAATTCGGAGACGCCCCCTGAGCAGAAGACCGTCAAATCATCCCACCATTTTATATTACCTGATGATGGGGGTCTTGCCCTTGAACAGGTTTATATGCCTGTAACTCAGTTCTGCAATATTAATTGCGTTATGTGCCGGAGAAGTGTGCGCAGTGACCTGGAACAGTGCCATGTACCGTCTGAAGTGCTTGATCCAGTTTTTGAAGCAAGTCGAGACCTTTGCACTGTTCATGCCCAGGGCACAGGCGAGCCTCTCCTCAATGACGACGTATACGCAATTTTGGCTGAGTTGAAAAAGCGAATGCCGGGGCAAAGTACGGTTGGCACCTGCACGAACGGAACGCTTCTGCACAGGGAAAAAGTCCAGAGACTCTTCGACACAGGAATTGACTATCTCTATTTTTCGGTTGATGGTGCTACTAAGACCACATCCGAATCCATAAGGCCGGGGTCTGACTTTAATGAAATTGTAAGAAACATTTCGTATTGTGCTGAGCATCGGTCGGTTTCCGGCAGGAGAAAGCCCTGGCTCATGATGAACTATGTGATAATGGAGCAGAATTATCACGAAATACCGGCTTATGCACGCCTGGCAGGCTCCATGGGTGTCGATTCCGTGCGTTACAACTATTTAATAGATTACAGTTCAGGGGAGTGCCGGACCCTGAGCGAGGAGGTTTTGTTGCCTCTGTTTGAGGAAGCTGAGGCAGAAGCCGAAAAATACGGACTGAAACTGGTTCTACCCCGTTATCATAGAAGTAAGGATTCAGGGTGCAGGTTTATGCAGTCGGCAATCGTCCTGATTTCCGGCGACGTTATCCCCTGCTGCCGGATGCACCCTTATACGTCCCTTCAGCCCCTTCGCACATTCGGCAATGTAAGAAAACAGTCGCTAATGGAAATTTGGAACAAAGCCGAATATAAAGAATTCAGACACAGGGTCTTGGCGGGTGATTTCCCTGAAGAATGTTTGAGGTGTGATTTCAAAAGCGGTTTGATGGCAGGATCATGATACGAAATTAGCCTTTGCTGATGGCTTGTTATTTCTTAATGACAACGGCGAATCCATTACCTACCTTATCATCAACATCCTGAAATTCAACCACAGTATAATCAAGATAACTGCAAAGTTTCAAAAACGCCTCCGTGCTCCAAACGCTCCAATGGTTAGGTTTCTTTAAATTCATACTTACATCCTCTTTCCTCACCCTGCCTTCATGGCGGTCAATAAGCTCCTTTAAGGTTGTAACCGGTCTATGCTCATCAGGGACTCGACAGACGTGCGGGCAGATAATAAAAATATACCCTCCCTTCTTAATAACCCGCATCCATTCCTCTAATGTCTTAATCGGGTCAAAAAAATGTTCGATTACATGGCTGGAGACAACATAATCCAGGGAATCGTCCGAGAAAGGTAGATCGTCTCCATTGGCCACAATGTCAACGGGCAATTTTCTCCCGCATAACTCTTCCTCTTTCATCTTAAAGACCGTATTCATGTCTGCGGTAAAATCCACGTTTCTGCATTTCTTCAACCCAAAAGGATTATGGGCCGACCCTCCAATCTCTATTCCTGACAACCCATTTAAATACTTATGCGCGAGAGTCGATTCATTAAAACGAATGCCTTTTCCGCCGACGGGTTTTATGAGCCTAATAATGAAGGGAAAAGCTTTTCTTAAAATTGACAAAGTCTCCTCCTCGAGTTGTATTATAAAAACTCCTGGAAAAGTTTCCAACTTTGACTTTGACAAGATACTGGAATTATCATGAAGTTCCGGCTTATGCAAGTGTGGCAGGCTCTAAAATGTGATTACAAGAGCGGTTTGATGGCGGGGTCATGACAGACATATGCTGAATATGAAGAAGTTTCACAGACGCATTTAGAGTGAAATGAAGACGATTGGGAAGCTCAGAGGAGAAACTATAGCACCTACTCCTGATCGGCGTTTCTATATCCTCGTGTTTGTTGCTGCCTTTGCGATCATTGTACTCAGACGGCCCGATGCAGTCTTAAATCCGCAGTTTTGGGCCGAAGACGGAACGGTATTTTATGCCGATGCATACAATAAAGGAATAATGATCCCGCTCCTTTCACCTCATGGCGGATATTTGGATACCTTTCCAAGGCTGGTTGCTGCTTTTTCTCAGTTCTTTCCTCTTTCATGGGCGCCCTTGCTGTTCAATATGTCTTTATTCTTGATTAAAGGACTTCTGGTCTGTTTCATACTATCAACGCGCTTTTCGCACATAATACCTGCACTTGGGCTGAGGCTATTACTGTCATTTCTCTACCTCGCTCTTCCTAATTCATGGGAGGCTAATGCCGGTCCTTTAGCCGGGAAGACTCACCTTTCTCTTCTCGCCTTCATGATCCTGTCGGCTTCGCCGAGCATTCATCCGCTGTGGCTTTTTTTTGACACAGGGATTATCCTGCTGTCAGGCCTCAGCGGCCCCTTTTGCATTATGTTAACGCCAATTTCAGCACTCTTTTGGTTTTTTCGCCGCGACAGAAGATCTTTCATACTTTTTATGCTGATAGGCATATGCGCGGTTATACAAGGAACAATTCTTATAACGGGTACTGGGCGCCCACAACAGCTTTTGGGAGCTACCCCAAAATTATTTATTGAAATACTCGCGACCCAGGTTTTTTTGGGTGCTTTGATCGGTGAAAAAGGTCTTCATTTGATTGGTCAAAGAGCTCCCGAATTGATATTGCACTTTTCAATATTATACAACCTGATTGTGATAGCCTTTGGCATGTTGGGGCTTGTAACACTTATCAATGTTATGTTAAGAGCTCCCTTAGAATTAACGCTTTTTGTCCTCTATGCCTTACTTCTCTTCTGCGCTGCACTGCTCTCGCCATTGGGAAATCTTACCGACCCCATATGGCCATTGATGTTAATACCCGGCGTTGGCGGACGACATTGGTTTATCCCGGTGCTTGCCTTCACAAGCGTTCTGGTTTGGTTACTTCGCCGATCAAGCTCTCGTATCTCAAGGATGCTCGCCTCACTGGCATTTGTAATCATGATAGCCGTAATCATTATGAATTGGCGTTATCCGGCCTTTAAGGATCTTAATTTTAGGGAGCATGCCCATCGATTTGAGTCGGCCCGAATTGGTACTCAAGTCACAATTCCGATTAACCCGCCGGGGTGGTCAATGGTTCTTACCAAGCATTTATGATAAGATGTATACAGTGCGAATTATACTGATTCTATTAACCTTTCTTTTTCTCACTGCAGAGGCTCCCTCACCATGGGGGATTGATGAACTTATGGGCAAAAAGGCCCCTGACTTTACCCTCAATGATATTAATGACAAGACGATCTCCCTTTCTTCACTGAAAGGGAATGTGGTATTGATAAACTTTTGGGCAACGTGGTGTCCCCCCTGCCGTGCGGAGATGTCATCCCTCAATAATCTCTATAAGGAGTATAAGAACAACGGGCTTAGTGTCATCGCGGTATCTTCAGACAGGAGCATATCATCGGTCAAGGATTTCTTGACTAAGAAACCGGTCGAACTTCCTGTTCTCATGGATTCAGACAGCAAGGTATCAAGACGGTTCAAGGTATTTTCCCTTCCTACGTCGTTCTTGCTCGACAAGAATGGTGTTATCGTGCAGAAGTTTCTCGGTGAAGAAGAATGGGATTCACCCGAGATGAAGAAGAAGATCAAGGAAATGCTTGCAGTTCCCTAGCTCACTTCATTCTTGAGTTTCTTCATGGTAAGAGGCTCGCCCGCTCCAAGGCAAGATACAATAGCTCTCCTTGCCTCTCTCTTCTCCAAATTCACCTAATCACGGTCTGTGCATCGCTGAATTAAGGCAGCCTCATATCCGGCTGCACCAATAACTTCAAGTATTTTGCCACAGACCTGGCAAGCCTCTTACGTTTCACTCGTATGAATAATCCGGGCCAGGTTACTCACCAGGTACTCCATTTCACGTTCCTGGCTAAAAGATTTCCGGCCGAGAGTATGAGCGGGCGTTTCTAATAGGGATTCCAAAGATGGCAGGATACCTGTCTGTCTCCGTATCCCTTTGCTGCAGGCTTCTCCAGCAGAGGCACTTTTCTATCACAAGGTTCAAATCGTTGCGGGCACCTTGGGTGAAAAGGACATCCCTCGGGTATGTGTATGGGACTTGGCACATCCCCCTTAAGCACAGTCCTTTTAGCGCTTCCTGGTTTTATCCTTGGGGCTGACGCGAGGAGTACTGCGGTATACGGGTGAAGGGGCTGACCAAAGAGTTCATCTGCCTTCGCGTGCTCCACGATCTTTCCGAGGTACATCACAGCCACTTCATCGCTGAAATATTGAACTACCCGAAGGTCATGACTGATGAAGAGGAATGAAATATCCGCCTCCTGCTTAAGCTCCTGGAGGATGTTCAATATCTGGGCCTGTATCGAGACATCCAGTGCGGAAAGAGGCTCATCCGCAACGATTATCTCGGGAGAGACTGCGAGTGCCCTCGCGATACATATCCTCTGCCTTTGGCCCCCGCTGAATTCGTGGGGGTATCGGTTCATCACGTCATCCTGGAGCCCCACGCCCTTCAACAGGCTCGCCACCTTCTCCTTGAATTCGGATTTTCTCGCAAGCTTATGTATCTTGAGGGGTTCTGCGAGAGTATCGAATACCGTCATTCTCGGATTGAGGGATGCAAAGGGGTCCTGGAATATTATCTGCACCGATTTTCTGAATGCTTTCAAGGAGTCTCCCTTGAGCTCAAACACGTTCTGGTCCTTGAAAAGAATTCTCCCTGAAGTGGGGGGTGTTAACCTGAGAAGGAGTCTTGCCACGGTGGATTTGCCGCAGCCGCTTTCTCCCACGAGGGAAAATACCGTCCCCTTTCTTAAGGCAAAAGAAACCCCGTCCACGGCCTTGAGCCACCCATGCCGTGCAAACGGGCCCATTCCCACGGGAAAGTATTTTCTGAGATCTATTCCCTCGATGATTCCCATGTAATCTCTTCCGCCCTTATACAGCGTGCGTGCTGACCCGGAACGACCTCTCTCAGGCGGGGCTCCTCTTTTACGCAGTCAGGAATCATATAGGGACACCTGTCCGAAAACTTACAGCCCTGGGGAAGTTCATCGGGCCTTGGCACAGACCCCCTGATGGGTTTCAGGGGAATTCCCCTAGTCTTAGGCAGGGAATCTAAAAGTCCCATAGTGTAGGGGTGTTTGGGGTGCTCCAGCACTCTCGAGACCTGGGACAACTCCACGATCCTTCCCGCGTACATGATTGCGGCCATGTCCGCGTTCTCCGCAATGACCCCTATGTCGTGCGTAATGAGTAATAGCGCCATTTTTCGTTCCTCTCTCAGGTTCCTCAGGAGTTCCAGTATCTGTGCCTCTATAGTCACGTCCAGGGCGGTGGTGGGTTCATCGGCAATGAGGAGGGAAGGATTGCACGCAATCCCCATGGCAATCATCACCCTTTGGCGCATACCGCCGGACATCTGGTGGGGGTACTCATTTACCCTAATCTCGGGAGAGGGAATCTTCACCGCTCTTAAGAGATCTACGGTCTTTTCCCTTGCATCTTTCTTTGAGAACCCCAAATGGGTAGTCATGACCTCTGATATCTGGTACCCGATGGTAAGTACAGGATTGAGGGAGGTCATGGGCTCCTGGAATATCATGGATATCTCCTTACCCCTGAGCCTTCGGATTGATTCTTTATCCATGGTGAGAAGGTTTTTGCCCTTGAAGGGTAGTATGCCGTCGGCGTGTGCATTCTCGGGGAGTAGTCCCATAATGGCGAGGGCGGTGAGGCTTTTGCCGCACCCGCTTTCACCCACAAGGCCAAAGACCTCTGCCTCTTGTACCGCGAAGTTCAGGGTATTAACGACTGTTAAAGGACGGGATGTGGTGGAAAAGGTTATGGAGAGATCCCTGACCTCAAGGAGGGGCACTGCGCTTAAAGATCCTCTTTTCTCAGAAGCTTGAGGTAGGTCTTTGCCTCTTTTAGTTTTGGGTTGTACTTCAGTGCAGATTCCCATTCCTCTACGGCAAGCCCTATCATGCCCTTCATATAATAGGTAAGACCAAGCTGCACCCACGCCTGGCCGTAGTCAGGATTGAGATCCTTTGCATTTGTAAAATGGACAAGGGCATCTTCAAAATTGCCCTTGCTCCTGAGGGCAATCCCGAGCTTTGTATGGAAATCGGCGGCCTTCGGATGAAGCCCCAGCGCTTTACGATATTCCTCTATCGCCTCATCATACATACCGAAGTCAAGATAGATATTGCCGATTTTGTAATGTTCGTTTGCAAGCTTTCCCGCAGCAAAGGGATCAAGGGAAGAAGGGGTGGGATGAGCGATCTGTGCTGCCAGGGAAAAAACTTCCTGGGCCTTCTTAAACTCACCCATTTCATTGTACGTGATGGACAGGTTGAGAGAGGCCTCTGTGTACAAGGGGTTTATCCCAAGGGCCCGCTCAAAGTACTCGGATGCCTCCCGATATCTCCCTTTGAGGTGCGCGATGATGCCGAGCTTATTTAACACATCCGCATAGCTCGGATTGACCCGGATTACATCCCTCAGAATGGGTTCTGCCTCGGAATAGTTCCCTGCATCAAAAAGCTCGGTCCCTAGCTGATACAACTCATAGAGTTCTTGCTTCATGCCTCTGAGAGTATAGGGCGTCAGCAGTTTCTTTGTCAAGGGAATGGACTAATAGGTTGACCGAATCCTTCCCGTTTTTCTGTCAAAGAGGATCACATCGAGGCGTCTGTCATTCCTGTATATCTCTGCCTCTATGAATCTCCCCTTGTGGGTAAGGTTTGTGGCCCTTAACCCCTTGCTCGCAAAATACTTTTCTAAGACCTGTTCTGCCTCTTTCGGCCCGATGTCTTTTGTGCGTGTACCGTACACCGTACACCATTGCGCATAATCACCATACAAAATGATAACCTCTCCCCCCTGCGCAGCATAAAGGAGAGATGCTGTCATCATCAAGAACAGAATCGCTGAAAATACCCGGTACATGTGTGATAAGCCCTTTCGTATATTTAACTAAGAAAGTTTGAAGGAAATATGAATATTGGATACATCGTCTACCCCCATGATTCCAACCACCTTGTCCCTGGATGAAAGACCTTTGAGTATGCGAAAAGCGCTCCTTCGTATACCAAATGCTTCTGACAGAATCTCTAACAACTGTTTATTGGCAGCGCCGCCCACAGGGGGGGCGGTGAGCTTCACCTTGAGTCCCTCGGGGGTGATCTCGAACCCTTTCTTCGATGAGCGGGGTAACACCCTCACCTTAAGAATAATACCATCCGACGTCTTTTTGAAAGGTATCTGCATATCTCACCTACACGTGCCGTCCCCACCACAGAAAAAAGGTACTCACCTTCAATGTGCGTGACCTTTAATCGGCAGCCATATCGTGAACGTTGCTCCCTCACCGGGGGAGCTCTTTACGTCGACCCTTCCCCCCATCACATTAATGAGTTCCTTCACAAGGGCAAGCCCTATGCCCACACCTTTATCTCCTGCACCTGTGCCCCTGAAGAACCTCGTGAAAATTTTGGAAATCTCATCTTCGGGTATCCCCTGCCCCGTGTCCTTCAGCATTACAAAAAAATCGCTGTCTTTACTGCCATACTCAATCCGGACGCCGCCCTCTTTGGTAAATTTCAGGGAGTTGGAAAGGATATTCTTCATGATCATGTCGAGCTTGTCAACATCAGTGACCACCTCCAGATCCCCCCTTTCCGACAACGAGAAGCTGAGACCCTTCGCACGGAATATGGGCCCCATCCCTGATACGATACCTTCCAGGAACTCCTTCAGGTTGATCCGGACATAGTCACCCCGGGAAAAGAAACTCGCTTCGGCCTTTGCGAGGTCTTCGATTCCTTCTACCAACCTCGTTAGTCTTTCCACCTCTGCTCTGATGTTTTCGAGCCCCCCGGGGATGTCCGTGACTACTTTGTCTATCATTCCCTCCACCTGTGCCTTCATTACTGCAAGGGGTGTTCTCAGTTCATGTGCGATATTGGAGGTGAGGTGCTTCCTCAGCGCTTCCTCCTTCTGGAGGGCCTCAGCCATATAATTAAAGCTCTCCGAAAGCCTTCCTATCTCATCAGGGGATACCGGTGTCACCCTGATGCTGAAATCGCCCTCTGCGATTCTCCCTGCCGCCAACTTCAGTCTCCGTATGGGCCTCGAAAGATAAAGGCTGAAAAAGACCGCCATGGCAATGGCACTCACGCCGGCGACCACAAAGGACAGCAAGAGGAAGTTCCTGCCCCTTTCCTTGAATATGTGCTCCTTTAGCTTTATGGTTCCTCCCTTCATCAATGGCCTTACGAAAAGCGTTCCCATTTCCTTTCCTTCACTATAGAGGGGGTATTGCTCGTATTCTCCCTCAGCAGAGTGGGTGTGAATAATGGATTCCATCCTCCGCATCATGGTAGGGGGCAGCGATGCCATGACCGTATGGGAGTTCACGACCTCTCTGCCCGCGGAGTCTTGAACCCTCATGTCGAATCCGAGCATCATTCCCCAGTGGATTGCTTCGGAAAGCACGTTCATATTCCACTTGTCTCCTTCGTAACTCCCCTCTATGGATGCGAGAACCCAGTA
>Ga0113563_10002530_pt1 | contig 11069 bp, 10 predicted proteins | sample Mud3Dept3metaG_FD_80117 | JGI IMG/M metagenome (GOLD analysis project Ga0113563, IMG submission 80117) | Freshwater wetland microbial communities from Ohio, USA, analyzing the effect of biotic and abiotic controls - Mud 3 Core 4 Depth 3... | ecosystem: Environmental > Aquatic > Freshwater >...
ATTTGTTTATAAACCAGATAATTATAGTGGTTTTCGTTATTAAAATATCCCTTAAGTTGACGGCTATGCCCCCTGCTCCCTCTCTGCTTCGCAAAGAGGGGGTAACTATCTGAATACAAACAATTTCCCCCTCTTTACAAAGTAGAGAGGGGGACAAGAAGAGGGTGAGTACGTGTACTTATTTTCTAGAATTTCTTCTCCCGGATACGGGCTTTCTTTCCGGTGAGATCCCTGATATAGAATATCCTTGCCCTTCGTACCTTGCCATGCTTGTTGATCTCAATCTTGCTGATAAATGGCGAGGCAATGGGGAAAATCCTTTCGACACCAATATTCCCTGACATCTTCCTTACTGTAAAGGTTTCTGTGTGCCCGCTGCCAACTCTCTGGAGTACAACTCCCCGGAATTGCTGTATTCTTTCCTTGTTACCTTCAATTATCTTATAGTGGACGGTAATTGTGTCTCCTGCAATGAATTTCGGAAATTCCTTATTTACCGCTAATTCTTTCTCAACAACATTCATCAGGTTCATCTCTCGAAGTATTTTGTATTCTTAATTGTTTTTCCAAAATCGGACGCAAATGTATAAATATTATTTTGATTATGCATAACCTCTATGAAAATGTTTCAGGTTCAAGGTTCAGGATTCAAGGTGTTCAGAGCTCAATAACCTGTAACCTGTAACCTGGAACCTGGAACTCTAATGTCCCCCTCCTTTGGGAACAAGCAATTTGTCTCCTGTATCCTGAATTACGGTTTTCTTCCAGTCATCCGGATAACCCGGTTGCATCGGCATCACAGGGTATCCTTCCGGGGTCCTTTCGAACTTTCCATCCTTCTCCTTTTTAATATTGCCGTCCATGTACTTAACCAGAAGGTATTCACTTAACACCTTCCATTCATCGAATGTTTTACGGGCTGACTTCAGAGAATAACCGGTAAGGTAGTCCCGTGCCTTCCATACATCATTTTCATACAGCTTTGAGGCAGCTTCATCAACTGAGGCAACTTCGGAAATGTATCCGGATTCAAGCTTCTGCTGGACTATCAGGGCATCGCTGCTCATTGCATCATACCTGAGATAGCAGAAATTAGCCACTTTATTAAAAAGCCAGAAAGCTGAGGTGGGAGAGTAGGTAAGCAGGTCGCCGTTCCCAACTTTAAAACACTCAGGGACCTCAGTAATGCCGCAATACATAGGATTGAAAACAGTGGTCGATGCATCGTCGACTCCAAACCACAAGATCCCGCCGATAGGATCAGGAAGCCAGCTGCGGCTTTCAGCAACAAACACAAAGCCTGTCTGCTGGGTGGCTGTTGCACGCTCATTACAATATTCGGGAGCATTCGGATCATCTGATACTTTCCATGTAAGAGGACGCCAGCGATATGGGACTGCGAACGGACCTGCTCCGATATCTTTTCTCATGTCAAATTCTGTACCTTCGAGATGATCACGCATGAAATTCATCATATCATGGTTGGAGATCTTGCGGTTGGGTTTGATCCACAGGGGCATACGCTTGCTCAGGTCATGGCCCGAAGCATATCCCTTGTATTGCTCCATTTCGTCACTTACAGACCTGAAGAATGACCAGACCCGTATCTCGCAAAACCTTGATCCCGAGAAACTTAACGGATTATACGTATCGGAAAAACTGAACTCCTCGTCCTTGCCGGAAAACAGCTTATTGGCACGGGCCACCTCAATCACATCATATGCATAAACGCATTCAACCACGGGATCAAAAATACGCCTGAGGTCGTTCGATGTGATAGCTATGCTGTTCTTCTTACCTGTTGCAAGAGGGAAAGTGGTGATCCTGGCCTGGTTGGCATGGGCACAGATATACCCGTCAGGAATGAGCCGGGCAACCCATACTGCACCTTTATTGCCCGGACCTTTTCCTATGATCTCAAAGATCCACGCTTCGTTCTTGTCTGCTATCGAAAACGATTCCCCTGCGCTGGCATATCCGTATTCCGAAACCAGTTCCGATATCACTTTGATGGCTTCCCTTGCGCTCTTTGCTCTCTGCAGCGAAATATACATGAGGCTGCCATAATCTACGATCCCTGACGAGTCGACAAGGCTCTCGATGCCTCCATATGTAGTTTCGCCGATGGAAACCTGATATTCATTCATATTTCCGATTACTGAATAAGTGTGCGGAACCTGCATTATCCTTCCCTTGAATTTATCAGTGTCCCATTCATATACGTCCACCATGCTGCCTGCCGGGTAGTCCCTTGCCGGCCGGTAGTAAAGCTCTCCGTACAGCACGTGGGAATCAGCGGAATAAGTGATCATAACCGATCCGCTTTTTGAAGCTCCTTTTGTTACTATGAAATTTGTGCAGGCTTTTGAAGTCTGCTCGGTAATCAGTGCTGCAAATAGCATTGCTAGTAGTATTACTGTTATTCTTCTCATAAGGTATTTCTGATTATTCATACTTATAATATCATATTTATTATCATGTCCTATAAAGTTGGCAGTATGCAGTTGGCAGTTGGCAAGGGATTTTAATTGCCAACTGTTTATTGCCAATTGCCAACTTATTCAGTTCATGAATTCCGCAAAGGTAGCAAGTCAGGGATTAATTCAAAATGATGTCACATCATTTTGAGATATTCGTACAGGATTTAATAAATATAACAATATTTTCGTTATAATTGTGCATAACAAACCTTTAATAATATGAAGCCTACACTTTTAGTCCTGGCTGCAGGAATTGGAAGCCGGTATGGCGGCAACAAGCAGCTTGATGAAGTCGGACCCTCAGGTGAAACAATAATTGACTATTCTATTTATGATGCGATCCGTGCAGGTTTTGGCAAGATTGTCTTTGTCATACGGCGTGATATTGAGGAGCAGGTGAAGGAAAGGTTTGTTGAAAAGCTAAAGGATAAAATTGAGGTTGATTATGTTTTCCAGGAGATAACAAATGTCCCTGAAGGAGCCATAGTATCTCCTGAACGTCAGAAGCCATGGGGTACCAGTCATGCAGTTCTGGTCACGGATAAGAAGATCAGGGAACCCTTTGGCGTAATCAATGCTGACGATTTCTATGGTTTTGATTCCTATCGGATTCTTCATAATTTTCTGGTGAACGATAAGGATCCTGACTGTTACTGCATTGTAGGATATAAGCTTGGGAACACACTATCAGATCACGGGTATGTCAACAGGGGCGTTTGCAACGTTGATTCCGATAACTTTTTGAAAGACATCGTTGAAGTACTCAAAATTGAAAAAACCCGGAGCGGAGCTAAAGCGCCGGATCCTGAAGGGAATAATGTAAATTATACAGGAAAAGAAATAGTCTCAATGAACCTTTTCGGATTCAAGCCATCCTGTTTTAATATCCTCAGAGAAGATTTCAGGAATTTCATCAATGAGAGCGGAATGGACCTTAAATCGGAGCTGCTGATTCCAAACTCGCTTGACCGATATATAAAGAAGGGCGATATTAAGATCAGGGTGCTGATGAGCAATGAAAGATGGTTTGGTGTTACTTACCGTGAAGACAAACCTTTTGTAGTGGAGAGTATCAGAAAAATGATCCGGGATGGTGTTTATCCGGCAAGGATCTATTAAAGGTCACCACAAAAAATCACAGTTAAACACGCTCTGATTATCTGTGTTATCTGTTACTTTCAGAATCAGGTTGTGTGTGGCACCTTTAGTGATCCGTTCAGGATCGAACCTGTAGACAAGGACATTGTTTTTCGGATCATACTCAAACAGAGCCCATTTACCGTCGACAAGCGGTTCGTAGGACTTGATGCCGGAAAGCTCATCAGATATCCTTATCCTCATTTCGTTTCTTGATGTCAGGTCAGCACCCGAAACCAATCCGTTTGGGGAAATTACAGGAGCAACAGTGTCGATTCCGACATAGAACATCCCGAAAGACATGGCTTCAGCATTCACAAATCCGTCAGCTATTGTGCCTGGCAGTGCACCCGGTGCAGATTCATTATTGATCTGGATTATCAGCAGCTTCGATTCCATGCCTGCAGGGATTCTGTCCGGTTTAATCGAAAGTGAAAAAGATCTGTGGACCGGAGTATACTTATTGTGAATATAATGCACATCCGACAACATTTCCGGTGTGCCAGGGGTCTTTTTATAACTGAACAGCAATGTGTCATAAAGCGCACCTGCGGGAATTGTAACTGAAAGGTTCTCAGCCCGGAACCTGTTTGTCCTGTTATATGGCATGGTAATCAGGCCATTTTCAACCTGATCAGGTTCAGGCATTGATGATGGTAGCTGACTTGTGACATTGAATGTCAGGATGGATCTGTTATTATGTGCATCGCAGATCTCAATCTCAACATGATGCTTTTTGTTATCAATGAAATTAAAAACTCCTTTGTTAATGGTCTTGCTGTATGCGCTTAACCTGTTGTTTGGCAGAATGTAAGTGCGTTCGAAATATGTTTTTTCCCTTAAGTAAGTCTCATAATCGATGTGACTGTTTATATATCTTGATTCACTGAAGGAAAATTCGTCCATCATATATTTATATCTTGTGATGCTGTCAATCCTAAGCTCAATGGAGTAAACAGCACATCTGTTATAGCTGTCATTCAGCAGATCGTATGACTTTATCCCGAATCCTGCAGCTCCGCTGATCCTTATCTCATTTTCAACAGGGATATAGTAATTGCCATGACCTCCGGCCACATTTATTTTCCTGACGGAATTTCTGCCGTTGATACGAGTGTTTTTATTAACGGGATAGATTGCCAGCCTTTCAAAGACAGGTCCAATATCATCACCTGTCCCGAATTCAAAAATAAGCGGATTCACTGGGATTTCCGATTCCGATTTTCTGATCTCATAATGCAGGTGAGGCCCCGACGAACTTCCCGAATTTCCTGAATATGCTATCAGATCTCCCTGTTCCACAGGAAATTTGTCCCTTGAAGGAAATATCGAAACCAGGTAGCTTTCTCTTTCATACTGATAATTTCTGACATACTCTTCAATTTCGGGAATGAACCTGTCGAGATGTGCGTAAACAGTCGAATATCCTGACGGATGTCTGATATAAACAGCTTTGCCAAAACCTCCGGGAGAAACACTGATCCTGTAAACATAACCGTTTGCCGCGGCAACTACCTCTTTTCCTGTAACACCCTGGGTTTTTATGTCAAGTCCTGAGTGAAAATGATCGATTCTGAGTTCTCCGAAGTTTGCTGATAATGACAATGGTATTTTTACCGGTGAAATGAAGATTGACCTGTCTTCCGGATCATTTTTTAATGAACTGAGAAACAATATGCTGATGAAAAATATATTACTGAATGTCATTAAGGCAATAATCATTGATTAAGTTGTGCAAAACTAACCTTCTGGTTCAGTCCGGCAAACTATTTAGACCATTTTTTTGAAAATATCATTAACAATGTTAATTTTGTGCTAAAGATTTTGATATGTCCGGTCAGGGTTACGAAGAATTAAAACTTTTGAACAGAAAACTGGATGATTTGTTAAATAAATACAGAGACCTGAAAACGGAATATACGAATCTCAAAAACGGAAATGAAGCATTGATAAATACGCTTCAGGTACGTGAAACAAGAATTAAAGAACTGGAAATTAATAACGAGAGAATTAAATTATCAGGAGCACTGTTGGGTGAGGGAGAGAATGCCAGGGAGGCAAGGAAGAAGATAACTGAATTGGTACGGGAAATTGACAGGTGTGTTGCTCTTTTAAACAGATAAAATATACCAATGGATGATAAGCTTTCGATCAGGGTTAATGTGGCTGACAGGTATTATCCATTGAAGGTTGAACGGGAAAATGAGGAAAAGATCAGGAAAGCTGCCAGGCTGATAAATGAAAAGGTGCTGCAGTATAAGCAGCGGTACAGTGATAAGGATGTACAGGATTTTCTGGCAATGGCTGCCCTGCAATATGTGATTAAACTCACAGAAGAAGAGGAAAAACTGGAGAATGATTATCTTCCCGATGCCCTGAAAGAACTGATTCAGAAAATTGATTCGGTTCTGGAAATAGAAGAGTAGCAGCGTTCTTTAAAATAGCAATAAAATTGCCCGCATTGTTTCTTCATTCATTTTTGAAACTCAACAGTTAAAACTTTGGAGCCAGCCTTAGTTTAGCAAGAACAGGCCTCAGCCCGATTAGTCGGGATCCCGCTTTAAGCGGGACAGTGGAAGTTCGACCTGGATTAGGAGCTCCAACCATTAAGATATGGGGTTTTATAAAAGTTGAAGGAACTTTGCGGGTTTTTTATTTTAAACCGGAACATTAAATATTATAAAATGCAAATATTAAAAAATAGAAATATTATAAAATGAAAATATTATCAATTTTAAATATTATTAAAATTTAATATTAAAAAATACAATTACTATAACATTAATAAATTAATACATTAATCTGATTATTATGATACAACTAATATCCCAATTGCCCGGCTGGCTTACAATTGTCCTGTGCACAGCTGCACTCTTAGCAGGGTTAGGCGTTTCTTTTATTGTCTGGCAGAAAGCTCTTAAAAATAAAAGCCGAAGGATTATCAGTGAGGCTGAAACAGAAGCAGAGGTGATAAGAAAAGAAAAGATACTGCAGGCAAAGGAGAGATTCCTGCAGCTCAAAAGCGAACATGAAAAGGTAATTAACGAAAAGACCAACAGGATAGCCCAGGCGGAAAACAGGATCAAACAGAAAGAACTGACTCTTTCACAAAAGCTTGAGGAGGCACAACGTAAGAAGAATGAGGCTGACCTTATCCGCGAAAACCTGAACTCCCAGCTCGAGCTGGTCGAGAAGAAAAATGAGGAACTGACAAAACTGCATCGTCAGCAGGTGGAACAGCTGGAATCAATTTCCGGATTTTCAGCCGAGGAGGCGAAAAACCATCTGATAGAATCTCTTAAGGAAGAGGCAAAGACCGGTGCAATGTCATATATCAATGAAATACTTGATGAAGCAAAGATGACAGCAAATAAGGAAGCAAAAAGAATTGTTGTCCAGACGATCCAGAGAGTGGCTGCAGAAAGCGCCATAGAGAATGCGGTAACTGTTTTTCACATTGAATCTGACGAAATGAAAGGTCGCATTATTGGCCGTGAAGGACGTAATATACGTGCCCTTGAAGCTGCCACAGGAGTGGAGATAATAGTAGATGATACACCCGAAGCAATAGTCCTTTCAGCATTCGACCCCGTAAGAAGGGAGATTGCGAGGCTTGCACTTCACCAGCTAGTGACTGACGGAAGGATACATCCGGCAAGAATTGAGGAGATAGTCGATAAGACCAGAAAACAGGTTGAAGAAGAGATACTTGAAATAGGAAAAAGAACTGCAATCGACCTTGGGGTACATGGTCTGCACCCTGAACTTATCAGGATGGTGGGCAAAATGAAATACAGGTCTTCTTATGGTCAGAACCTTCTGATGCACTCCCGCGAAGTGGCCAACCTTGCTTCAATAATGGCAGCAGAGCTCGGGCTGAATCCAAAGCTCGCAAAAATAGCAGGCCTGCTTCACGATATCGGTAAAGTGCCTGATGATGAACCTGAACTTCCGCATGCAATCCTCGGAATGAAAGTGGCTGAAAAATTCAAGGAAAAGCCTGAAATATGCAATGCCATCGGAGCTCACCATGATGAGACTGAAATGACTACTCTTATAGCTCCCATAGTCCAGGTTTGTGATGCAATATCAGGGGCCCGCCCGGGAGCACGCCGGGAAGTTGTGGAATCCTATATCAAACGTCTGAAGGAGCTTGAGTCACTGGCATTGCAGTATCCTGGCGTAACAAAAACCTATGCAATACAGGCGGGCAGAGAACTCCGGGTGATCGTCGGAGCTGAAAAAGTATCTGATAAGGAAGCTGAAGGGCTTTCGTTCGATATTGCAAGAAAAATCCAGAACGAAATGACCTACCCGGGACAGATTAAAATCACTGTGATACGTGAAACAAGGGCAGTCAACTATGCGAAATAGAATAAAAATATTTTTCTACCTTTAGACTATATTTCTAAAGTAAATAATGCCACCATTAAAGCTAATTAACATCGTCGGAGCGCGACCACAGTTCATTAAGGCTTCGGCGATCAGCCGGGCAATAAGACTGCATTTTTCAGACAGGATAACCGAAAAGATAATTCACACAGGGCAGCATTATGACAAAGAGCTGTCGGATATATTCTTTGATGAGCTCGAGATGCACAATCCCAAGATCTGCCTGACCGGCGATATTATGTACAATAACGTGCTGTTCTTTTCGGAACTGGCTGAAAATCATCATGATGTTCGAAAAATTCTGATCTCATAACATCAAAATCTATTTTTTATCATAACATTGAATATGGAGCGGGTATTAAAAAACAAAAATGTGCTTGTTACCGGTGGTGCCGGTTTTATAGGGTCAAACCTGATTGAGTCTTTACTTGCATCAGGCAATAAGGTGGTCTGCCTCGATAATTTCGCGACCGGGAAACGGGAAAATCTGAAAGGATTTATTGATAATCCGGATTTCAAATGTATTGAAGGCGATATCCGCAATTATAACGATTGTATGGATGCCGTTAAAGGTGCCGATTATGTTTTTCATCAGGCTGCACTTGGTTCAGTTCCACGTTCAATCAAAGACCCCGTATCTTCAACCGACGTCAATATCGGAGGCTTTGTCAAGATGCTGTTCGCATCCAAAGAAGCCGGGATAAAAAGGTTTATATATGCTGCAAGCTCATCAACATACGGAGATCATCCGGATTTGCCTAAAGTTGAAGACCGGATAGGTTCTCCTTTATCTCCTTATGGTATCACAAAACTAGTTGATGAACTTTTCGCTGCTAATTTTGCAGGCACATACGGCATTGAGGTGATAGGGCTGAGGTATTTTAATGTCTTTGGAAGACGGCAGGATCCGGATGGGGCTTATGCAGCCGTGATCCCGAAATTCGTAAAACTTCTTATGAAGCATGAGGCTCCGGTCATAAATGGTGACGGCAATTATTCCCGCGATTTCACCTATATTGACAATGTCGTCCAGGCTAACCATCTGGCTGCTCTTGCTGTCAATAAAGACGCAATTAACCAGGTGTATAATGTTGCCCATGGCGAAAGAACAACCCTTAACCGGCTTTTTGAACTGATCCGTGACCTGGCCGGCAGACACGACAGCGAAATCCTTAAAATAAGGCCTGTTTACGGACCTGAAAGGGCAGGAGATATACCTCATTCCCAGGCCTCAATCGAAAAAGCAAAAAGGCTTTTGGGTTATGCACCGGTGCAAAATGTCGTTATGGGTCTTGAGGAATCTGTTGAGTGGTTCTGGCATAATTTGTAATATTTGCTGCAAATGTTACCACGCGTACCATAAAGTCAGTGATCATTAAGATCTGCATGTGACTGACGTGGCGAAAGCATGATTAATACCCGGGTAATATTCTGCAATTTCCGTCTCATGCCGACCGGTTTAAATTAGTTTGTTCTTAAATGCCTGAAAATTCAAGGAACAGAATAGCTGTTAATGTAACCTCTTCTGCAGTACAGGTTATAATCACCGGACTGGTCTATTTTTTTATTTACAGGATGTTGATTCTGCAGCTTGGCGTCGAAGTGCTTGGTGTTTGGTCCCTTGTTGTCGCGACAGCTTCAATATCAAATTTGTCTAATCTGGGATTTACATCTGCAGTTGTAAAATATGTTGCAGAATACAATGCCAAAGAAGAACCCGGCAGAATAGACAGGCTGCTGCATACATCAATAGTTTCCATATTGTCGCTTTTTGTGCTGCTTGCAATAATTGTATATGCTGCGGCACTTTTATTTATGGATAACCTTATTGATCTGCAATATATTAAAATAGCATTGATCATTCTGCCGATTTTACTGGCCGGTTTATTCCTCAATTCTGCCGTGAATGTAATAACCTCCGCCCTGGAAGGATTTCAGAAAAACTACATCAGGAATTTCGCATCTTCAGTTGCATCAATCGGTTATTTAATTCTGGCAATATTCCTGATCCCTGAAATTGGACTGATCGGACTTGCAATTGCCCAGGTCTTTCAGGCAGCAACGATCTTTATAATATCTTATTATTTTCTGAAACGGACCGGTTCCGGATTCAGTATTCTGAGGTTTCATTGGGACCGGGAGAGTTTTCAAACTCTGTTGGATTACGGGTATAAAATTCAGGCAATTTCAATATTCCAGTTGCTTACGGACCCTGTCACTAAGATCCTTCTGGGCAGATTCCATGGAATTACTACACTGGGATTCTATGAAATGGCAAGTCGCCTGATAAACCAGCTGCGCCAGATCATTGCCGGAATGAATCAGGTATCTGTTCCTATTGTGTCTCATTTTCAGCAGACTGATAAAACCACAATAAAATATATATACGAAAGAGGCCTCTCTTTTGTAATCTTTATAGCGTTCCCCCTTTTTGCAGGCATTATTTTATTCACTCCTTATCTCTCAAAAATCTGGATAGGGAGCATTGAACCTGTATTCATTAACTGCACCTATATCCTTGCCGCAGGAATGCTGCTCAATATCTTAAATGCTCAGGCATACTATAACTCCCTTGGTGAAGGACACCTGAACGGCATATTGTTTATGACCCTTTTTGTTCTTGTATTTAATACTTTGCTCGGCATTGTTCTGGGAAGGTCAATTAACATTTATGGAGTTGTGATAGCGAACGCCGTTTCTGCAGCTTTAGGATCACTTTTCCTGGTGTACTATTATCAGAGAAAAAATAGTATAAAACTCAGGGATATACTTAAAACCTCTGATTATCTCACAGTTATCAGTGGTCTTCTCTTTGCACTTTCATCATTTTTCTTATTAATAAACATCAGTGAAAAGCATAATTACGATCTGAAATCCATGTTCTTCTTCCTCGTCTTATTTGTAATATTCTTCATTCCGGTTGCTTATTATAATCGTAATTTTAAACTGTTAAATATTTTTCAATATTTTAATAAAGATTAACGCGTTGTGCAGTTAACCATCTTCTCTGGCTGCATGTACTCATCCCCCCTCCCGATAGCTATCGGGACCCCTTCTCTG
>Ga0113563_10002532_pt1 | contig 11068 bp, 8 predicted proteins | sample Mud3Dept3metaG_FD_80117 | JGI IMG/M metagenome (GOLD analysis project Ga0113563, IMG submission 80117) | Freshwater wetland microbial communities from Ohio, USA, analyzing the effect of biotic and abiotic controls - Mud 3 Core 4 Depth 3... | ecosystem: Environmental > Aquatic > Freshwater >...
CGACGCCGGCGGCGGTGCCGGGGCCGGAGCCGCCGCCTGGGACGGCGCGGCCGGTGCCGGGGCTGCCGGCTGCTCGTTGCGCCCGCAGGCCGCGAGAACGAACGAAACCACGATGACCAGAACGACGCCACCGAATCTCTTCATGGTTCTTTCCTTTCCAGGTGGCGGGGTCAAGGCCACTCCTCGCGCACCTCACACGCATCGTATCAATGCCCCGTGGCGCGCCCGACGGTTCGCTGGACGAGCGAACTTCTCTTCGCCGCGTCCTGGACCCGGTCGAACCTCCCCGGTCCGTCCCGGCTGGTGTTCTCTTGCTAGGATGCTCCCCAGGGAGAGTTGATGGCCGATCGCGCCGGCGCCGTTCCACGGAACGCCACCGGGGACGTCCGGTCGACCCCCGGGCCGCCGGAGCCGTTGCCCCCGTCGGTGCGCAGGGACTTCGCCCTCCTCATCGCCAGCCGGATCTTCTCGCGCCTGGGGGACGGGTTCCTCCGGATCCTGGCCGTCCTCCTCGTCGCGGCGAAGAGCAACGACCCGATGGTCGCCGGTCTCGTCCTCGTCTTCCGGTACGTGTCGGAGATCCTGATCAATGCGGTCTCGGGGCCGTTCATCGACCGGTTCCGGATCCGGACGTCGCTCATGGCGTCCGACCTCATCCGGACAGGCCTGTCGCTCCTCCTCGTCGGGGCCGTCCTGGCCGGCCGGTCCTACGCAGTCTTCCTGGTCCTCTCCTTCCTCGGCGACTTTGCCTTCATCTTTTTCAAGCCGGCCGCCGACAAGGTAGTCAAGGTCAATTTCCCCGCCTCGGAGGGGACGCGGATCCTCTCGCTCGTCGACGCCGCGAACCACGCGAGCAACATCGGCGGGTACGCCCTCGCCAGCTTCGTGGCAGCCACGTTCGGTCTCGAGGGGGCCGTCCTGCTCGGTCCGGTCTTCTTCTTCCTCTCGTTCCTGCTGGTCTCACGTCTCAGCCTTCCGGGCGAGGCGGTCATCGACTACGGGAAGGTGCGGAGCCACTCGTGGTGGGAGAGCCAGCGGGAGGGGCTCCGCTACACGTGGGAGAGCCGCCCCCTCCGGCTGCTGCTGATCGGACGTTCGCTGGTCGCGATCGGGCAGGGATCGTTCTCCGTCCTGTCGGTCGCCTACCTGGCGGGCCTCGCGAAGGGGCTCTCGTCCTACGGCTACTTCGAGTCGGCCCAGTCGGCCGGGAAGGTCGCGGTCACCCTGCTGGTGATCCCGTTCCTCTTCGCCCGCCGCTCTCCGTTCCTCCTGACCGCCCTGTCGCTCGTCGTGGTCGGCGTCTCCTTCTTCGGGTTCAACCTGACCAGAGACGTCGTCCTCGCCTGTGCCGTGGGGGCCATGGTCGGAGCAGGCCAGGCCTCGCAGGCGGTCGGAGTCGACGCGATCCTGAACCGCTACTCGGAGGCCTGGATCCAGGGCCGGGCGAAGTCGACGACCAGCTTCGGCAGCCGCCTCTCAGGACTCGTCGCGATCGGCGTCGTTTACGGACTCATCACGGCCGGGCACGCCTCTCCCCGGACGCTGTTCGGCTGGCTGGGCGTTTTTCCGATAATCGGGGCGCTCGTCTTCTTCGCGGGTCTCCTCGCCGAGAGATCGGGGCGGGCGGAGATCAGAAAGGTGGCCGATGGAACCTGACGTTCGCGGTCCGGCAGCGGCCGACGCGCAGGATCTCGGGGAGGACGCCGTCCACTTCTTCGAGGCGGTTCGGGAGGCGGCGAACGCCGGTCACAAGGAGTTCGACACCGAGTATGCGGGCGTCCGGATGACCCTGGTCCTCCCGCCGCTGGGGGAAGGGGACCGTGGCGTCGTCTACCGCCTGAAATCGCATTCCCTTGACATCGGGCACCCGCACGACCCCATCTGCGTGAAGGTGGCCAAGCCGCAGCCCGTCTGCCGCCAGCGCCTCCTCGAAGAACGGATGACGACCGCTTTCTTCCTGGAGGAGCAGGTGGCCGTGCCGCGGATCCACTTCATGGACCCTCTCGGCCGGATCAGCATCAAGGATCTGGTGGACGGGGAGACGGTCACCAGCCTCTACCTCCGCTTCCAGCAGCTGTCGGCGCGGACGCAGGGGCTGATCCTGGCCGACCTCGAGCGTTTCGTCGCCCGCCTCCTCGAGCTGTTCCGGAAGCGGCCCGACTGCCAGGTCTCGATCAGCCCGAACAACATCTACGTCCTGACCGAAGGGGGACGGTTCCGCGATCCGGTGCGGTTCGTCCTGATCGACGCGGGCACCACGCTGAAGAAGACATACGACGGCTTCACCTTCTCGAACTACTGGAACGACGTGCTGCCGGACCGGATCCGGAAGTACCGGCGGACCGGCTACCTCCAGTGGCTCGTTCCTCAGGACGTCACGAAGTCCGAGCGCGACGAGGCGAAGGACTTCGAGATCTTCCGGGGCCTCTCCCCGTCCGAGGTCTTCCTCCTGTTGAAGGCCGCGCGGACCGTGGAGTTCGACGCCGAGGAGGTGATCCTCCGCGAGGGGGCGATCGGCGAGAACTTCTACCTCGTCCTCGACGGAACGGTCGAGATCCGGCGTGGCGCCTGGAGCCGCCCGGGCTCGTGGGAGGTCCGGATCTCCCGCGGTTCCGTCCTCGGGGAGATGGCGTTCCTTCTCCACGTCCCGCGCTCGATGACCGCCGTCGCCGCCACCCGCTGCAAGCTGATCGAGATCGACCAGGAACGGTTCAACGAGCTTCTCGACGCCAAGTTAACCGCCCCCTACAAGCTGATCCGCAACATCGCCGTGATCCTCGCCGAGAGGCTCCACGCCCTCGACCGGTCCCACGAGATGCTCCTCGAGGCCCGCAGCCAGACCGGCCCCGGAGCGGAAAACCCGTGACGGCCGCGGCCGCCGACCTGGCGCCCGCCGCGCCGGCGCGGCCGGGCGAGACGACCGTCCGCCGGGAAATCTGCCCCCGTTGCGAAGAGGGGATCCTCGTTCGGGTCGAGGTCCCTCACGACGTGACGCTGTCCGGGTCGGTCGTGCGGATCCCGCGGGTGCAGGCCGAGGAATGCCGGCACTGCGGCTTCCGCACCCTGTCGGGACGCGAGGTCCGGCTGTTCGACGTCCTGTTCGCGCCCCACTACGAACGAATCGCCGACCTCGTCGCCGCGCTCCGCGCCGCCCATTACACCGGGATGTTCCTGCGCGAGGATCGCGCCGAGAGTCCGTTCGGGTTCGGCTCGCGCGATTACGTCGAAGGTCTCGCCGACGACCTCCGCGACCTCTATCTCGACAACGAGACGAGCCACGTTCTCGGGGCGCTCGATGCGGGCACCGGCATCGTCCCGATCGACGCTGCCGGGCACGGATACCGGGTCCGGCTCCCGAAGATCGGCGAAGGGGAGAACGGCGTGGTCTACGACCACGAGGACGACCCGCGAAGCGTCTTCAAGGTCGCCAAGCCCCGCGCCTACAGCCGGGACCACATCCGGCAGGAGTGCGAGATGACCGACGTCTTCGTCCGCGAGGGGATCTCCGTGCCCCGGATCGTCGAGTGGGACCGGTACGGGAGCTTCGTCGTCAAGGAGAAGGTCTCGGGACGTTCGGTCGCGGTGATCTACGACGACCTGGGTGCGCCCGACGCCCCTCGCCACCGGAGGGTCCGCGCGGCAGTCGAGTTGTTCATCGGCCGGATGATGAACCTCTTCGTCCGCCATCCGGCGGCGAAGACCTCGGTGAGTCCCAACAACATCTTCGTCGTCGAGGAGGGGGACTCGTGCGAATGTCTCCTCGTCGACACGGGTCCCGCGCCCTTCCACGACTACTCGAAATTCGACTTCCACGAGTACTGGGAAGCCACGGTTCCGCAGAAGATCAGGCAGTATCGGTCCGTCGGCTACATCTAGACGTCCAGGGGGAAAGACGATGAAAGTACTCTCCCCGTTCTCGACGAGAAACGCTTCGTCCTCTGCCGGCCCGCCTCCGGCGGGGGATCTCGATGCCACGCGGCTCGACACCGACCGCGGCGAGGGCGGCGGCGGCGCCGGCCTCTCGGCCACCCTCGAGGTCGTGAAAGGGGACTCGAACCGAAAGCTGGTCGTGCTCGGCATCTCGCCGGTCCGGCTCGGACGGGCTCCCGGGAACGACGTGGTGCTCTCCGACCACGGCATCTCGCGGTCTCACGCGGAGGTCCGCTACGAGAACGGCACCTACGTGATCCGCGACCTCGACTCGTCGAACGGGACGCGGGTGGACGATGTCCGGATCGAGAGCCTTCCCCTGAAAGCCGGCGCGCGGATCGGAATCGGCGGGGCCGTCCTGAAGTTCGATCAGCGGTTGGCCGAGGTGCCGGAGGCGGAGCGTCTCGCGTTGATGGAAAAGAGCGACCTTCTCGGGACGCTGGAGCCCGTGACGCGGGCCGCCGCCGCGAAGCTGATGACGGTCCGCTTCGTCCCGAAGGGCGGCCTCCTGCTGAAGCAGGGGACGCCGATGGAGGGGATCCTCTTCGTCCAGCGCGGCCGGCTCCGCGTCGTGGAGGTCAACGACGAAGGGGGCGAGCGCGTCGTGGCACGCGTCGAGGCCGGAGACCACTTCGGCGAACGCGCCCTCGTGGCCAGCGTCTCGGCGCCGCAGACGCTGGCCGCGGACGCCGACTCCTGCGTCCTCGAGCTGACGCGGACGGCGCTCGACGGGCTCCTGAGGCATCAACCCGACCAGAGCCAGGCGCTGGCCGGGACCGTCCGGATGAAGCTCAGGACCGCGCAACGGAAGGCCGCGAGCCCCCTCCCGATCCCCAGTGCCACCGCACGGCGCGACGACCTCGACAACGTCGTCACCTCCACCGAAGTCGTCATCGTCGGGGAGGACAAGAAGATCCTCCGGGTGAAGGAGCGGCTCGACTCTTTCTCGAAGGACGATCAGCCGGTCCTGATCCTGGGGCCGCAAGGGGCGGGGAAGCGGACCTTCGCGCGCCACTGCCACAACGCCGGTCACCACAAGGGCCATCCCTATGTGGAGATGTCGGTCGCCGACCCGGGCCCTGGCGGAGCGGGGGCGGCGATCTTCGGGCTCGAACCGCGCTCCGGGAGCCCTGCGAAGGGGCAGGCAGGCTACCTCGAGATGATCGGCGAGGGAACGCTGGCGATCGACCATGCCGAGATGCTCGACCCCCACCTCCAGGCGTTGCTCGCCGGGTACCTGAAGCTCGGGTGGTTTCACCGGCTCCAGGGCCAGGGAACGATCAGGTGCCGGACGCGCGTCGTGTTGCTCGCGACGGGCGAGGAGGCCGCCATTGTGGAGAAGCTCGTCCCCGAGCTTCGCCAGCTTCTGGCGAAACGGACGGTGGCCGTCCCGCCGCTGGTCCAGAGGCTGAAGGACATTCCCCTCCTCGCCGAGCACTTCCTGAAGGCGAACGCCAAGGGCGCGGGTCTCGGGGCCGTCACCCTGTCCCGCGAGGCGGTCGACAAGCTCGTCTCGTACGCCTGGCCGGGGAACGTCCGCGAGCTGGAGAACGTCATGCAGCGGGCGGCCATCGTCGCGGCCGAAGACAACATCATCCCCGGCGACCTGATCTTCGTGGCGCCGCCGGAGAAGGAGATCCACAAGATCAACGTCCTCAGGGACGTGAAGGTCCGCGACTTCCTGCGCCACCCTCGCCTGATGTCGGCGCTGATCTGGGCCGACATCATCTTCGTCGCCGTGGTGACCGCCTTCACGGTCTACGGCGGCTCGCGCCCCGCCGGCCACCCCCTGAACGAGTTCGCCACGAACCCGGGGATGCTGGTCACCTGGCTGGTGTGGTTCCCGCTCCTGCCGGTCTCGGCCTTCCTGATCGGGCGGATCTGGTGCGGCGTCTGTCCGATAGCCGGCATCGGAGACCTGGCCGGCAGGATCAAGCGGTTCAACTATCCCGTGCCGAAGATCCTCAAGCGGCTCGACTTCTGGCTGCTCGCGGCCATGTTCGTCCTGGTCGACTACGTCGAAGAGCTGTTTGGCGTCGCCGATCGCCCCTGGGCGACCGCGATGTTCCTCCTGGTCATCATTTACGTAGCGGTGGCGATGACGGTCCTCTTCGAGCGGAAGACCTTCTGCAAGTATCTCTGCCCGCTCGGGGGAGTCCTCGGCGCCTACTCGACGATGAGCATCCTCGAGGTTCGCGGCAACAAGAAGGTCTGCCAGACCCAGTGCGGCGAGCACACCTGCTACAAGGGAACGGCCCGCGTGGAGGGGTGCCCGCTCTTCGCGTACCCGGCGTCGGTGAACACGAACGCGGAGTGCATGATGTGCCTCAACTGCCTGAAGAGCTGCGAGAACCGCGGGGTTCAGCTGAACGTCCGGCCGCCGCTCCAGGAGCTGTGGCGGAACGCCCAGCCGATGCTGGCGATGTCGGTCTTCGGCGTGGTCCTGGTCGGCCTGATGGCCAAACACCAGTTCCCCATGCTGACGACCTGGATCGCGACGCAGCAAAGGCTCGGCTGGTCCGACGGCGGAGCGCACACGGTGCTCTTCTTCGGGTTCGGCCTGCTCGCCCTGATCCCGTTCCTCCTTTCGTCCACGCTGTCGGCCGCGGCCTCGCGCGAGACCGTGTGGAAGAACGTCGCCAGCTACGGGATCGGGTTCATCCCCCTCGCCTTCTCCGGGCACCTCGCCCACCTGACGCATGAGTTCCTGGGGAGTGGGCTGTACGAGCTGCTCGGCTACCTCGTCAAGGTCTGGGGCTCGCTGACGAGGAATATCCCCATCGCGGCCTCGACGGCGTCCGTCGACCCGTTCGTCAGCCCGGCGGTCGTCACGTTCATCAAGTTCCTGATGATCGTCGGCGGCTTGACCGGCTCGATCCTCGCCCTCGTCATGATCGCGCGCCGGGTTTCGACCGCGAACGTCTTCCCGCGGGTCATGCCGCACATGCTCCTCGTCTCGGCGATGTGGGTCGGCTACCTGCTGATCTTTACGGGTGCGACCGGGAACCCGGTGCCGCCGGTCCCGGGAGCGCCGCCGGTGGCGGCCGCGCAGACCGGGACGGCGGTCCCGGCGGCTCTTCTCCTTCGCTGAGCGGCAGGGAAGCGGCCGGGCAGGCCTGCGGCTCCGGTCCCCTACCGGTGCCTCTTCTTCATGTCCAGGCCGACGTCCGCGGTCTTCTTCTTCGCGTCACTGCTGACGACGAATTTGAGCCACATCGTCTCGTACTCTTCGAGCGTCAGCTTCACGTAGTGGACGCCCGGGCCCTGAAACTTGTACTTCTTCCCGCCGCCCGCGTCGTCCCAGTCGTCCGCGGTCCCGATTCGGCGCCCGTCGACGGTGACCACAGTCTCCTCGGGATCGACGTTGAAGACGGCGCTCTCCCGGCACTCGTAGGTCTTCGAGATCGGCACCGTCCTCTCGGGGGCCGGCGCGGACGAACCGCCTCGCGCGGAGACGTCGGCCGGTGCCGGGGACCCGGCGGTGTCGGGCGGGTCCTTCCAGACCCGGGTCGACAGGGCTTTCGGCGCTACCGGGGCGGCCGCCGGCGCCGCTGCTGTCGCGCCCGCAGGCTGGACGTCCGACGGCGGAGGGGGCGGCGTCCCGGGAAAGGCGACGGCAGGGCTCCTCGTCGAAGCCACGGGAACCGTGGGAACTGCGGGAATCGTCAAAACAGGCGTGGCCGATGCCGCCGCCACCGGAGGGGACACGGCGGGCGAAGCCGGTTGCGCCGGGACGAGCTCGGCGCCGGGACGCGGCGAGGACCGCATCATCGTGAGAGCGCCGACCAGGGCGAGCAGCCCCACAGCGAAAATCGCGATCGGCACGACCGGCAACTTCTTCCCGCCTGCCCCGGACGAAGCCGGGGCCGAAGGGGCCGCCGGAATTCCAGGTTCGGCCCGGGGCTTTCCGCACTTCGGGCAAAGCCTTGCGCCCGCATCGAGACCGGCCCCGCAGCCAGGACAGACGGCAGTGCTCATGGAGGCCTCCATATTGCACGTCAGGCGAGCCCGACGGTTGGTGGCGAGCGACGGGCCGGAAGCGGCGGGAGCGCACGGAGGCGAGAGCGCGATTCCCCGCGGTTCCAGACGCTTCGAAGCCTCGAATTCATGCTAGCACGGTGCGGCTCCGGTCAATTGGCCACCTCAGGAGCCGGGCCTGTCACAGGCAGCTGCAGTTCCTCCACCTCCTGCGAGATGGACTCCACGTCGCACGCGTCCTCGTCCGTCGGGGCCATGCTGTTGGAACCGCGGTTTGCTGCGATCGGCCGCTGACCTAGGGAAACCTCGTGAAGGGATCGAGGTCCCCCAGTCAGAATGCTCGCGAAGCCGGCGCATATTCGCGACGTTCGCGTAAGCGATCCTTACGCCGTCGTTGACTTCCCGTGCCGCCTGAACGTTTTCTGGAGACGAACGCCGCCAGGGACGAGCCTCACCACCAGGTCGTGCGGACGCTGTTGCCGCCGAACCGGACGCGGAAGAGGACATTGATCGAGACGGGACGCTGCTGGCGATAGATGGGCTCGAAGCGCGCGCCGAGTCTGTACATCGTCGCCGAGAAACCGAGACCGGCCACCGCCCCGGTCGGAAGTTCAATCGAGTCGCGGAAGACACTGAACGTGCCGGCGTGGACCGACGGCCCCGGCCCCAGCCGGCGCCACGAGCGGACGCGAAACGAGAACTTTTGGAGGCCGAACGCCGCGAGGAGGTGAGAATAAGTATGGAAGTCCCCTGACGGAGTCCTGGCCGCGAAGAAGGGGTCACCCGGCTTCGGCCGCAACGAGAGGAACGGCACGCTTCCCGTTCCTCCCTGCATCGCAAACTCCCATCCCGGCCCTCCCGGATAGATCGTCCGTAGGGTCGAGCCGTCGATCCCCGACATCGAAATGTTTGCGGGGGCGAAGTCGGTCGTGCTTCGCGGCGGGATCCGGGGTTGCAGCGAGAACATGCTCGGCCCTTCAGCGGTCGCGACGTTCGCAAGGAGGATCGAGGCCAGGCCGAGGACGAGGATCCTCCTCCTCTGAAGGGTGCTCATGGCGTGAAGCTGCACCATGGCGCCACCCTCATTCTCGTCCGCCGCTCACTCGGGAATCATCACGACGAGGTAACGGTCCCCCTTCCAGAATGCGGCCGGATCCTTCACCGCGAGCGTCGACGTCTTCGAGTTCGGGCCGGCGTCCACGATCTCGTAGCTTTCCTTCGGCTGCTCCGTGAGGATGCGCACCTTGCTCGCGGGCGCGGGGATCATTACTTCCAGCTCCCGGGTGACGTCGACCTCGCGGAAGACTCCGGGGTCGAATTTCCCGGTCTCCGTCCACCGGCCGCCAAGGCCGAGGATCGAGCCCTTCTTCTCGACGACACCCTTCTCCTTCAGGACGTTCTTGGAGGCGACGGCGACGTACGCCGTGTTGAGCTGCTTCGTCGTCTGCGCGATCCGGGTTTCTCCTTCGTGAATGGCCGCGTCCTTCTCTGCGAGGCTGGACGTCTGCGCCAGGACCGTCTTCGAAAGGTCACCGACCCTGCTCTCCAGCTCGGCGATCGTGGCCGCCTTCTCCTCGAGCGACCGCTTCAGCTCCTCCGCGAGCCTCTCGAGGGACGCCATCTTCACGCCGCCCTCCCTGCCGGATTTTTCGAGCTTCGCGAGCTTCTGCAGGTTCGTGTGAATCGCCTCACGGATCGTCTGAATCTCAGCTTCGAGCTGATCGCGCCGTCCGCCCGCGGCGTGACCTTCCTGGGCCACGCGAATCGAGGACTTGATGACCTTCAGCTCCTTGGCGCGGATCTCCTCGAGCCCCTTCGCCACGTCCTCCAGCGTCGCGTTTGCTTCCGCGGATTCGGACCGGAGGGTTTGCAGCATCTCCGAGAGCTTCTGGTTCTCCTCGGTGAGCTGCTGCTTCTGGGCGAGAAGCTGGTTGCGCTCATGCTTCCCGGTGCAACCTCCGGTGGCGAGGGCAACTCCGAGCACTCCCACCGCCGCCATCACACCGATCCCGTTCGATCGTCGCGGCTTCAATGTAAGAACTTCCATGAAACCCTCCTTCGGGGAGCTAGGAGCAAAGCGCATGCCCGTGCAGGTCGGCATTGCGCTTTCGGTTCGCGTTTCCCTCATCTTCCTGTTCAGGGCCCTTCCGAAGCTGAAAAGCGATCCGGGCGGAGCAATGTGGACGTGCACGCTGGTCCAAGCCGGTCCACGGCTCCGGCTCGGCGAATCTCGAGGGCGAGGCACGGCGCCCGGTGTAGATTGCTTCGAGTTCGAAGAGTCCGGCTCCTGCCGCACGGGGGATGTTGCGGTGAGCGAGCGGGGCTGAAAGGAAACGGGCATGGAAGATCGTGGATGGAGCGTGGATCTGGGTGGCGGCAGGCGGATCGACCTCCCGCCGATGCCGAAGATGCCGAAGATGCCCAGGGTCTCGCGAGGCGTGGCGCTCCTCGTCCTGGGCGTCGCAGCGGCCGTGTTCCTGATCGTGACCGGCTACTACCAGGTCGAGCCGGACGAGGTAGCGGTGGTTCAGCGCTTCGGCAAGTTCGTGCGGACCAGCGAGCCGGGCCCCCACCTCAAGTTCCCCTTCGGCGTGGAGCGGATCACGAAGGTGCCGGTCCAGCGCCAGCTCAAGATGGAGTTCGGGTTCCGGACCACGCGGGCGGCGGCCCAGACCACCTATGCGGCGCCGACGCCCGCGACCATCGCCGAGTCGCACATGCTCACGGGAGACCTCAACGTCGCGGTGGTCGAGTGGATCGTCCAGTTCCGGATCAAGGATCCGAGCGCGTTCCTCTTTCGCGTGCGCGATGTCCCCGAGACGTTCCGGTACATGTCCGAGGCGGCCATGCGCCAGGTCGTGGGCGATCACAGCGTGGACGAAGTGTTGACCATCGGACGCGAGGCGATTGCGCTCATGGCCAAGGCGGAGCTGCAGCGGCTGTGCGAGCTGTACGGCATCGGCATCGAGGTCCAGCAGCTCGTCCTCCAGGACGTGAACCCTCCCAACCCGGTGAAACCGGCGTTCAACGAGGTCAACCAGGCCATCCAGGAGAAGGAGCGCGCCATTAACGACGCCTGGGCCGAGTACAACAAGGCGGTTCCGCGGGCCAAGGGAGAGGCCGAACAGGCCGTCCGGGCGGCCGAGGGCTACTCGCTCGA
>Ga0113563_10002533_pt1 | contig 11065 bp, 10 predicted proteins | sample Mud3Dept3metaG_FD_80117 | JGI IMG/M metagenome (GOLD analysis project Ga0113563, IMG submission 80117) | Freshwater wetland microbial communities from Ohio, USA, analyzing the effect of biotic and abiotic controls - Mud 3 Core 4 Depth 3... | ecosystem: Environmental > Aquatic > Freshwater >...
CTCTCGGTTCGGAGAAAGCAATGCCCGCCGACACACGGATTATCGCCGCCACCAACAAAAAACTATTGGAATTGATAAAAGAAAAAAAGCTTCGCGAAGACCTTTATTATCGACTCTGCGGTATCGAAATCAAAATGCCCCCCTTGCGCGAACGAGTTGAAGATATTCCTCTCCTGGCAATCCATTTCTTGAACAAGGCTTCCCGCCAGCAAAAAGGGAAAAATCTTCCGCGCCTTTCTCCGGGAGCTTTGGATATCCTTATGAAATTCGCCTGGCCCGGTAATGTCCGCCAGCTGGAACAGGCGCTCTTGGCCGCAATGGCGCTCTGCGAAGGGGATGAAATCATCCCCGGCAATTTTCCCGCCTGGTTTCGTGAGGCCGTTACGTCAGCTGGAAAACAGGAAATCACCTACCGCTCGACAGGCGCTAACGTTGAGGCCCAATCTCCGGTGGGAAAGGATAGCGGATTGATAAAAGATGAAGATCGGAGACGCTACTTGGAGGCCCTCGACGCAACCAAATATCAGGGAACCGGACGTTGGAATGTAAGCTCTGCGGCGCGCCGCCTGGGTATCCCGAGAGAAACCCTGACCTACCATTTGAAGAAAATGCGCCCCTTGAAATAAAGCCCACTCTATTCATCCGGTTTGGCAAAGCGGGGCGAAGATTGGATCAGTGATGAAGCTGCAAGAAAAAGCGAGGTTACGTCTCCGGGCCCAATGAAGAGCGCTTCGGATTTCAGATTTATTCTTTTAGATATCTATTGAACCACGCCACGCATTTGGCCCAGGCGTCCTTGGCCGCTTCGGCCCGGTAGCTGGGGCGGTAGTCGGCGTAGAAGGCGTGGGGGGCGTCTTTGTAGAGGACAAACTCCGCGGTTTTGCCGGCCGCTTTCAGGGCGGCTTCCATTTCTTTTACATCTGGAACGGGGATCCCGGCGTCCGCCTCACCGTAAAGCCCGAGGGTCGGGGCCGTGATCTGCGAGGCCACTTCGATGGGACCAAAGGTCCGAACTCCCGCCGTTTTCGCCGGCTTGATCTGGCCGTACCAGGGAACGGCGGCTTTGAGGTCGCGGCTTTGGGCGGCAAAAAGGAGGGTGTACATCCCGCCCCTGCAGAATCCCGTCACCCCGATCCTGTCGGCCTGGGCAGCCGGATGTTTCTTGGCAAAGGCCACCAACCCATCCAGATCTCCCATTACCCGCGCGTCGGGAATCGGGTCTACCACTTTGCGAACAGCGGCGATATCGGGCAGGTGCAAAACGCCGCCCTCGCGCGCGTAAGGCTCAAAGGTAATGGCCAGGAAGCCTTCTTTGGCAAAGCGGCGGGTCACATCCTTGATATGTTCGTGCATTCCAAAGACTTCAGGGATTACGATCACAACCGGATATTTTCCTGCGCCGGCAGGACGCGCCTCGTAAATAGGGATCTGGAAATCCCCGGCTGGGACCTTGCCTTCGGCGGTGGTGAGACCCTCGGCGGGGGTCGTGATCACCTCACCCGCCACCGGGCTGGCAGCCGCCGCATACCCGACCAGTACGGCTCCAGCGGCGCGGGCCATAAACTGGCGCCGGGACATACCCTCGTACGCATTTGCCAACCAATCGTCAGCCATGGAAACCCTCCCTGTAGTAAAATCGCTTAGCGCAAAGCGCATGGTGCATATCATTAGAATTGTCGGCATCCGGCAGGACGCCCCTGCAAACGCAAAAGAAGATTTTCAGATCATCGTCAACGCGGAATTTCTGAATACAAGTAACAATTATAGATGCGCTTTTACCGCCGGAGATTCAAAAGGGTTCGATAGAAAGTAGAATATGCCGCAGGCGGAGGTTCGTCAAACCATGTAACTCCCGCCATTGATGTCGATGCAGGCGCCGTTGATATAGCTTGCGTCGTCGGAGGCGAGGAAGGCGATGACGGAGGCGATCTCTTCCGGGTGCGCCAACCGCTTAAGGGGGATACCGGCGAGGACCTGGTTGCGGTCTTCTTCCGTGCGCCCTTCCCATCTCTTGGCGACCCGCTCCGTGAGGACGATGCTGGGGGCAACGGCATTGGTGTTAATGCCGAAAGGGCCTAACTCCACGGCCATGTGCCTGGTGAATCCCTGCAACCCGGCCTTGGCGGCTCCGTAGTGCGGGCCCGAAAGCCGGCCGTAGCTTCTCCCGGCGAACGAGGAAACATTGACAATCTTCCCGTACTTCTGATTTTTCATGAAGGGCGCTGCGGCCCGGACGCAAAGAAAAGCGGATTTGAGATTCAGGGCTACGGTTTGGTCCCAGTCCGCGGGGGGGATCTGCTCCACGGGCATTCGCGGGGTCCCGATTCCCGCGTTGTTGACCAGGATATCCAGGCGCCCCCATTTCCGGATCACCGTTTGAACCATCTTTTCCACCTGGTCCTGATCCGTCACGTCGCAGGGGACCGCGACGGCCTCCCCCCCGTCTTTTGCGATCCTGGCGGCGAGATTTTCCAGGTCGGAAACGGTCCGAGCGCTAACGGCGACGCGGGCGCCCCGGCGCGCAAGAAATTCCGCCGTGCAGGCTCCGATCCCTCGGGACGCCCCGGTTACCAAGGCGACGCGGCCTTGAAGATTCATGATTGCCCCTCCAAAAAAATAACCGATCTCTTTGTGGGGGCACAAGGCATCGTGCCCCCACGCCCACCCCGTCGGGTTATACCAGCAGATATTTCTTCCGGACTTCCTCGTTGGCGCGAAGCTCTTCGATACTTCCCTGGAAGCGGATCTGCCCGTTGTCGATGATGTAGCCGCGATCGCTGAGGCGCAGGGCCGATTTGACGTTCTGCTCGGCCAGGAGGACCGTGAGTCCGCTTTCGCGGAGCTTTTTGATCTGCTCCTCCAGGGAACGGACCAGCGCCGGCGCCAGGCCTTCGGTCGGTTCGTCGAGGAGCAGGAGCTCGGGGTTGCCCATCAGAGCCCGGGCAATGGCCACCATCTTCTGCTCCCCGCCGCTGAGGCACCCGCCCTTGCGGGATTCGATCTTGGGCAGGGCGGGGAAAATCTCATACACCTTCTCTTTCCCCCAGCCCTCTCCCGCCCTGGGCTTGCGGATGGCGATTTCCAGGTTTTCCCCCACGGTCAGGTCGCCGAAGATGCGGCGGTCGTCGGGAACGTAACTGACCCCTTTGCGGGTCAACAGGTGAGGGTCCAGGCCGGTGACGTCTTCCCCGCGGAAACGAACGGTGCCCTGCCGCGGCGGGTTCAGGCCGATGATGCTGCGCATCGTCGTCGTCTTCCCGGCCCCATTCCGCCCCAGGAGACAGACCAGCGATTTTTCTTCCACCTTCATGGACACGCCGAAAAGGATGTGGCTCAAACCGTAGTAGGTGTGGATTCCCTGGATTTCCAGCATCATTCCCCTCCCAGGTAAGCGGTCTGCACTTCCGGGTTGCGGCGGACCTCTTCCGGCTCGGCCTGCAGGAGGGTCTTGCCTTGGTGCATGACCATGATGCTGCGGGATATGGAAAAGACGATATCCATGTCGTGCTCGCAGAACAGGATCGTCAAACCGCGCGTGCGCGCCAGCTGGAGGATCAGCTCGATGGTGGCGAAGGTCTCTTCCGGAGACATCCCCGCGGTGGGTTCGTCAAGGATGAGGAGTTCGGGTTCGTTTCCGAGGGCGACGGCGATCTCCAATATTTTCTGGTCGCCGTGGGAAAGCGACCCGACGACGCGCCGTTCCTTTTCGATGAGGCCCACGCTCTCGAGAATCCTGCGGGTTTCGGCCACGGATAGGGAATTGGCGGGCCGAAAAAGGGTGTTGGATTTTCCCTGCCGGGAGAGAACGGCGACCTGGACGTTTTCAAACACCGTCAGGCGATGGAACACGTTGACGATCTGGAAAGACCGCCCGATGCCCCTCCGGCAGATATCGTGGGGGGGGAGATGGCTGATGTCCTCGCCCTTGAAAAGGATCCGCCCCCGATCGCGGCGGAGATGGCCGGTGATGAGGTTGAAGAGGGTCGTTTTCCCCGCCCCGTTGGGCCCGATGACCGCGACGATCTCCCCCTTCGGCACCGTGAGCCTTGCCTCGTTCACGGCCATGAAATCGTCGAAGCACTTCACCACGCCTTCCACCTGGAGCATTTACGCCTCCCCCCTTTCCCCGGCTTCCTTCCCCTTAGGCTTGAAGAGATTCGCTAAATAGCCCATGACCCCCTCAGGCAGGAAGAAGATCAGCAGGATGAGAAGGATGCCTAAAATCAAGGTCCAGTACTCGGTGTACTTGCCCACGAAAGTGCGGAGACCCACGGTGATGGCGGCGCCCAGAACCGGGCCGGCAAAGGTAAACCACCCGCCGAGAAGACACATGATGAAGATCTCCAGGGAGAGGACCCAGAAGAGAAGATCGGGAAAAACCGACCGCTCCAGGACGACGAAAAGAACGCCGGCGACGCCGGCGAAGAAGGTGCCCACGGCAATGGCCCGGAGCTGGTGGCGCTTCACGTTGACGCCGACGGCGGCGCAGCGCTGGGGGTTGTCGCGGATGGCCTGGAGGGTACTCCCGAACGGGGATTTCAAAATCAGATAGAGAAGGACGAGAGAGACGGCCATCACAATCACAATGAAATAGTAGGACTGGTTCAAGGTGGAGAGGAATCCGGGCATGGGGATGCCGTGGATGCCGTCGTCGCCGCCGGTGAATTTATACCAGCGGTAAACGATCGCCCAGACGAGGGACCCCAGGGAAATCTGCAGCATCCCGAAATAAAGCTGGGTGAGGCGAACACAGAACCAGCCGATTCCCACACCGAACAGGGCGGCGACGACCGGCGCGGCTAGGAAACCCACCCAATTGGGCAATGACGTTTTTACCAGGATCAGGGCCAGAGTGTAGGCGCCGACCCCGTAAAAAACGGCATGGTGAAATTGAAACATCCCCCCGTGGCCGACCAGCAGGTTCAGGCTCATGGCCAGGAGAGAAGTCACGCAGATGAGGCCCAAAATATAGACGAAAAACCGGGGCAGAAAAGAAGGCCCGGCCAGCAGGACGATGAAAAAGAGAAGGCCGATGCCGATCCCCGGGGCGGAAACGAATTTCTTAAACAACGCCGGTTCCTCTCTACCAGACGGATTTCAGAAGCCCTTTGGGCCGAAGAAGAAGGACGATCACCACCGCGGTGTATGGGAAAACAATGGCAAATTGGGGAAAGACCAGGACGCCCAGAGACTGGGTGATTCCGAAGATCAGCGAGCCCACGAGCGCACCCCACATATTCCCGAGCCCGCCGATGGTGACGATCAGAAAAGCCTCGATGATCAGGCTGTGGTCCATGCCGAGGGTGATGCTCACCGTGGGAGCGACCAGGGCCCCTCCTAGGCCCGCCAGGCAACAGCCGATCACGAAGGCGGCGGCAAAGACCCAGCTCACGTTGATTCCCAGGAGGCCGACCATGTCCCGGTCCACGGCGGCGGCCCGGGAGATCTTTCCGATTTTCGTGCGGGTGACGAAAAGCCAGAGGGACACTGCGACCAGGAGGCCGACGAAGATCAAAAAAAGATTGTAACGGGGGAAGGAAGCGCCCAGAACCGTAATCGACCCCTTGAGGAGGTCGGGCGCGGGAACGGAACGGTATTCCGCGCCCCAGAAGATTTTGACCAGGTCGCCCAGAATCAGGGCAAGGGCGAAGGTGAACAAGAGGAGCATCAGGTGCTCGCGCTGGTAAAGGTGCCGGAAGAGAGTCCTCTCCGCCACCAGGCCGATCCCGGCCACCACGAGCGGTGCGAGAATCAGGGCGATCCAGAACCCCGAAGCCCCGCCGAAGTATTTGGAGAAGCTGAAGGTGGCGAAGGCGCCGATCATGTAGAGGGTCCCGTGGGCGATATTCGGGACCCGGAGAACGCCGAGGACGAAACTCAGCCCGGCGCAGATGGTAAATAAAATCATGGCCCGGCTGAGACCCACGAGCAGCTGCGAGAGAATCTCCGCCGGGCCGATGTTCGGCAAAAATCCCACTGGCAAACGCTCCTACTTTCCCCGGACCTTCTTGATTTCCTCGATACTGGGAATCGCGTCCTTGGCCGGGATGGTGATAATATCGCTGGCGATCAGGAAGGGGTATTCCGGGACTTTTTTGGTTACGCCCATGAACATGGGCAGCATGAGCTGATGGTCAAAGGCCCGCATCTCCAGCTCGCCTACGGGCGTGTCGACTTTCATTCCTTCCAGAGCATCCACCAGCTTTTCCCGATCCATTTTGCCCGCCTGGGTCAGGCCCTGGTTGATGAAATAAGCGGCCACGTACCCGTAGAGGGCGCCCACGCGGGGCTCCCGTTTATAGGCGTCCTTAAACGCCTTCGCAAAGGCCTTGTTCTTCGGGTTGTCCGGGAAATAGAAGTGGTAGTTTGAGGTCCCAATCACTTTTTCGGGCGCCTCCGCCCCCAGGGGAGCCAGGGTGCTGAGCTCGGTGGCGGTGTGAATGAAGATCGGGATCTTTTCGGCGAATCCCGTGGCCTTGGCTGCCTTCATGACATTGACCATGCTCCCGCCGCCCGTGGCGAAAATAACGGCGTCGGGTTTGGCCGCGGAAATGGCGGTCAGGTAAGGGGTGAGCTCCGGCTCGCCCACTTTCCACCAGGATTGACCGATCAACTCCACGCTGGGCTTGCTCTTCTTGAGATTCCCCCAGACGCCGTCGGCGAGCGCGTGCCCGTATTCGTAGTCATCCCCGGCGATCCAGTACTTCACGAAGGGGCGCTGGGAAAGGCCTGCGGCCGCGGCTTTGCCGATCATGGCCGTGTTCTCGGTGATGGAGAAAACATACCGGTGGCCTTTTTCTCCCGTGATCTTGTCGCTCTTGGAAAAGGTGACCAGAAAGGGGACCTTCTCTGTTTTGCAGAGCTCCGAAACCGCCAGGGCCCCGGCGCTGTTGATGGTCCCCACGAGGATATCGACCTTTTCGTTCATGATCAGCTCTTTGGCCATGCTCAGGGCGAGGTCCACCTTGAACTTGTCGTCCCGGGTGGTGAATTCGATTTTTCTTCCGATTACGCCGCCCTTGGCATTGATTTCATCGATGGCCAGCTTGAAGGCATCGCGCACGTCATTCGTGAAGGTTGTGGCCGGTCCGGTGTAGGTATCGAGCAACCCAACCTTAATCGGGGCCTGGGCCAGGGCAGCGCCTGGAAAGAGAATGAAAAAGGCGATAAGGGAGACCGCTAAGGTCAAGCTTCGGAACAAAACGTTTCGGTTCATCATTATTAACCTCCTGGGTTATTAAAAAACGCATCGCGCCAGGCGCTTAGCGCATAGCAAAGGCATATCCATCGAGTTTCACGACCCTCCCCGGATCTTCTTTACCTCCTCACAGGTAGGTAAAATATCCCTGCCGGGCAAAGTCACGATGTCCGAGGAGATCAGGAAATTGTACTGCGGGACCTTTTTTAAAGTTCCCATATACAGGGGCAAGACTGCCTGGTGGTCGCAGGCGCGCATCTCGATTTCGCCCACCGGGCTGTCCACCTTCAATCCTTCCAAAGCGTCGATAAACTTTTCAGGGTCGATCTTGCCCGCCTTCTCGTAGGCTTTGGCAATGAGATTTGCGGTCAGGAAGGCGTGGAAGGCGGGAAACCCGGGAGGGTTGCCATAGGCGTTCTGGAAAGCTTTTACAAAGGCCCGGTTCTGGGGAATATCCGGGTGATAAAAGTGATAATCCATCGTGCCCATGACGCCTTCGGGCGCCTCCAACCCCAGCGGCTTGATGACCGAGTGATCGGTCGCCGTATGAATCCAGATGGGAACCTTCGCCGACATGCCCGTTGTCTTAATGATTTTCAGGACATTGGTCATGCTGGCGCCGCCGGTGGCGAAGATGACCGCATCGGGTTTGGCGGCCTGGATGGCCGTAATATAGGGGACCAGATCCGGTTCCCCCACTTTCCACCAGGACTGACCGATCATCTCCACGGATGGTTTGAGTCGCTTCAGGTTGCGCCAGGCGGCGTCCGCAATGGCATGGCCGTATTCGTAATCGTCCCCGGCGATCCAGTATTTGGTGAAAGGCTTCTGGGATAGGGCGAGGCCTCCGGCCTTTCCCGCCATATAGGTGTTTTCCGCCGTGGAAAAAGCGTAGCGATGGCCTTTCTCCCCCGTAATCTTTTCGGTCTTGGAGATCCAGGCGATGAAGGGAACCTTCTCGACTTTGGCAAAGTCCGATACAGCCAAGGCCACGCCGCTGTTGATCGTTCCCACAATAATATCGACCTTCTCGTTCATGACCAGCTCCTTGGCCATGCTGAGAGCGATGTCAACCTTGAATTTTTCGTCGCGGGTTGTATATTCGATCTTGGTTCCCAGGACGCCCTTTTTATTGATCTCAGCCAGAGCCAGCTTGAACCCGTTCAAGGCATCCTGCCCGTAAACCGCCGGCGGCCCGGTGTAGGTATCCAGGATTCCGACCTTGATGGCGCGCTGGGCCTCGGCGTTCAAGGGCGGGAAGAAACACGAAAAGCCGAGCAGAATCATCAGAAACGGAAAAATCCTGAATCCCAAAATCTTCCGCATTGTTTTCACCCTCCCCTTTCGCCTTTAGAAAATACTCGAAGGAATAGGCTCCCAGCGGGAAATCTCCTACTCAAAAAATGAATTATGGCAAAGGATAGATCGATTGTCCACAGAAAAGAAAATTCCTCTGCAACCCTCGTCCCGGGTGGTCGGTTGAATCAATAAAGGAGGGCCGCAGGGGCCAAGCGGGGCCGCGGTTTAGGGAACTGCTTCGCTTCGCACGGTGGGAAATGTTTGGGGATCTTTGGAAAATGATCCCCTTTAATTATTGACAAAATTAGAAAACGATTGGTAATAGTAAAGAAGCAATTCTTGTCAAAAGGGGAGGAAATAATGGCTCCGCAGATTTTGGATGATGCCCGGAAATACCTTTTCCTGCACAATACGATGAAAAAAGATATGGACGAAGGGCGGGTCCCGACCATTCTTCGGGGGGAAGGGAACTATGTCTTCGATGAAGAAGGAAACCGTTACCTGGATCTGGTTGCGGGGAATACCCGGCCAAATGGGATCGGCTACGGCCGGGAAGAGGTCGCCCGGGCCATGTATGATCAGGCCAAGACCCTTCACTACTACACGCCCGCTTTTTATGTGACCGAGCCGGCCGTTCAGCTGGCCAAGAAGCTGGCTTCGCTTTACCCGGGCGATTTGCAGGTGACCTGCCTGGTCTGCGACGGTTCGGAGGCCGTGGAGAGCGCCTTCAAAATTGCCAAGCAGTACCATTATTTTGCCAACAAACAGCGCCGATTCAAAATCATCTCCCGCTTGATGGCCTACCACGGCCAGACCATGGGGGCCCTGGGCGCGCTCGGGTATTTAAACCACATGCGCAATATCGTCGCGCCGCTGGTTCCGGGGCACTCCTTTCTGATTCCTCCCTACTGCTACCGCTGCCCCCTCAATCTGGCCTACCCGGCCTGCGATCTAGCCTGCGCCGACGCTTTGGACTCACTTGTCCAGTTCGAAGGCCCCGATCTGGTTGCGGCCTTCATCGCTGAAACCTTCATGCAGGGGATGGGCGCGCTCCCGGCGCCGGAGGGGTATTTCGAAAAAATCCGCAAGATCTGCGATCGGTACGGGGTCCTGCTGATCATTGATGAAGTGATCTGCGGATTTGGGCGCACCGGGAAGATGTTCGGCATCGAGCATTATCAAGCCAAGCCGGATATCATGACCATGGCCAAGATGCTGACGGGAGGATATGCGCCCCTTGGGGCGGCGGCGACCACGCAGAAGATCGCCGAGCCGATCCCCACCTTCCTGCACCTGCACACTTATGGCAATCACCCGGTCTGCTGCGCAGCGGCCTTGAAGAACCTGGAAATCATCGAACGGGAAAACCTCGTGGCCAACGCCGCGGCGATGGGCAAGCATTTCCTGAACGGCCTGAAGGATATCGAGAAAAGGCACGCCATCGTCGGGGAAGCCCGTGGGGTGGGGCTCTGGCTGGGGCTGGAGATCGTTCAGGACAAGAAGAAAAAGGCGCCGTTCCCGGCCCAGGAAAACGTAATCGGGCAGCTCACCATCGCCGGGCGGAAACGGGGGGTCATCTTCCGGGGAATTCATCCGTTCATCGAATTCGCCCCGCCCCTCACGATTTCCCGGTCCGAGGTGGAAGAGGGGCTGAAGGGCCTGGATCAGGCCCTTTCCGAGGTGGAGAAGAAGTACGGTTTTTAGCAGAGACATTTCACCGCAGAGAACGCAGAGATAATAAATTCAAAATTCAAGTTAAAAATTCAAAAATGGTTTTCTTTAAGAATTTATTTTATTTGTCTCTGCGCTCTCCGCGGTGAATATTTTTTCTTGAGAGGAGGGGGGAACCATGAGCGCTGAGCAGAAATTGAAACAGTTGGGGATCGTCCTGCCGGAGAGCCCCAAGCCGCTGGCCAATTACGTCCGTGCGGTGCGCACGGGAAACCTTCTGTTTGTGTCGGGGCACGGCCCTTACAACGACGGCAAGGTCGTCCTGGTCGGAAAACTGGGAAAAGAATTGACGATCGAAGAGGGTTATAAAACGGCTCGCAACGTCGGCGTGAACTGTCTGGCTTCGATCCGGGAAAGCTTGGGCAGTCTCGACAAGGTGCGGCGGGTGGTTAAGCTCCTGGGCATGGTGAACTGCACGGAGGACTTCAAAGACCAGCCCAAGGTAATGAACGGGGCTTCGGACCTGCTGGTCGAGGTCTTCGGGGAGGCGGGGCGCCATGCACGTTCGGCCGTGGGCATGCAGGCCCTGCCTAACCAGATTCCGGTCGAAATCGAGATGATCCTGGAGGTTGAATGAGCATAAGGGGGTAGGGGGTTGGGTGTGGGGTAACCATTCAGTCACGGGTGGCCAATCGCCATGAATGGAGAACCGTCGTAAAGGCCAAGAGGTGCCATGGCCTGGGGGCCCGGCCGATCCGCTTGGAATCATAAGGCGTTGGGATCTTCGTGGAGAGGGCGGGGGCCAAGGCCTCCCGCCCCCCATTTCGGAGAAGCGGTGTTTTCTTCGAGTCTCGGGTCATCCCGGCCGATGCTTCCGGCGCGTACCGCCCGAACCCC
>Ga0113563_10002534_pt1 | contig 11063 bp, 9 predicted proteins | sample Mud3Dept3metaG_FD_80117 | JGI IMG/M metagenome (GOLD analysis project Ga0113563, IMG submission 80117) | Freshwater wetland microbial communities from Ohio, USA, analyzing the effect of biotic and abiotic controls - Mud 3 Core 4 Depth 3... | ecosystem: Environmental > Aquatic > Freshwater >...
GCCTTCTCGAAGGACCCGGCCATCCCATCCTTCATCGAACGGTGATAGGGCTTCAGCGAGATCCGGGGAGCGGGCGGGACGGCGATTTTGACCTCGGGCTCCGGCCTGACCTCGGGCGGCGGCGCGCATTCCGTCAGTGCGAGGACGGACGCGATCAGTAGACCGGCCGGCAGCCCCGCGCGAAATACAGAAGGCTTCATCGTTTTTGTATCATATGCAATTTCAAAGCAATTTCAAGCGAAAGCATCCCCAATTTTGTGATAGTGCGGAGGACAACGGGAGGGGTGGCACGGCTCCAGTCCCCGCAACGCCCGCAGCGGAAGGGGTTCCCCACGGGGGGATGGGTGGAGCGAGGACGGACGGGGACGAGCCGTGACAGGACCCCATTCGAAATCATGTCCATCACAGAAATGGGGATGCTACCATTTCAAGCCGGGAAATTGTGTTTGTCTGGCCCCTGATATATACTCCGTCTTCCGCACGATGCGCATCCTGAAGTTCCTGGACCGATGGCGGTTTCCCATCCCCTTCGTCTACAGCGACGATTACTGGATGCTCAATGTCGGCCCCCACGTTTTTCCCATCAAGAAATACCGGGCTCTCTATGAGAAGCTTCTCCTTCTGGGAGCCAGAAAGACGGATTTCCTGGCGCCCGAGCCCGCCTCCGACGAAGACATCCTCCTCGTCCATTCGGCCCGCTATGTCAAGAAGCTCAAGACGGCTTCGCTCTCGAGCGCCGAAATCGCCATGATCGAGCTCCCCTTTTCCATGGAGCTCGTTCATTTCGCCTGGCTGATGACGGGAGGGACCATCATGACGGCCCGGCTGGCTCTGGAGCGGGGGTTGGCCGTTCACCTGGGCGGCGGGTTTCACCACGCCTTCCACGACCACGGCGAGGGGTTCTGCGTCCTCAACGACGTCGCCGTGGCCGTCGAAACGCTTAAGAAAAACGGCGCCGCGCAGAGGATCATGGTGGTCGACTGCGACCTCCATCAAGGCAACGGCACGGCCCATATCCTATCGGGAAAAGACTATGCCTTTACCTTCTCCATCCACCAGATGGACCTTTATCCTTCGCTGAAGCCGCCCTCAACCGTGGATATCGGCCTCTGGGCCGGAGAAGGGGATGAGGGATACCTGGCGGCCCTCCGGTCGCATTTTCCCCGCCTGTACCGGGAATACCGCCCGGACCTGGTGATTTATCTGGCGGGGGCCGACCCCTACGAGAAGGACCAGCTGGGCAGCCTCCGCCTGACCAAGGAGGGGCTGAGACGCAGGGATATCATCGTCATCGGCGAGGCCCGCCGCCTGCGGCTCCCCGTGGCCGTGGTGCTGGCCGGAGGGTATGCCGTGGAGCTCGAGGACACGGTGGACATCCACCTCAACACGATCCGGGCGGCGCAGAAGGTCCAGAGGAAATTCTCTCAGCCCTTTGTCTCTTCGTCCATCCAGTCCAGGTAGTCCCGGGATCCTCGTTCCACCGCCAGGGCGATGACTTCGGGTACATGATAAGGATGGAGGGCCTTGATCCTGTTTTCGAGCTTGTCGTAAAGCGAGGCCCGGGTCTTGATCAAGAGGACATGCTCGGCCTCGTCGCAGAGCTTCCCTTCCCAGCGATAGAAAGACCGGGCGGCTGGGGATACGGTCACGCAAGCGGCCAGCCTTTCCTCGACCAGAACCCGGCCCAGCTCATGCCCCGTCCTTTCGTCGGGAACGGTGGTCAGCACCAGCACGAATCCGGTCATCCGCGCCGGCGGCCCTAATCCTGGAGGAAGACGTGGGCGAAAACCTTGGCGTCCCCCACCATATTATCGATGTGGCAGTATTCGTTGGGCTGGTGGGCGGTCTCGTCAACCTTGGACCAGCAGGCGGCCTCGTAACCGGCCCTCCTGAAAACCGCCGCCACCGTGCCGCCGCCAATGCCCCGGGCCTGGGCTTCGGCCGAGTAGACTTCCTTGATGGCCGACCGCAGCGCGGTAACGACCGCCGCCTGGGTCCGGGTGGGGGGAGCGGCCGGCGCGCGCTGCTGCTCTTCGTAAGTGATCTTGACTTTGAACTTGCCCTCGATCTTCTTGATCATTTTGTTGATCTCGGCTTCTACTTTTTCCAGGGGGAACTGGGGAAGCACGCGGCTGTCCAGGTAGAAAACGTCTTCGCCCGGGATGGTGTTGATGTTGGGGACGTTGGCTTCTTTTTTAGTGGGCTCGAAGGTCGAGATCGGAGGCTCGAAAAGCGAGTCCTGGGCTTTGAAGATTTTGTAGAGGTTTTCAAGCTCCGTCACCAGGAAGCAGGCCGCCTTGAAGCTGTTCGTCCCCTTGTTGGGGGTCGAGGCGTGAGCCTGCTTGCCGATGGTTTTGAACTTGAGCCAGAGGATCCCTTTCTCGGCGACCTCGATCAGAGTCCCGTGCTTGTTGCCCGCGTCCGGGACCATGATCAGGTCTTTTTTCTTAAAGGCCTGGGTATGCTGGAGGACATAGTCGATGCCCTTGGTGCTCCCCGTTTCCTCGTCGGCGACCAGGGCGATTCCGATATTGGCGCTCGGTTTCAGGTTTTCCGCCTGAAAAGCCTTGACGGCGAAGAGGGAGGCGACCAGGTCCTGCTGGTTGTCTTCGACGCCGCGCCCGAAGATCTTGCCCCCCTCGACCCAGGCCTTGAAGGGGTCGCCCCGCCATTGGGCGAGATCTCCCGGCGGGACGATATCCATGTGGGTCATGACCCAGGCCGTCCGTGAAGGGCTCTTCCCCTTGATGATGGCCAGGAGATTGGGCCGGTAGCCGCAGGGCGCGTCCAGGTCGGGGGCCTTGATCAGGTCGATGCTGTCGACCTTCAGCTGCTCGAGAAAGGCGCGGAGAAGTTCCGCCTTCTTGACCTCGCCCTCTCCGCCGCTGGAGGGCGATATCGCCGGGATGGCGGAAAGTTGGATCTGCAGGTTGATCATCTCGTCCCGGAAGCCCTCGATGCGTTTGGCAATCTTATCGAATTTGGTCATGGGACTCCTCTTTTAGGGGGGATGATAGCACCGTCAAATAAAATTGGCAAGAGCCGCGGCGGCTTTGATGAGTTGACTTTTAGCCGGGATGGACATACATTACCTGTCCATGCGGCTCGGGTTTGACCTTCGCCCTTTCCTGCGCGAAGAGACGGGCGTGGGGACCTATCTCCGGAACCTCCTGTTCCAGCTCGCGCGGATCGATCGGACGAACGAGTATTTCCTCTTTTCCTCATCCTGGAAGGATCGCTTTCCGGCCGACAAGATCCCCCCGTTCGAGCGGCTGAGGTTCCGCGATTGCCGCCTGCCGGTCCGGGTCCTCAACTCTCTCTGGCAGAAGCGCCGCCGTCCGTATCTGGACTCCTTTTTTCGGACCGGTCTCGACCTGGCCCATTCGGCGACTCCTCTCGTCCTTCCCACCCGCGGGAAGAAGATCATCACCGTCCACGATATCTTTTTCATGGATTTTCCGGACAAAGCCGGGGAGGAGGCCGGCAAAGTGTTCTTCCGGCTGGCCGCGGCTTCTTTCCGGGATGCGGACGGCATCGTCACCTCGTCCGCGACGACGGCCGTCGAGCTCGTGTCCCGGTTCGTCCTCGACGAGGGCAAGGTCAAGACCATTCCTCCCGGGTTGGACGCCGGGTTCCTGGAAGATCCTCCGGCCGAAGAGCTCGAAGCGACATCGGAGCGCTTTCATCTTCCCTCCTCTTTCCTTCTCTTCGTGGGCGCCCAGGTTCCCCGCAAGAACCTGGTCCGCTTCCTGGATGCCCTGAAGATCATCCATCTTCATGGGTTGGAAATCCCACTCGTCCTGGCCGGTCCCGAGGGAGAGGATTCCGAATCGATCCGGGCGAAAGCGGAAAAGCTCGGGCTCAGCCGCTGGATCACGACGACCGGCTATATCGAGGGAAGGACGGTCCGGAACATCTACCGGCTGGCCACGGCCTTCGTGTTGCCCTCTCTGTGCGAGGGGTTCGGCATCCCTCTTCTCGAGGCCATGGCCAGCGGGGTCCCGGTGGCGGCTTCCCGGACCTCGTCCATTCCGGAGGTCTGCCGGGACGCGGCCGTCTATTTCGATCCCGAGAGTCCGGAGAGCATGGCCGATAAGATCGCCTCGCTCCTCGAAAACAAGGGCCTGAGAGACACGTTGATCGCCAAGGGGAAGGAGAGAGCCCGGAGCTTCAGCTGGGAGAGAACGGCCCGTGAGATGCTCGTGTTTTACGAAGCGGTGATGAAGGGGCCATGAAGATCGTCCTGGACGGATACGAGCTGGGCAAGACCGCCAAGGGTGTGGGCCGGGTCATCGGCAACCTGCTCATCCCGCTCCCGGATTTCCTGCCGGATGATGACTTCCTGATCTTCACCAAGGAGGCCGGCGGACTGCCTTCCCACTCCCGGGTGGAGGAACATATCCTTCCCGGCCGCGGCGGCTACCTGCGCTGGCAGAACGGGCCTCTGCGGCGCGCCTTGAAGGAGGCAGAGCCGGACCTCCTCATCGCCTCCAACTATGTGCTTCCCCTTTCTTGCCCCTGGAAATCGGTCCTCCTCGCCCACGACATCTCGGTCATCGCCCACCCCGAATGGTACCCCAAAAAATACGCCTGGACCCGCCGTTTCCTCGTCCGGAGGAGCCTCCAAAGGGCCGATCTTATCATCGTCTCTTCGGCCTTTGTCGAAGGCGAGATCCTGAGGTTCTTCGGAACCGACCGGAAAAAGATCAAGCTCATAGGTTATGGGGTCGAGGACAAGTTCTGCCGGGCCCCGGAAGACACGGTGAGGCGTTGGCGGGAGAGCCATGGGCTGGCCGGGAGCAAGGTCATCGGCTTCCTCGGCTCGATTTTCAAAAGGCGCCATGTCCCGGAGCTCATCCGGGCGATGGAAATCCTCCGCCGGGAATTCCCGGATGCGGTCCTTTATCTCGTCGGCGAGGATTTCGGAGGGTTGGGGGGAGGGAAGGATTCGCTGCTCCAGGGCAAGAAATGGATCAAGTGGGAGCGGGCGCTTCCGGAGGGCGATCTCCCGGTCTTTTACTCCAGCCTGGATGTTTTCGCCTATCTTTCGGAATATGAAGGGTTCGGGTTCCCGCCGCTCGAGGCCCTGGCCTGCGGCCTGCCGCCGGTTCTCCTCAACCGGAGCTCCTTGGCCGAGGTCTTCCAAGGACTGGCGGTCATGGCCGGCGGGCCCGGGGAAGAAGAAATCGCCGGCGCTCTCCGGACGGCCCTTGTCGACACAGGGAAGCGGGCTTCCATTTTAGCCGATTTCGAGCGGGAGAGAGCGCGGTTCTCCTGGGCCGCATCCGCTCGCGAGTTGGCCCGGCTTATCGGAGAAATGAGGGCGGAGTGAAGACGACGGCAGGTCCCCGGACAAACGAACGGGAGCTTTCGGTCATCCTGGTCAATTACAATGACCGGGCGCATCTTCCGGAGTGTCTCGGTTCCCTCGACAAAGCCCTTTCCGGCCTGAATGCCGAGGTCATTCTGGTGGATAATCGGTCCGACGACGGAAGCGCGGATCTGGTGAGGGCGTCCTTCCCCTGGGTACAGCTTGTCGACAATGACCGGAATGTCGGCTATCCCCGGGCTAATAACAGAGGGTTCAGTCTCAGCCGCGGGGAGTTCGTCCTGTTTCTGAATACTGATACCGTCGTGCCCGCGGAGGCTCCGGCGAAGCTTCTGGCCGGGATCAAATCACGGCCGGAGGCGGGGGCAATCGGCCCCGCCCTGATCCGGGCGGACGGGAGCTTCCAGGTTTCGTTCGGGAAGAAGGTGAGCTTTTTCACCGAGTTGCGTCAGAAACTTGTCCTCAATCCTTGCTACAGGATCGCCCTCCGCCATTCCACGAAGCCCCGGTCCGTCGGCTGGCTGAGCGGGGCCTGCCTGCTTGTCCGGAGGGAGGCGCTCGAGGCGGCCGGGTTGTTTGACGAGGGTTTCTTCCTCTATTTCGAGGATATCGACCTCTGCCGCCGGATCGCCGAAAAGGGTTTCGGACTGATGCTTTTTCCCGAGGTCAAGGTATTCCATGCCGGGGGAGCGACCGCGTCCGTCCGGCGCTGGCGGAGCCGCCTGGAATACCGGCGCAGCCAGCTTCGTTTCTATGAGAAGCACAGCTCCCGCCTTTCGTTGAGTCTGTTGAGGTTTTACCTGGGGCTTACGGTCTTCGTTCTCGGTCTGCCTGTCACGCGGGATGAAGAAAAAGAGCGTTTCCGGGAAGGACTGCGGGAAATCCTGGCCGACCGTGGCGCCGGAGCGGACGGATGAGAAAGCTCAGAATCATGGAGATGATCGACAAGCCCTCGCTCGGGGGCGGCCAGACCGCCCTTCTCCTCCTGGCCGCGAACCTGGACCCCCACCGCTTCGAGGTGGTCATCGCCTCGGGGGGGGACGGACCGCTCGGCGAGGAAGCCAGACGGAAAGGGATCGCTTATGCTCCCGTCTCCCTGGGCAAGCGGCTCAGCTTCGAGCCGGTCAAGGAAATCGCCCGAATCCTCGACCGAAGAAAGATCGATCTTCTGCACACTCATGGCGGGATCGCCGGCCTGTACGGCCGCTTAGCGGCCCGCCGGGCGGGGACGCCGGCCGTCGTCCATACGCTCCACGGCATCCACTATCTCCATTACCGGAACCCGCTCCTCCGCCGGCTTTATATTCTTCTTGAAAGGAGATATTCCCGGACGACCGACCGCCTGATCCTCGTCTGCCGGTCCGATTTGAGGCAAGCCCAAAAACATCGGCTGGCGCCGGACGAAAAAATGACCGTCATCCTGAACGGGACAGAAATTCGGTCGGATATCGGAGCGAATGAAATCATCCGCCGCCGGGATGAATGGGGCTGGCCGCCGGGCGTTCCCATAGTGGGAACCGTAGCCCGTTTGCATCGCCAAAAGGGCGTCATCAACCTCCTCCGCGCCGCGCCCCGAATCCTGGGCGCTTTTCCTGAAGCCAGGATCGCGGTCGTGGGGGAAGGCCCCCAGGGAAATCGTTTGAGGCGGGAAGCGGCCCGCCGGGGCCTCAAGAGCCGCTTCGTTTTTCTCGGAGAGAGGAAGGACGCCGTCCCGGTTCTGTCTCTGTTTGATATCTTTGTACTGCCTTCCCTATGGGAGGGACTTCCCTTTGTCCTGGTCGAGGCGGCCGCCCTGGGGAAGCCCATCATCGCCACGGCCGTGGACGGAGTTCCCGAGGTTATCGAAAACGGGAAAACCGGGCTCCTCATTCCGCCTGGAGATCCGGGAGCTTTGGCCGAAGCCGCACTCAGGCTGCTCGGGGACAATGAGGAAGCCTGCCGTCTGGCGGAGGCGGCCCGTGCGCTTGTGCCTCCCCGCTTCCCCCTCCGCCGCATGGTCGAGCAGACCCAGAACCTTTATTTGGAAGTGTTGTAGATAGAGCGCAGAGGGTATTGTGTCCCCCTTTTTGGTGATTTATAATCAACGCCGATGGACAACATCAAGGTCGCCCTGGTCCATGACTGGCTGACCGGCCAGCGGGGCGGCGAAAAGGTGCTCGAGGTCCTGGCCGAGCTTTTTCCGAAGGCCCCGATCTATACGCTCTTCCACTTCAAGGGATGCCAAGCGGAGACGATCGAGAGCCGCGATATCCGGACCAGCTTTCTTCAAAGGCTGCCCTTCCTGAAGAGCAAGTACCGGCACTATCTGCCGCTTTTCCCCCTGGCCGTCGAGCTCTTTGACCTGGGGGACTTCGACCTTATTATCTCGAGCTCGCACTGCGTTGCCAAGGGTGCCATCCCGCCTCCGGATGCCCTGCATGTCAGCTACATCCACTCTCCCATCCGTTACGCCTGGAATCAATATTTCGCCTATTTCTCCCCGAGTCGGCTGTCGTTTTTTTCCCGCCGCTTTATCCCGCCGGTCATGCACCGGCTGAGGGTCTGGGACGAGTCCTCGGCGGCCCGGGTCGATCATTTTATCGCCAACTCCGCGAACGTCGCCCGGCGGATCATGAAGTATTACCGCCGGGAGGCCGACGTCATCCATCCGCCGGCGGACGTCGACTTCTTCCGGCCCGCCGCGGGTGCCGCCAAAAGCGGCGGCTTCCTGATCGTCTCGGCTCTCGTCCCCTACAAGCGAATCGACCTGGCCATCGAGGTGTTCAACCATTCGGGAGAGAGACTGACGATCGTCGGTTCCGGTCCCGACCTCGGCCCGCTCAGAAAAATCTCCCGCCCCAACATCGCCTTTCTCGGTCCCGTATCGGCCGACGAGCTGAGGAGCCTTTACCGGAAGTCCCGGGCGCTCCTTCTCCCCGGCGAGGAGGACTTCGGGATCGCGGCCGTGGAGGCCCAAGCCTGCGGAACGCCTGTCATCGCCCTGGGCCGGGGCGGCGCCCTGGAGAGTGTCGTCCCGGAAACGACCGGTCTCCTTTTCCCGGAGCTCACCGCCCCGAGCCTGCGGGCCGCCCTTGACAAATTTGATGGGCTGAAATTTAATGAAGCGGCTGTCCGGGCTCATGCCGAGAAATTCTCCCGGCAGTCGTTTAAAGAAAAATTGTCGGCCAGCCTCGAGCAAAAATGGGCTGAATTCAAGGGCAAGCGGTGATCCAGAAGAAGCGGTTCGGCCTGGTCGGGCTGTTCGTGCTGAGCGACGCCGTCAGCATCCTCATCTCCTTTTTCTATTCCTACCTGTTTCGCTTTTACGCCTATATCATCCCCGTTGACCCGGGAAAGGGAATTCCTCCCCTTCGCCAGTATGTGATCGTCTTCCCGCTTTTTTTGGCCACGCACCTCCTGATTTTTTATTTTCAGGGGTTTTACCGGACCCGCCTCCAGCGCGCCAAGATCGACGACTTCCTGGCCATCTGCTTGAACGCCATCCTGACCATCGCCATCGACGTGTTCGGGATCCTGAGCTACCTCTACAGCTACAGCCAGGGACCGAGGCCGCTTTTCCGGGTGGGCTTCAAGATCTCTCACGGGTTCCTGGCGGTCTATTTCGTGGTCGTCATCTTCATGATCGCCTTCCTTCGCAACCAGATCTTCTTCCTCATGAAGAGGCGCTACGCCCGGGGGCTGAACCTGCAGAATGTCCTGGTCGTCGGGGCCGGAGAGATGGGACGAGCGGTGGCCCAGAAGGTCCTTGTCTACAAGGACCTGGGTTTCCGGCTCAAGGGCTTCCTGGACGATGACCGGCCCGTCGGCGAAACGGTGGAAATCAACGGCGGCGGGGAGGTGCTGGGCCGTATTGAAGACCTCGGGCCGATCCTGGAAAAAGGCGAAATCAGCGAGGTCTTTGTCGCCCTGGATTTGAACAACTACGGCAAGATCCTGGAGGCGATCAAGGTCGCCCACCGGTACGTGGTCAATATCCGCCTGATTCCCGATTTGTTCCAGCTCCTCACCCTCAAGGCCAATATCCAGGATCTCGACGGGTTCCCCGTCATCTCGATAGACGACGTCGCCCTGCGGGGCGGAAAGAGCCTGATCAAGAGGGCGGTGGACGTCGGCGTCGCCTTTATCGGCCTTCTCATCCTCTCTCCCGTTTTCCTCGTGGTCTCGGTCCTCGTCAAGTTGACCTCCCGGGGGCCCGTTTTTTACCGCCAGGTGAGGATGGGCATGGACGGCCGGCGGTTCAGCATGATCAAGTTCCGGACGATGGTCCGGGACGCCGAGGGGGAGACCGGTCCGGTGATGAGCCGCCCCGACGATCCGAGGATGACAAAGGTGGGCCGGTTCCTCCGGAAACTCAGCATCGACGAGTTCCCCCAGCTCATCAATGTGTTCAAGGGCGAGATGAGCCTCATCGGTCCCCGCCCGGAGCGGCCCCAATTCGTCAAGGAATTCACCGACCGGATCCCCAACTACATGCTCCGGCACAAGGTCAAGTGCGGTATAACCGGCTGGGCCCAGGTGCACGGCCTGAGGCAAGACACGCCGATCGACAAGCGGCTCGAGTATGATTTCTACTATATCCAGAATTGGTCTTTGGGTCTCGACCTCAAGATTATCTGGATGACCCTGCGCAAGGGTTTCCTCGACCGGAGCTTGTAGGTTGGGAGCATGAATTCCCTGGATATGGGGATTCCGACGAAACCGGGCTCCAAATGCCTGGAGGGAGAGGACCGCGACGAGGGCGGTTGCCACACGATCGCCCCGGCGATCGCGGCCGTGTTCGTCCTTCTTTTTTCCTCGGCGCTCACGGGCCGGACGGCCCGAGGAGATGAGCGGATAATGCAAACCCAGGCGATCTTTTCCGGGCTGATCCTGGACCACGAGCCCGGCGCGGCGGTCCTTGTTGTCAAGGACGGCGGTGTCGTTTTCGAGCGGGGATACGGAGTCACCGACCTGCGGACGAGGCGCCGCATCGACGCCCGGACAAACTTCCGCCTGGCCTCGGTTTCCAAACAATTCACCGCCGCGGCCGTCATGCTCCTCGTCCGCGACGGGAGGATTCGCTACGAGGACCGGTTGACCGATATCTTCCCCGATTTCCCCGGGTACGGCCGTGCCATCACCATCCGGCACCTTCTCAACCACACCTCCGGGCTCCCGGACTACGAGGATCTGATGCCGCCGGTTGATCCCAGCCTTCCCGTCGCTGAGGTTCAGATCAAAGACGGCGGCGTCCTCGAACTCTTAAAAGGCCGGCAGTCCGGGAAGTTCGCGCCCGGAACGAAATGGGCCTACAGCAATTCCGGTTACGTCCTTCTCGGCCTTATCGTCGAGAAAGCCTCGGGCCGCCGCTTCTCTGCGTTTCTCCACGACCGGATTTTCGCGCCCTTGAAAATGACGGCGACCGCGGCCCATGAGCGCGGCCTGGACGAAGTGCCGGACCGGGCCCTCGGTCACACCAAGGACGGCGGCGTGTGGCGGGAAGCGGACCAAAGCCCGACGTCGGCGACCCTCGGGGATGGAGGCGTCTATTCTTCCCTGTCGGACCTCCTGAAGTGGGACGAGGCGCTGCGCGGGCATACGCTTCTGAGCGAGCGAGAGATGCGACCCGCGCTCGAGCCCGTGCGCGTGCAGGACGGGACGCCGACGGAGCCGGACGGGACGCCTGCCGCGTACGGTTTCGGCTGGTTCCTGAACCCCTGGAAGGGCCGCGCCCGGATGTGGCATTACGGCGAGA
>Ga0113563_10002535_pt1 | contig 11062 bp, 8 predicted proteins | sample Mud3Dept3metaG_FD_80117 | JGI IMG/M metagenome (GOLD analysis project Ga0113563, IMG submission 80117) | Freshwater wetland microbial communities from Ohio, USA, analyzing the effect of biotic and abiotic controls - Mud 3 Core 4 Depth 3... | ecosystem: Environmental > Aquatic > Freshwater >...
GAGATCGTGGCGTGGTCGCGCGCGCGCAAGGATCGCCGCCGGCCGGTCATATTGTGCGAGTACTCGCACGCGATGGGCAACTCGAACGGCAGCCTCGCCGACTACTTCGCCGCCTTCGAGCGCGAGCGCGGCCTGCAGGGCGGCTTCGTCTGGGAATGGTGCGATCACGGCATCCGCCGCGAGACACCGGACGGCCGCACCTACTGGGCGTACGGCGGCGACTTCGGCGAGACCGTGCACGACGCGAACTTCTGTTGCGACGGGCTGGTCGGGCCGGACCGAACGCCGCATCCCGCGATGGAGGAGCTGAAGACGCTCGCCCAGCCGGTGCGCGTGCGGGCGCTCGATGCGAAGCGCGGTCGCATCGAGATCGAGAACCGGCGCTGGTTCAGCGGTCTCGGCGATCTCGCGGCGCGCTTCGCGGTCGAGGTGGACGGTAAGGTCGTACAGCGCGGAGCGCTGAAGCTGCCCGCCGTGCCGCCGCGCGGACGCGCTGCGCTGCGGGTTCCGCTGAAGCGCCCGGCACTGCTGCCCGGGCAGACCTGCACGCTCCATCTCGAGTTCAAGCTGCGCCGCGCGACGCCCTGGGCGCCGGCCGGCTTCGCGATGGCGTGGGCGCAACTCGCGCTGCCGTTCGCGGCGCGGGCGGCGGCGGCGAAGAAGTCCACCGCAAAGCCGCGTGTCGCCGGGTCGGTTGCGATCGCCGCGAGCGAGCGCGCGATCGAGTGCGTCGGCGACGATTTTGCGCTGCTCGTCGATCGCGACGCCGCCGCGATCGCGAGTTTCGCGTGGCGGGATCACGCGATCCTCGAGAGCGGTCCGGTGGCCACCTGCTGGCGCGCGCCGACCGACAACGACGGACTCCGGCAGGGCTGGATGCGCGACGTGCAGGGCGTGCTGCGCAGCTGGCGGCTGCTCGGGCTCGACCGGCTCGAGCGGCGCGCCACGGGCGTCCGCTTCAGCGCCGCGCGCGACGGCGCGGCGCGGCTGCGGCTCGACGCGGAGCTCGTCGGCGCGGATCCGAGCCAGCGCGCGCGTCACCGCCAGCAGATCCGCATCGAGCCGTCTGGCGTGCTGCACGTCGTGGACACCATCGAGATTCCCGCGGCCTGGAGCGACGTGCCCCGCGTCGGCGTCGTGATGCGGCTGCCGGGCGAGTTTTCGCAGCTCGCGTGGCTGGGGCTCGGCCCGCACGAGACGTATCCCGATCGCAAGGCGAGCGGTCGCTTCGGCCGCTTCGCCGGGACGGTCGCGGAGCAGTACGTCCCGTACGTCGTCCCGCAGGAACACGGTCACCACACCGAGACGCGTTGGCTCTCGCTCGCGACGGACGATGGCGTCGGCGTGCTCATCGCGTGCGCAAAGCCGGTCGGCTTCTCCGCATCGCAGTACCGCGCCCAGGACTTGAGCGCAGCGCTGCACACCCCGGACCTCGTCGCGCACGGCGAAACGGTGCTCCATCTCGACGCCGCCCACCGCGGCCTGGGCACCGGCTCATGCGGCCCCGACACCCTGCCGCGCTACCGGGTGAAGCCAGGAACCCACCGCCTAACCTGGACCCTCGCGGTGGGAGAAGGTGCCGGGCGTCAAGTTATTCGGTCGTCAAGTTATTCGTCACGCAGGTCGTCGAGCAAGATGGCAATAACTTGACAGCCGAATAACTTGACGCCCGGCACCTAGTGTTGTGGGGAGCTCGATGCGGAGGTCGTTTTGCGGCTCGATTGCGTGGGCGGGCGTTGCGGTCGCGGCGTTGGTTGCGGTTGCGATCGGGTGCGGCGCGCAGCTGAAGTCGCCGCGGGCGGAAGCGGGCGCGATTGCGGCTGAGCGCGAGCGGCAGCGCGAGTTCGCGTTGACGGAGTGGATGCGGCGCCAGACGCGCGTCGAGGCGGTGGCGGCGCGCGTTCGCGTCGCCAATACAGAGCTGTGCGACGGCGACGTCCGGCCGTACCTCGGGATGAGCATCGGGTCGAGCGCGGATTTCGACGCGGAACTGCGCCCCGTTGCGGCGCGCGTGCTGGGCGCCGACGCGAAGCCGCGTATCCTCCGCCTCTCCCCGGGGCAGCCGGCCGAGCAGGTCGGGCTGCAACTCGGCGACGCGATCGTCTCGGTGGATGGCGAGCCGGTGAGTTCGACGACTCAGGTCCTCGCGCGGGTGGCCGCGCATCGGGAGGGTGCGATCCGGCTCGGCGTCGAGCGCGAGGGTCGCGAGGAGTTCGTCCTCGTCACACCGATTGCGGCGTGCAATTACGGCGTCGTCGCGGTGGCCGACGACGACGTCAACGCCTTCGCGGATGGCGAAGACATCGGGATCAACACCGGCATGATCCGCTTCACCGAGAGCGATGACGAACTCGCGATCGTGATCGGTCACGAGTTCGCGCACAACGCGCTGGGGCATCGCGCGCGCAGGACGACCAACTCGGTGCTCGGCGCCGTACTGGGCGGGCTGCTCGACGTCGGCGCGGGCATCCTGGGCGTGGGCACCGGGGGCGTCTTCTCGAAAACGGGCGCCGGGCTGATGGCCGGGGCGTTCTCGAAGGACTTCGAGCGCGAGGCCGACTACCTGGGCCTCTACTTCGCGTCGCGCGCCGGCTACGACGTCGGCGTCGCGCCCGACTTCTGGCGCCGGATTGGGATCGAGCACCCGTCGAACGTGGAGTCGAAGTATCTGGCGATGCACCCGAGCACGCCGGAACGCGCGCTCTCGCTGGAGCAGGTCATCGCGGAGATCCGCGCGAAGCGCGAAGCCGGCGCGCCGCTCGAGCCCACGCGCCCCGAGTGAGCGCGCAAGCCGAGCCCGTTCACGGCGTCACGTAGATCGGCGACGACCAGGCGCGCTCTTCGCTCGGCGCGAGACAGTCGTCCGAAGCGGGAGTGCGGTAGTCGCCGTAGCAGGGGTTCACTTCGACGCAGCGCCCGCTCTCGTCGCGCGTGCAGCGCTCGAGATCGGCGTTCACGACCAGCGTCGGCTCCTGGATGGCGCGCACGTAGTAGAGCACCTCGCGGTGTTCGTCGGGGAATTCGGGATCCTCGAATTCGACGCTGCAGCCGCTCGGATCGCCCGAACACGGAATCGTCCGCCACGGATCCTGGATCAGCGAGCCGACCGGCTCGTCGGGGTTCAGACGCGGCCGGATGCGCACGACTTCGACGCGCGTGATGCGGCGGCGCTCGTCCGTCGGGTTGTAACACTCGCCGCGGCAGAGCCGCTCGAGGCGATCGGCCGAAAGGCCTTCTCGCGTCGTGTCCGGGCATCCTTCGGCTTGCTGCAGCGCGCCGGCCGCGCGCACGCGGAAGCGCGGCGCCTCGGCGAGCTGCGTGCTGTTGCCCATCGAGACCGTTCCCTGCGGCCCGTTGAGCAGGTCGAACCAGAGCAGGATGCGGTCGCCGCTGGTGCCGTACACGGCGCGGCGCTGGAGCGAGTCCCAGATCGCCTCGCGCGAGCGGCCCTCGGCGTGTACGGCGACGAGTCCGCCGGTCAGGAAGAACGACGCCTGCCGCTCGAAGTCGAGCACCTGGAAGTTCTGGAGCTTCGTGCCAGCGAAATCGAAGGGCACCGACTCGGCGCTCTTCTCGCGCGGGATGCCCTCGTTCACGCGGTCGTACCAGGTCTCGTCGCGGGCGCCACGTGCTTCCGTGTTGGGGATGCGGTCGTAGTCCTTGTACCCGGTGCCGGGCCGCGCGCTGTGGTTGTCGCTCGACGCGATGAAGCCGAAGTGGAAGCGCATCTCATGACCCGAAGGGCCAGGCGCTGCGCGCCCTGCGGGATCGACGGACGCCTGGTCCGCGTTCGAGAGCGCCATGATGTACTGGACGCTGCTCTTCGGCCGGTAGTTGAAGGCGGGCAGGAAGCAGTCGGGGCAGCTGCCGCAGCTCGCCCAGTCTTCGATCGTCGAACCGGGAACGGTCAAGCGGCCGCGCACTCCGGCCGCGAGGAAGTTTGCGCGCGCCTGGCTGGCGCGTTCTTCACACACGGTCTCGATCGGGTCGTCGCAGCGCGAGCGGATGATCTCGCCCGCCTGCCAACAACACGGCACGTAGGCGCCCTGCGGTTCGGGGCAGACCGCGTTGCCGGCGGCGTCGAAGGTCACTTCGCGGAAGTCGCGGTACTCCTCCGAGTTGCCGTGCCCGGAGAACACCTCGATCAAGCGCTGGCGCTCGGGATCGTGCTGCTCGGCGGTGAGCTGCTTGTCCCACGCCGATCCGGGAGGTGTGTAGATGCCCCAGGTCGTGCCGTGCGGGATCACCAGCGCCGGGTAGCCCCACTGGTCGAGCTTCGCGAAGAGCTTCTCGGGCGTGTCGGCGCCCTCGGAGCACGAATCGGGGAGTTTGCGCGCATCGACGCCTTCCTCGCAGAGCGGCGTGTCTCGCAGCTCGGACAGGAACGTCATCATGTTCAGGTAGTACTGGCGGTTCGGGAAGTCGGCGAGCGGGAGCAACACGCGTTGGCGGAAGTTGATGTTCTGGCGCATCGCCTGCGCCGCGAACGAACCCGAGTGGATCGGCCGGCGCGGCACCTTGTCGGCTTCGGTGTCGCGCAGCACCACGTTCTTGTGGCCGTAGTGGTTCTCGGGCGTGGTTCCGATCTGCGTCCACTCCCAGCCGAGGAACGAGACCATGTCGGGATTCTGCGGATCGCCCGCGATCGCGTTGCACTGGCGGATCGCGTCCTGCGTCTCCTTCCAGCGCGCGGGCGTGATGCTCTCGGCGTGGTCGTTGATGCTCCAGAAGTCGAGGCCCGAGCAGTAGCGCGCGTAGTCGCAGGCGTCGGCGATCGGGTGGGCGCCTTCGCCCTGCAGGATCGGCATCCCCATCATGAAGGCGTCGGCGGAGAAGGTGGTGTGCACGTGTAGATCGCCGAACAGGATCTGCTCGGCGGGGACCGGCGACATCGCGTTCTCGGCCAGCGCGCGAGCGGCCTGCGCTTCGGCGTTCGCACGCGACTGTACGACCGTATCGGGCAGCCGCGCCCCTTCGATCGTTCCGGGATCCTGATGCTCGCCGCAAGCGAGCACGAGCGCTGCGGCCGCGACGAGCGCTGCCTTCCGGACGCGCCCCTTCGATCGCATCATGGCTTCCCCTCCCGAGCCCGGCATCCTAACCCCAGCGCTACGCGCTACGCGAGCGTTTTACGCAGTTCGACGTGGACCGGCCGATAGCCGTCGGCGTCGTAGAGAGCGCGCGCTTCCCGATTTTCAGCCATCACGCCGATGCCGATGGCGCCCATGCCGAGCGCGCGCGCATACGCCTCGGCGCGCTGCAGCAGCGCGCGGCCGAGCCCCCGGCGCCGCCAGCGCGCCAGCACCACAAGGTCGGAGACGTAGGCGTAGTCGGTCTGCGGCTCGTCGGGCTCCTGGGGCGGCACGCGTCCCCAGACGCACACGAAGCCGGCGACCGCGCCGTCCACCTCGGCGACGAACACGCGACCCGCCCACGTCGTGCAACGCGAGAACATGCGATCCAGATAGGCGTCGGCGATCGCGTCGCCGCACGGCGCGGCGGGATCGAGCGCGTGCTCGAAGTCCTGCAGCGCCACGAAGCAGGCGCGCACGGCGGCGGCGTCGCGCGCGGGGTCGTAGTCGCGAAGCGCCGCCGCGGGAGCCGTCAGTCGGCGATCCGCGCGGCGCGCTTGCCGAAGACCGGCGTCTCTTCGTCGATCAGCATCTTCAACGTCGGGCGCGACCACATCCGCTCGAGGAACGCGCGCAGCTTCGGGAACTTCTTGCGCGCGGGTGCGAAGCCGGCGTGGCGCGTGTTCACCAGCTCGGCCGCCACGCTGATGTCGGCGATCGTGAGCGGGTTGCCGACGAAGTATTCGCGGTCACCGAGTTGCTTCTCGAGATAGTCGAAGAGCGGCGCCGCATCTTCTTCGAAGGTCTTCTTTGCAATCGCCTCGGTCTCGGCGTCGGGCGCCTGGCCGCCCGAGAAGAGCGGCTTCAGCACAAGCGGGAAGAACACCTTCGGGCCCAGGACCGGCGTCACGCCACCGTCCATGAACTCCTCGAACCAGAGTGCGCGCGCGTAGTCGTAGGGATCGGACGGGTAGAGCGCAGGGGTCGGGAAGCGCTTCTCGAGATACGCGCAGATCACCGAGGAATCGCAGAGCGAGCGGTCGCCGTCCTTGAAGGCGGGGATCTTGCCGAGCGGCGAGAGGTCGCGATAGCCCGGCGGCGGCGCGAACGGGTTGATCTGCTCGTGCTGGTAGTCGAGACCTTTTTCGGCGAGGAACAAGCGCACTTTTCGGACGTAGGGGGAGACGCTGCCCCCGAGTACCACGAGCGACATGCAGATCCTCCTCACGATGCGGTTGGGCGCCCGCGCACTCTATGCGGACTCGTCGCGGCGCACCACCTGCCCGCAGCTCTCGCCGCTAGAGTGCGATCGCGATGACGGCGGGAGCAGTGGGAACGCGGCAAGCGTGGGGGCTCGGGCTCTGGCTCCGGTTCGCGCTCTACTGCGGGATGCTTTCGTCGCTCGCCGTCGTTCCGCTCGGACTCGGGCGAATCCAGACCGCCCGCGCATGCGTCATGGCCGGGGTAGCGCTCTGCGCTGCCGGCGCAGCGTGGCCGCGGAGTCGCGGCACAGTGGCGGCGGTGTTCGCCCGTTCGTGCGCGCTGCGGGTTGCCGATGCGCTGCTCTGGAACCTCGCGCTGGTGCTCGTGGCCGGCGAGATCGTGCTCGCCGTGGCGGGACGCCTGATTGCGAGCCCGCTGCTGATCGCGCCGAACGCGAACGTGCAGGAGCTCATCGAAGAGCAGCGCAGAAACGTGTTCCAGTACTTCGGTCGCGAAGCCGGCAACGCGCGCGGCTACAACGACACCGAGCCACGCAGCGATGCGACGGGCAGCGTCCGGATCGTCGCGCTAGGCGACAGCTTCGCGTACGGCATCGTCGGCTACGAGAAGAACTTCCTGACGCGGCTCGAGACGAAGCTGGACGCGCGCGTCGGACGTTCCGTCGAGGTCGTGAACCTGGGTCTCCCGGGCCTGCATCCGAGTGCGTACTTGCAGATGCTCGAGGAGGAGGGGACGGCGCTGCATCCCGATCTCGTGCTCGTGTGCCTCTTCGCGGGCAACGACTTCCTGCAGGTTGCCGCCGCGACACCCTTTGATGCGCGCAACTGGCGCCTCGTCGGCTTCGTGCGGCGCGTGGCGCGCTACGCAGCAGAACGCGCACGAACGCGAGATCCGGGTACGGCCGCCGTTGCCGCGCCGAAGCGCTCGCTTGCGCAACCGGGCACTTTTTCGGAGCCGGCCTATCTGAAGCTCGCGACGAGCTACGTGCCCTTCCTGCGCCGCGAGCGCGACGCCTCGGTGCAGCGCGGGTACGACGATATGCTCGCGGTGGTGGACGAGATCATCGCGCGCGCCGCGCCGACGCCGGTCGCTGTCGCGGTGCTGCCGACCGAGTTGCAGGTGAATCCCCAGCTGCGCGCGTCGGTGCTGTCGCATCTGCAGCTTCGCGAGCGGGATCTCGATCTCGACATTCCGGCGCGCGAGACGCGAGCGCATCTCGAAGCTCGTGGCGTTGCCGTGATCGACCTGCTGCCCGCACTCGCGGCGGCCGAACGCGACGCGAGCACCTACGCGCCGCGCGACAGCCATTGGAACGAACGCGGCAACGAAGTGGCAGCGGAGGTTCTCGCCGGCACGCTCGAAGCGGCGGTGCGCCGCATCGCGGAGACCAAACCCTCGCAAACGCGAGCCGATGCGCAGCGGAGCGGCACGCACTGAGCAACGGCGTCGCCGTGGCGGCACGGCATGATCTTGCTACGGCGAAGCGCGCGCCCGGCCGATCCGTGAGATGGAATTGCAGGAGGGCCGAACCTGAAGCGCACGACCATCGCTCCGAAAATCATCTCGCTGCTCGCACTCGCGCTGCTCGCGGCGCCACTCGGGTTCGCACCCGGCTGCGCGAACGACGGCAAGCTTCGGCAGACGCTCGGTGCTCCGGAAGACGCTAGTTCCGAGGAGGCCGCCTATGACCTCGGCCACCGGCTCGGCGGCCGTGACATGAACAGCAACCGGACCTCGGACTATGCGCGCCACGGTCGATCCTACGGTCCTGAGACCGAGCAGTCCTTCGCGACCGGTTACCGCGACGGTTTCTCGGGCGCGCCCAACCGGTATGGCGCCCCCGAAGCGCGCCAGTGGATGCGGCAGGATGGATCCGACTGAGACGGATGACCCCGACAGCGGAGTCTGTCCTTCCAAGAGTGGCGCAACGAGGCGTGATTTGCACAGCGCGGATCGGCGATCCCCAGCGAAACACCGAAACGCGACGGACTCGGTTTCGCGACGCGAATGGCGCCGGTCAGCCGCGGCGCCTCCGGCGGGCGATGGCCAGCAGCGCTCCGAGGCCTGCCGCGCTCGCGAGAGCCGCCGTCGGCTCGGGGGCCGCGATTGCGAGCGTGTGGAAGCCGCCGGCCGAGATGCCGGTGGCCGTGCCGTCCGTGCCGTTCACCGCCGCGGGCGGCGTCGCCTGGCCGTAGAAGTTGGCGCCCCAGCAGATGACGTTCCCAGTGCTCGCCTGAATCGCGCAGCTGTGGAGGCCACCGGCCGCGATGGCCGTGGCCGTGCCGGTCGTCCCGTTCACCGACGACGGCGGCGTCGCCTGGCCGTAGCCGGAGCTGTCGCCCCAGCAGACGACGTTCCCGGTGTCCGTCTGAATCGCGCAGCTGTGGTACCAACCGGCCGTGATGGCGGTGGCCGTACCGGCCGCGCCGTTCACCGCTGGAGGCGGCGTCGCCTGGCCGAAGGAGTTGCTGCCCCAGCAGACGACGTTCCCGGTACTCGCCTGAATCGCGCAGCTGTGGGAGCCGTCGGCCGCGATGGCGATGGCCGTGCCGGAAGTTCCGTTCACCGCCGCGGGCGGTGTCGCCTGGCCGCCGGAGCTGTCGCCCCAGCAGACGACGTTCCCGGTGCCCGCCTGAATCGCGCAGCTGTGATAGCCGCCGGCCGCGATGGCGATGGCCGTGCCGGAAGTTCCGTTCACCGCCGCCGGCGGTGTCGCCTGGCCGCCGGAGTTGTCGCCCCAGCAGACGACGTTCCCGGTGCCCGCATGAATTGCGCAGCTGTGGCGGCCACCGGCCGTGATGGCGGTGGCCGTGCCGCCTGTGCCGTCCACCGCCGCGGGCGGTGTCGCCTGGCCGTCGAGGTTGAAGCCCCAACAGACGACGTTCCTGGTACTCGCCTGAATTGCGCAGCTGTGGGAGCCGCCGGCCGCGATGGCTCTGGCCGTGCCGGCCGCGCCGGTCACCGCTGCGGGCAGCGTCGTTTGGCCGACGGAGTCGTCGCCCCAACCCACCACCGGGCCGTCCGAACGCGCGGCGCCGGCAACGAGCGACGCAGACGCGAATGCCACGGTCAGAAGAATGTCGTGCGTCACACGGAAAGACGTCAAGAAATCCCCTTTGCGCGCAGCAGGACAGCCGGCGACCGCGACTCCGCGGGGAGCGCCCTGATTCGCGAGATCGCCGCGCTCGGCCGACGCTACGCCAAGTGCGTGATGCACCCACCTCGCAGCCTATCATGACAGACGATGTTCTCATGCGCGGGGGCACGGACGGGAAGCTTCGACACTGCAAGGAGGCGGCAGGGGAGAAGATGGTGGCCCAGGGCAGAATCGAACTGCCGACACCCGCATTTTCAGTGCGGTGCTCTACCAACTGAGCTACCGGGCCACCGGATCGGCGATCTTAGGGGACCCGTTTTCGGGCGTCGACCCGCTCTGCTCGGAGCTCGCCGACGATGTCCGCCCAGTGGCCCGCGTCGGGCGCGCGGTTGTGTGTGAGGCTCACGCCGTCGGCGATGCCGGCGAGCCGAACGCGCAATTTGCGCGCGATCTCGCGGCGCGGGCCGACCACCGCGACCGCTTCGAGCACGTCGTCGTCGACGAGCGCGGCCATCTCGTCCCAGCGGCCCTGCTTCGACATACGGTTCAGCTCGACGTGCAGATCGCCCCAGCCGTGGCAGTCGAGCGTCGAGCGGTACGCGGGCGTCGATCCGTAGAACGCGAGCTGTTTGCGCGCGGCCGCGACGACGCGCTCGAACGCCTCGTCGCCGTCGGCGGTGACGACGAGTGTTGCGCAGATGATGTCGAGGTCGTCGCGGCGTCGCGCACGCTTCGCGAGTCCGCGTTCGAGCGCTGGCAGCGTATGCTCGAGCAGCGACTTCCGCGTCTGGAACGGATGCGCGAAGAATCCGTCGGCGACTTCACCTGCCACTTCGGTCATGCGCGGACCGAAGCCGCCCAAATAGACTGGCGGCGGGCCGAACGGGTTCGGGCCCGGGTCGAACGCGGGGATCATCAGCGTGTGGCGATAGAACTCGCCTTCGAAGCGCAGCTCGGCTTTGCCTTCGAAGCGATCGAAGATCGCGCGCACGGCCAGCACGAGTTCACGCATCCGCGCGGCCGGCCGCGACCACACCGAGGAGAAGCGTTTCTCGATGTGCGGGCGCACCTGCGATCCGAGGCCGAGCAGGAAGCGTCCGCCGCTGATCGACTGGAGTCCGTAAGCGAGGTTCGCGAGGTTCATCGGATTGCGCGCGAACGCGATGGCGATCGCGGTGCCGAGTTGCAGCGTGCGGGTGTGCTCGGCGGCGAGCACCAGTGGCAGGAACGGGTCGTGCTTCGCTTCGAAGCTGAAGGCGCCGTCGTAACCGATGCGCTCGAGATGCGGAAAGAGCGTGCGCGCGTCGCGCGGATCTTCGAGCGGCGCGGTCGTGTAGATCTTCACGCGTTGCTACCTGCGGTTGCGGCTACGAGCCCGACTCGGGATGCGCCGTTGGCCCCGAAGCCGATGCACGCCTCGCTGCTCTGCATCTGCTCTGGATCGTTGCTGCGAGGCGCGCGGGCGGTGGACTCGTCCGAAACGTCCTCGGCGGACGGAGATTGGCGGCTTCGCATCGTGAGCTGGGTGGCCGCCTGCGGATTGTTTCGGCCGAGTCCCCCGCCCGCGCTTGGCTTCCCGTCTCTCTTTCATGAACGGAAGTCCCGAAACAGATGGCAAGTAGCGGGGGCGGGGCGTTCGGCCAGAACAATCCGCAGGCGGTCTCGAAGC
>Ga0113563_10002536_pt1 | contig 11058 bp, 10 predicted proteins | sample Mud3Dept3metaG_FD_80117 | JGI IMG/M metagenome (GOLD analysis project Ga0113563, IMG submission 80117) | Freshwater wetland microbial communities from Ohio, USA, analyzing the effect of biotic and abiotic controls - Mud 3 Core 4 Depth 3... | ecosystem: Environmental > Aquatic > Freshwater >...
GAATTTGTTGTGTCGTGAAGAAATCAACACCAGCTTTCTGGGCATAAGCCAGCTCTTCCTTGCAGACCGCTCTTGTACCAACCTCAATTATCCCCGCGGGCTTCACCGTTTCGCTGATTAACCGCATAAAAGTCGTGTGTGACAACTCCAACCCAAGAAACTCACAACGCAAATCTAGGTGCGCGTCGAAACTCACAATCGCAGTCTCAGCCGCTTTAACGCCCAAGCCCTTCGCGATGCCCAATGTCACCGTATGTTCTCCTCCGATCGCAACAGGCATTTTCCCTGCAGCATGTATGTCCTCAACCACTTTTGTTACAATATCAACCGTCTTCTTAGCATCAGTCGAAACATTCAAATCACCAGCATCGTGCAACCGCAGGTTCTCAACGTCCATACAATTACGAAAACTATACGTCTCTATATTCAATGAAGCTTGGCGAATTGCGGTGGGTCCGAACCTTGCGCCCGTTCGGTATGTGCTGGTTACATCAAAAGGTACACCAAAAACCACGTAATCTGCTTCTTCAAAGGTCCTTTGGATTCCGCTGAACACGTTTAATTGTGAAACAAAAAGGTCAAGGTTGCTCACTTATGCCATGCTCCGTTTCTAACTGGTAGGCGATGGGTTGCTCTAAACTCTTTCGCTCGATGTCTACATCGACAAAAGCGGTAGCTTTTGCCATGGATTAAGCTTATTAATTCTGCCCATAATGCATTACCGACAAGATGAACAACAAATGTTAGGCGTCTTCACACTTAAGGGCATAAGCATGGGAACCCTAGCCGCCATTGCATTCTACGCGATCACCGGAGTCCTGTTCCTTGTCATAATGCCTCTTGTCAACTATCCGCCGCATGTTGGACTAACGGGTGTGATGAGCCTGATAACGGCATATTCGTTGTTTGCAAAACGTTCCTGGGCGAAATGGCTTGTCGCCGCTCAATTCTTCGTCGCAACCACAATGTCCCTTTTCACAGTCTACGTTATCTTGCTTAGCGACATTCCCGTAACTGCAGGCATGCTTGTTTATGCTGTATTAACCTGGTACTTCACGTATTACGTATTCATCAAGAAACTCTGAGATGCGTGCTATTTAGAAGAGCTCAACCTCAATCTCTTCTTCTTTATCCACAAACACTTGGTTGTCAGGAATCTCGACGTACCCGTCTGCCTTAGCTAGCGTAGTAATCGCTCCAGAAGCGCCTGTCTCAACTGGATTAGCCACGACTCTGCCGCTTTTGGTTTTTCTGAGCTTCACCATGACAAATGTTCGTCTACCTTTGGCCGAGAACATCCGCATTCCAGCCATAGCCTTAACAGCCTCCCTCTCCATGGCCATTATGCCTGACAACTGCCAGATTACAGGGCGAACTAGCAGTTGAAACATCAACAATGCCGAGGCCGGGTGCCCCGGTAGGGCAAAGATTGGCTTCCTTCCAGCCAAAGCCAATGTTGTAGGTTTTCCAGGTTTCACGGCAACACCGCTGAAAAGCAAGCCTGGCTCTCCCAGCGACGCAACGGTCATAGGCATAAAATCTTTTGGCCCTACAGATACTCCACCAGAAGTTACAACGATATCAGTAGCCTCCAGAGCTTTTTTCAAGGCTTCACGAAGCCTGACCTGATCATCGGAAACAACGCCAAGGTAGACTGGGGTGCCCCCGCATTCCAACACGGCAGCGTATATGCTGTAAGCGTTAATGTCAAAGATCTTTCCAGGAAGCAATGCCTTTCCAGGCTCCATGACCTCGCCGCCTGTAGAAAGAACAGCCACCTTAGGAACCAAGTAAACCTTGACATAATCAACACCCACTGCCGCGAGAACGCCGATTTCACGAGAACGCAAAACTTGCCCAGCTCTGAGTACTGATTCTCCCTTCTTGATATCGGAACCCTTCTTCATAACGTTCTCACTCCTCGTCACTGAACTTAGGACCTGTACAACGTCATTTTTCTTCTCCGTATTCTCAACCATCACAACTGCGTCGGCGCCTTCAGGAATCGGAGCTCCTGTGACTATTCCTGCAGCATGCCCAATTGAAACGGAGACTTTGGGCAGTTCCCCAATATTCACTGTCCCGCAATCCTTAAGCTTCTTGGGTTCATTCTCGTCGGCTCCGAATGTATCTGCAGCTTTTACGGCGTAGCCGTCCACTGTTGACCTATCGAAGGGCGGAATGTCAAAGTTGCTGGTTATGTCCTCAGCCAATATCCGGTTGTGGGCGTTCAGCAGGGAGGTTTTTTCTGAATCCAACGTGGTCAGCTTGAGGCGGTTTATGGTATCTTTTGCTTCTTCTAACGTCAAGAGTTTCCTAAACACTTTTGCTTTCCTCCTCCAAACCTCCAAACAATCTAACTGCCACGATTTCGCCTTCTGCTACACCTTCCCTATCTTCGGGGACAACGAGGAAACCATTGCCTCGCGTCATTGTTGAGATTGCGCCCGAACCACGCGCACTTACAGGTTCAGCAAAGACGTTGCCGTCTTTCTCGAAAGTTTTGACACGGACAAAGGTTTTCCTGCCAAGTGCCGTTGAAACATTCCTTATCATTTTAGCTCTCAACGTCAGTCTATGCTCTTCTCTTATCATGCCGAGCATCTTGCAAATCAGAGGCCTAGCGAAAACTTCGAAACCAACGACGGCTGCCACAGGGTTGCCGGACAGAACCATCACAGGTTTTCCCTCCAAAACTGCCAACGCGGTTGGCATCCCCGGGCGCATCGCCACCCCGTGAACTACGATGCCTGGCGTTCCAATCTTGTTGACGGCGTCGGGAACCAGGTCCAGTCCGCCCACACTTGTTCCTCCCGTGGTTATCACAGCATCAGTTCTAGTCAGACCGCTTTTCAATGCTTCCATGATTTGGTCTAGATCGTCTCTGACTGTGCCCAGATCGACTGGTTCTGCGCCGAGTTCGGAACACATGGCTGAGAGCATAACCCCGTTTGACTCGAAAATCTGATTTATTTTGGGTGTGCTTCCCACCTTTGCGAGTTCGTTTCCCGTGGCGAGAATCGCTACACGCGGTTTCTTCGCGACTGCCACTTGATTTTTTCCCAAAGCGGCAACCAGCCCGAGAAAGAAAGGGTTCAAACGTCTTCCAGATTTTGCCACCACTTCCCCTTTTTTTACGTCTTCTCCCCGCTTGGACACGTTATCACCAGGTGCCATCTGAACCCAGACCTCGATCTCTCCGTCTTTTTTCTGGGTGTTTTCAATCATAACCGCGGCGTCGGCGCCCTTCGGGATGGGGTTACCCGTCCAAACTTGCTTTGCTTGACTCGCTCCGACAACGTTGGATTCGGTTAACTCGAAGATGGTGGGCTTGAACTGGGATGCCCCTATTGTTGCTTCCGCGCTGACGGCATACCCATCGACCGCTGACCTATCGAAACGAGGAAGATTCTCATTAGCAATAATGTCTTGAACGAGAACACGATTCAATGCTTCTTCAAGTGGAATCTCTTCGGCACTTGGTTTCACTATTTGCAGGATGCCAAACCATTTTTTCAAAGCATCTTGCGTCAACGTAAGGTTTTGGAACCCTTTCATCTTCACCAAAAACTTCAACCCAGCAAGAGATTCTCGTAGCCTAAGATAAAAAGTGTCCGAAAACGCTATTTTTTCTATCATGCCAAGTTTGTTTTTCAAGTACTCCGAAACAAATCAACCGCACTTTGAAAAGCGTAGAGTCTGCTGCTAAGTTGACCGCTCGAAGACCATTGCCATGCCTTGTCCTCCTCCGATGCACATGGCTGCTAACCCGTATCTTGCGTTTCGTCGTTTCATCGCGTGTAGCAACGTCACCGTGACTCTAGCGCCTGTGCAGCCTATTGGGTGTCCTAGAGAGATGCCACTGCCGTAAATGTTCACCTTGTCCTTGTTCAATCCTAGCTCACTCATGCAGGCTATGGCTTGTGATGCGAAAGCCTCGTTTAGTTCGATGAGGTCGACGTCATCCAAAGTTATTCCCGCGATTTTGAGCGCTTTTCTCACGGCAGGCACTGGTCCAACCCCCATGTAAGCTGGGTCAACGGCGCCCGAAGCAAAACCCAAGATGTGTGCAAGAGGCTGAAGGCCGAGTGTTGACGCTTCCTCTTCGCTCATCAGGAGGACTGCAGCAGCGGCGTCGCTGATGCCTGAAGCGTTGCCCGCGGTAACGGTGCCGTCCTTCTTGAATACCGGCAGCAGTTTCGCCATTTTCTCCAAAGAAGTTTCCATCGGTCGTTCGTCGGTGTCGAAAACGATAGGGTCACCTTTTTTCTGTGGAATCATGATTGGTGTAATTTCGTCCTTGAATAGGCCTTCTCTTATTGCTGCACGGGCTCTTTGGTGGCTAAGTAGTCCTAGTTCGTCTTGTTCTTGCCGAGTGATACTACATCTTTCAGCGATGTTTTCCGCTGTTACACCCATGTGGTAACCATAGAAGGACTCGAATAATCCGTCGAGAACCATGAGGTCGCAAATCTCGCCTGCCCCACTTATGTCCATCTTATAGCCCCATCGTGCTCTTGGCAATGCATAGGGAGCGTTGCTCATGCTCTCCATTCCACCTGCAACAATGACATTTGCTGCGCCAGTCACGATAGCTTGAGCACCAAGACTTATGGCTTTGAGACCCGAAGCACAGACTTTGTTAATTGTGAAGGCATTAACCTCCTTTGGAAGCCCGCCACGCAATGTTGCTTGCCTAGCCACGTTCTGTCCTTGACCAGCTTGCAACACACAGCCCATGATAACCTCGTCAACCGCGACTTCATTCAGTGATCCAGCCCAATCGTTAGTCTTTTCAATTTCAATTGTCCCAGTTGGCAGTCGTTCAGGTCGGAATTGCATGTTCTCTCTTGGAGGAACAGGACGTAGACCTTTTCGTTCCAAAACTTCGTGGACAACCCGAGCTCCAAGCTGAACCGCTGGGACATCGCGCAGAGCAGAACCAAAGCTGGCAATTGCAGTCCGAACGGCGCTGGTTATTACAACTTCTTGCATCTTCATTCCTATATCCTCGATTCCACAACAAGATATTTTTTTGTGCAATCTTATTCTTTTGAAGGTACTTAAAATACTACTCTAGAAATGCTAACTTCCGAAAGTCCTGAACCAAAGGAACTATGAAGAATGTTTTTATCCGATCCACAATAATACCTGTTTCCTGAGGTGCTACAGATGGGAACGGGTTCAGGCTTTGGCAAAGTCATTTTGTTTGGAGAACACTTTGTAGTCCATGGCGTTCCGGGTATTGTGTCAGCAATCGATGCCACTAATGATGCGGAAGTCAAGAAGACTGCGAAGGGAATTAATGTTAAGGACGTGAGAAAAGCTGCGAAAGGATACGCAGAAGAGAAGAGAATGCAGCAACTAGAATCCATTGATCGCATTTTGCGGGCAATGGGCATCGATGCGAAAACAGTTGCCTTCGATATCCTGTTGGGTGGGACACTCCCTGGATTCAGCGGACTCGGTGCCTCTGCAGCAAGCAGCGTTGCCATCACGCGGGCTATTGCCCAGGAATTTGGTGTGATATTAACTGATGAGCGAGTCAACCAAATTGCCTACGAAGCAGAGAAAGCATATGCAGGCACACCTTCAGGCATCGACAATACAGCCGCAACTTTCGGAGGACTGCTCTGGTTCAAGAAAAACTTGAAAGACAGACAGAACACCATCGAGAAACTCCATATACGCGAGCCTGTTGAAATCGTGATTGGCAGCACAGGTGTTGTAGCAAACACGAAAGCCATGGTCGAAGGTGTGACGGAAAGGAAACAAAAGCACCCGGAAAAGTACGATGCGTTGTTTGAGCAGGCGGAAGCTTTGGCACTTATTGGCAGAGAAGCCCTGCTGCAATTCGACCTCAAGAAGGTTGGCAAATTGATGAACGACAACCACCGTTTACTTCAGGAAATCGAGGTTTCGCATGAAAAACTCGACATCCTCGTTGAAATAGCCCGAAAGCAAGGTGCTTTTGGGGCAAAACTGACAGGTGGCGGCGGAGGTGGTTGTATGGTTGCCTTGACACCGAATCAGGAGTTGCAAGAACGTGTCGCTGAGGCAATTGAGAATGCAGGCTATGAAGTGTTACGAACGCGCATCGGGGCCGAAAAGACTTAAGGAATTGCAGTTTAATAGTGAATGAGGGAGACAATTGATTTTTAGAGATTTCGTGGAACAGCTTCGAAGAAACGGGGAACTTACCAGAATACCCCGGGAGGTTTCAACAGAGTTCGAGATTGCAGGAATTATTGAGGCACTCGGCGAGAAACCCGTCTTGTTCGAAAAAGTGACGGAATCTAACCTGCCTGTTGTGGCTGGACTTTTGTCTTCAAAGGATTTGATTGCCCGAGGCATTGGAATAACGAAGGACACGCTACTACCAAAGCTGTCCAGAGCAGTTGAGGCACCAAAGGCAGCAACGGTTGTAAGTCATGGCGAGTGCCAGGAAGTTGCCGAAAACGAAGTCGATTTAACCAGTCTTCCTATAATGCGTTACACCCAAAAAGATGGTGGAAAATACATTGCATCAGCCGTGGCTATTGTACGAGATCCAGAGTTCAACACAAGGAACATGTGTTTCCACAGGTTGATGCTTCTAGACAGGAATCATTTCGTAGTTCGAATTGTCGAGAACCGAGGCACAGACACTGCCCTCAAGAAAGCAGGAGGAGAACTCGATGTAGCGTTCTGCATAGGCAACTCGACAGCGGTTTTGCTCTCGGCGTCCACGACATTGCCAATGGGAGTTGATGAGTTGGGCATGGCTAATGCACTCGAAAATACCGAATTGGTAAAATGCAAAACCGTGGATTTGGAAGTTCCGAAAGACTCCGAGATAATTCTGGAAGGACGAATCACTAAGGATAAAGCAACAGAAGGGCCATTCCTTGACCTCACGGGAATTGTTGACAAATCTCGGCAACAACCAGTAGTCGAAATCAAATGCATAACACACAGAAAGAATCCACTTTACCAAACGATACTCGCAGGAAGAAACGAGCACAAACTACTGATGGGTATGCCCAAAGAACCTACGATGTTCAATGAAGTCAACAAAGTCTGTCAGTGCAAGGACGTTTACATCACGCCAGGTGGTTGCAGTTGGCTCCACGCAGTTGTGCAAATCAAAAAGCAAAACGTTGATGATGGTAAAAAAGCAATTGCAGCTGCATTCGAAGGGCACAAATCACTCAAACACTGCGTAGTCGTGGATGAAGACATTAACATCTACGACCCGCATGACGTGGAGTGGGCAATCGCCACGCGGTTCCAAGCCGACAAAAATACAATTGTATTATCAAATCAGCCAGGCTCCTCGTTGGACCCATCCGGAGACTTGACAGAAGGCAAGAAAGCGACAACCTCCAAGGCCGGAATAGACGCAACCGCACCACTAGTGACGACGGGTAAAGGCTTCAAGAAAGAGCAATATGCAAGAGTAGACTTGAACAGGTACATGTGATCCCACTATGCAGCTGACTAAAGATGAAGAACGGATGTTAAATGGCGAAATGGGCTACGCAGTACGAAAGAGCATGGAGATCCTCACAGCTCTAGGCGACATCTACGGAGCAGACCGGCTAATCAAAGTCGGTAGCGTTCAAGTTGCCGGGGTCTCCTATCACAACCTGGGCGACGCGGGCCTAGACTTTCTAAACGAACTTGCTCGCGATGGAAAGGTTAAGGTTACAACTACGTTAAACCCTGCAGGAATGGACTTAGAGAATTGGCAGAACCTAGGCATAAGCGAGGATTTTGCAGCCAAACAAAACCTCGTTATAGATGCGTTTACCAGAATGGGCATACTAATTAGCTGCACATGCACACCCTACCTCATCGGCAACCTGCCTCGATACGGAGAACACATCGCATGGTCAGAAAGCTCAGCAGTCACCTTCGCCAATTCGGTAATTGGAGCAAGAACAAATCGTGAAGGTGGGCCATCTGCTTTGGCAGCCGCTTTCGTCGGAAAAACCCCCCGATACGGATTACACTTGGATGAAAAGAGAATTCCCAACATTCAGGTTAAGGTAGATGCCAACCTAACAAGACTATCAGACTGGGGCGCGCTAGGCTACTGCATTGGCAAGAAAGCTGAGAACAAAATCCCCTTCATCACGGGCATTAAAGAAGTGGAGTTGGATGAGTTGAAGTCTTTCTGCGCCTCAGTTGTCACTTACGGTTCCCAACCTCTCTTCTACATGCAAGGAATAACTCCCGGTGCCGAGAATCAAATCGCTCCCAAAGAGAGCGTGATTGTGGAAGACCGCGATATTAGGGAAGCATATGATAACATTAACGATCAAGTTACCGATATCGAGTTAGTCTGCGTAGGTTGCCCCCACTGTTCCATCAAAGAGATAGCGGAAATCGCTGAATTGCTCGCTGGCAAGCAGGTTGCAGAAAGCACGGAGTTTTGGGTTGCGACCTCACGTTTGATGAAGCAGCTTTCGGACAAACGGGGCTACACTGCAACAATCGAACAGGCAGGCGGCAAGTTTGCGTGTGACACCTGCATGGCAGTCGCCCCCTTGAAAGGCAGGTTTAAATCCTTAGCAACTACATCGGCTAAAGGTTGCTTTTATTCAAGACAGAACAAGATGCTCACCAAGATGGGCAGTATGCGAGAATGTGTCGAGGCGGCGGTTACGGGAAAATGGAACTGAACGGGAGAATAATCTACAAGGGTAGGGGCGAAGGCGAAGCGCTCACAACTTCTCAGCCTATATCGTTCTACGGTGGAGTCGATCCGAATACAGGAGAACTAATTGAAAAAGGGCACGAGTTGCTTGGAAAAAACGTAAAAGGCAAGATGCTTGTCTTTCCAAATGGGAAAGGTTCAACCGTGGGTTCGTACACGCTCTACAGGATGAAGAAAAACGGGACGGCACCTGCGGGCATGGTTAACCGAGAATGCGAAACCATAGTAGCAGTCGGCGCCATAATAAGTGAGATTCCTTGCGTAGACAAAGTGGATATCTCCCAAATAAAGACCGGCGACAGAGTCCACATCTACGGGGGAAAAGTAACAATTCAAAAAGAGACAACCGATTAAGATGTGAAAAAACATGAGTAAAAACCGACCAGTAATCTTGAAAATCGGCGGCTCAGTAATAACCGACAAAAATGGCGAATTAGCCGCGAAAACCGAAATTATTAACCGCATAGCTGAAGAAATAACCAAAGCAAAATCATCCAGCCTCATACTCGTTCACGGCGGCGGGAGCTTTGGTCATCCAACGGCGAAGAAATGGGGACTTAAGGAAGGTTTCAAAGAGCCAGGCCAAATGCTCGGCTTCGCAGAAACCCATCACGTTATGACAGTCCTAAATGGTCTATTAATGGATGCCCTGGTTTGGCATGAAATCCCTGCGGTAAGCGTAGCGCCTTCATGTGGATTTCTAACCGAAAACGGCAGGATAAAATCATCCGAGTGCGCCATGGTTGAGAGAATGCTGAAAATGGGTTTTACCCCCGTCCTCTATGGCGATGCAACATTCGACGAGAAACTCGGATTCACCGTACTCTCAGGCGATCAATTAGTAACATATCTAGCCCTCAAATTCGACGCCTGCAAAATCGTCATGGGCGTAGACTGCGACGGACTCTACGATGCCGATCCGAAAATTGACAAAAACGCAAAAATGTATCAGCACCTGACGCTTAAAGAGCTCCAAACGCTCCAAGGCAAACTAGCAAAACCCAGCGCAGGTGACGTCACTGGCGGTATGTCTGGTAAGGTATCCGAATTGCTTCCAGCAGTGGAAAAGGGCATACCGGTTTCAATCGTGAATGGGACAAAGGCAAATCGTATTTACAAAGCGCTCGTTGGAGAAAAGGTCGAAGGTACGTTAATCGAGAAGGCCTAAGTAAAGATGGCTGAGGAAACGAAAAAGCGCAAGGCGGAACACATCAAGATATGTATGAACCAGAAAGCGCAGGCTAGAAATGCCACGACGGGCTTCGAAAACATTCATCTGATTCCCAAAGCCCTGCCGGAACTTAATAAAGAAAAAATCAACCTTTCCACAAATTTTTTCGAGCACAAATTTGCTGCGCCAATCATAGTTGGCGCTATGACTGGAGGAACTGAAGAAGCCACAAAAATAAACGCCTCAATAGCTGAAGCTGTTGAAGAACTGCATTTAGGTATGGGTGTGGGGAGTCAACGCGCCGCCATAGAAGACAAGCAACTAGCAAAAACCTTCTCTATTGCTCGGAAAAAAGCTCCAACAGCCTTTCTTATTGCAAACATCGGTGGAGTTCAACTAGTCCATGGCTACGGTGTGAGAGAAGTCAAAAAAGCAATAAAAATGATTGAAGCAGATGCCTTGGCAATTCATTTAAACGCGCTTCAAGAAGCAGTCCAGCCTGAAGGACAAACTAACTTTGAGGGTGTTCTCGAGAAAGTCGCCGAAATCGCAAGATCTGTAGACAAACCAGTTATTGTTAAGGAGACTGGCGCTGGCATCGCCGCGGAAGAAGCACTGAAACTCGAGGCTGCTGGTGTAAGAGGCATCGACGTAGGTGGATGCGGCGGAACTAGCTTTGCAGCGGTTGAGTATTTCCGCTCGGAAAAAGAGGAACAACGTTCACTGGCTTGCGCCTTTTGGGATTGGGGCATCCCAACCGCAGCGAGCTTAGTAGAGGTCACACAGAAGGTCAAGATTCCAGTTGTCGCTTCGGGTGGTCTACGAACAGGGATACATGCTGCAAAAGCGTTGGCTCTTAACGCTGGATTATGCAGCATCTCTCAACCCGTGCTCGAAGCCGCGGCTAAAGGCGCGAACGAAACCCGGAGAATTCTTTCCTGCTTGACAGAAGAATTGCGTAACGTTATGTTTCTTGTTGGAGCAGGAACGATAAAGGATTTGACGAAAACTCCTGTAGTGATGACTGGCAAGACCGCTGAGTGGCTGATTGCACGAGGCTTTGATATAGGATCCTATGCGAGAAGGAGATCGGTCTAGGGCTTGGACATCGAGAAGTTTCTCGAAGAAAAAGCGCCTCTTATCGACAATGCTATTGAACGGTATATTCCGAGGAAATTCTCCAAGA
>Ga0113563_10002538_pt1 | contig 11057 bp, 9 predicted proteins | sample Mud3Dept3metaG_FD_80117 | JGI IMG/M metagenome (GOLD analysis project Ga0113563, IMG submission 80117) | Freshwater wetland microbial communities from Ohio, USA, analyzing the effect of biotic and abiotic controls - Mud 3 Core 4 Depth 3... | ecosystem: Environmental > Aquatic > Freshwater >...
AGGCAACTCTGAGCTACCCCCAGATGATTACTGGGCAGAAGAGGAAATAACCCAACCACCCTACATCTCCATGATTATTAACACCGGATGCGGTCGGTTCGTGTAGCAAAACTCCTTTAATATTTGAAGCGAAGCGAGGCTGCGACACCACCGATTCCATCAAATTTTTTTCCCGCTTCATGCATCGTATTGATAATCATAAAATCACAATGGGTCTTACGTGCCAAATCAAGAAGGTATTCTCCGTTTTTCGTCCGAACTAACACATCTGAGATAAGGAGATGGGCAGCGGCACCACGGTTCAATGCATCCTCGACCTCTTTAAGACCATAAGTCACCAACCCGTCTTTTTTTATCTGCTCAAAGACATTCTCCACCGCCTGGGTCTCCTTTGAGACACGGTTTTCCTTGGTGATCTGCTCGACGATGCCGACCTTGAGCGCCTCATGGATACCATTCATCCCCGAGTTTGCAGTCGCATGAGTGATACAGTCTTTGAACAACAATGGTTCCCGTTCCTTCCCTGCTTTCAACAGATGCTCTCGGGTGAACCCTGGTCCGATGATCACAAGGGGGGAATCCGATTTTTTTACTGTTTTTAATACGGAGAAAATTTCACCGAAATACTCAGGTGTAGTTTCTTTACTTTCGTACATCTTCCCCGATCTATGCGCGTCGATTTCAGCGACTGACTGCACACCGCTTTGATACAACAGGGCGATGGTTGCGGCATCATCATCAAGGGAGGCAAACACCAGCATTGGCTGGGTGCGTTGTAAAACCGCTTCATCGATCCGCTGGAGTTGATGAGATTTCCATTGGTTTTTCAGAATGGAGAGTGGCTGCATTTCTTCAGCATCGACATTGAAGGTATGGTATGATCCCAGGTCCTGTGGTCCTTCGATGATGACTCCTTGGATGCGAAGACGGTTGGAGAACTCATGGAAATTCACTTTTTCGACGCGGATCCCTAGTTTCATTTTTTTCTTCTCAGTTTTTTTTGCCCGTAGCTTGTCTGCTTTTTCTCCTTCAGCCGTCCGGAAGGTGACTGCTCTGACGAGGTCTCCTTCCTCGATGATGTTGTACAGATGCCAGATGTCATCAAGGTTCTCGGGAACGAGTTTTATCTCCCCGCTTTTCGGATCTTTAAAAATGACTTTCACGGTTGTTCACCTATGGTGCCTCAACTCCGATGGTTTTTACAATCGTGCACTCCCCTGGTGGGAGGACTTTTTCAGCAGTCTCTATGGAGACATGAAACGCTTTTGCTACACGGTGGGCAATCATGCTTTTCTTTGTCGAACCTGGGGCAAGGATGATGTATCCTTTTGTTGCTCGTGCTGTAACCGCGGAGAGGGGACCTCCCATGAGTCGTTCGTCATTTCCTAGGGGTATGAGACCCACTGCGATTTCAAGTTTGGATCGATGATAATTGCGTTTTCCTCTGATGATGAATCCGCCTTTTGGGACGTACTCTCCGCTCTCTGGTGTCTTGCTGACCTGTTCCGGGAGCACCCAGTACGCGGAGGCTTCACCGAATTGGTTCCATGCACGGGAGTAGGACGCAGCGAATACGCATGCTTCCTCGAGTGTTTTTTCAGAAATTGGGATTTTTTCATCCATGGGTCCTTTGCTTTTGATGACGCAGCTGGGGGCGCCATGGATATCAGCATGGGCGTAGCGGTCTCCTTCGGAGAGGTATTTTTTTACCACCACATCATTTGTTTGGGCGTCTCGTCCTGCAACAATGATGTTTCCCTCTGTGGAGATGAACCATCGGAACCGTTCGAACCACCATTGTTTCTCATGGGTGACCTTTTTTTTCTTTTCGACGACTTTTTCATCTTTTAATAAGATGAGTTCCTTGGTGGTTTGTTCGAGTGCTTGTAATGCACCGTTCACTTTTTCCTGGGTTTTTTTGCTCTCTTCATATTTCATGTCTGCATTTTCTGTGACGTTTTTGCGGAAATTCAGGGTGATTTCATGGATGGTTCCCTGGTCGTCGTTGAGGGAGACAACCAGCTCATCGGTGATAGGATCAAAGGTTTTTACCAGGGGGTTATGTCGGATGTTCTGGATTAAGTCGTTTTTGTCTTTCTGTCTGAGGAGGCTGGTGATTTCTTGGAGGAGTTTCTCGCAGGCTTGGTAGTGGAGGTACAGGAGGTTTGCTTCTAGTTTTTTCTGTTCGATGCGTTGGGTGAATTCCTTGATGAGTTCTTGTTGTTGGTTGAGTTGTCGTTGGAGTCTTTCCCGGAGTTTCTGCTGACGGGTTTCCTGGGGTTGTACCTGTTCTTGCTTGGGGATGAAGAGTTCAAGGGCTTTGGAGTAACAATCGGTCGGCTCGTATTCGACAGCCTGGTAGCTTTCGAAGGGGAACGGGAGGACATCAATAATTGTATCATCCTTTTTCACGATCACAGGATGTCGTTTTTCAGTCTGAAACGATGAGAGGAGATCTTGGAGCGTATGGTAGAGTCTTGTGATTGCCTCTGTATCAATTTCTTTGGTTTTCAGGTTTTTTGGCACACCAGCCCGTTGACAGAGTTCCTCGGCGTAGAACCCGCTGAGGTTGACCGTTGTGGCGAGGGTTCGGACAAGGTCTTTTGAGCTTTTTGACAACAGTTCCTGAAACGCTGGTTCTGAGAGTTGGAATGGGTTGATCTGCGTGGGTGGCGGACGGTAGAGTTCACCGCTTTTGATCATACGTGTGGCCCATTCTTGTTTGATGAGAGGGCGGATGATCCGTCCCTCTGTGTCGAGCAGGATGATGTTACCTTTGGAGAATAGTTCACATACCACCGTGTAGGTTCCTTCTTTTCTGCTGATCTTTATCTGGATGACGCGATCGAACTCATGTTGGGTAATCTCACTGATTTTCCCATTCAGCAGGTATTTTCGTAGCGTCATGGCAAACAGGGAGGGTTTTTCTGGGGTTTCGAAGGTTTGTTGTGTCCGGCAGATGAGTTCCCCGTTTCTTATGAAGAGTGATTCTTTCTGGTTTTTTGTTTTCTTTTGAACCCTAAAGAGTATCTCGTCGCGAGAGAGTTGATAGATTTTTTCTACGAAACATCCTCTTAAATCTTGTAATTCAGAGACGATGACGTAGATGTCAAATGATGCTAGTCCTCGTTGCATACAGTGTTCCATTATCTCTTTTACTGTTAAAAAAGAATAGGATGCTTTGAGAAGGTGAAGGTTGATGAGTATTTATTGGATTTTTCGGATGAGGTTGATGAACCGGATTTCCCTCCAATCTGAGGAGGTCCGTCCAAGCTGATCGTATACCACCACGGTGATCTCATGTTTTCGTAGGGAGATTTTATTGAACTCCCATTTGAATGGCGCCTCGGTGTCGGTATAGACGAGTTTTCCATCGAAATAGAACTCGGTTCGTTCAATTGGAGCCGTCTCATTGTCCATCTCCGCCCAGATCCAGATGTTGTTGATGACTGTAGTCTTGAAATCATTAAGAGGGCGTCTCTGCATCCCTTCGAAGTAGAGATAGCCGACGCGGGGGGAGGTGATCCGTACTTGGGGTGGGGTGGTGTCCAGGTCTGCGAGGTACGCAAGTGATGCGGCGATGAGGCGGGTCATATTGACCAAGTAGCTGAGGTTGATATTGCTTAGGTCGTCTTGTGGCGTATGGAAGTTGGGGTCATGGCTTCCCTCCCAGCAACCCACCGCTTCCCAGCTGTAGGGGAGGAACGCTGAATAGTCACTGCCGCCGAGGTCGTTACGTTGTCTGGTGATGTTCCCGCGATTCACGGTCAATCCTATGGAGTAATTCGCGTTGATGCTCTGGAAGATATCCCAAACCCATCCGACATCCTCTGTTGTGGTGACGGTCATGGTGTTGGTTCCCTCGTCATGTCCGATCATGTCTGCGTTGATTTCTACCAGGATGTTTTCGTTGCGTTCATACGCCTCCTTGGTGTAGGCTTGGCTGCCGAGCAACCCGTTTTCTTCCCCTGAGAAGGTAACGAATTTAACGGTTTTTTTAAAGGTGAAATGGCTCAGTGCATAGGCTGCAGCCATCACTCCAACGGTCCCTGACCCGTCATCATTGGCTCCTGGTCCTTTTGCGGTTGTGTCATAATGAGCGTTAAAGATGAGGACAGAGGTGTCTGCAGGGTCGGTCCCTGGGAGGGTCCCTTCGACGTTCTTGCTGGTGAAACGTAAGGGAAATGGTTTTTCCTTCCAGGCAGTCCAGTTCTGATATCTAGCGAGCAGACCGCTGTTTTGGAACTGCTGAAAGATGTATTCCCCTGCTTTTTCACACCCATATGTCCCGGTTTTCCGTGGCCCAAGGCCAACGATTTGTTGAAGGTATTCCAGAATGAGATGCTCATCGATGAGGGAGAGAATCTGGGGAATTTTGTCATCGTTGATGGGTTGTGGGTCGTTCGGTGGGTATGAGACGGAAGAACCCGTGAAACTTAGGAGAATACCTATGAGGGGTACAAGGATGAGTTGTCGAAAGTGCATCGTGTGTTTCTTCATATTTCCCTTTATGAATATAAACCATATCAATATTATATAGTTTTGCTAATAGAAATGGCCTCTGCTGTTTTAGATCGATGATGACCGATGCTCGAATCGTGTGGGCTCTGATAGCTATGTGTTGAAATCCCAGGAATAGTTATGAACTTGATATTTCCCTCGGAGGGGTTGGCAGGGTCTCGCATGGGTCCAATACAATGTATATTCTTTTGGGACGACTATCCAGGAGAATGTTGTTGCCCTTGATCCGTTTTTATCTGGTCTGCTGCAGATGTCGCTTGAATCCTCCTTGGTCGGGTCGGTGCCTCCACCGTGATCCCGGGTGATGTTCATGCATTCTTGAAGCGTGATGTTCCCATAATAGGTCTCAAGTAACCCCCTTGCTCTCTCTGCACGCATTCCTGAGGTGGTTTCATGGGAAAAGGATGATCCTGTGAGGTTAGGGTCTAACCAGAGGTGGTGATTCGCATGCCAGAGGATCCCTGGGGAGGCGTGTGTGATCTGGGTTGAGTTCTGGTACACGGCGATGAAATACTGATGTGTCTGTTCGATGAGGACGATATCGCCCTGATGATCCCCCCACATGGTGATATCATAATCGCAATGATGGGGATAGAGAAGCGATGGATTTGCTGACCGAGGAGTGCTCCCCCACAGCTCTACGACCTCAGCGACCGTGGAGCAATTCTTCATTGTCATCAATTCTAAATTATATATTGGGACGCCTTCACCGGTGTCAATATCCCGTGAAAGATTTTTCGTTAGCGTTAAACCTGCTCCAGCGAACCCAAGCCCTTTTTCATTCATCAAGGGTATCTCATAGAGCACAGGAATTCCAAGATAGACATATCGATAACCGGACTGATCTGTGTTGATGTGAGGAAAATAGGTGAAAAACCGTGTGAGTGGTACTAAGGGACTAAAAGCGAAGATATCCCAATTTTGAGTCAGATAGCTCTGATTGTTTGGTGTTGCTGGGGGGGTAGCAGCGGTAATCGTACAACGTCTATTTGGAAAATGATATGACAAAAAACTCTGCAGAAGGAGTAACCGTTCAACTGGAATCTTTGTACTAAAGGATAAACCTTGGAGTTCTTCGAAATAATAAGTACTGTATTTTTTTAAGATGGTGATGTAACTTTGTATTTGTGGGTTGAGGTGTTTGTTTATCGTTGGTCTAAGAAGAGAACAGAACAGGTTGATGAATTGATAGGACGCATAATAGTTTTTCCCCATCTTTTTTCCATAATCATAACTGGAAATCGGGGTGATATCATCCAATGGATTCCTTGTGTCCAACAAAAGATGCCTTGGATGTGCAGCGGATATTGTAAACAGGATAGGCTGGATGAGAAGAATGATGATTAGGACAGTGAGGATTTTCTTTTTCGTCATAGCTTCGCACCGATGCATCCGGTCTTTCTATTTCGTTCAGCCTTTTTCTGGGGTATATTTACCCGTGGCCTGGTATACATTGAGAATCTATTTAAACTATTTTATTAAAATACTATTTTGGAAAATAAAAGGAGTATCAGAAACAAAAGAAAAAGAAGATCCGGTCTTTAATACCGTCGTTTCATCGGTGGTTTCATGGCGATTTTCTTGATTGTGCTGATAAGGGTGTTGATGTCAAATGGTTTGGTGATATAATCAGCGATATACGGGTAGATATCATTGAACTCCTCGCCTTGGATTCGTTTTGCGGTCAGGACGATGATGGTGTTTGAATCAGTGAACCCGTCGATGGTCATTTTCTTGATTGTCTCGATCCCATCCATGATCGGCATCATCAGATCCAAGATGATGATCCCCTGGAAGCCTTTCTCCAACTCCACAAGACAGTTTCTTCCGTTGTCTGCGGTGGTGACCTGGAAGCCTTCCCGTTCGAACAACTCTTGAAGGCTTAGAACGATGTCGGGGTCGTCATCAACAATCATGAGATTTTTTTGATAATAGCGTAATTCGTTCATAAAGATATATCTTCCTACTTATGCTATTTAAACATGTGGTGTACAACTGTCAAATCAGAAAAAATACAACAAAAAAAATGAGATGAAAGAGAGGTACCTCAAAAAAAGGAAAGATGGGATGCTTTGAAGATGTGAGGTACCTCACGACTCTAGGAAAGATGTTCTTAGTCTGAGTTGGAAGGATGGGATGTGGGAAGAGATGAGGAGGAACGTTGTATTATTGTCTTTTTTGATGGAAGGTGAATTGCTCCCCCAGGCGGATTTGTTGATGGAATGCGGGTGTGTTGTTAGAGGAGATTTCATATGGCTTTATCCCTTCACCACTTTGCCAGGCATTTCTGCAAGGCAAAACAAGCATCAGCTAAGTAATATAAATACTTTTCTTTCTTTGCATGGCACTAGTGATTAGCAAAAACGAAATGCATAAATACAGACGAACCGATAAACACCCGTGGAGAGTTATCAAGAGGAATTAACACAGATAAAAACGATTCTAAAAAACAACCCTAAAGGAATGACTGTCAGCGACATCTCCCGCGAAATCAACATCAACAGAAACTCTGTTGCCAAATACCTCGACATCCTCCGTATTTCCGGACACGTCGAAATGCTCACCTTCGGCCCCGCAAAAGTCTTCTTCCCCTCCTCCCGCATCCCCCTTTCCGCCCTCCTCACCTTCACCCACGACTACATCGCACTCCTCAACAAAGACCTCAAATTCCTCCAAGTCAGCGACAACCTCCTCAAATTCATCGACACCCAACGAACCGATATCATCGGAAAAACAATCCATTCCTTCACCGCCTCTTTCTTCCAGATCCCAGAACTCGCCATCAACGCAAAAAAAGCACTCGACGGAACAGAACTCACCACCGAAAAACACTACCTCCAACACAACCAGACCTACTACCTCCGCATCAGACACGTCCCCACCACCTTCGACGATGGAGAACCCGGAGTCACCCTGGTCATCGAAGACATCACCGACCGCAAAAAAACCGAAGAAAAAATGAGGCGCACCATCCAAGAATGGGAAACCACGTTTAACTCCATCTCTGATATGGTCTTCATCCAAAACAACGACTTCATCATTCAGCGAGCAAACCGCTCGTTCGCTGAATTCCTCCATCTCACCACTGAAGAATGCATCGGAAAAAAATGCCATCAACTCCTCCACAACCTCAACACCACACACGCCTCCTGCCCCTGCCAACAAGTACAACACACAAAAAAAACAACCACCGTAGAAATCTACGAACCACATCTTAAGAGGTATCTCATCATCACTGCCTCACCCATCATCAATGACAACGGTGACATCACCGGATCTGTCCACATTATGAGGGACATCACCGAACAAAAACAACACTAAACAAGAAATTTTTTTTATCAGAAATTCAGGATCGTCATCAAACGTAACGTCACCAACACCAGCAATGTCAGCACCGCGTTGGTCTTCAAATCAAAAACCTTGACCCATTCCAGCATCGCAATAATCACATAGGACAAAATAAGGAGTAAAACCAACTGAAGAACCGCCATTCCAACAGTATACGCAATACCAGGGTACACCCCATCGATAAGAACCTCCCAAACCGTCGCAAAAAAAGCAAGCAAGCCAATAGTGATTTGGGCTTTTGTAATCTCTCTCATCGATGTGGTCAGTACATGCTTTCTATATAAACATTATTCACCCAAGACTTTCCTGAATCGCGATTTTCACTGCATCCACCATATGCTCCAACGCCATCCCCTGCGGGTCTTGTATATCCAGCAATGGCACATGAAGAAAACCAATGGAGCAGTTCAAATTCTGTTCCTTCACATACCCAAGCAACCCATAAAACAATGCATTACAGATATACGTCCCTGCAAAGTAACTCTGCTGTGCAGGAACCCCAGCCTCCTGAATCTTCAGTGCTATTTCCTTGGTTGGCAGCGATGTGATACGAAACAAAGGGCTCCTCTTTTCGATGAACCTTGGAAACGACCATCGCCCATCACCGAGAGGATATCGTTTCAGATTGATACCGACTTTTTCTACCTCGATTCCGTCTGCCTTCACATTCAAGCCCAGACTCATCACAACATCAGGGTGGTACACCTCTATTGCTTCTCGGGCTTTCTCCACAGAGAGAGTAAAATTCACCGGCAGCACGATGCTGATAATCACCGCATCAGCGATACTTGAACCATTCAATGTCTCTACGATAACCTGCGATGGATTGGTTGGATATGCACCAAACGGCTCAAAACCAGTGAGTAGAACGGTCTTTGTAGCCACCGCATCAGAGATTCCAACAGATATAAAAAGAAACAGCAATCCAATGATGACGACTACGAATCGACATCTCATATCATTTTTATATATTCTTAACCTATAAAACGCTTCCCCTTTTCCTTCTATTTATAGGTAGTCGCAAGCTCAAAGATAGAAATATCCATTTGATCGTATGCAACCTTCCCCGTCGTCGTATACGCGTAAACATCAAGATTATGTTTTCCGATAATAGGAGTAAACCACCCCTGGATTGTCCATTCATAGGGCGGCTCGGAATCCCAAAACATAAAATATCCATCAATACAGAACACCACATATTGAATCGGCTCTTTTGAATACACCACAGCGGTCGCCTGGGCTCTTCCACCGACAATAAAGGTCGATCCCCGAAGTCCACCAAAATATTTCTTCCCAAAGGAGCTTTCAAACACCGGTCGTTTAAAAAAATAGGTATACCCCTCATACGGCCGTTGCAAAGCCACCTGCACATCGATTGGTTTTTGTGCGAACTCCACAGTAATGACCAACATCAACTTGGTTGCTTTCACAAAATAGGACCAGTTCAGATGATCCGCGGTATCCTCCGGGGAATGACCCCATGGGTACCCATCTTGATGCGCGATCCACACGCCATCATACCCATAATCAACAAACGCTTGGTTGTCAGCTCCTCGATACCCAGGTAGCGTTACGACCTTCATATCAAGAAGATCATTATATTTCTGAGCAATCACGCTGGCCTCATCAGCGATCCATGTCGAACGTTTTGGGGGGAAAAACCGTAGGACTTTCCCTCCTTCCTCGGTGTTTGCGTACCCAATCATATCCATGTTGAGGACTGCCCTGATATTATCACCCCGAAAAGACGCGTCACGTGCATAGGTGAAACTGCCATAGGTTCCCACTTCTTCCCCAGAGAACGCGATAAATCGTATCGTATGGTTAAACTGATAATTCCTTAGAACAGAGGCGATCGCAAGCAGTGCAGCAGTCCCAGAACCGTCATCATCAGCACCAGGGGATGTACGAAAGGTATCATAATGAGCACAAAGGATATACTCCACGGTACTCCAGATATCTGTCCCCGGGAGTGTCGCAACGATGTTCTTACTGTGATACCCACCATAGCGCCATTCATGAAACTCCGTCTGCAACCCTAGGTCTTGGAATTCACTATACAGATATTCCGCTGCAAGATTACAGTTGATCGAACCAGTATACCGTGGTGCGAAATTCAACAAACCTGAATGATACTCCCAGAGAAGTGATTCATCGATCTGATTGATCATCTCAACGATTGAGTCGTCCATTGATGAGACACTCGCCTCCTTCTGTGATTGACTCGAGGAAGAGACCAAAACAACAGATGAATCCATAAGCAATATCACACATAGAAATACCAGAAGTGCTTTCTTCATATGTCTCAACCTATGTTCAAATGATTCTCCTTTCATTATATAAATATTTCTTTATAAAATATATCTCTGTTTTAAAGAAAGAAAAAAGAATTAGGAGGAATACCCTCCAATCAACAAACTTGGGTCTCCCAAGAGCACCCATTCCTGGGCGATTTTACAATCCGTTTGATCCGCCATGGGGGGATGCTCGTTCATATAATAAATCACATCAGTCGCATGGGTCGCCCCCAGGTTCACTGCCCCATCTTTATAGGCTTTGAAGAACAGCCACTCCAGGTGTCGTCCTCGTTGGGTCAACGTATCCGCCCCGGGTTCCCCATACCCAAGCCCTGAGTTAGCGATCACCGCGATCGCACCACCCCTGGTCTGAGTCGCCATGGACCAAGCCCAACAGCGAGGGATCCATTCATCATACCAAAACGCTCCAATGAATTCCTTATACTCGAAATAATCCAACCCGTTCTCCAACACACCTTTGATGATATTCATCAGACTGGTGTTGAACTGCGCGTTATGACATCCACCAACAATCACCACGGGTTGTTCTTTGCCGTTTTTCAAAGATGACATATCCGTGACCTTCAACCCACCTACCCAGCTGTCATTTCTAGGTGGATGCGTTGACCAGGACGCTGGATTCCCATGACCGGAGAAATGCACGAACCCCGCTCCAGTGCTAAACTCAGCAATCACCGAGTCAGATCCTGTGAAACGACCATTGGATGTCCACATCATGGAGGCTTCGAATCCGAGGCTTTCCAGCTGTTGGAATGATGCATTGGTGGCCAACTCACCCTCATAGTAGGGATCACCAGCTGCAGGGTACGTATCCCCTGCAACACCAATGAATTTCTTAAACCAATCAGAACCAAATGTCGTCGTCTCATA
>Ga0113563_10002539_pt1 | contig 11056 bp, 12 predicted proteins | sample Mud3Dept3metaG_FD_80117 | JGI IMG/M metagenome (GOLD analysis project Ga0113563, IMG submission 80117) | Freshwater wetland microbial communities from Ohio, USA, analyzing the effect of biotic and abiotic controls - Mud 3 Core 4 Depth 3... | ecosystem: Environmental > Aquatic > Freshwater >...
AGGGGCTTTTTCACCCGCTCGCGAACCTTTTTAATCAGGTAGGGAACAGCGTGGGGGGAAATACCGCCGAAGGTATCCACCACCGCCAGGGCGTCCATGTGGCCCTTGGTGGCGATCTCTTCGATGAGGTCCAGGAACCAGTTCAAATCCGCCCGGGAGGCGTCGATGGGGAACCAGACTGTGTAAAGCCCCAATTCCTTGCACAGCAGGGTGGCTTCGATGGACAGGTCGATGGCCTTCTGCAGTTCCCAGCCGTAAGCATGTTTAATGATGTGCTCGCTGGAGGGAATCTCCACCACCACCCCCTTTACCCCACAGTCCTTGGCCAGCTTAACATCCGAGGCCATGCAGCGGGAGAAAGCAAAGATCTCTGGGCCGAAGTTGGCCTGGACGATATCCTTGATGGCGGCCTCGTCCTCCTTGGAAACCGCGGGCATTCCGGTTTCGATGCGTTGGACTCCCGCATCGGCCAGGGCCTTGGTGATCCTTAATTTATCTTCCCTGGTGTAGGCAATGCCCGCCTGCTGCTCCCCGTCCCGCAGGGTAATGTCGTGGATCTTGATCTCCTTGGCCGGGGGGAACTTGAACTGCTTCACCACCTCCGGCGCATAATTCCAGGGGCTGACGAACCATCGGTCCGTTTTCCAGGGAGTCCCCCGGACCATGGGTGTCGCTGCGGCCCCCTTTTTTTTCGGGGGTTGGGAAGTCTTTAAAGGCTTGGGAGCCTTGACTTTCTTTGTCGTCTTTTGGGGTGCCTTGATCCTTTTAGCCTTTTTAGCCATCCGCGTAATCCTCCTCCATTTGTCTCATAGTTGGAAGCAGTCAATTGTCAGCTGTCTGCGGCCTTTCATCTTTTACCTTTTACCCTTCACCTGCTTTTGATGGGCAGTCCATTCCTTGAACTTGGCCAGTTCATCGGGGATCATGGGGTAGATGTGCTTGGGTTCCGGGAATCTCTTGGCCCTTACATCTTCAACATAATTCGTCAGGGCCTCCGTGCAGACCTTGGCCACTTCTGCGTAGCGCTTGACGAATTTAGGCGTGAAGGCCTCGAAGACCCCCAGCATGTCGCTGACGATCAGCAGCTGCCCGTCGCAGTGGGGACCGGCTCCGATGCTCAGAACCGGAATCGTAAGGGTGTCCCGGATATAGCCGGAAACCTCCGGGGGGATGGCTTCCAGAAGGATCATGCCGGCCCCTGCTTCCTGGACCGCCAGGGCGTCTTCCAGTTGGGCCTTGGCGCTCTCCAGGGTGCGGCCTTGGGCCTTGAAGCCGCCCAGCTGGGAAGAGCTCTGGGGGGTCAGCCCGATATGCCCCATGACCAGCATGCCCGCGTCCACGATGGCCCTGATCTTACTGGCCACCCGAACGCCGCCTTCCAGCTTGACGCAGTCCACCCGGGCTTCCTTGTAGAACCGGCCGGCATTTTCCACCGCCGCCGCGTCGGTCGTCTGGTAGGAGAGGAAAGGCATATCCCCGATCACGAAAGTGTTGGGCGCGCCGCGCCGGACCGCCTCCGTGTGCCAGATCATCTGATCCATGGTCACGGGCATGGTTCCCTCGTACCCGTACACGCACATGCCCAGGGAATCCCCCACCAGGATCATGTCGATCCCCGCCCTTTCGGCAAAGGTGGCGGTGGGATAATCATAGCTGGTAATATAGGTAATCTGCTCGCCCTTTTCTTTCATGGCATAGAAATCCTGAATGCTTTTTTTCTTCTTCACGGTTCCTCCTATCAAAAAAAAGGGAATATGCGACGATCTATTCTAACCCTGCTTCCATTTCCCTGCAAGAGAGGGATTTAACCATTTTCGCCCCGCCCCCCGGGCTTCTTTTCGGGTAGACCCTGATGATGTCTTTCCGGATGGCCGACGCCGCGCCGACTGGGTTGGATTTTTCGCCGGAGATCTCCACCCGGCCCCGCCCGATTCTTCCCATGCCGCAGATGATCATTCGCAGGTCCAGGTGCAACTCTTTATGCAAGGGTTTGAATTCCAGCAGGTCATGCTTTTTGTATCAAACCCGCGGCGATTTCGCAAGGGCCGTTCTCGACGCGAAAATTGACAACCCGCAAGATTCTGCTATATTCTTATCACAGCTATTCTTTCATGCGAAGGAGGAAGAAATGAAAAAGCGAGTCATCCAAAACATTTTCGTTTCGATTTTGGGATTGTTTTTCATCTTGGCTGGCAGCGCCGGAGCGGAACAGCTCAAATTTGCTCACACCATGAGCACTAGCGACACGATGCACCAGGCCTGTCTGAAGTTCGCCGAGTTGGTGAAACAGAAAACGAATGGAGCTTTGGAAATCGCCGTATTCCCCACTGGGCAGCTAGGCAATGATTCCCAGATCCTGCAGGGGGTCCGGATGGGGAGCATCGATATGACCATGACGGGCAACCCTTTTCACACCACCTTCGAGCCCTCTCTCAATGTTCTGGACCTTCCCTTTCTTTTCCGGGATTTCTCCCATGCCTATCGCGTGCTGGATGGAGACATCGGAAAAGAGATTTTATCCCGCCTGGAGAAGCACGGGATGAAAGGGTTGGGATTTCTGGAAATCGGGTTCCGGAATTTGACCAATTCCAAAAGACCGGTGAAAGAACCGGGCGATGTGAATGGGTTGAAAATTCGGGTCACTCCCAACCCGGCCCACGTAGCCGCTTGGAAGCTCCTGGGAGCGATTCCCACCCCCATGCCCTTCACCGAAGTCTACATGGCTCTCAAGACCGGGACTGTTGACGCCCAGGAAAATCCCACCACATTAATTCATGGACAAAAATTCTACGAAGTGCAGAAGTATATGTCGATCACCATGCATGCCTACACCGTTTCCGAGGTTTCGATCAATCTCAAAAAATTCCAGAGCTTTCCCACCGCCCATCAAAAAGCCCTGATCGAAGCTTTAAACGAGGCTGCGGCTTACCACCGCAAACTGAACCGGGAGCTGGAAGGCGGCCTTCTGAAGGAAATGGAACAGAAGGGCCTCCAGGTAATCGCCGAGCCCAACCGGGAAGCTTTTGCCGGTGTAGTGAGTAAACCGGTACAAGAAGAGTACGCCGGAAAATTCGGCTGGGACACGATCAACAAAATCACCGCGGCCCGGAGGTAAGGGTGGAAAACCCGTCGGGCTCCGGAAGTTTTCTCGAGCGGGTCGTTGAAACCGTCGGGGGACTCGTCCTGGTGGCCGCCACCTCCATCACCATCCTCCAGGTTGTCTTCCGTTACCTTCTGAAGATTCCCTTTATCTGGAGCGAGGAGTTCACCCGCTTCCTCTTCATCTGGATCGTCTGGCTGGGGGCGGCCCTGGCTGTCCCCCGGGGGAAGCACATGGTGATTGAATTCGTCCGGGACCTTTTCCCGGAGCCCTGGCCCGGCCGGATCAAAATGGCCACAGACCTTCTGGCTCTTTTCTTCCTGGCCGTCGTGGTGGTCAAAGGGATATCCCTGGTGAACATGACCGCCACCGAGTTCTACGTGACCTTCCCCTTGTCGGTGAAATATGCCTACCTGGCCAGCGTGGTGGGCGGAGCCTTGATGTTCTTCTTCCTGAGCCAGGAACTCCGTTCCACCTTCCGGCGGTTGAAGAGCAGGGAGAAAAAGACTTGACCCTCGAAGTGGTCGTCCTTCTCGGATCCATGCTGGGGTTGATTGTGCTCGGCCTGCCCCTGGTCTTTTCCATCGGGTGCTCCTCCCTCCTGACGATCCTCATCTTCCACCGTTCTCTCCCCCTGGAGATGGTCCCTCAGTACATCGTCGGGGGCACGGATTCCTTCGCCCTGCTGGCCATTCCCTTCTTCTTCCTGGCCGGGGAGATCATGAACAGCGCCGGCATGACCGAGAGGATCGTCAAGTTCTCGGACGGGCTGGTGGGCGGAATCCGGGGAGGGCTATCCCATGTCAACGTGGTCACCAATATGATCTACGCCGGGATCTCCGGATCGGCGGTGGCCGATGCCGCGGCCATCGGTTCTTTCATGATTCCTTCCATGGTCCGGGCGGGATATCCTCCGGGATTCTCGGCGGCCATCAACGCCGCCGCCGCGACTATCGGTCCCATCATCCCCCCCAGCATTCCCATGATCATCTACGGGGTCCTGGCCAATGTTTCCGTGGGCCAGCTCTTCCTCTCCGGCGTTTTCCCGGGTCTCTTCATGGGGGCCTATTTGATGATCGTGGCCTATTTTATCTCTGTCCGCCGGGGATATCCCAAGGGGAAGTTCATGCCCTTCCCGGACCTGGTGCGCCTGGGGGTGCGGGTCTTCCTGGCCTTCCTCTCGCCGGTGATCATCGTGGGGGGGATTCTCCTCGGTGTCTTCACCGCTACCGAGTCCGGGGCTATCGCCGTCCTGTACAGCATCCTGATCGGTTTCTTCTTTTACCGGGAACTGAAACCGGCAAATTTGTGGGAAATCTTCAAGGGCGCCCTTGTCTCCACGGGCACGGTCTTGATCCTAGTCGGGGTGAGTTATCTTTTCGGGTGGATCATCGCTCAATCGGGGATTGGCGGAAAGATCGGAGAGATTATTCTCTCCATTTCCCGGAATCCGAATGTCGTCCTGCTGGAGCTGATGATCTTCTTCTTCATCGTGGGCATGTTCATGGACCCCCTGGCGGGGCTGATCATCTTTGTGCCCATCTTTCTCCCCATCGTGACCTCCCTGGGAGTTCATCCCGTGCACTTCGGGCTGATCACCGTCCTGAACCTGATGATCGGCCTCCTGACTCCCCCCGTGGGCTACCTTCTCTACATCACTTCGGCCATTTCCGGCGAGAAGGTGGAAGTGGTAATCCGGGAATGCATTCCTTTTATCGTTGCCCTCATCCTTGTTTTATTGATATGTGTTTACTGGCCGGGGATGGTCATGCTTCTTCCCAATTTCCTAGGCCGGTAGAAAGGGTTCGGGAGCCATGAAGCTGGTTGATTTGACGATGAGCATTCAGACACACTGGCGCTGGCCGGTCAAGCTGGAATATCTCCAGAGCCATGACCAGGGGGCGGAGTTCCAGACCTGCCGGATCAACATCTCCATGCACACCTTCACCCACGTGGACACTCCCCTTCATGTGATGCCCGGCCAGATCACCATCGACCGGGTTCCCCTGGATCAGCTCTCGGGGCCGGCGGCGGTCCTTGACCTGAAGGATGTCCGACCCAACCAGGCGGTAACGGAGGAAATGGTAAAAAGAGCCGGACCGCATCTGAAGCGGAGGGATATCGTTCTTTTAAAAACATCCTGGGACCTGCAGCGGGACTGGAGGACGAGGGAGTTCTGGACCGAAGCCCCTTATGTGGACGAGAAAGCCGCTGCCTGGCTAGCGGAACAAGATATCAAGGCGGTAGGGTTTGATTTCCCCCAGGACTATTCCATCCGGGACATCCCGGTGCGGCACCCTTCGGTCAAAGAATTACCGACCCACCATATCATCCTGCGCCGGGGGATTTATTTGATCGAATACCTCTGCAACCTGCATCAGATCGACGCCGATCGGGTTGACCTCTTCGCCCTTCCCCTAAAGATCACCGGCGCCGAAGGGGCCCCGGCAAGAGTGGTGGCCGTAATCCCTTAAACCGGAAAATGGAGAAGGGTTTTTTCTGACCATAAGGAGGTAGGCCATTGGAAACAGCCATGAAGAAACATCTGGAGGGGATCCGGGTGATCGATTTGACCGCTTGGCTGGCGGGCCCTTTTCTCACCATGCAGCTAGCCGCACTGGGGGCCGAGGTGATCAAAATTGAGCGGCCCGGAAGCGGGGACCCCAGCCGGGAGAGCGTGCCCTATGCAGGACCCGGGGGAGTGGGGTTTGGGAAAAAGACCCCTAAAGATATCTCGCTCATCAATTTGAAACGGAACCGGGGCAAAAAAAGCATCACCCTGGACATGAAAAAGGAACGGGGGAGGGATATTTTTCGAATGCTGGTTTCCAGGAGCGATGTGGTCCTTGAGAATTTTGCGCCCGGGACCATGGAGAGTTTCGGTTTTGATTATCCCGCCCTGAAGGCGATCAACCCAAGAATCATTTTCTGCTCCATCGCCGGTTATGGGCAGAGCGGCCCTTACCGGGACCTGCCGGCTTTTGACCTAACCATTCAAGCGACCAGCGGCATGATGGCGGTAACGGGATTCCCGGATGGACCTCCCCTTCGCTGCGGGCCGTGGATCGGCGACCTGATCCCTGCCCTGTATGGGCTATCGGGGGTCTTGGCCGCGCTGGTTTCAAGGGAAAAGACGGGTCATGGAGAAAGGATTGACCTATCCATGCAGGATTGCGGCTTCTCCATGATCATGGATGAGGCGTTAGACCTCCTCGTTGCCAAGGGGGTTCCCACCCGGCAGGGAAACAAGAATCCCCGAGCGGTCCCCTGGAGCACCTTTCCGACAAAGGATGGAAACATCGCCATATGTGCCTACACGAACGACCAATGGAAGGTATTTCTGGGAGCGATCCAGCGAGAAGAATTATTAATGGACCCTCGGTTCAGGAATCTTGAAGATCGGCTGAGAAATGCGGCGGAAGTGGAGGCGATGGTTACTGAATGGAGCAGGAACTTGAGCAGCCCAGAGGCCTTAAGGACCTTGAGGGAAAAGAAAATCCCCTGCGATCCGGTCCTGGAGGTTAAAGAGGTGCTGGAAGACCCGCAGCTGAAATCCCGGGGAATGATTCAGGAACTGCCACATCCGCTGGGCGCCCCGACTGGCGTGAAGGCCGCCGGATTTCCCATCCGCTTTTCAGAGCTCCCCGCTGAATATCCCGGGCCGGCTCCCATGCTGGGGCAGCACAACCAAGAAATCTACATGGAACTCCTGGGCTTCTCCAGGAATGATATGGAGCAGTTGGTGAAGGAAGGGATTATTTGATCCTAGGCCGCTCGGAGGAAAGAGGTGGACCGTTCATGAATATTTTTGTAGCACTCCTGGTGAGTACCCTGCTGGGGGGATGCGTGCTCTCCAATCCGCCGAAAGAATCCTCCCAAAAACCCGCGCTCGACGTGCCATACGAGCCCACAAGCTACGGCATCGCCAAAGAGATGCTGAACATGGCCGGGGTGACCTCAAAGGACCTGATCTATGACCTGGGTTGCGGGGACGGGCGGATTGTAATTATGGCCGCAAAGGAGCGTGGAGCGAGAGGCATCGGTGTCGACCTCGACCCGCAGCGCATCCGCGAAAGCAGTGAAAACGCCGACGCCGCAGGCGTTTCTCACCTCGTCCGGTTCTTCGAGCAGAATCTTTTCGATACCGACATCCGCCAGGCGACGGTGGTCATGCTCTATCTTTATCCGGAAGTCAATCTGAAGTTGCGGCCGAAACTGCTGAAAGACTTGAAGCCGGGCACCCGGATCATTTCCCACAGCCATACGATGGGTGAGTGGGAGGATGATGCCACAAAGACGGTGGAAGGGCATATTCTTCATTTCTTCGTAATTCCCGCCAATGTTACCGGCACCTGGCGGTGGGATGAGCCGGGCGGAAGGCACGCATCTCTTTCTCTCACCCAGAAATTCCAGCGATTCAAGGGTTCCATGGCGATCGGGGCCGATACCTACCCAGTCACCGAATGCTCATTGGAAGGGGAAACCATTCATTTTCGAGTGGAGAGACCTCTGCAGGGGAATAAGCAAGTTTTCTCCTATCAGGGAAACGTTTCAGGGAATACCCTCCAAGGAAAGATCGCCCCCGGAGGAATCGCCCATGGGGCAAGCCAATGGAAAGCGACCCGAGACCCTTCAACGATTGTTTCCATCGCCGAGTAAAAAAATGATTAGGGCGCAGATGAACGCAGATTTTCAGGATGTTGTCAAGACAAATCCCTTTGATCCCTTTTATTCCTCCTCGTTTCAAGTTGGGGGAGAAACGCATGTTTGAATTGGGTCTCTCCGGTCAAATGTTCGACGATCGCCCGGTGGGGGATCACCTCGATGCGGCCAGGCGTTTCGGCTACCGGTGCGTGGAGCTCAGGAGCACCCATGTGAAACCCGGGCTTCCGGAGGAAGAACTCAAAAAAATCCGCTCGACCATTGAAGAAGTCGGGCTTTATACGAGCTGCCTATCCTGCTTTGTGGGCAACTATGGGCTCTATTCCGACGAGGAATGCGAGCAGGCCTTTGAAACCTTCAAGCAGTACGTCGAGCTTGCCTCCTTCCTTAATTCGGAAATGATCCGGGTCTGGCCGGCCTGGCAGGAATCCTCATCGGCGCCCGATTCCGTCTGGCACACTGCGGCTGCATGGATGAAGAAATCGGCACAGTTCGCCCGCCGTTTCAAAAAGAAGCTGGTCATGGAGATGCATCACGGGACCCTTTGCGATTCGGCCCCGTCGAGTCTCCGTCTTCTAAAGATGATCGGTGAAGATAATGTGGGGTTGACCCTGGACCCCGTGAACCTGTACCAAGTGCCCGTGGATTACGGTGAAGAGGCTATCAAAGCCCTTGGAGAGCATATTTTCAATGTCCACATCAAGGACATCGTGGAACTCAAGACAGGAGACTATCGGTACAGCTTCCCTTATTCCTACTACGCAAAGCACATAGGCCGCTTCGCAAAGGTTATTCCCCCTCCGTCCAATCGAAAAGAACGATACTACTGCCACAGGCGGATCAATGCAGGGGGAGTAGACTGGGCTCACGTGCTCAAGAGCCTCCACAGCCATGGCTACAGGGGAAAGCTGATCGTCGAAAGTGTCTCCGAGGCCAACAAACACATGCCTTCAGGAAGTGACCTCGCCGAAGCCTGCCGCAAAGACATCCAGGGTCTGATTGAAGTGCTGGATTGAGGAAAAGGGACTTGTAAAAAGTTTTGCAGTCTTTAATATCCATCGCCCCATAAATCAGATGCGGATATCAGGGATAAAGCCATGAGTTATGGTCATCTTTAGAGCTGTAACTCAAATGCACGACATGACCAAAGGATAATGGGAATTTAATAACCCGCCCCGGCCCCGAAGGCAAAATCCGGTTGACCATTAGGTATCATCATAACCTTCCGCCCAAAAGCCGGATTGATATTTTCCACCACTGAGGCTGAGATTCAGGTGATTTGTGATGGAAAAGCCCAAAGGATACTTGACTCTACCGAAACCCCCTATGCAAAAGAATCCGTAGACCGCCCATTGGACAGACGCCCAGCTTTTTTACCCTTCCTAAAGGGAGAACCATGGAAGGCATGACGCCGGGAAAAATGAGCGCAAAGATTTAGCCGAAATTGAGCAGCCGCGCCGACATTGGCAAAAAGGCAGTTTCTGTATCGACTTTTTCTTGATGAAAACATCGGTTGACAATTTTTGTCAAAGGATGCATATTCTGTTGGAAATTAATGGAAAGGGTTTGGATATACTTTTTATGAGGAAAGTTTGGGCGAATTGCAGAGGCACGATATGGAAACAGTCTGCCTTTGCAGTTTTACACAGAATGTATAATCTTGTTCCCCCGCCAAATCGTAGGTGTATGATCATTGAGGACAGCCATGAAAATTGCAATCGAGACTTCCACTCCAGCGAACACGCCAAAACCCATTGGACCGTACAATCACATCGCAAAGGTCGGCAAGTTTATCAGCCTCGGAGGCACCGCTGGCGTCAATCCAGTTACCGGCCAACTTGCTGGACTGGATGTATATTCCCAAGCAAAGCAGATTCTGGAATCATTTGAAGTCATGTTGAAGTCCGTGGGATCAGATCTGAACCACGTAATCCATGTAAACGTCTTTTTGAAAGACATGCGGGACTTCGATGAAATGAACCGTGCTTACATGGAGATTATGGGCGACCACCGTCCCGCGCGAACGGTGATTGGAGTAAACGAGCTTCCGAAGCCAGGAGTGTTGCTCACAATGAATCTGACCGCCGTCACGAGAGAATGATTCTGGTTATGGCTTTGTGGGCGGGCCCACAATGGCGTGCAGGGGACTGGCCTTTGGCCTCGGCCAGCCGCTGACGCCGACCGTTTGGCAGAAAGAAGGGAAGTTTGATGACAGAGAAGAGCACCTGGGAAGCGTTCTTTGACGCGCATGCACCGATCTACGAGGATAACGTGTTCACGAAGAACACGGCCCTGGAGGTGGATTTCCTGCTTGAAGAGTTGTCGCTGCAACCGGGTGCCTCGATTCTTGACGTCGGATGCGGGACAGGACGTCACTCCATTGCGTTAGCTAGGCGCGGATATGCTGTCACGGGGATAGACTTGTCTTCGGAAATGCTTGCCAAGGCCGCAGATGCAGCCAGGGCTGCTAATGTGCATGTAGACTGGATTCATGCGGATGCGACTCGGTTCACACCCCCCGGGATGTATGATTGTGCGATTTGCTTGTGCGAGGGAGCTTTCGGGCTTCTTGGCCAGGGGGATGATCCGATTAATCAGCCGCTGTCCATCCTGGGCAATATCTCCCGAAGCTTGAAACCGAAGGCAAAGGCCTTGTTCACCGTTCTCAACGGAACAGCCATGCTTCGTAAGTACACGAATAAGGACATAGCGGAGGGACGCTTTGACCCCCTGACTATGGTTGAATCGTCAGAATCCCCGCCGCGAGAAGGACTGCCTGCCGTTGCGGTTCGAGAACGGGCCTTCGTACCAACGGAGCTCATTCTACTCTTCCGCTTCGCGGGCATGTCTGTGCTCAACATGTGGGGCGGAACCGCAGGGAACTGGGGGAGAAGGACCCTCGATCTGGACGAGATCGAGATCATGATCGTGGCACGCAAAATTACCGAACCATCGGCTGCAAGCGACGATTGGCAGCGCGTATGAATCCTAATATTATCACAGGTATGGATTACTGCTATTTTTCTTTAGTTTCCGGGGACTTAAAAAGCTTGGATATCCAAACCAGCGCTGCTAGAATTGGGCCGATTTCTGGATTATGGTAATGGCGCTATCTTCAGCTGGCCGCCGTTGACTTCTTCCTGAAAGTGAGATTGTCCTGAAAGTGAGATTTGACAAATCTCTTCACCGGGTGTAGATTCCGATCGATATTCGATAGAATGAAGGCATTTAGGAAATATGTCCCGGCTTCAGGGACTGGGTTCTTATGCGGGTCAGCCTAAGACGCCCTGATAA
>Ga0113563_10002540_pt1 | contig 11055 bp, 10 predicted proteins | sample Mud3Dept3metaG_FD_80117 | JGI IMG/M metagenome (GOLD analysis project Ga0113563, IMG submission 80117) | Freshwater wetland microbial communities from Ohio, USA, analyzing the effect of biotic and abiotic controls - Mud 3 Core 4 Depth 3... | ecosystem: Environmental > Aquatic > Freshwater >...
AAGCTGTCCGTCCTCGACCTGTCTGAGCTGGTCAAGGTCCTCGAGGAGAAGTTCGGCGTCTCCGCCGCCGCTCCGATGATGGCCATGGCAGCCGTCCCGGCCGCCGCCGGCGCCGCCGCCGAAGAGCAGACTTCCTTCACCGTCGAGCTGACGGACTCCGGCGCCAACAAGATCGGCGTCATCAAGGCCATCCGCGCGCTCACCAGCCTCGGCCTCAAGGAAGCCAAGGACCTGGTCGACGCCGCTCCGAAGGTCGTCAAGGAAGGCGCTTCCAAGGAGGAAGCCGCCGCCGCCAAGAAGACCCTCGAAGAAGCCGGCGCGAAGGTGACTTTGAAGTAACGCCAGTTACTTCAAAGTCATCCCGGCGAAAGCCGGGATCCAGAATCCGGAATGAAAAATCCCCCGCTGCACGGGGGATTTTTCATTTCATCGGCACCGCGTAGATCGTGCCGTCGCCGGCCAGGAGGTAGAGCGTGCGGCCTTTCTCGTCGGCCGTGCCGGCCAGGAGGCCTTGGAACTTCGGCGAGGTCGTCTGCGCGAGGAGCCTGCCGCCAGCCTTGTCGACGGTGAAGGCGCGATCGCCGCCCTTGTCGATGAAGTAGAGCTTGTCGGAATCAGCCGAGGCCCAGAGCTGCTCGGCGGCCGAGGCCGGCGGATCGATCGGCGCAGGCGCGTATTCAGAGACGGCCGCGCCCCTCATGTATTTGCGCGTGGAACCGTCGCGGTACAGGAGGAAGACCGCGCCGTCGGTGGCGATGCCGGCCGCGCCGGCGGGCGCGCCGCGCAGGACGTCGGAGGGGGAGCCGAGGCTCGCGGCCGCGACGGAGCGGCGCGTGACGGTCCCGTCGGAAGCGGCAGCGTACAGCCGCGACTGGTAGAAGAGGATCGGCGACGCGCCGAGTCCCGCTTCGGGATATTCAGCCGCCTCGTTCGTTTCTGGATTCCAGTAGACCGTCTTGCCGGCCGAATCCTTGAGGATGAAACCGGTGCGCGCGACGGCCGCCTGGACCACGCCGGCGGGAAGCGCCGCGACGTCCGGGTCCGCGGCTGCCGCGCCTTCGGACGAGATGACGCGCACGCGGCCGCTCGTCGAGGAGAAGACGTAGAGCTTGTCGCCGAACCAGGCCATCGCGGAGGGCGCCGAAGCCGCGGCGTCATCGATCTTCGAGAACGCCGTGGGATCTTCCACCGTGACGACGCGGCGGAGCTTTTCCTTGGCGCGGTCGATCGCGGCGCGCGCCTCGGCCTTGACCAGCCGCTGGGCCTCCGTCTCCTCGGGGAGCGCGGCGGCGATCGCTTCCATGCGCGCGAGCAGTTCGCGACCGCGTCCTTCGTTCTCGTAGATGATGCCGGCCTCGAAGTCGCCCTCGAGGCTCTGCAGTTCGGCGAGCGAAGCCTCGTACGCTTTGGCCTCGCGGAGCGTCATCTCGCGCTGGAAGGAGAAGAGCAATCCGTGCGTGAAGACGGCGCCGACGAGCAGGAGGGCGAGGAAATGGTTGCGGCTCTGCGCCGGCAGCGCGTTCAGGCGTTCGACGGCGGCGGTCACGCAGCGGTCCGGCGCGGTGCGGCACGCGTCGACGAGTCCGGCGCGCGCCTCGGGACTGGCGAGCACCGCGATCAGGCGCGGAGCGCGCAGCGGCGCCGCCGCGACGGCGCGGACGATCCGCCAGAGGCCGCCGAAGACGGCCGCGAGGACGCGTCCGGCGAACAGCAACCCCGCACGGAGGCCGCGCGCGATCAGTTCGCCGATGTCCGGTCCTACGATCTGCGGCGGCGCGGACCGCGCGGCGGGAGGCTTGGAGGCGCGCACGGCCTTCGGCGCGTCTTCCTCCGGCGAGGGAGCGAAGGCGCCGGCGGGGAGCGGAGAACTCAGTGCGAGAATCGAGACGGGGAATCGTCCGGCGCGCAGCGCGTGCTTGATCTCACGGGATGCCTTGGCGAAGTCCGGTTGGCCGAGCGTGGCGCCGACGAACGCGTCGTCGAGGGCATGGAACAGTTCCGACGTCGCGATGACGAGCCGCGCGCCTTCCGGGAAGGCTCCCGCCTGGAGCGACGTGAAGAATTTCGGTTCGCCCGGTTTCTCCGGCGCGTCGTCGAACAGCGCGTACGGCGCGAGGGCGGACGCGGCCGGGACGTAGAGCGTGCCGCGGACGGCGCCGCGCGAAGCGGCATAGAGCTTGCCGCCGGACAAGGCGGCCACCGCGCCGCGCAGCTTGATGCCGGGCAAGGAAAGCCCGTGCTCGTACAGGAAGGCCAGGATCGTCTTGTTGGCCTGTTTCAAGGCGGCCTCGAAACGGGCCTCAGGATCGCCGGGGCGGAAGAAGACCGGACGGAACTCTTCTGCCAGCCGGTCACAGAGCTTCTCGACCACCTTTTTAGGGGTATCCGCGGCGAACATCCCGAAGAACAGCTCCAGACCGCCATCGTCAGACGGCGGTGAAGTGAGGGTCAGAGTACGGGCAGAGACGAGCCCGGCACCCCCCGGGACGTGGATTTCCCCTATGCTTATGGGCGCCATTTTGACCTGAATACGCCTTCAGTATACAATAGGCGGAGTTCAGAGGCCAACATGCTTGAACAACTCTTTGGTTCAAAGACTAGGACCCAGCTTCTCCGGACGTTCCTCCAGAACCCGGAGACGAATTTTTTCGTGCGTGAATTGACCCGCCGTCTCGACGTCCAGATCAACGCCATCCGCCACGAACTCAAGAATCTCGAGGCGCTCGGCCTCGTCGAGACCATCGTCGTTCCCGCGCCCAAGGCCGTCCAGAAGAAGCATTACCGCCTCAAGCCGAATTCCGTGCTCATCCCCGAGCTCCGCGCGCTCTTCGTGAAGTCGCGCGTCCTGCTCGAGAAGGATTTCGTCAAGAAGCTCCAGTCCGTCGGCCGCATCGGCTACTTCGCGCTGACGGGACGCTTCATGGACCGCGGCGAATCGCCGACGGACGTCTTCATCGTCGGCCGCGTCGACCGCAAGAAGCTCACCGACCTCATCCGCAAGTTCGAGATCGAGTTCGGCCACGAGATCAACTTCACCGTCCTCGACGAGGACGAGATGCGCTACCGCATGGACGTCATGGACCGCTTCCTCTACAGCGTGCTCGACCAGCCCAAGCTGGTCTTCGTCGACGAGTTCTTCCATTCCGTCTCCCCGGAGGCCGCGCTATGAGGATCTACTTCGGCGCCAACGCCGAAGGGGGAGTCTCGGTTTCGCTTTCGCGCGGCGGCAAGGTGCTGTCCGCGGTCGAAGGCAAGGCGACCGACGACCTGCTCGCGCTTCTGGCGCGCGCGTTGAAATCCGCCAAGGCGAAGAAGAGCGACGTCGATGAGATCGCCGTCGATCGCGGACCGGGAGGCTTCTCGGCCGTGCGCCGCCGCGTGGCGGTCGCGACCGCGCTCGCGCGCTCGCTCGGAGCGAAGATCGTCCCCGTCGACGAGATGTCGCCGGAAGAGGCCGCGTCGCTGCCCGCATCCGCGTTCGTCGCGCGCGCCGTCGTACCGCCGATCTACGCGGGCGAGCCCAACATCACCATCAGCAAGAAGAAAAAAACATGGACCGCGCGCTGACCTGGGCCGACTACACCCCCGCGCAACAGAGACTGCATCGCCGCCTCGAGTTCGTCCCGGCGTCGCTCGTCTGGATCACGCTGATCGGCGCGGTCGTCTTGTCGCTCCTGAATCCGATGTGGGCGGTCTACCTCATCATCGCCTTCGATCTCTACTGGTTCATGCGCGTGCTGTATTTCGTCATCTTCCTCACGACGGCCTGGCGGAAGCATCGCGGCGCGCTCGACGTCGACTGGGAATCGGGACTGAAGAAGGCGCCAGGCGCGGAGAAGGTGCGGCACCTCGTCTTCCTCCCGACCTACAAGGAGGACATCGGGATCCTGCGCGCCACGTTCCGCAGCCTCGTCGCGGCCAAAGTCGATCCCAAGACGATGGTCGTCGTGCTGGCGGGCGAAGAGCGCGCCGGACGCGAGGCGTTCATGGAGCGCGCCGAGACGATCCGCCGCGAGTTCGGCGGCCGCTTCCTCCGCTACATCGTCACCGTCCATCCTTCCGACATCGTCGGCGAGATCGCCGGCAAGGGCTCGAACCTGCACCACGCCGGTCCTATCGCGAAGGCGGCGATCGACGATCTCGGCATCCCGTACGAGGACGTCATCGTCTCGACCTTCGACGTCGACACCATCGCGCACCCGCAGTATTTCGCGCACCTGGCCAAGACGTATCTCGGGACGCCGGACCGCCTGCGCTGCTCGTACCAGCCGGTCGTGCTCTATTCCAACAACATCTGGGAAGCTCCGGCGATCGTCCGCATCGCCGCCTTCGGCACCACCTTCTGGCTGCTCTCCGAGCTCGTGCGCCCCGACCGGCTCTTCACCTTCTCGTCGCACAGCATGCCGTTCAAGGCGCTCGTCGACGTCGGTTTCTGGCAGCGCGATGTCGTCTCCGAGGACTCGCGCATCTTCCTGCAGTGCTTCCTGAAGTACGACGGCGATTACCGCGTCGTGCCGCTGTACGTGCCGGTCTCGATGGACGCGGTGATGGCGCCGACCTGGATCGGCAGCCTGGTCAACCTCTATAAGCAGCAGCGCCGCTGGGCCTGGGGCGTGGAGCATTTCCCGTATCTCGTGCTGAACTTCCTGGCCAACCGCAAGATTCCAGCCGCCAAGCGCCGCTCGACGCTCTGGAACCTGACTGAAGGCATGTACACCTGGGCGACCGCGCCGATCCTCATCTTCATCCTCGGCTGGCTGCCGCTCTATATCGCCGAGACCACCAGCCGTTCGGAAGCCGTCTTCCAGAACGCGCCGTATACCCTGCAGTGGATCATGACCTTCGCCATGCTCGGCGTCTTCGTCTCGGCCGTGCTTTCCCTGCCGCTCCTGCCGGCGCGCCCGTCGCACAAGCGTTCCTGGATGCATGCCGTGATGCTGCTGCAGTGGATGCTCCTGCCGTTCACCTTCATCCTCTTCGGTTCCGTTCCGGCCATCGAGGCGCAGACGCGGCTCCTGCTCGGCAAGCGCCTCGGCTTCTGGGTGACGCCGAAACAGGTAAGCCAAAAGCCGTAAGTCGGAAGCCGAACGTATGGCGAAATTCTCGATCCACATCGTGAGCTGGAACAGCGCGCGCGTCCTCGCCGACGCGCTCGATTCTTTGCGCGCGCAGACGTTCAAGGACTTCACGCTGACCGTCGTCGACAATGCCTCGACGGACGGCTCGGTCGACGTCGTGCGCGAGCGCCTGCCGGAAGCCACCGTGTTGCGCAACTTCAAGAACCTCGGCTTCAGCGCGGGCCAGAACCAGGCCATCGAGCTGGCGCGCAACCGCTGGGTCGACGACGACAAGAAGGGCCGCAGCTCCGTCGATCGCTACGTCCTGGTGATGAACCCCGACATCATCCTGACGCCCGACTTTCTCGAGAAGCTCGCGCGCGGGGTCGACGGCCGCTACGAGGTCGGCAGCGCCACGGGCAAGCTGCTGCGCGTGCGCCGGAGCCGCGTCGAGGGCGGCGATCCCGAGTTCACCGACGTCATCGATTCCGCAGGCCTCGTGATGAAGCGGAACCGCCGCGCCGCCGATCGCGGGGCGGGGGAGAAGGATGGCCCTGCCTACGCCGCGCCGACGGAAGTCTTCGGCGTCTCCGGCGCGCTCGCGCTGTACCGCGCGGAAGCGATCGACGCGCTGCGCGAAGTTTCCGGCGAGGTCTTCGACGCGGACTTCTTCGCGTACAAGGAGGACGTCGACGTCGCCTGGCGGCTGCGTCTGCTGGGCTGGAAGGCGGCCTACGTCCCGCAAGCCGTCGCCTACCACTATCGCGGCACCGGCGGCGCGGAGAAGGCCGGGCTCCTCGAGATGTTCAAACGCCGCCTCGGGCGCTCGGCCATGGTGAACCGTCTCTCGACGCGCAACCATCTGCTCATGCTCGCCAAGGACGACGACTGGTCGAACCGCCTCCTGCACGCGCTCTGGATCGTCCCGCACGAGATCGGCAAGTTCCTCTCGACGCTTTTCCTTTCTCCCCGCGCGCTCATCGCGTATTGGGAGGCGCTCCTGCTGACGCCGAAGATGTGGAAGAAGCGCCGAGCCCTGATGCGCGCGCGCAAGGCGGACGCGAAAGCCATCCGCGCCTGGTTCAAGTAGGGATATGGACGTTTCCGTCATCATCGTGAACTACCGGACGCGCGGGCTGGTGAAGCAGTGCCTGAAGTCGATCCGCCGCGCCGCGCCGCGCATCGACTATGAGGTGCTGGTCGTCGACAACGACTCGAAGGACGGCCTGCCCGCGCTGGTCCGCGAGAGCTTCCCCGAAGCGCGGCTTTTCGCGCTGCCGGAGAACGTCGGCTTCGCGGCGGCCAACAACATCGCCATGCGCAAGGCCAAGGGCCGCTACGTCTTCGTCCTGAACCCGGACACGATGCTCGAGATCGGATCGCTCGAGGCGATGGCGGCGTACATGGACGCGCATCCTGGCGTCGGCGTGCTCGCGCCGAAGCTCACGCATCCCGACGGCTCGCGCCAGGAATCCGTCCACCGTTTCCCGACGCCCTGGATCCCGATCTACCGCCGCACGCCGCTCGGCCTCCTGGCGCGCGCCAAGGAGGCGCTCGACCGCTACGCCATGCGCGGCGAGATCGGCGGCGAGGCGCGGGAAGTCGACTGGGTCGAAGGCGCGGCGATGTTCGTCCGCCGCAAGGCCATCGACGAGGTCGGCATGTTCGACGAGCGCTTCTTCGTCTACTTCGAGGACGCCGACTGGTGCCGCCGTTTCTGGTCGAAAGGCTGGAAGGTCGTCTACTTCCCGGGCGCATCCATCCTGCACTACCACCGCCGCGAATCGGCCGATACCGGCTGGTTCCTCGCGCCCTTCACCAACAAGGTCTCGCGCATCCACATCCGCAGCGCCGTCGCCTACTTCCGGAAATGGAAAGGCCAGCCGCTCCCGCGAAAAGAAAAAGCCGCTCCATAGGGAGCGGTTTCGCGTTTCAGTCGTCGGAGCCGCAAGGAAGGACGAAATCGTCGTCCTCATCCGGCGCGTGCGCGAGGCACGTGTCGGTCCCGCGGATGCGCGTGACGTCGTAGTCGCGCAGGTGCCAGGCGATATCCTCGTCGCTCTCGACGCGTCCCTCGACGTTGTCGCAGCGCACGCCTCCGAAGAACCTCGGGCCGAGTCCGCGGTGGCCCGGCGTCGCGGCGACGCACGTGTCAGGACGGCCCGGCATGCGCACGAAGCGCATCTTGGACTCCAGCCGGCGGATCTCGGACTTCGCCTCCGCGTCCCCGTGAAGGAACATGTCGACGGCGATGTAGCCGATGAATCCCGCGCCGCCGAGAAGGATCGCGCCGAGGAGCAGGAGCGGCGCCATGTCGGACAAGGTGGCGTAGTATCCGCCGGTCGGCGGACGGACGACGGCACAGCCTTCGCGCAGCGTCGCGAGCGCGTCGAGCGCGCGCTCGCAGGCCAGACACGACTCGAAGTGGACGCGCGCCGCGTCGTCCTCCGAACCGGTCTCGTGGAACTTTCGCAGCGCGTCGCGCTGGTCTTCGCAGGCGTCTTTCAAGGCGATCTCGATCCGATCCATGGCGGGCTCCTTGGTAAGAAGAACTGCGTACAGAAAAGCGCATTTCGCGCGGAACGTCAATGACGGAAAGAAAAAACCGCCTCATTCCGAGACGGGTTCGAGCAGATGCTTCTCGCTCTTGCAGCGGACGACGTAGGTCTGGAAGATCGGGCGCTTGGCGAAGGCGCCGTCGAGGACGATCAGGCACAGGTTGGAACCCGTATCCTTCACGACGACCTTCGTCTCGAGGAGCTTGCGCGCGTCGGTTTCGAGTTCGGCCTTGGTCGGCGGCGTCATCGGGTCGCAGGCGGCGAGGAGCAGGGACAGGAGCGCGAGGCTTCTCATCGTCCGCGTTCCGCGCCGTTGACGAGCAAGGACTCGACCTTGGCGTCGCAGGGGACGTGGGACATGATCGCGGTGTCCATCGAATCGGAGTTGGGATGCTTCCAGAAGGCGAAGCACAAGCCGGTGCGGTGGTCCTTGAAGTAGACCAACTCGTCGTGGATGTCACGGGCCTTCTCGGTCGGGCTCGTGCAGGCGGAAAGGGCGGCGAAAAGAGCGATGATGACGATGCGTTTCAAGTTCTCCTCCTTCTTTATGGGCGTCCCGAGCGTAGTCGGAAGTCGGCCGTCCGTCAAGGTGCTATACTTGAGCCGTGGACACGCACAAGCACAACCTGCTCGGCGGCGAGCATCAACCGCCCGCGAAGCGGAAGTTTTGGAAATACGCGCTCTGGACGCTCCTCGGCCTCCTGATCGCCGTCGTCGTCGCGGGACTTGCCTTCGTCCTGCCGGTCCTGACCGCGGGCCGCGAGGTCTACGCGCAGGCGCAAGCCGGGCGCGACGATCTGTTCGCCGCCAAGGCCGCCGCCGAAAAACTCGACTTTGAAGTCGCGTCGTTCCGCCTTGAAGACGCCGCCCAGCGCTTCGCCGCCGCCCAGCGCGCCCACGCGCGGCTGAAGCTGGCCGCGAAGCTCCCGTTCTTCCGCGACGAGATCGAAGCCGTCGGCGACCTCCTTGAAGGGGGTCACGAGGCTTCGATCGCGCTCAAGGAAGCCATCGACGTCGGCGCCGACCTGATCGCGGTGCTGAAGAGCGGCACGGCCGCCGTCGGCGCGGTGCCGGATCTCTCCGGAGACCAGCGCGCGGTGCACGAACTCACGCGCGAGGAGAAACGCGAGCTCTTGCGGAAGCTGACGGAAGCGCCCGACCGTCTCGGCCTGGCGCGCAGCTCGCTCGAGCGCGCGCTCGCCGCCTGGAACCGCATCCCGCGCACCTCCTTCACCCAAGGCATCCTCGACACGCTCGCGCCGTACAAGAAACAGCTCACCGACCTGAACGGCATCCTCGGCCAGGATCTTTCGACGCTCGCCATGCTCCCGCGCGTCCTCGGCTATCCGGAGCCGAAGACGTATCTTTTCTTGATGCTCAACAACACGGAACTGCGCCCGGGCGGCGGCTTCGTCGGCACCTACGGCATCGTGAAGGTCGTCGACGGCGAGATGGAGTCCTTCTTCACCGACGACATCTACGCGCTCGACGGTCCTGCCGAAGCGTATCTTAAGGAACCCGTGCCGGAGCCGCTCCGGAAATACCTGCGCTCGCAGTCGCTCTTCATGCGCGACGCCAACTGGTCGCCGGACTTCGTCGTCTCGGCGCTGGAGCTCGAGCGCTTCTATCATCTCGAAGGCGGCACGGAGAAGATCGACGGCGTGATCGGCGTCACGCCGACCGTCATCGAGAAGCTTCTCGCCATGACCGGTCCCGTCACCATCGACGGCGTGACGTTCACCGCGCAGAACGTCACCGACGAACTCGAGTACCAGGTCGAAGTCGCGTTCTGGGACGAGGGCACGCCGCTCGCCCAGCGCAAGGACATCGTCGGCAAGCTCGGGCAGGAACTCGTCCATCGCCTGTTCTCGACCTCGCTCGCCGACCTGCCGAAAGTGGCCGCCATCGCGCAGGCCTCGCTCGTCGAGAAGCAGCTGATGGCCTCGTTCGCCGATCCGTCCCTCCAAGCCTTCGCCGATGCGCAGGGCTGGTCCGGCCGCTTCCGCTCCGCGCCGGGCGACCGTCTGGCCGTCATCGACGCCAACCTCGCCGCCCTCAAGACCGATTCCGTGATGGAGAAATCCGTCGCCTACGCGCTGCGCCCGGACGGTAATGATTGGATCGCCCGCGCGTCTATCACCTATAGGAACAAGGGGCGCTTCACCTGGAAGACGACGCGCTACCGCACCTACACGCGTTTTTACGCGCCAATCGGCAGCCGCCTCATCAAGGGCGAGGGGATGATGGTCGACGACAAGCTGAACGACCCCAAGCGCCGTCCGGGGATCATCGACGTCACCGAGGAGCTCGGCCATGCCGTCTTCGGCGGCTTCATCTCGGTGGAGCCGGGTGAGACGCGCACTCTGGCCGTCGAATACCGCGTCTCGGACGCCGTCGCCAAGATGATCCGCGAAGGGGATTACGGCTTGGAGGTCCAGAAGCAATTGGGCTCCGTCGCGAACGGTTTGACGCTCGACCTCGATTTTGGTAAGACCGTAGCGCGCGCGACGCCCCCCGAGGACGCGAAAGACTGGGGCGATACGCGATACCGCCTGTCCACCGACTTGCGGGTCGATCGCGGTTTCACGATCGGCCTCAGATAACCGAAAAAGGATGTTCCTGAAGAAGATCGGCATCGACCTTGGCACCACCTCGGTCCTGGTCTACGCGCCCAAGCGAGGCATCATCATGAACGAGCCGTCGGTCGTCGCCATCTCGACGATCGACAAGAAGATTTTGGCTGTCGGAAAAGAGGCGAAGGAGATGCTCGGCCGCACGCCCGACACCATCGTGGCCGTGCGCCCCTTGAAGGAAGGCGTCATCGCCGACTACAAGACGACCGAAGCCATGCTCCGGTATTTCATCAACAAGGCCGTCGGCGGCATGCGCATCTTCCGTCCTGAAGTCATGGTCGCCGTCCCCGGCGGCATCACGTCGGTCGAGCGCCGCGCCGTCATCGACGCGACCATCGCCGCCGGCGCCCGCGCCGCCTACATCATCAAGGAGCCGGTCGTGGCCGCCATCGGCGCCGACATCCCCATCGGTTCGGCTTCGGGCCACATGATCATCGACATCGGCGGAGGCACCGCCGAGATGGCCGTCATCTCGCTGGGCGGCATCGTCGCATCGGACTCGGTGCGCGTCGGCGGCAACAAATTGGACGCCGCCATCGCCGAGCACACGCGCCGCAAGTACGGCATGACGATCGGCGAGCGTACGGCCGAAGAGATCAAGATCCAGATCGGCTCCGCGCTCTACCTCGACGAGAAGCTCACGATGGAGTGCAAGGGCCGCGACATGATCACGGGCCTCCCGCGCATCATCACCGTCACCTCCGACGACGTCACTGACGCCATCCAGTCCGAGCTCGACGAGCTCGTCGCCAAGCTGAAGGAAGTCCTCCGCCGCACGCCGCCGGAACTCTCCGCCGACGTCATGGA
>Ga0113563_10002541_pt1 | contig 11053 bp, 5 predicted proteins | sample Mud3Dept3metaG_FD_80117 | JGI IMG/M metagenome (GOLD analysis project Ga0113563, IMG submission 80117) | Freshwater wetland microbial communities from Ohio, USA, analyzing the effect of biotic and abiotic controls - Mud 3 Core 4 Depth 3... | ecosystem: Environmental > Aquatic > Freshwater >...
CTCTTAAGGGATTTGCCATTGCATTGATCCTAGTCGCTGGTGGGGCAAATTCAGGCTGCATTATGTATCGGGAGGGACAGCTTCCCCCAATCATCCAATGGCCACCCGACGTGAAGCAAACCAAGCCGACTATTAGCTTGACTGTCACTGGTCAATCCATTCTCAATGATTCTGCAAAGGAGGTCCCACAAGGATTTCTTGAACGATGGAGAAATGACACAGTTCGTGCCTATCAAGATTCAGGATTATTTTCAGAGGTGCGGCAGACAACTGATGATAGTGATTTTCGAGCAGAGGTCAGGATCCTGGATAAAGGGGAATATAACCCCGTCATGTCTTTTATCACCGGCTTTACGATGTTCCTTATCCCGTCTACTGCGAACACAACAATGACCGTGACAACCGTTCTGAAAGATCGGAGTGGAGCGACACTAGGACTCTTTCAGAAGTCTGAAGGTGTCACTATGTGGATGGAGCTGTTTCTCGCTTTTGCAATGCCCTTTCGGTCCCTTGATCAACTCCCGATCTATGACCTCAATCGGGCAACCATCTTAGAGGCACGCTCTTCTAAGGGGCTTCTATGACCCTGTGAAGAGTCGGGCACAGGGGCCAGGACAAACCAACTTTGCTGGAAGTGATGCTGTGAGTACAAGGCCACTTCTGATGTTAATTGGCCCCGTCGGGTTGATGCCGCTCCCTCCAAGATTAATCCGGCGGATGAATTTCTGGCACACGAGTGCAAAGATCCTGCTTCCGCATGGCATATTCGTGAGTAGGATTTGAAATTCGTCTCGGCTTCTTTGATCACGGGCGTTCAGGTCCTATGAACCGTCGTTCATAGCCTGGGCGTGATAATCCTCGCACCCTGGTTTTCTTCTGGCCCAGCCAACCTCGAAAAGTCCCGCATACCACACCCTTCAACGAAACCGACTGGCCTGACCGTCCTCGGCGCATTCCTTGCTGATGCGACAGCATGAACCTGCGCTGAGTGCTCTGAGGGAGGTGCCCCATGCGTCGTCGTTGGCGAATCGTAGGGAACAAACAGTTTGGAAAGACGATCGTGAGCCGTGCGTGTCATCCAGAGAAAGTTTCCATCTCCGCGCTCATGTGGTTCGTCTTGGGCCTCACCCTCGTTGCGCTCTACCTGCCTCCCTATGCGGTGGCTCAAGAGTCGGTTGAGGCAGCCCCTGGAGGGGAAGCCGTACTCAATTCAGGCGAAACCACTTCAATAGCGCAAACGACGTACAAAGAACCTACAAAGAACCTCTTCACCTTAGCCTTGGGATGGGCCTTGTGGCCAAGCCTTGGCAATAAAGATTTTGGAACGTCGGGGAGTACGGAATCCGGTCACGTGTCCTCCAGCGGCCTGGCGTTCGAGGCGGCATATCATCGTCACGTTGCGCACTGGAGGCGCGGCGATCTCTATCTCGGCCCAGAGTTTGGCGCGTTCATTTTTAACAATCAAAATTCTGACAATCCCACTCAACCTTCGACGGGACAGCCAATCCAAGGTGCTCTCGATGCGAGGGTGTTCTATGCGGGTCCCGGCATCAAGTTTATGATGGGGGAAGGAAGATTCAAGTATTTCCTTGGTGCGGGCAGCGGCTACTATCACGTCGATCTTACAGAATCGGATGAAGTTCCACGACCACCCTGTACGAACTTCGGCCCCTGTTTCCAGACGAACCGCTCACTGAACAAGGGGACAATTGGAGGGTACGTCTCACTGGGGGTGGATTTGATCGCATTTGATACTCAAACAGGATGGAACTGGCGAGTTCGTCTTGAAGACAAGATCCACTTGGTCAACTTTGGAAGTCTCGACAGCTTCTCACCCGGAGCTGGGAACTTGTCGGGGCCAATCAATGCCATTCAAGTCGGAGTAGTTGCGGGATTTTAGACGTCCGTGATGAGGCGGGTTAGGTGGAGGAAGTTTTGATGACTCTGAGCTGTGTCGGGGAATAATGATGGCGAGAAGCCATATGGAATGCCACTTGAGATTGATACCATGAGTGTTTCACGGCATTGCTTTGTTAGACACATCTCTACCCAGGATTCGCTAGTACGCCTTGTGATCATCTCCATTAAGATTTAGAGATTTAGAGCAAGGAGAACTCACCCTAAAATTTGCCTCAACATTCCATGCCAACTTCTACCACGTCTATGAACGACACGACTCTTCCTATGAATAGCGGTTCATAGATTTCCCCGGCCTCGATCGAGCCTCTGCGCCAGCCGGTGCCCCACTCTCCTCCCCTCCTCCTTGCTGATCTGACCAAAACATCGAAAATGCAACGGTTTGGTGGGCGGGTTTCTGCTCATCCCCATTCATACCACATCGGCACGGCGCTTGCCCTTCTTCCTCGGTAGACGAGTATCGAATGGCGAAGGGAGGGTGCTATGAAATCGCGATGGTTGGCTCTCATTGCCTTACTCTTTGGAACCTATGCCGCCGTTCCCGCAATCGCGGCGGATAATGATGTCGAGCGGCATTGCTTCGGCCTGCTGTGGTGCAGTGAACAGTCGGCCAATTCCACCTCGACGGACGGGTTGCTGTGGCTCTATTCCTCTGAGGAGCGAGGCAGTTATTCCCGACTGGCTGTACGGCCGCTATATTCCATGGAAGAAGATCCGACGCGCAATCTGCTTCGACGGAGCATTCTCTGGCCATTGGGGACCTATGAACGTCGAGGAGACCAGGCCTGGGCCCATGTCTTTCCTCTCTATTGGCATTCTGAAGAGCCCGGCCAGGAGTGGACCTTCACTGTTCCGCTCTATCTGAAATCGGTTCAGGGAGACAGCGCATGGCATCACCTCTTTCCCTTGTTCAGTCGCCATGTCATCGGCGACTACTACGCAAGCAACTTTGTGCTCGGTCCGTTCTTGATCACGACGAGCGACACCCGCTCTGACTTAACTCAATGGGATCTGATCTTCCCCTTGTTCCACTATCGGCGGGATCTCAATTCGTCCAACAGCTGGCTGTTCCCGCTCTATTGGTCAGGCGAGGACCCATCGAAGGGTGAAGCCTATCGCTATATCCTGCCGCTCTACGGCTCCTCTGACGATCCATCCCAACAGTACCATTTCCTTTTCCCGTTCTATGGCTATGCCGACAACACCTCGGCCCAGGTCAAGCGGCTTGCCATACTTGGCTTGCCTCCAGCGAAAGGATTTTCCACAATACCTTCCGTAGCGCTCTTCGAACACGTGACGACGGCCGACGAGACGAGTCATCGGATATTTCCGCTTTACAGCTACGTCTCAGGTACGGATGGCAGCAGCACTTTCGACGCGCTCCTCCTCTACCGTCATCAGGCTGCGTCATTCAACACCATCGATCGTTTCTTTCCCTTGTATCGATACGAAGGCAATGCTGATAGCCAATCCCATGAATTTAATTTGTTGGGTTATCGCGAAGCCTCATGGTTTCACTATCAGGACAACCCGGACGGGACTCAACACCGGCTCCTAGGCCTCTACAACTACGACGACAGCCGGGATGGATCTGTTCAGCTCTCCGCGCTCGGCTATCGACGCTTATCCCTCTATCTCCACCGGAGCCAGGACGATCTGACCGAAGACCGGCTCGTTCCCTTGTACGACTACTTCCGGGACGGGAACAACGGAACTCTCTCTCTCATCGGCATGTCCGACATCGCTTTGTATCGGCAGGAATCGAGCCCGTCTCTGTTCCAACATCGCCTGTTTCCGCTTTATCGATACCGGCACGATCTCGTGAAGGACGAGACCCAGTTCGACGCCCTGCTCCTGTATCGCCATCTCACGACTCCACTCCAAGTGGCCGACCGGCTGCTCCCCTTCTGGGACTACACTGGAACAACTGCCAAGACAGACTGGCAGTTCAGTTTCCTGGGAGCAGGGGCCGTGGCGCTGTATCGCCACGACGGCAACGACGCGCGCACGTTGGATCACCTGTTCCCTCTCTATGGTTATCGCAGGGAACAAGACGGCGGAACTCGACTCAGCTTGTTGGGGCTACCGCCATTCGGCCCGCTGGCTGGCTGGTCTCTCTATGAACATAACGACTCTTCATCCCAAGTGAGCGACCGCTTCTTCCCTCTCTACCATTACCGAAAGGACACAATACAGCAGGCGTCAGCATTCGACATACTGGGAATAGGGTCCGCTTCCCTCATTCACCACGAGACAACTCCGACTAGCGTAACGAATCGACTCTTCCCGCTTTATCGATATGCTTACGATGAACAGGCGGAGCAGACCACGATCAATCTACTTGGAATCGAACCGATAAGCCTCTTCCGATCTCAAAGCGGACATTCACAGAGCGCTAACCATATCTTCCCACTCTACGATTACGAACGAACAGGCGAAACTCGCCGCCTTTCGGCCATCGGACTCCCTAGGATCGGCGGCATACCTGCCTTGTCTATCTATGCACACGAGACTACCCCAAACGCGGTGCATGATCGGCTGTTTCCGCTCTACAGCTACCGGGCCGACGACGTAACCGACAGCACCTCATTTTCCGCACTCTGGATGTTCTGGCGCACAACGTCACCGACCATAAGCCAAACCAGTCTCTTTCCCATCGCGAGCATGGCGACGGATAAGACCACGGGTGAAACAACGTGGTCGTTTATCGGCCTCGAACCGGCTATTCCGATAAGTTGGGTTCGCCATACCTGGACATCCGAGGGCAGTAGTGGGTTCTTCTTCCCGCTCTATGACTACCGGAGCGATGAAAGCCAATCAGTCCTGTCGATCGGAGGAGTCTCGCAACTGGCTATCTATCGTCAAGAAGAGACTCCTAGTTACCGCAGCCACCGACTCTTTCCCATCTATAGCTACCAACATGACTTCACCGAAGACGTGACACAAAGGAGAATCCTACTGGTTTACGAACATGAGCAGTCCCCCATTCACTCCACTGATCACCTGTTCCCGCTGTGGCAATACGAGCGCTGGGATGACCAGAGCGAGACGAGGCTGACTGCGTTAGGTTTCGGAAGCTTGTCCCTCTATGAACATCACACTAAACCGACCGGCACCACCGACCGGTTCTTCCCGCTCTACGAATACGTGTCGAACCGCGACAGGGACGAAACGGAATTTTCGCTACTCTGGCCGCTCGCGAATTACAAGAGCCGGCAGGGTACGGTCACGTCTGCAAGCCTGTTGTGGTGGTTGGCGTCCTACGAGCATCCCGATGCCGACCATTCCAGTTTTCACCTGTTCGGCGGGTCTAAGATGGCCATGGTTCGCCGTACGAGAACGCCGCAGGAGTCAGTCTTTGAGCTCAACCCGGTAATTCCCCTGTACCGGTACCGGCACGCAACAGATGGGAACTCGTCATGGGACATCTTTGGCGGGGTCTTGGGAATGGACACAACACCGAAAGGAACAAGAGTGAAGGTCTTCTTCGTCTCACTCTGACCATTCTTCATCGATTGTTTCTTGTTCAGTGTGGCAAGAGGAAGTATTTGCCTGGCATCTCAAACACTGGCACACTGCACCCTCATCACCTCTATGCAGGGGGACCCTATTCAGCAGGAGACATCCGTCAGCACCGCCTCGTCACCCCACCCGCTCCGCGGACTCTTGATCGCCCAGTTCTTCGGCGCGTTCAACGACAACGCCTGGAAGCTCATGGTGGCCTTGCTGGCCATCCGGCAAGCAACCGCGCACATGGCGCCGGGCCCTGAGCTGGAAGCGGTAACCCAGGCGCAAACCACTCTTGCCTTCGTCGTCTTTACCTTGCCGCTGGTCTTACTGTCGTTGATCGGCGGCACCTTGGCCGATCGATTGAGCAAACGCACAGTCATCATCTCGATGAAAATCCTCGAGGTATTCCTCATGGGCGCCGGTACGGTTGCGCTTTGGCTGAATCCCGCCGGCGGCATGCTGCCGTTGATCGTCTTATGCGGGATGGGTGTGCACAGCGCGCTGTTCAGTCCGTCGAAGTACGGCATTCTCCCCGAGTTGATCCCGCATGAACGTCTGGCCGCCGCGAATGGCCTGCTGGAAGTGTGGACATTTGCCGCTATTCTGACCGGCACAGCAGCCGGAGGATTTCTCTTGCAGAGCGCCGGAGACCAGACCTGGATAGCACCCCTCGCCTTGGCCGTCCTGTCGATAGCAGGCCTGGTTGCAGCCTTTGGCGTCCCCCACGTCTCGCCCGCCCGTACATCCGGCGGTGTCGGTTCGACGGTCCGCGGCGCCTGGTCCGCCATTCGCTCAGAGCCTCTGCTCCGATTTGCCATCGCAGGAGGAATCTTCTTCTGGATGATCGCAAGCCTCTTTGCCCAGAACGTGCTGGTCTATGCCAAAGCCGTCCTGCAGCTCTCGGATGCGATGTCGGGGCTCCCGCTCACATTGTTGTCCGTCGGCATCGGCGTCGGGGCCATGCTGGTCGGTCGGCTGTCTCAAAACAGAATCGAGTACGGACTGATTCCATTGGGGGCCGTCGGTGTGTTCATCGCCCTGTCCTTGATCAGCGCGATCACACCACCATTGATCGGAACGTTTCTGTTGATGGGACTTCTCGGCGTCTCCAGCGCCTTCATCTTCGTGCCGCTGAATGCCATTCTTCAATGGCGATCCCCGCCCGATCGGTGCGGCGCCGTCATCTCGTTCTTCAATACCTGTGTCTTCATCGGAATTCTCTTGGGCTCGCTTGCCGGAGGCTCGCTCGCCAATATCGGTCTCTCGACGAGCAGCATTTTTCTCGCCACTGCGGGAATCACCGTCGGAGGCACCCTGTGGGCCCTCTGGATCTTGCCCGATGCGTTCCTCCGTCTGCTGCTCGTCATCTTGACGAACACGCTCTATCGCATCCGCATTGTCGGCCAGCAGCACGTTCCCCAGTCCGGGGGAGCACTGCTCGTCCCAAACCATATGTCGTTCGTCGATGGCTTCTTACTTATGGCCAGCGTCGATCGGCCCATTCGGTTCGTGGTGGATGCCGCTTATGCGACACACCCCCTGTTCAAATGGGTGATGACCATCATGAAAGTCATCCCGATTACTTCCGCAGGCGACACCCGCATGATCCTCCGGGCGCTACGCAGCGCAGGGCAGGCCCTCGATGACGGTGAGATCGTCTGCATCTTCCCCGAAGGACAGATCACCCGTACCGGCACGTTGTTGCCGTTCCGTCGTGGCTTCGAACGGATTGTGAAGGGGCGGCAGGTACCGATCATCCCCGTGCACTTGGATCGTCTGTGGGGCAGCATCTTCAGTTTCGAGGGCGGGCGTTTTTTTACGAAATGGCCCGATCGTATTCCCTATCCATTGACGGTTTCCTTCGGCGCGCCGCTGCCAGCGGATACGCCGGCGCACAAGCTCCGCGACGCGGTCTGCGCACTCGGAGAGGAGGCCTGGCTCCTTCGAAAATCCCATCGCCGCCCCCTGCACCGGGAGTTCATCCATGCCATGAGGCGGCATCCCTTCCGCTTCGCGATGGCCGACCAGAACCGCCCCCATGTGTCGTCGCTCCAAGCCCTTGTTGGTTCCGTCGTACTCGCAAGAGTGCTTCGGCCTCATTGGGAAAACCAGCGTCATGTCGGCATCCTGCTTCCGCCGACCGTCGCCGGCGCATTAGTCAACGTGGCTGCGCCTCTCTGCGGAAAAGCCAGCGTGAATCTCAACTACACAGTCGGTAAGTCCGGCCTCGAAGCAGCCGTGCAGATAGCCGGCCTTCGCACGATCGTCACCAGCCGCCTCTTTGTCGAAAAAGCCAAGTTAGAGTTGCCGGAAGGACCGTCGATTATTTGGCTGGAGGACATTGCCCGTACCATCGGCACAGGACAGAAACTCCTCGCAAGCCTCTTCGCCCTCTGCGCCCCTGCGCGACTGATCGAACTGGCGTGTGGACAGGACACCCCACTGACAATGGACGACCTGGCCACCATCATCTTCAGCAGCGGCAGTACGGGTGAACCAAAGGGCGTGATGCTCTCTCACTTCAACATCGACGCCAATGCGCAGGGGGCCAACCAGACCCTCCATCTCTACAGAAACGAGCGAGTGCTTGGTATCCTTCCATTTTTCCACTCATTCGGTTATCTCGTTTTCTGGTTGGCCATGTACAAGAACGTGGGCATGGTTTTTCATCCCTCTCCCCTCGACGTCGCCGCCATCGGAGAACTTGTCCGCCGCTACCGCGTCACGTTCCTCGTGACAACACCGACGTTTCTTCAACTCTATTTGCGGCGCTGTACCCCGGAACAATTCAGCTCGCTGCGGGTGGTCCTTACCGGCGCTGAGAAGCTGCAGCCGAGGCTCGCGCAGGCCTTTGAAGATCGGTTCGGCGTCGGACCGATTGAGGGTTATGGTGTCACAGAATGTGCTCCCGTCATCGCCGTTAATTGTCCGGACTTCCGTGCCGCCGGTTACTTCCAGCCTGCCTCGCGGAGGGGGACTGTCGGTCAACCCCTGCCCGGTGTTTCTGTACAAATCGTCGACCCGGACAGTTTCACCCCATTGCCGCCCGACACACCCGGGATGTTACTGGTCAGAGGTCCCAACGTGATGAAGGGATACCTCGGCCGTGAGGATCTGACGACCAACGTCATGCGCGACGGTTGGTATATGACAGGCGATATCGCGAAATTGGATGAAGACGGGTTCCTGACGATCACCGACCGGCTCTCGCGCTTCTCGAAGATCGGCGGTGAAATGGTCCCACACGGTCGCGTGGAAGAGGCATTGCATCAGGCTGCCGCTACCGAGCTACAAGTCTTCGCCGTCACCGGCCTTCCGGACGAGAAGAAAGGCGAGCGCCTGGCGGTACTACATACGCTGGATGAAAACCGTATCCCTGAGATCCTTGATCAACTCGCCGTTAATGGACTCCCCAACCTCTTCATTCCGTCCCGCGCCAACTTCGTCAAGGTCGAGGCCTTACCGGTACTGGGAACCGGCAAGATGGACCTGCGTGGCCTTAAACGAATCGCGATGGAACGACTCTTATCTCGTGAAGCGTGAAGCGTATATCGTGAAGCGCGACGCGATGAATGGACAAATGGATTCTGAGCCATCACGCTTCACGAATGACGCTTCACGAGCTACGGCTGAGAAAACCCTGATCGACTGCCATGTCCACCTCGCTGCACTGCCTGATGGCGACAATGGCTGCTACCTCTCACCGAAGTTGCTCAAGAGTCCGCTGTTTCGTTTCTTGCTGTGGAAACACCAGTTCGCTCCGGACAAGCCGCGCGAGGCCAACCAGAAATACCTCGATGACCTGCTCGGAGAACTCCGGGCTTCTCGCCATGTCCAGAAAGCCGTACTGCTCGGTATGGATGGAGTCTACGACCAGAACGGGGAACTCAATCAGGTACACACAGATTTCCAGATCAGCAATGACTACGTGCTGAAAACCGCAAGGGCCTACCCCGATGAATTCCTTGCTGGTGTCTCGATCAATCCGCAGCGACGGGACGCGGTCGAGGAAGTCCATCGTTGTGCCGATGCCGGAGCCACATTGGTGAAGGTCCTCCCAAACGCGCAACAGTTCAACCCAGCCGATAGACGCTACAAAATGTTCTACCGAGCGCTCGCCGAACGGAAACTGCCGTTCCTGAGTCACGTCGGCTACGAGTTCAGCCTGATTGGAAAAGACCAGTCCGTCGGCGATCCAGATCGGCTCAAGCTGGCGCTCGAGGAAGGCACCACTGTCATTGCCGCGCATGCCTGCAGCTACGGCCTGATGCTCTATGAAAAATTCATCCCAACATTTCACGAGTTCGCCAAGCGCTACCCCAACTTCTACGCCGATATTTCCGCACTGACGCTGCCCAATCGTATGCGCATGCTGCTCCACCTCCGCCGCTATCCGGAAATTCACGAGCGCCTCCTCTTCGGTACCGACTATCCCTTGTCTGTCTTTCACCTGGCTGCCTGGGGTCGCGTTGCGCTCAGCACACTCCGCGACATCCTTCAAACCAAGAATCGTTTTGACAGGCAAGTGTCGATTTGTCGAGAGTTGGGACTCAGCTTTCGATCGTTGGACGACATTATGGTCCGGCCCAAACTTTAATGTTCCTGTGACACTATGGACAGAGACCAGATACTCGCAAGCCTCAGAGAAAGGATTCTCGCCTTCGCGACATTACGTGTATCGAAGGCACAAGCCGAAGATTTGGCTCAAGAGGTGCTGGTGGTCCTCTATGAGAAGTATGGGCGCGTGACAGAGATGAGCGAGCTAGTTCCCCTGGCCTTCCAAGTCCTGCGGTTCAAGATGCTGGACGCCCATCGCAAGTCGCTCAGACGGGGCGAGTATAACCAGGAATCGGTTGAGGACCATCCCCTCCCCGATCCCGGCGACGATCCGGCGACGCAGCTCGATCAGAAGCAGCGAGTAGATCGGTTGCTGGCCGCCATGGCTCAGCTCGGCGAACGTTGCCGCGAGCTGTTCAAGTGGAAGTTGGAAGGGAACAGCTTTCCAGAAATCCAGAAGCTGATGGGGCAAACTTCGATCAATACGATCTACACGTGGGACCTGCGCTGTCGGAAACAGTTACTCAGCCTCATGGGTGGTTCATGGGAATGACCTGGCAGTATCTGAATCCTATCGCCTCACCCCTTACCCCTTACCCCTTACGGGGCGGCGAACATGTCTGAACACGACCTAGAAAAACTGCTAGGTGGGTTCGCAGCAGATACTCTGACTCCGGAGGAGAAGCAATCGCTCTATACCACAGCCCTGCAAGACCAACAGCTGTTCAATGCGTTAGCCGACGAGCAGGCCTTGAAAGAACTGCTCTCCGATCCGGGCGTACGTCGACGGCTCCTTGCTTCATTAGAGGAGCAGAGGGTTTCAGCCGCTGGCAGTTCACTTTCATGGCTGGATTGGTTGCGGCGTCCAGCAGGCCTCGCCTTCGCCGGCGGCCTCACGGCAGCTGCCCTCGCAGTAGTGTTGGGAGTCAGAATTTATCAGGACAGTCTTCAGCAAGCGGCGCAATCGGTCGAAACCGAAGTAGCCAAGCCGGCGGCTCCCCTACTTCCAGCGCCTCCAGTCTCTCAACCTCCATCACCTCGACATGCCGAACCGGAGATAAAAACCAAG
>Ga0113563_10002542_pt1 | contig 11052 bp, 9 predicted proteins | sample Mud3Dept3metaG_FD_80117 | JGI IMG/M metagenome (GOLD analysis project Ga0113563, IMG submission 80117) | Freshwater wetland microbial communities from Ohio, USA, analyzing the effect of biotic and abiotic controls - Mud 3 Core 4 Depth 3... | ecosystem: Environmental > Aquatic > Freshwater >...
CCCCATAGTCTGATCTATCTCACGCTGCTATCGGCAATCGACCATGCGGAGCAGCAAGTCCATATCACCAACGCCTATTTTGTTCCCGATCCGCAATTGATCCAATCCTTGACCGCTGCGGCGCAGCGCGGCGTCGAGGTGAAGCTGATTTTGCCGAGCCATACCGATTCCTGGACGGTCTTCCATGCCGGGCGCTCGCATTATTCCAAGCTGTTGCGTGCCGGCGTGAAAATTTACGAGCGGCGTAACGCGGTGCTGCATTCCAAGACCGCCACCATCGACAGCGTCTGGTCGACCATCGGCTCGACCAATCTGGATTGGCGCAGTTTTCTGCACAACGACGAACTCAATGCGGTCATTCTGGGCCGCGATTTTTCCCGGCAGATGAATGCGATGTTCGCCAAGGATTTGGCGCAGTCCGACGCCATCGATCTCGAGGTCTGGGAGCAACGTTCGCTGCTGCCCCGCATCAAGGAGTGGGCGGCGCGGCTCGTGGAATATTGGCTATAAAGGGTTCGGCACCTTATGTGCGATACCGCACGGATGGCATCTAGTGTTGCTGCTAACCTGCTTCTGTCGACTGTTTCGACACAGGCTGCAACAGATGTGCTGCATATTGTCGTAGGAAGCGGTGGGTGGGAATATGCCGATTTTGTCCTAGGATGAAAAAGCAACGCCTCACGCTGCAACGTGCGTATTTTGGACGATATCACTTGGCGCAGCAGCTAGCCCAAGCGCTATTGATCGATAACATGAACGAGGAGAAGAGACATGTCATTAGGAACCATTTTATTGATTGTGGTCGTTCTGCTGCTGATTGGTGCAATTCCCACTTGGCCGCACAGCCGCGGTTGGGGTTATGCGCCGAGCGGCGTACTCGGCACCATCTTGATCATCTTGCTGATTCTTTTTCTTTTGGGGCGCCTCTAAAGCGCTGATCCCGATGCGCTGCAAGGCGCGCAAAAAGGGCGGAATCGGTTGTTTGATTAAGCTTGAACTGTAATCCATTTTGTTTTCGAACTCACTGAGGAGATTTAATCATGAAAAAACTGAACAAATATTTTTCGGCAATATTCTTAAGCCTGCTGTTGCTGTCTTTTCTGGGATGTGCGTCGACACCCCAAAAAGAGGGTACGGGTGAATATATCGACGATTCCGTCATTACTACCAAAGTGAAGGCAGCGATTTTCAATGAGCCGACGCTGAAATCCGCCGAGATCAACGTGGAAACTTTCAAGGGCGTCGTGCAATTGAGCGGTTTTGTAAACTCCCAAGCCGATATCGATAAAGCCGTTAGTCTTGCGCGCAGTGTAAAAGGCGTGACCTCGGTCAAGAACGACATGCGGCATAAGTAAGCGATGCTGAGCCGTCCGGGTTCTTCAGGCGGGCTTGCCCGGTGCGAAGAAGCCGTGGCGTGCCGGGCTAGGGGGAAGCATCTACTCCCCCATGTGCCATCGTGGTGGATTGGATTTGTTTCACGCAAGTAAGGAGAAAGTAATGGACGCTATTAAAGTAATCGCTTTCGCGCTGATTCTGGGCGGCGTACTGGGCCTGGCGTATGGTGGATTTACCTACACCAAGGAAACGCATGAAGCCAAGCTGGGGCCGATCGAGCTGTCGATCAAGGACAAGGAGACGGTCAACATCCCGATCTGGGCAGGTGTAGGGGCTATCGTGATTGGCGGTGCGCTCCTGGTGTTTGGCGGCAAGCGCTAATTTGCAGATCCGCCGCGGGCGTTCCATGCCAGGTCGCCGCCGGCACCCATGATTACTCCACCCCTTCCACCTGAAATAGCGCTCAATCCTGTATCGGAACTTGCCGCGGAAATTATTCTCCCCCCGCCCAAGCCTGCCGATCCCATCGCTCTCACCCTACATTTTCCGGTCGACGCGCGCGGCGCGGCGCTTGGCATTTTGGCCACGGTCGCGCTGGTATTCGCGTTGGACTGGGGGCAGCCGTTCTTGATCACCTTATTGCTCGGGATACTGTTTGCCTACACCTTGAATCCGCTCGTGGTGTGGCTGGAGCAGATTAAAATACCGCGCATCGTGGGCGCCAGCCTGGTCATGGCGGCCGTGACCTGTGCGCTCGTGTTCGGCGCTTATGCGCTGCGCGGACAGGTGCAAGGAATTTTCGCGCAGTTGCCCGAAGCAGCCAGCAAATTGTCGGCGGGGCTCGACAAAATGCGCAGCGGTTCGCTCAGCAACATGCAGGATGTGCAAACCGCCGCGCGCACCCTCGAAAATGCGACTCACCAAGCCGACCTATCGGCACATCCCAAGCCGCGCGCCACGCACGTCGTGATCGACCCGCCCAGCTTCAAGCTCAGCAACTTCATTTGGGTTGGTTCCCGGGGGGTGTTCGCCGTCATCGGCCAAGGGATGATGGTGCTGATTTTGGTGTACTTTTTCTTGCTCGGCGGCGATATGTTCAAACGCAAGCTGGTGCGGCTCGCTGGGCCGACCTTGTCGAAAAAGAAGATCACGGTGCATATCCTGGATGCCATCAACGATTCCATCCAGAAATACATGTTCATGCTGTTGGTGACCAATACCTTGGTCGGGCTGCTGACCTGGATCGCGCTGCGTTGGATCGGTTTGGAAAACGCCGGGGCTTGGGCCGTCGCCGCCGGTTTACTGCATGTCATCCCCTACGCGGGTCCAGGCCTCACGGCGGCCATCCTCGGCATGGCGGCATTCATGCAATTCGATTCATTATCCATGGGGCTATTGGTCATGGGCGCGTCGCTGTTGATTGCAACTTTCGTCGGCACCTTTATCGCCACTTGGATGACCGGAAAATTCGCCAAAATGAATACCGCAGCCGTGTTCGTCTCGCTGTTGTTCTGGGCCTGGTTGTGGGGCGTGTGGGGCATGCTGCTGGGCATCCCGATTATCGTCATCCTGAAAGTCGTGTCGCAGCATGTGGAGCAACTGCATCCCGTGGCGGAGCTGCTGGGAGAATGAGGCTGACGCGGCGCTCGCTTTTTGTTAGGGCTGCCTGTGGGTTCTGATATCGAACAGCTGGGTTTGCTGGCCCAAGAAGCCTCCGCGTTGACTGGCGCACAGTGGTTCTTGCTCGTGGGTGGTCTATTGCTCGTGATGGGACTCACCTCGGCGGCACTGAAGCGCCTGCCCATCACTTCAGCCATTATCTATTTAGCGGTGGGCTTGATTGTCGGTCCAACCGTGCTCCATGTATTTCACTTCAACCCGCTGAAGGAATCGGCGCTGTTACAAGTGCTCACCGAAGTCGCGGTGCTGATTTCCCTATTTTCGGCGGGCGTCAAAATGCCGGTGCCGGTCAGTTTCGCGCGCTGGCGTACGCCGATGCTGTTGGCGACGCTGTCGATGGCCATCACGGTCGGCCTGATTGCGGCCTTCGCCTATTACTTTTTGGACTTGCCGCTGGGCGCCGGCGTCCTGCTGGGGGCCATTCTTGCGCCCACCGATCCGGTGCTGGCCACCGATGTGCAAATACGCCATCCCGACGACCGCGATCAACTGCGCTTCACCTTGACCTGCGAAGCCGGCATGAACGATGGCAGCGCCTTTCCCTTTGTTATGCTCGGCATGGGCATGCTGGGTTTGCACGAGCTGGGCGAATTCGGGCTGCAATGGGCCTTAGTGGATGTGCTGTGGGCCACCGTCGCAGGGATCGCGATCGGCATCGTGTCGGGCGCCATGCTGGCCCATCTCAGTTGGAAATTGAATGGCGCATCACCCAGGAGCGAACTGCTCTACGATTTCCTCGGCTTGGGTCTCATCGGCGTGGTGTACGGGATCAGCAGCTTCGCCCATGCCTGGGGTTTCCTGGCGGTATTTTTTGCGGCCGTGGCCTTGCGCCAAACGGAGCTTAAGCTAGCCAATGCCAGCGTTGCGCCAGCTCCGATGTCGGAGGCGCCTATCCTGTCGCCGGCATTGCAGGACGCCGCCGCCAGTAAAGCGCCGCCGACCGTCAGCGAAGGTTCGTTAATATTTAAAGAGCACCTGGAACGGCTATCGGAAGTGGTGCTGATTCTTCTGGTGGGCGGCATGCTGTTTATCGACTCCTGGAGTTGGCGCGCCATTGCGCTGGCGCTGTTTGTCTTTTTGGTGGCGCGTCCCATCAGCGTTCTGCTGGGCTTGCTGGGTACGCGCATGGTGTGGCGCATGCGCGGCATGGTGGCCTGGTTTGGCGTGCGCGGCATCGGCTCGCTGTACTACCTGATGTACGCCATCCAGCTGGGACTGCCCGAGGCCTTGGCCTTGGAGTTGATCCAACTGACGCTCATCGTGGTAGCGCTTTCCATTCTCGCCCACGGCATCAGCGTCAAGCCGCTGATGCGCCAATTTTGGCGTGCGCGAACCGGGCAACCCGACTAATGCGCCGTTACCCGACAGGTGATTTCACGCTTGAGGAATCCATTCCGGTCTTATGTGCGCTAGCGCACAGCGCACCTTGGAATAAAAGCAGATATTACTATACTGAGTACTCATCGAAACCCACAGGAGATAGCAGTCATGGAACAAACACTCGACGAATTCAATCGGACTAAAGGTAAAGTGGTCGACGATTTCAAAGCCATCGTCAGCGATGCCGAAGCCCTGCTCCAGGCAACGGCGCAAGTTTCCGGGGAAGGCTTTGCCGCAGAGCGCGCCAAATTTTCCGAGAAGCTGAAGTACGCCAAAACCCGTTTGGCGGAGGCGGAACATCGCGTGGTCGAAAGGGCCAAGCAGGCGGCAACCGCAACCGATCATTATGTACATGAAAATCCATGGACCGCCGTGGGTGTGGCTGCCGCAGTCGGCATGCTCATCGGATTTTTGGCCGCAAGGCGTTGATTTTTTACTGGAGATCGGCCTGTGGAACCTGACATCGATGCCAGCCGCACAGCGCCCGGCGGCGTGTTCGATTCGGCCAAGCATCTGCTGGCGAGTATCGTCGACCACTTGCATAGCCGCTTGGCCTTGTTATCGACCGAGTTCGCCGAAGAAAAACTGCGGCTGACGACGCTGTTGTACAGCGCCATAACGGCGCTGTTTTTCCTTTTTATGACGCTCACGCTCGCGCTGCTGTTCGTCATCGCGGCCTATTGGGATACGCCTTACCGGCTGCATGCCATTGGCGGACTCGCCTTGCTGTTTTTGATCGGTGCCGGCATTGCCTTCAGTGCGGTGCGCACCCAGCTTCAGTCCAGGCCGCGCTTATTCGAGGCGAGCCTGGGCGAGTTGTATAAAGATCGGCAGCAGCTGGATTCGCAGCGATGAAGGCGAAAGCGGCCGCATTGATGCACAAACGCGCCGCGCTCGTCGCACTCATCGGCGCCGAGCGCGACGCGCTGGCGCAACAGGGCGCTGCGCTGCGACCGGCCGCAGGCATGATCGATAAAGTCGTCGTAGGCATTCGCTACCTTAAAAGCCATCCTGTCGTTTTGCTGCTTCCCATCGCGATCCTGACGCTATGGCGTCCGCGGCGTTTACTGGCTTTTGCGGTCAGTGGCTTAGGCATATGGCGGCTGGTGCAGCGTGGTCGACAGCGGCTTGAACCATGATCCAAACGTAACCGGCGGCTGATCGCCTCGGAGCGTTTAAACCATTTATAGGAGACCCCTCTCATGAGTTCACCAACACAAAAAATAGCAGCCATCGCGTTTGGCTTTATCGTGGTGCTGTTTCTGCTATTCGCTAGCGGAGGCATGTCGGCGCCGACGGTCAGCGGCGATATGGCCGTGACCCACTTAGTCAGCGAACACGGTTGGATCTGGGTTGTTCCGACGTTACTGATCTTTGGCCTCGGCTTCTTGCTTGCCTGGGTGGTATTCGACACGGATGCTGAACTACCGGAGCGGCGCAAAACAATGTCCGATCAGGCAATGGCGTCCACTCAAGCCAATGCGTGCTATTGGGAAAGAGCGGATGATCCGCACCATGCAATAAGCTAAGCGCTAGTCGCGGTTCTATTTTAGGGTTTTATTTTTAACGGTGTGCAACAAGACGTACTAGCGCACGCTGTATCGACTCCGGATCGAACGCGTCAAGTCGCAGCGACAAAATCGAACCGCTGCGAAGCTCGGCGCCAATCTCGAAACAGACATGCTTGCGCGGGAAACAAGCAGACCTGGCAGCCGATTCCCTTCTAGTCCGACAGGCTGCTTGGCCCCTTCAGCGCACGACCAGCCTGCACGGAAATATATCTTTAAAATGAAAACCAGCGACATTCGTTTCTTCCACTATTTGCACCAGTTGCGAGCGCACTTGCGCGACGGCGACATTCCCCTCAAGCACGCCTTCGACGAACCGCCGCTGCGCTCGGAATTATTCAGCGCCGATCAGATGGAGCAGCATGGCAAGCGGCTTGCGGCCATGCACAAGCTGGCGCAGAAACGTTCGCAGGATCAGCTGCTGACGCGCTTGGCGGCAAATGAGGCGGTCTTGATCGGCGTCTGCGACCGGCTCACGACGGCGGTCAAAGCGAATCAGCAGATCACGCCGGCCAGCGAATGGTTGCTGGATAACTTCTATCTGATCGAAGAGCAGATCCGTACCGCCAAGCGCCACTTGCCCAAGGGCTATAGCCGGGAATTGCCGCGTTTGTCGAATGGCCCCTCGGCTGAATTGCCGCGTGTGTACGATATCGCGCTGGAGATTATTGCGCACGGCGATGGGCGCGTGGACCCGGAAAGCCTCAGCCGCTTTGTCGCGGCCTATCAGACGGTGAGCGGGCTAAAATTGGGCGAGTTATGGGCCATCCCCATCATGCTGCGCTTGGCCTTGATCGAAAATCTGCGACGTGTGGCGGTACGCATCGCCGCCGGCCGCGTGGATCGCGACCTGGCCGACGCGTGGGCGGAGCAGATGGTTGCGGTCGCGGAGAAAGACCCGAAAAGCCTGGTGCTGGTGATCGCGGACATGGCGCGCTCGCACCCGCCGATGACGACGCCCTTCGTGTCGGAATTTACGCGCCGCTTGCAAGGGCACAGTCTTGCTTTGGCATTGCCGCTGACTTGGATAGAGCAAGTGCTGGCCGAATCGGGGTTGACCATCGAACAGATGGTGCAATCGGGAAACCAACAGCAGGCAGCCGACCAGGTTTCCATCAGCAACAGCATCGGCAGCCTGCGTGCGCTGGGCGGGATGGATTGGCGCGAGTTCGTCGAAAGCATGAGCATCGTCGAGCACACGCTGCGCGAAGACCCGGCGTGCGCCTATGCCGGGATGGATTTCGCTACCCGCGACCGCTATCGTCATGTGATCGAAAAAGTTGCGAGAACCAGCCCACTCTCCGAAGTCGAAGTGGCGCGCAGCGCGATCCAGCTCGCGCAAGCGGCGCAATCCGGTCAGCCGGCGGCGCCAGGTCAGCCGGCGGCGCCAGGTCAACCGGATGGCAGCGAACGCGCGGCGCATGTCGGCTTTTATCTGATCGACCAGGGATTATGCGCACTCGAAGCCCGGGCGCAGGTACATTTTTCCTTTGCCGAAACGCTCGCGAGAATAGGCGCTCGACGCCCATTGGTCTGGTATCTCGGCGCGATTGCGCTGCTCACGCTGTTGTTCAGCGCAGGCCTGTTGGCGATGGCGCAGGCCCAAGGCGTATCGGGTGGGATGTGGGTGGCGATCGGTTTGCTCGCACTGTTGTCCACCAGCCAGTTGGCGCTCGCCTTGGTGAATTGGCTGGTGACCTTGTTGGTGCGCCCGCATCCTCTGCCGCGTATGGATTTTTCCGCCGGCATTCCGGCACAAGCGCGGACGCTGGTCATCGTGCCAACGATGCTCACCGACCCGCAGAATGTCGACGATCTAATCGAGGCGTTGGAAGTGCGCTTCCTGGCGAATCGGGACGCCAATCTGTATTTCGGCTTGTTGACCGACTATCGCGACGCGCAAGCAGAAACGCTGGCCGCGGACGAGCCGTTGCTGCAACAGGCGGCAGCGCGCATCGAAGGGCTGAATGCTAAATATGGCACCGTGGGGCATGACCTGTTTTTCCTTTTCCATCGCCCGCGCCGCTGGAATCCGCAAGAGCGGATGTGGATGGGCTATGAGCGCAAGCGCGGCAAGCTGTCGGACTTGAATGCGCTCCTGCGCGGCAATGCCGGCGGGCGCTTCTCCTGCATAGTCGGCGATATTACTTGCCTCGCGAATATCCAATTCGTCATCACCTTGGACACGGATACGCAGCTGCCGCGTGACGTCGCACGGCAATTCGTGGGCGCCATGGCGCATCCGCTGAATCGCGCGCACTACGACGCCGCGCTGCAGCGGGTCAGCGCGGGTTACGGCATTCTGCAGCCGCGCGTGAGTGTGAGCCTGGAAGGCGCTAACCGTTCGCACTATGCGAAATTGCATGGTTTCGACTCCGGCATCGACCCTTATACCCGCGCCATCTCCGACGTCTACCAAGACGTGTTCGGCGAAGGCTCGTTCATCGGCAAGGGCATCTATGCGGTGGATACGTTCGAGCTGGCATTGAATGAACGCTTTCCCGAGAACCGGATTCTCAGCCACGATCTGTTGGAAGGGTGTTATGCGCGTGCCGGCCTCTTGAGCGATGTGCATTTGTATGAGGATTATCCCGCGCACTACAGTGCCGACGTGAGCCGCCGCCATCGCTGGATACGCGGCGATTGGCAGTTGCTGGGGTGGCTGCTGCCACGCGTTCCCGGCCCGGATGGGCGTTGGCGGAAAAATCCGCTGTCGTGGTTGTCGCAATGGAAACTCTTCGACAACTTGCGGCGTAGTCTCGTGCCGGTCGCCTTGACGCTGTTGTTGCTGCTGGCTTGGACACTGCTGGCATCGCCCGGGTTTTGGACTTTGGCGGTGCTTGGCATTTTCTTGATTACATCCTTGATCACCTGGCTTCTGGATTTATTTCACAAGCCGCGCGAGGTACTGGTCCGTCAGCATCTTGCCGCCGTACGCGACACGGCCATGCAGCGCTTGGCACAAGCGGCCTTTAATTTAGCCTGTCTGCCCTATGAGGCCTACTACAGCCTGGATGCGATCCTGCGCACGCTGGGGCGCATGTGGTTCACGCACAAACGCTTGATCGAGTGGAATCCTTCGGGCGAAGCGGCACGTAACAGCCGCACGGATTTCGCCGCCGCGTTGCGCGCCATGTGGATCGCGCCGCTGATCGCCGTTGCCGGTACGCTCTATCTGCTGTTGTTCAAACCCGCGGTGCTCGCGGTCGCAGCGCCTATCCTCTTGTTGTGGCTGGCTTCACCCGCGATTGCGTGGTGGATCAGCCGACCGCTCGCGCGCCGCGAAGCGCGGCTGACGCTCACGCAGAGCATTTTCCTGCGCAAACTTTCGCGCAAGACCTGGGCCTTCTTCGAGACCTTCGTCGGCCCGGAAGATCATTGGCTGCCACCGGACAATTATCAGGAGTATCGCGGCGCCGCAGTGGCGCACCGCACCTCGCCAACCAATATGGGCTTGTCTCTACTCGCCAACTTAACGGCCTACGACTTCGGCTACATTCCGGCCGGGCAACTCATCGAACGCACCACGAACACCCTGCGCACTATGGATAGTATGGAACGCTACCGTGGTCACTTCTACAACTGGTACGACACCCTATCGCTGAAGCCGCTGCACCCAAAATATGTTTCGACGGTGGACAGCGGAAACCTCGCGGGCCATCTGCTGACCTTGCGGCCGGGTTTGCAAGCGCTGCCCGATGCTCCGATCCTGGGCGCGCGCTGGTTTGACGGACTGCAGGACACACTGAACATTTTGCTGGAGGCAAGCGCGCCGTCGGCTGCGCTCGCGCAATTGCAGGCGGATTTCGCGGCGATAGAGGCTGCCCATCCAAATACGCTCCTGCAAGCGTGGCAGTGTCTTGACCGTCTGACGAAATGCGCGGCGAAGTTTGCCGACAGTCTCGATACTGCCCGCATAGCGACTCAAACCAGCGGCGATATATATACGGAACTCGATGAAGATTCTACGCACCACCCGACCCTGGATCACGCCAGCGCAGTGCGCTCCGAAACGGCTTCCGAGAGCGATGCGAATTGGTGGGCGCGGACACTGGTGCGGCAATGCCGCGCCGCCCTCGATGAGATGACGTTTCTCGCGCCGTGGCTGTTGCTGCCGGTTGCACCCGTTCAGCTGGGCGACTATACCGCGATCGGCGCCGTTCCCACGCTGCGCGAATTGGCCAGCCTCGAAGCGAAGACGCAAGCGCTCGGCGAGCCGGCGCACGGAAATGAGGAACGCGAATGGCTGCATGCCTATAGACGCAGCATCGCGACCGCCGGCTACCGCGCCACGGAGCGCATCGCTGAAATAGAACAGCTGGCTTTGCAGGCCAGCGCGTTCGCGTGCATGGAGTATGGCTTCCTGTACGACAAGGCCTCGCGTCTGTTGGCGATTGGCTACAACGCGGATGAGCTGCGCCGCGACGCGAGTTACTACGACCTGCTGGCGTCCGAAGCGCGATTGATCAACTTTGTCGCCATTGCGCAGGGACAAGTGCCGCAGGAGAGTTGGTTTGCGCTAGGGCGGCTGCTCACCAGCGCCGGCGGCAAACCGATTCTTTTGTCGTGGAGCGGTTCGATGTTCGAGTACCTGATGCCGCTGCTGGTGATGCCGACCTTTGACAACACGCTGCTCGGTCAGACTTATGCGGCGGCGGTGGAGCGGCAGATCGAGTACGGGCGGCAGCGCGGCATACCGTGGGGTATGTCGGAATCCGGTTACAACTTGGTTGATATACATCTCAACTATCAGTACCGCGCCTTTGGCGTGCCCGGCTTGGGACTCAAGCGCGGGCTTGCCGATGATTTGGTGATTGCGCCGTATGCCTCGGCGCTGGCCTTGATGGTGGCGCCCGAGGCGGCGTGCCAGAATCTGCAGCGGCTCGCTGCGGCAGGCCTGGCAGGAAAATTCGGCATGTATGAAGCCATCGATTACACCCCGTCGCGGCAACGCCGCGGGGAATCGAATACCGTGGTGCGCTCCTACATGGCGCATCACCAGGGGATGAGCCTGCTCTCGCTGGCCTATCTGCTGTTGGATCGGCCGATGCAGCAGCGCTTCGCGTCGGACCCGCTGTTCCAGGCAACC
>Ga0113563_10002543_pt1 | contig 11052 bp, 11 predicted proteins | sample Mud3Dept3metaG_FD_80117 | JGI IMG/M metagenome (GOLD analysis project Ga0113563, IMG submission 80117) | Freshwater wetland microbial communities from Ohio, USA, analyzing the effect of biotic and abiotic controls - Mud 3 Core 4 Depth 3... | ecosystem: Environmental > Aquatic > Freshwater >...
AGAAAAAACGCGGATTATCACTGCCTTACGCCTGACGCCTCGTTCTTCACCTTTTCACTCGTGAATGTCCTTCGTTGCGGGGCGAGTCTATCCCCAGCAATTTTCTCAGTTGTTCATACGCCGGCCCGCCGCGGCCGAAATCGGCGCCCAGGCTGCCTTCGGTGACCGAACGGAAATAGGTGGTATAGGCCTCGGCCAGCACCAGGTCGATCCAGAAAGGGATATCGCGGTAAATGCCTTGTTCCGCAATTTGCTCCGCCAGCCACTTGCGCCCGCCTTCGAACAATTCGGGCGTGTTGCCAAGGGGAATTTCACCCATGGCATCAGCGCCGCGGATGAATTCGCGCAACGCCCCGCTTTGCGTGCTCTGGTCCCATACCCAGCGTGACATCAGCGGATACCTGACCGGATCGCTGAAATGCACCATTTCGGAGGCAAAATCCCATGCCGCACGCCTGACCTTGGCCGCCGCATCAATGCTGGCCCGGCCCATGCCCTCAGCCCCCGGCATGGCATCGACAAAACCCTGGATGCGGCTACCCAGCGGCGCTATGCCATACAATAATTCCCCGGCCAGGGCGGCCGCGGCTGCCGCACCCATAGACTCCAGCGCCGGAAACACGCGGCGGCGCGCAGTGAACACGCGATCCAGCAACGACTCCAGGTCGTCCAGCGTCAGCCGCTCAATCCGGGGCTGCTCCAGCAGTTCGGCGTAAGCGTGGTGCTTGGCGCCCAGGCTCGCCAGATAGGCCTCGATACCGCCGTCCAGCTCGACCGTCGCAAGCATCCGGGTGAAGAATAGCTTAAACAGGTCGCGGTCGAGCGCGAACGGCAGATCGGCCGGCCTGACCTGATCGGTGGTCGCGGGCAACGCTGCCGCCTCGGGCTGTTTCTTGAACCAGAGCATCAGGCCGCTTTCTGCGCCAAGCCGTTCAAATCGCCCACCGAGCGCATCGCCATCGCCAGGCCGTGCGCAATACTGGTGTCGATGTCTTCCGGGGCGAGTGCCGAACCGCCGACATAGATGCCGCGCCGCGTGCTGGAAAAACTGCTGGTGTACTGCTCGCCGCGGTCCAGGAACCCGTGTTTTTCGAGGCCGACGCCGAACACTTTCGCGATCTGCGGATTATCGAGATTGGGATCCATGCCGATCGCGTGCACCACCAGATCCATCGGAATCACGATCGGGCGTTTGACCAGCGTATCCTCGCCCTTGACCAGCAGCCGCTTGTCCGGGCCCTGCGTCACTTCAGCGATGCGCGCCTTGACGAACTTGGTGCGATATTCCTCCTGCGCCCGCCAGTAGTACTTGTCCTCGTACAGGCCGAAGGTGCGGATATCCATGTAATAAATGAACACGTCGGTCTTGGGCGAGAGCTCCTTGATCTCCATCGCCAGATTGGTCGACACCGTGCAGCAGATTTTCGAGCACCACTCGCGCCCGATCTGGCGGTCACGCGAACCGACACACAGCAGGATGCACACCCGCTCCGGCACGCGCCCGTCCGACGGGCAGGCGATTTTTCCTGCACTCACCATCTGCTCGACCTGGGTGGTGGTCACGACATCCTCGTAAGTGCCGAACCCCCACTCGGGCTTGTTGATGGAATCGAAATGGGTGAAGCCGGTGCCCAGTATGATCGCTCCGGCATTGACGGTCTGGCCATTGGACAGCGTCGCGCTGAAATTGCCGAAATCTCCATCGACCTTGGTCACGGTTGCGCTTTTGTGGATAGTGATCCGCGCGTCGTCCTCGACCCGCTTGACCATTCGGCCGATCGCATCCCTGGCCCACTCGCCCGATGGCACGAGCTTGGCGTAACCCGAAATGATGGGCGCGCCGCCCAGCCTGCTCTCCTTCTCGACCAGCACCACCTTCTTGCCGACCGAAGCCGCGCCCGCAGCAGCCGACAGGCCGGTCGGACCGGCGCCAACGACCAATACCGTTTCGTTCATGCTTCTCTCCGTGAGATGGAAGGCGCAAGGCGTGAGGAGGATCGACACCGCGAGGTTTTACGCCTCACTCCCCACACCTCACCCCTCACCGACTAATTGCCAGCGCCGGATCGTACAGATACTCGATCCGTCCGGCTTCGACTTCTTTCAGGTAGGCCTCGAAATTCTTTTTCGACTCGGTCCACGAAATGCCCATTTTCTCGACCACTTCCTCGCACGGACTGGCATGCCAATGCAACTGCACGATCTTGAGCGGGTCCGCCCCGCAGGCGAGTGCTGCGAACTGGATGTCGGCCATGATGGGCACCGAGTAGTTCTGCTCGTGCGCCTTGCCTATCCACTGGTTCTTGTCCATGGTGGTGATGCAGCCGGTATCGATGCCCAGCATGACGTCGGCGTTGGCTTCCTCGCGCGCGACCTTGATCTTGCGGTCCATGGTGAAGGAACGCGTGAACTCGCGCTCGGAAATGATGTGGCGGAAGCCGAAACCGCAGCAGTCGTACCACGTCGAGTAGTCGATCACCTGGGCGCCCAGCGCCTGCGCCACCGAGGTGCCGACCGCGGTGCGGTTGCCGCCGAGCACGGTCGGATCATAGATCGCATCCTCATGCACCATCTTGTAGTAATGGCACGCGGTATGCACCGTGGTGCGGATCTTGGAAACATCGATCGTCTGCAGTTCGGAAGCGATGCGATTGCGCATCACGTGCACCCATTCCGAGTAGTGCACGATCTCTTCCGGGATCACCAGTTTGCCGTCGACCAGGCGCCCGAGCTTGCCGAGAATCTTGCGCACTTTCTCGCGCAGCTCGGGGGACTCGATCAGATACTTGCGCACTTCCTTGTAGTTGCCGTACGACGTGCCGCAGTGGACCAGGGGGAAGAAATGCCCGGTGCCATGCCCGTGCTGACCGCCCGAAACATACGCCTGGTGGAAGTTGCGCAGAAATACCGCGGCGAGCGACTCGATATTGCCGATGCCCGAGCCATGATAATTCCATGCCGTGCATGAGGTCTGGTCGGTCTCGTCGAGATAGTCTATGCCCGGGACCATGCCGAGCTTGTTCATGGTCCACAGCAGCGCTGTCGGGTAGCCGGGAATGTTCCCGCACTGGCCGCACGATTTGTGGTGCCACAACTGCATGGTGGGAATCTTTTTGTTCCAGCCGAACAGCGTCTGCACATCGACCGGCTGATGCGCATCGGTGATGCGGTGGACGATGATCTCGCCCTCTTTTTCAAGCGCCCACATGTGGTCGCGCACGTCGTCCATGCGCTCGCCGAGATCCATGGTGCGGCGGTCAACGTGCTTGCGCACCCAATCCGTCGCCTTGGCCGCGTCTTCGGGCGCCAGATTGGTGGGCTGGAAGAAGCTGCCGTGGCCGGCCGTGCCGGTGCCGTCGCTGGGATACTGTTGGGTCGTCATGATCAACTCCTCCGGACGAGTCTGGCCGTCCTGTTTTCCTGTTGTTTTTTCCCGCTGCTTTAAGGCCAAGCTTTTGCTGAGAGCGGGAGGCCGGGCCCGGACAAGAGGCTACGCTTCCTTGTCCTCTCGTTCCGCCAGCAACTCCTCGTACTCTTCCCGCTTTTCCTCGATGAAGTCTTCGATGACATCGTACAAATTCTCGTCCATCACCGCCAGGGACTTCAGCACCCCGGTCATTTCCCAGATGGTGTACATCTCGATCGAGGTCTTGAGCGAGACCTCCCACGCGGTGTCCGTGGTCTGCAGCGTGCGCATCGGAATGGCCTTGCGCAGCGTCTTGAGGTTGCCTTCCACCTTCTGGATGTTGGGGCCCCAGTCGGGAAAATGATCGGGCTGTATCATATCCGGCGAAAGCTGGTTGCCGGTGGTAATGAGCTTCAGCATCACGCGCCCGAACGGCCGCAGCACGTCTTTCGCCGACTGCATGCCGTGCTTGATCGCGACTTCACGCATGATTGCGACCAGGCCTCCCGGCGAGTTCTTGAACGGACAGCGCGCGGCGCAGGTCATGCACTGGGCGCAGGCCCAGATCTTTTCCTGCATCGCGTCGTAGATCTGCTCGACATTCTCGGTCCACAGCAACTGCACGATCTCGCGCGGGCTATAGTCGTAAAAATGCGCGGACGGGCAGGTTGCCGTACAGATGCCGCAGTTCAGGCAGCCGTTCAGCTCATGGTCATAGCGGAAATCGCTCTTGATGTCCGCGAAGACTTCCTGCATTTCCGCGTAAGTCGCCATGGTTCAGGCCCGGGCCCCGCCGCTCATTTCCGTTTCATGAAGAAAATGAATTCTTTCTCCACCGTGTCCGACGACAACAGTTCATTGCCGGTCTGCTTGGAGAAGGCCTGGAAATCCTTAATCGAACCGGGATCCGTGGCCAGAATCTTCAGCACCTGGCCCGAAGTCATGTCGGTCAGCGCTTTTTTGGCGCGGAGTATGGGAAGCGGGCAATTCAGGCCCCGGGCATCAAGTTCCTTATCGAACTGCATGAAATATCCTCACTTTGTAAATTAGTTTACAATTAAACTCTAATATAATGTTAATTGCTTCAGGTCGCAAGACGCGGCGGCTCTCGCTGTCGCGCGCTGTACACTGACCAGCATAACTATCACCCGGCCTGGCGGCAGCCTTTTCTGTGACCTGATTTAATTATAAACGCGTACGCGCAGAGCTGCGGCGCTAAACATAAATCATGATCAGCCCTATGACTGGAATGGTTATTCATCAGCCGATGACGCTGGCCACGAAGCACGACACCCGCATTGGAAAGCAATGGACAAAACCGACTTCAAACCCGACACCCGTTACACGATCACCTGGCAAGCACCCGATGGCCGGGTGCAGCCGGCGAATATCTACGTCTATCGCGTTTACGCTACCTTCGTGGTGGCGCGCCTCACCGGCGCCGACGGGTTGCTGCGGAAAATAGCCTATCCCGAGATACTGAAAATCGTTGCGGAAAAAGAAGTCGCGCCCAACGAACGATATGTCATACCGGCCCCACTGCTGGACGAGAAGACATGGGGCGAGCGCGCGGTCATGGCGCACTACTCGAGTTCGCCCCGGCTCGGGAAGTAGCCGTTGGGCCCCGGCGCGTTAAAACACGCTGATGTTCCGCTCCGTCAACAGCTGCGACAGGCGCGTGTTGGCCATGGTCAGGCGGTCGACCAGCAGTTCAAGAAAGGCGCCATGAAAATGATGCCGGCAGATTTCCGAGGCCTGCGCCAGGGTCTCGGCGCGGATTTCGATCGCCGTGATGTCGGACATTGAAATGACGCTCGCCGAACGCTGGAATTTCTGTTTGCCGAGATAGGCCATTTCGCCAAAACATTCGCCGGGCTTGAGCACATTAAGAAGACGGTCGTTCTTGATGACCTTGACCTCGCCTTCCGCGAGGATAAAAAAAGACGATCCGACATCACCTTCCTGGATCAGCACCGCATCGCGCGGATGCTTGCGCCAGACCGCGAGCCGCAGCACTTCCCACAACTCGACGTCGCTGAAATAGCGGAAAAACTCGAGCTTGCGCAGCGTGTCGAACTTTTCGCTTTCCGGTATGCCTTCGCGCGGCTTCTGTTGCACGCCGAGCGCGGATACCAGATCGTGGGTGAATTCTTCCCAGCTCTGATAGCGGTCGGCGGTGGCTTTTTGCAGCGTGCGCTTCACGATCGCGTCGATCCGCGGCGGCACTTCGTTGCGGAACTCGCTCGGCGGCGGGGGATCCACGTTGATGATCTGGTAGATCATGCTGAAGTTGTTGGTGCCGTGGAAGGGCAGCTTGCCGGTAAGCAGCTGGTACATCACGACGCCCAGAGAAAAAATGTCGGTCTGATGCGTCAGCGGCTGTTCCTTGACCTGTTCGGGCGACATGTACGCCGGCGAACCGACACCCGTCACCTGGGTGGTTTCCGAGGCCAGCGTCAGCGCCGCGCCGAAATCGGATATTTTGATGTCGGACTCGCCCGACAGCAGGATGTTCGCGGGCTTGATGTCGCGATGGATCACGCCCTGGCGCGCCGCATAATCCAGCGCGCGCGCGCATTTGAAAATGATCTCGACAATCAACTGGATGGGCAGCAGGTTTTCGAAGCTCGTGAATTTCTCGAGCGTAGTGCCGTCGACATACTCCATCACGATGTAGCTCGCCTCGTCGTCGGCCACCGCGTCGTAAATCGCGACGATATGCGGGTGCGACAGCTTGCCTGCCAGCGACGCTTCGGTCACAAACAGCTTGCGGTACCGTTTGCCGAGCTCCTTGTCCCCGAGCGCTTCCGGGAACACCAGCTTGATCGCGACATGGCGATTCTGGAATGGATCGACGGCTTCGTAAACGACGCTGGTTGCGCCCTTGCCGAGTTCCCTGACGATTTCGTATTTGCCGATTTTTTGCATCGATTCAGGCGCCACCGAAGGCCCGATACTCAAGCAAACACAATATCATAAAAGGCATTCTTTCTGTCGTTTCTCACGCCCGGATTGGCGCGGTATGGTTACAATCGACATTCATGCGCTTCGCCGCGTCCCGAGGCTTTCCGGCTGATGATCATCGACGACAAACTCACCCCCCCCAAGGTATCCCTGGGTGTAGCGTTCCGCTACTGGCTCTGGCTGGGATTGATCAGCTTCGGCGGACCCGCCGGGCAAATTTCCATCATGCATCAGGATCTGGTCGAGCGTAAGCGCTGGATTTCGGAGCGCCGCTTCCTGCATGCGCTCAACTACTGCATGGTGCTGCCCGGCCCCGAGGCCCAGCAGCTGGCGACCTATATCGGCTGGATGATGCACAAGACCTGGGGTGGGGTCATCGCCGGCGGCTTGTTTGTATTGCCTTCGCTGCTGATCCTGATTGCGCTGTCGTGGATTTACATGGCGTTCGGCAACGTGCCCGCGGTCGCGGGCATTCTGTACGGAATAAAACCCGCGGTGACCGCCATCGTCGTGTTCGCCGCTTACCGCATCGGCACCCGGGCGCTGAAGAATGGCGTGCTGTGGACTATTGCCGCAGCAGCGTTCATCGCCATTTTCGCGGTCAAGATACCGTTCCCGGTCATCGTGATCAGCGCCGGCATCCTCGGCTACCTCGGCGGCCGCTGGGCGCCGGACAAATTTGCCACCGGCGGCGGTCACGGCGGCGCCGGCAAACACTTCGGCGCTGCGCTCATCGACGATGACACGCCGACGCCCGGGCACGCTTTGTTCAAATGGCCGCGCTTCATCCGCGTCTGCGCCGCCGCGCTGCTGCTATGGAGTGGCGCGATGGCGGCGCTGCTTGCGCTCTACGGCTGGGAAGGCACGCTCACCCAGATGGGCTGGTTCTTCACCAAGGCCGCCCTGCTTACCTTCGGTGGCGCCTATGCCGTGCTGCCCTACGTTTATCAGGGCGGCGTCGAGCACTATCAGTGGTTGAGCGCAACGCAGATGATCGATGGCCTGGCGCTGGGCGAAACCACACCGGGGCCGCTGATCATGGTGGTCGCGTTCGTCGGCTTCGTCGGCGGCTGGACCAAGGAATTGTTTGGGCCGGACAGCCTGTTTGTTGCGGGCGCCGCCGCTGCCGCGGTGGTCACTTACTTCACTTTCCTTCCGAGTTTTATATTCATCCTGCTCGGCGCACCGCTGGTCGAATCCACGCACGGCGACCTCAAGTTCACCGCGCCGCTGACCGGCATCACCGCCGCGGTGGTGGGCGTGATCCTCAACCTCGCGGTGTTTTTCGCCTGGCACGTGCTGTGGCCGGACGCGACGGGCGCTGCGCCATTCTCCGGGCCGTTCGAATGGGCAACGCTCGCGATCGGCACCGTCGCGTTCATCGCGCTGTTCCGTTTCAAGGCCGGCATCATCCCGCTGATCGGCGCGTGCGGCGCGGCTGGCCTCGTCTACACCCTGGCCAAACCGCTGCTTGGAATTTAAGGCGGCGGCATGAACCGGGCCATTCCTTCAGCCGTACTCGCGGCGCGGCTCGAACGCCGCGGACACCCGAAGGAAATCACTGCCGCGCATTCAATAAATAATCAATAAAAACAACGTATTACATTGAAACAACGCCCGCGGATTTCCGCTCCCGAGGTTTCTCGGCGTTTAATAAAGTTTTTGTTTTTAAGACAGCTGATCAAGCAACCGGTTATCAGGATCCCCCGGCGCCGCAGCAGTTCAGCGCTTGCCCGCTTCCTTGCGCAATTCGTCGTTCTGGCGCCGCAGTTCCCTGAGCCTCGCCTCGGTAGCCGAGAGCTGATAGAAATCTCCGTCGCCGCTTTTCACGGCAATCTGCAACTGCTCGACCGCAGCGGGAATATTACCCATCCTGGCATAAGCCTCGCCCTGGGCGCGGTGCTGCGCCAACTGCTTGTTGAGCATCGCATAACTGCGCGCCTGCAACAGGTAAAGCCGGTAATCCTCGGTGACGGTTTGCAGCCGCCCCTCGACCAGCTTCAGCGCCGCCTGGGGCTGGCGGGCCTGCAACAACGCTTCGGTATAATCGTAAAGCAGCGCACGGTAACTGGGGTAGGCTTTCAGCGCCTCGCGATAACAGGTCAAAGCGCTCTCGGTTTCGCCGGCGGCGCCCCTCAACCCGCAGGTCAGGGTCTCGATGATGGGGCTGGCCAGACCGAGCTTGCGCAATGCGTCGAGTTCTTTTTTTGCACGCGCGTAATCCTTGGTCCGCATCAGGCTCACGACCAGGCCATAACGGCTCGCCACCTCGCTCAGAAATTTCCGTTCGGCCAGGCTCTCTTCAAAGAAGGCGAGTGCTGCCCGCGGCTCATCGAAGCTTGCCCTGAATTTGGCGCGTATCAGCTGGAACTCCAGACTGTCCGGAATCTGGCGGTACGGCAGGCTCTGGACCCGGTTCTGAACATCGGCTATGCGTTCATAAGTCAGCGGATGGGTGCGCAGGTAAGACGGCGCACCGCCCTCGTAGAGCCGGGTTGCGCGCTGCAGACGCTCGAAAAACGTCGGCATCGCATGAGGATCAAAACCCGACTGCTCCAGAATCTGCAGCCCGATGCGATCGGCTTCCTGTTCGTTGCTGCGCGTAAAATTGAGCTGGCTCTGCATCACCCCCGCCTGTCCGAACGCGACGGCAGCCTCTGCGACCTGGGAATTCGAGCGCGCGGCGAGGATCGCAACTGCCAGGGACGCAAGCGACATGAGCTGGCTTTGCTTCTGCTGATTGATGAGACGTGCGATATGGCGTTGAGTCACATGCGCGATCTCATGCGCCATCACGCTCGCCACTTCGGATTCGCCCTGGGCAGACAGAATCAGCCCGGTGTTGACGCCGACAAACCCGCCCGGCAGCGCGAAGGCGTTGATCTGATTGTCCTGGATCAGGAAAAACTCGAAGTCCTGGCGCGTATCCGCGCCGCGGGTGACCAGCCGGCTGCCGAGTCTATTGATGTAATCAGCGGCCTCGGCATCGTCATAGTAGCTGCGGTCGGCACGAATTTCACGCATGATGCTCTCGCCGAGCCGCCGCTCCTCTCCCGCCGAAAAACCGGCCTGAGCCGCCTCTCCGAGCTCAGGCAGGCCTTCCGCGATGGCGCCGGGCATGGCCAAAAGCATGAATATCAACAGATAATGTAAACGCATGGTGATATGATAAATCGAGTGCCGGAGAGTTCCTAATCACCCATGAAAAAAAAGCTCACTCATTTCGACGCGCAGGGCCAGGCGCATATGGTCGATGTCGCGGCCAAGGCAGAAACTCATCGCGTCGCGAAGGCCGGGGGACGCATCCGCATGTTGCCGGCAACGCTGAAACAGGTGATCGCGGGATCAGCCAAGAAAGGTGACGTGCTGGGTGTGGCGCGCCTCGCCGCGATCCAGGCGGCGAAGCGCACCTCCGACCTGATCCCGTTGTGCCACCCGCTGGCCCTGACCCGGATCGACATCGAATTCGTGGTTGACCGCAAAGGGTGCGCGGTGGAGTGTCTGGCAACGGTCGAAACCGTAGGGCGCACCGGCGTCGAAATGGAAGCGCTCACCGCGGTAGCGGCGGCTTTGCTCACCATCTACGACATGTGCAAGGCGATCGACCGCGGCATGGATCTGGAGCAGATTCGGTTGTTGGAAAAAAAAGGCGGCAAATCAGGCCATTGGCTCGCCAAGCGCGCAAGCGTGGCGAACTAACCGTCTATTTTCCGGGCACGGGCGGCAACGCCGGCGCGCAAGCCCGCTCGAATTTTCTGATGGCCTCATAAAATCCCTTTTCATGGACAAGGTTTCCGATCTTGTCTAGGATGCGACAAATAATTCAAAAAACAGTTAAGCCTCAAGAGGAGCGGCGACTCGTTTCCGGTCGCCAGGCATTCCAACATAATCTAGGAGCATCCATGAACGATTTTCGCAGGCGCTTTCTCAAGCTGACCGCGGGTGCAGGGGCGCTCACCGCCGCTGCGGCTGCCGGCCTCGTCACTGGCCGGCAGGCATTTGCGGCGCCCTGGAACAAGGCCGCGTTCGAATCCAAGGCAATGGCCGACGCCATGAAAAGCCTGGGCGCAGCTAACCTGATCGAGAGCAAGGACATCGTGATTACCGCCCCGGACATCGCCGAGAACGGCGCCGTGGTGCCGGTCGCGGTCACCAGCAAGATACCCAATACGCAAAGCATCGCCATTCTGGCCGAGAAAAACCCGTTCCCGCTGGCCGCGGCGTTCGACATCAGCGGCGGCGTCGACGGCTATGTCTCGACCCGCGTGAAAATGGGCCAGACGTCCAATGTGCGCGCCGTGGTCAAGGCCGACGGCAAGTTCTACACCGCCGTGAAGGAAGTCAAGGTCACGATCGGCGGCTGCGGCTGATCCCGTGTCAAACAACAATTACTCTCAGAGATAACGAGGAAAGGTACCCAGAATGGCCGAACCGATGAAAATCCGCGCAACGCTGCAAGGCGATGTCGCCGACGTCCGTATCCTGATGATGCATCCGATGGAAACCGGGCAACGCAAAGATGCCAAGGGCGAGATCGTCCCGCTGCACTTCATCCAGAGCGTCGTCGTCACCCACAACGGGAAAACCGTGCTCGATGCGCAATGGAGCCAGGCGATCTCGCGTAACCCGTTCCTGGGTCTGCACGTCAAGGGGGCCAAGGCCGGCGACAAGATTGCCGTCAC
>Ga0113563_10002544_pt1 | contig 11048 bp, 10 predicted proteins | sample Mud3Dept3metaG_FD_80117 | JGI IMG/M metagenome (GOLD analysis project Ga0113563, IMG submission 80117) | Freshwater wetland microbial communities from Ohio, USA, analyzing the effect of biotic and abiotic controls - Mud 3 Core 4 Depth 3... | ecosystem: Environmental > Aquatic > Freshwater >...
AATGCCACAAAACCGCGCGCTTGCTGACGGAAGCACTCAGGCTCGGGCCCGGGGATTACCAGGCCACGTTCCAATCGCGCTTTGGCCGCGCCGAATGGCTGCAGCCCTATACCGCCACGGTGCTCAGGGACCTCGGCAGGCAGAAACTCGGCCGCGTCGACGTGGTTTGTCCGGGGTTTGTCAGCGACTGCCTCGAGACGCTCGAGGAAATCGCGATCGAGGGCAAGACCATTTTTCTCAACGCCGGCGGCAAGGACTACCATTACATTTCCTGCCTGAACGAGCGCGACGACTGGATCCACGCGCTCGCTGACATCGTCGCCACGAACCTGCTAGGCTGGGTCGGCACCGGGCCTGCGGCGGAAGAACTCGAACGTTCGCGCGCACAGGCGCTGGCCGCCGGTGCCAAGAGTTAGCGATGAGTGCAGAATGATGGCGTCAAAATGCGACTCCTGATCAGCTGGGTCATCAACGCGCTGGCGCTGCTCGCGCTGCCCTACCTCTTCGAATCGATCCGGGTCGAGGGTTTCTATACTGCGTTGATCACTGCGCTCGTGCTCGGACTGGTGAATGCCCTGATCCGGCCGGTCCTGATTCTGCTCACGCTGCCGATCAACATCCTGACCCTCGGCCTGTTCACGTTCGTCATCAACGGGCTGCTGTTCTGGTTTGTCGCGTCGTTCGTGAAGGGATTCTTCGTGGCGGGATTCTGGCCCGCGGTCGGGGGTGCCCTCGTCTACAGTCTAATCAGCTGGGCGCTGAGTGCGCTGGTGCTGGGCGAGCGGCCGCCTGCCCGCGACTAGTTCTGCGCGACCTACACCGCCGCAGTAACCTGCGCCAGCAGCGTGCGCTCGGCCACAATCCGTTTCCGATCAATTACTTCGCTGCCCCTTGAAATAGCAGCTGAAGCCCCAATTACCAAACAGTTAATTGAGGAGTAACGAGCAATGCAGGATACGCATCAGGAACCCGTTCCGGCCGGTCCGCTGCAGGAGGAGCCGCAACCCGCCGCGACCGACCAGGCTGCCGGCGCCGCGGAGGTAATGCCGAGCCTCGAGACGCTGCTGAAACAGGCCGAACTCGCCGCGCAGGAGCATCACGACGCCTGGCTGCGCGCCAGGGCCGAAGCCGACAACATCCGCAAGCGCGCGCAGGCCGACATTGCCAACGCCCATAAGTATGCGATCGAGAACTTTTCGTCCGCGCTGCTCGCGGTCAAAGACAGCCTGGAGGCAGCACTCGCCACGACCAACGCTACGATCGATACCGTCAAGAGCGGCGTCGAACTCACGCTCAAGCAGCTCAACTCGGTCTTCGAGAAATTCAACCTGACCGCGATCGACCCCGCCGGCCAGAAATTCGATCCGCACCGTCATCAGGCGATCGGCATGGTCGATTCCGACGCCGACCCCAATACCGTAGTACAGGTGCTGCAGAAGGGTTACCTGCTCAATGACCGCGTGATCCGCCCCGCGATGGTGATGGTGGCCAAAGCGAAAACAGTTGAAAACGGATGAATAACCCCAAGATTCAAAGATAATTGAGCGGACAACGGTTCCAATTCAGAGAGGTAGAACATGGCAAAGATTATCGGGATAGACCTGGGCACGACCAACTCGTGTGTGGCGATCATGGAAAACGGCCAGCCGAAGGTTATCGAAAACTCGGAAGGCGCGCGCACCACGCCGTCGATTGTCGCGTATGCGGACGACGGCGAAGTTCTGGTCGGCGCGTCGGCCAAACGGCAGGCGGTGACCAACGCCAAGAACACGCTTTACGCCGTGAAACGTCTGATCGGCCGCCGCTTCGACGAAAAAGAAGTCCAGAAAGACATCGGACTCATGCCGTACAGGATCATCAAGGCCGATAACAACGACGCATGGGTCGAGGTGCGCGGCAAGAAAATCGCGCCTCCCGAAATCTCGGCGCAAGTGCTGATCAAGATGAAGAAGACCGCCGAGGACTATCTCGGCGAACCGGTCACGGAAGCGGTGATCACGGTGCCCGCGTACTTCAACGATTCGCAGCGCCAGGCAACCAAGGACGCCGGCCGCATCGCCGGACTCGAAGTAAAACGCATCATCAACGAGCCGACCGCGGCGGCACTCGCCTTCGGCATGGACAAAAAGGAAGGCGACCGCAAAGTCGCGGTCTATGACCTGGGCGGCGGCACGTTCGACATCTCGATCATCGAGATCGCGGTGGTCGAGGGCGAGCATCAGTTCGAAGTGCTGTCGACCAACGGCGACACCTTCCTCGGCGGTGAAGACTTCGACCAGCGCCTGATGGATTACCTGTGCGACGAGTTCAAGAAGGAGCAGGGCATCGATCTGAGGAAAGACATGCTCGCGCTGCAGCGGCTGAAGGACGCCGCGGAAAAAGCCAAGATCGAACTTTCCTCGTCGCAGCAGACCGAGGTCAACCTGCCGTACATCACGGCTGATGCGGCGGGGCCCAAGCACCTCGCGATCAAGATCACGCGCGCCAAGTTCGAGAGCCTGGTCGAGGAGTTGATCGAAAAAACGATCAGACCGTGCGAACTCGCCGTCAAGGACGCGGGAGTCAAGCTGAGCGATATTTCTGACGTCATCCTGGTCGGCGGCCAGACCCGCATGCCGAAGGTACAGGACAAGGTCAAGGAGTTCTTCGGCAAGGAGCCGCGCAAGGACGTCAACCCCGACGAGGCGGTCGCAGTGGGTGCCGCAATCCAGGGCGGCGTGCTCAAAGGCGACGTCAAGGACGTGCTGCTGCTCGACGTGACGCCGCTCTCCCTCGGCATCGAAACCCTGGGCAGCGTGATGACCAAGCTGATCCAGAAAAACACCACGATCCCGACCAAGGCGTCGCAGGTCTTCTCGACCGCCGAAGACAATCAGTCCGCCGTGACCATTCACGTGCTGCAGGGCGAGCGCGAAATGGCTTCCGGCAACAAGAGTCTCGGCCAGTTCAACCTGACCGACATCCCGCCGTCGCCGCGCGGCATGCCGCAGATCGAGGTCACGTTCGACATCGACGCCAACGGCATACTGCACGTGTCGGCCAAGGACAAGGCGACCGGCAAGGAGAACAAGATCAAGATCCAGGCGAATTCGGGTCTCACCGAAGACGAGATCAAGCGCATGGTGCAGGACGCCGAAGCCCACGCCGAGGAAGACAAGAAGGCGGTGGAACTCGTGACCGCGCGCAATCAGTGCGACGCGCTGGTGCATTCGGTCAGGAAGTCGCTCACGGAATACGGCGACAAGATCAGTGCCGACGAGAAGTCGAAGATCGAGGCCGCGCTCAAGGAAGCCGAGGCTGCGTTAAAGAGCGACGACAAGGCGCAGATCGATGCCAAGTCGCAGGCGCTCGCCACCGCGGCACACAAGATCGCGGAGCAGATGCAGGCGCAAGAGCAGGCCAAACAGCAGGCGGCGGGCGCCGAGGCCAAAGCCGAAGCTGGCGGCAAGAAGGAAGATGGCAACGTGGTCGATGCGGAATACGAGGAAGTGAAAGACAAGAAATAAGGATTCAGGATTCGGCAGTTGCAAGGCGGGGCGAGTGCAGGACGGGCGCGATTGCGTCCCGTCCTCTTTGCGTTGTGAATCACGAATCCTAAAAAACCATGGCGAAAAGAGACTACTACGAAGTGCTCGGCATCAACCGGGACGCCTCCGACGAGGAGATCAAGAAGGCGTATCGCAAACTCGCGATGAAATTTCATCCGGACCGCAATCCGGACAACCCGAAAGCGGAGGAACAATTCAAAGAAGCCAAGCAGGCGTACGAAATCCTGTCTGATGCGGGCAAGCGCACCGCATACGATCAGTACGGACACGCCGGCGTCGATCAGTCCGCGGCCGCCGGCGCGGGCGCGGGTTTCGGCAACTTCGCCGACGCGTTCGGCGATATCTTCGGCGACATCTTCGGCGGCGGCCGGCAGCGCTCCCAGGTCTATCGCGGCGCCGACCTGCGCTACAACCTCGAAATCGCGCTCGAGGAAGCCGCCCGCGGCACCGAGACCAAGATCCGAATTCCGACGATGGAGGAATGCGAGACCTGCCACGGCAGCGGCGCTAAGCCCGGCACGCAGCCCACGCCCTGCACGACCTGCGGCGGCCACGGCCAGGTGCGCATGCAGCAGGGATTCTTCTCGATCCAGCAGACGTGTCCCAAATGCCACGGCAGCGGCAAGATCGTGCAGTCGCCCTGCGCAACCTGCCACGGCGCGGGCCGCATCAAGCGGCACAAGACGCTGTCGGTGAAGATACCGTCAGGCGTCGACGAAGGCGACCGCATCCGGCTCTCGGGCGAAGGCGAAGCCGGCGTCAACGGCGGCCCGGCGGGCGACCTGTATGTGGTGATCCATCTCAAGCCGCACGCGGTGTTCCAGCGCGATCACAACGACCTGCACTGCGAAATGCCGATCAGCTACAGCACCGCCGCGCTCGGCGGCGAAATCGAGATTCCGACGCTCGACGGCTACGCCAAGATCAAGGTGCCGCCCGAGACGCAGACCGGCAAAGTGTTCCGGCTGCGCGGCAAAGGCATCAAGGGCGTGCGTTCATCGGCAACGGGCGATTTGTTGTGCCACGTCGTAATCGAAACGCCGATCAACCTGACGCCGCGCCAACGCGAACTGCTGGCCGAGCTTGAAGCGATCAATGTCAAAGACACCGGCCGCCACAACCCGCGCGCCAAGTCGTGGATGGACAAGGTCAAGGAGTTTTTTGAGGGGTAACCGCTACGGGCGGCAGGCGAGCGGATCGGTGTTGGGCGCCGCGGGTACGGCAGCCGGAACGCCTATCGATTCGAGCTTCACGCCGCGCCGCACGGCAGTCATTTCGGCCACGATCGACAGCGCGATTTCCGCCGGCGTCTTGCTGCCGATCTTCAGCCCGACGGGCCCGTACAGCCGTGCAATCTCTGCGGCGGAAAGATCGAATTCCGCAAGCCGTTTGCGGCGTTTTTCGTTGTTCAGCCGCGAGCCGACCGCACCGACGTAGAATGCCGGCGACTTGAGGGCTTCGGTGAGCGCCGCGTCGTCCAGCTTGGGGTCGTGCGTCACCGCCACCACGGCGAAATGCGGATCGGGATTCATCGCCAGCACCACGTCGTCGGGATAGCCACGCACCAGCGTCGCCCCGGGAACGTTCCATTCGTCAGCATATTCTTCGCGCGGATCGCAGACCGTGACCTGGTAATCGAGCGCCTGCGCCATTTGCGCGAGGAAACGCGACGTCTGTCCGGCGCCGATGATCAGCAGCCGCCAGCGCGGACCGTGGATGCTCTTGAGTATCTTGCCGTCGAACTCGAGCACGTCCGACCACCGGCCGGACTGCAGCTTCACGTGTCCCGATTCCAGGTCGAGAAAGCGCGCGACGAGTTCGTGCCGCTCGATCGTCGCCAGCAGTTCCTTCAGCTGGGACTCCGCCCGCACCGGTTCGAGCACGAGCTGCAGCGTGCCGCCGCACGGCAGGCCGAAACGTGCCGCCTGATCGGCGGTCACGCCGTACGTCACGACTTCAGGCTTGCCGCCCGTCGTCTGGTGCGCCTTTCCGCGTTCGATGAGATCGTCCTCGACGCAACCGCCCGACACCGAGCCGATGATGTGACCATCATCGCGGATGACGAGCATCGCGCCGACCGGGCGCGGCGCCGAGCCCCACGTGCGGGTGACGGTCGCAAGCGTCGCCTTGTGCCCGGCATCGAGCCACGCAACTGCGCTTTTCAGTACTTCGGTATCGACGCTATCCACTTTGAACCTCTTCAGGCATTTAGCCACGCATTGCAGTGCGGCATCATCGAATAGATTAGTGCATCGCGCAGCAGCGGGTCAAGCAGCGGCGCTATCTGCGCCCTCATCCGCGGCTGCTGGATTGGGATCACTCAGTCCGATACCTGAAGCACCATCTCAACTTCCACGGCGATCTGGTTCGGCAGCGCCGCCATGCCGACAGCGGAGCGCGCACCTCGGCCCCGCTCCGCACCGAAGATTTCGACGAACAGATCGGAGAACCCGTTGATGACTTTGGGCATCTGATCAAAATGCGGCGCCGAATTGACCATCCCCAGCACCTTGACCACCCGCTCGACCCGGTTGAGCGAGCCGATTGCTGAACGGATGTTGGCGAGCATGTTGAGCCCCACAACGCGGGCCGCCGCGTAGCCCTCGTCCATCGAGAGGTCTGCACCTACCTTGCCAGTAATTGCGCTGCCGTCGATGCGGCGCGGGCCGCAACCCGACATGAACAGTAGGTTACCGACCCTTACCCCGGCGACGTAATTGCCAATCGGAGTGGGCGCCGGCGGAAGTTCGATCCCGAGTTCCTTTAATTTTGCCTCTGCATCCACGCTTGTCTCCTTAGCTGATGGCTCCGCAGTCTTTCGCGCGACCCGAGTCTACTCCGGATTGATCCCGGATTCTTTCAGAATTCCAGTTTCCCGATGATAATATCGTGCGGTCTGGCGACAGTCAGTGCCCGCCATGGCAAGGATAACAGCGGGCAAAGAACCAAGAACCGGGGGACGATCCGATGACAAACCTAGATCGCTGCTACAACATCTTTGATCTGCGCGAGGCTGCGCAGCGCCGCCTGCCCAAAGGCATCTTTGAATACGTCGACAAGGGCACCGAGGACGGGATTTCGCTCGAGGAAAACCGGGCGGCATTTCAGCGGATCAAGCTGCGCACGCGCTTTCTCAACGATTGGTCGACGCGCGACCTCGGCACCGAGATCTTCGGCCAGCGCATCAACCTGCCGTTTGGCATCGCTCCTACGGGCAGCGCCGGGCTGATGTGGTATCAAGGCGAGGTGGCACTGGCGAAGGCCGCTGCCGAGGCGGGCATTCCTTTCACGCTGGCGATGGGGGCGCTGACCTCCATGGAGGAAGTCACGAAGTTGGTGCCCGATGCGCGCAAGTGGTTCCAGCTTTATCCCTGGGCGGATCAGGAGGGCTCCTACGAAATGGTCACGCGTGCGCGCGACCTGGGCTGGGAAGCTCTGGTCGTCACGATCGACGCCGCGCCGGGCCGCGGGCGCGAGCACAACGAGCGCAACGGCTTCTCCTTTCCGTTCCGGCCCAACGTGACGGCAGCGGTGGACATGATGAAGCATCCCGGCTGGATGTGGCGCGTGATGCGCCAGTACCTCATGCACGAGGGCCTGCCCACGAACGCCAATTTTCCCGAGCGCTACCGCTTTACGGTCCTCGACGGCAAGAATCGCGTGCGTCCCAAGGCATTCCAGGCGATGACCTGGGAGCACATCAGGAAATTCCGCGACTTCTGGCCGCGCAAGCTCATCGTCAAGAGCATTCTGAGCGGCGATCAGGCGCGGGCCGCCGTCGATGCGGGCGCCGATGGCGTGATCGTGTCGAATCACGGCGGACGCGCCTTCGACAGCGCCGTAGCGACCATAGACATGCTGCCGGAGATCGTGGAGGCGGTCGGCGACCGCTGCACGGTCATACTCGACAGCGGCATCCGCCGCGGCAGCGACATACTCAAGGCGCTGGCCCTCGGTGCAAAGATGGTGCTGGTCGGCAGGGCGACGCTTTACGGCACGGCATGCGGCGGGCAGGCGGGCGCCGCGAGGGCAATCAAGATACTTTCGGACGAAATGGAACGGGCCTTCGGCTACGTGGGCGCGCGGCGGGTTTCCGAAATCGGTCCGCACATCTTCGCGCGTCGCGATCCGGGGATGTAGAGCCCCCCTATCGGTGTGCCTTCGCCAACGCCTTCTGCTAGCGTACCGGCGCCGCCACAAAGACCGGGATCTGCCGGGTGGTCCTTGTCTGGTATTCCTCATACGGCGGGTACGCCGCCACCGCGATCTTCCAAAGCCGCGCTCGCTCGGCCGCGTCTGTGACCTCACGAGCTTGCATCGGATATACCACGGTCCGGTCGCGAATCTCGACCATCGGGTTGGTGCGTAGGTTATACACCCACACCGGGTGCTTTGGTGCCCCACCCTGCGAGCCCACGAGGACATAGTTGGCGCCGTCCTTTACGCGCATCAGCGGGGTCTTGCGGACGGCGCCAGTCTTGTTGCCGATATGGGTCACGATGATCACCGGCAACCCGGTGTCACGAAGCGTGGTGCCTTCGGTACCCCCACTGCGCTCATAGAGTTCAACCTGCTCACGTACCCAATCTCTGGGGCTGGGAATATATTCCGCCATGTGATTCTCCTCGCTACGCGGAAGGCCGGCTGTTCGTCCGGCCAGGGGATTTGCCATGATCAACCGGGATTGCAGGCCTGATTCTATTACAGTCGGCGATGGAAGACTGGCACCGCATCGTGCCGAACAATCGAGTAATTCGACTGTTGATCGGCGCTCCTCGATACCTGCCGTTGACAAACACCCGCAGTCCACCCATCGTACTCACTCCAACTGAACGTCCCTGAGGCGAGAGCGCATGCCTGCCTTGATATTCGATGCCGCAGTTCTCTTCGCCATGGGTGCCGCGTTCTCGTTTGCCTGCGCGGACATGGGGATGAGGTCCGGCCTTCAGCATACCAACCCCTTCGTCGGATCGACGATCTCGCGCTCCGTGGGGGTCTTGACTCTCCTCGCCCTGATATTGCTCTCGGGCGTCCGTTTCCCCCCTTACGGGGACCATTATCTTTGGCTGGCGGTGGCTGGCGTCTTCAATCCGGGGCTGTTCTCCATCTTTTTCATGTTCGGCATCGCAAAGATAGGGGTCGCCCGGGCGGCCCCCATCAAGGGTATCTCACCGCTTTTCGCCTCTTTCCTGGCCATTATTTTTCTCGGAGAGAGGCCGGAATGGTACCACCTGGTGGGCGTGTTGTTCATCGTAATGGGAATCGTGCTGGTCTCTTCGGGCAGGACCGAGGGCCGGTGGAGGCGAATCGACGCCCTCTGGCCCATCGCGGCTGCCGGGTTTGCTGCGTTGGGCGCGGTGCTCTGGCGCAAGGCCCTCCCGTCGTTCCCGGACACCCTCGCGGGTGCGTTCGTCGGTTTGGTCGCGGCCTTCACTCTCGTTGTCCTCTACACCGTCACTTTCATGCGCGGCCAGATTGCCGACGGTATCAAGCGGGCATGGAAACCATTTCTGCTGGTGGGGATCATCGGGGCTATCGGCCAGTACTTCTTTGCGGGCGCCCTTCAAAGGGGGGAAGTCTACCGGATGCTTGCTCTGATCCAGACTTCCCCCCTCATCACCGTCGTCTTCGCGCTCCTTTTTCTGCGGCGCGTGGAATTCATTACCTGGCGGGTGCCCGCGGGAGCGCTGCTCACCGTGAGCGGTGCCATCCTGGTCAATCTTCGCTTGGCGAATTGACCCATGCGGGAAGTTCCGACATTATTGGGCATAGCCCGCCGCCAGAAGGAGCCAGCCGATGCATTTCAAAGAGTGGATTGTCGTGGGCGGAACGCTGGCGTGCGTGTGCGTCGCCGATGCCTATGCGCAGCCGAGCGCGCCGGCGCGTGCGCTAGGGGACACGTATCCGAGCAAACCGGTGCGCTTCATTGTCGGTTTCGCGCCGGGAGGCGCGGCCGATGTGCCGGCGCGGCTGGTCGCGCAGAAGTTGTCCGAGTCCATTGGCCAGCCTGTCATCGTCGAGAACCGATCCGGCGCCGATGGAATCGTCGCGGCTGACGTCGTAGCGAAGTCGGTGCCTGACGGGCATACGGTGGCTTACGTGACCGCCGGCTTCGCGATGAATTCCATCCTGCACGCAAAAACGCTGCCCTATCATCCCGTCCGCGATTTCACGGCGATATCGCTTGTCGCATCGGGTCCGCTGACGCTCGTCGTGAATCGTGCGCTGCCGGTAAAGGACCTCAAAGAGCTCGTCACGCTCGCGAGATCGAGACCGGGAGAGATGAATTACGCGTCGGCCGGCAGCGGCGGAACGATGCACCTTGCCGGCGAGTTGTTGAAGCAGATTGCGAAGATCGACATCGTGCACGTGCCCTACAAGGGCGGCGGCCCCGCGCTGACCGATGTCCTCGCGGGACAGATCGAGCTTACGTTTGTCGGCGCGCCGGCGAGCATGCCGTTCATCCGTTCCGGCCGGCTCAAGGTGCTCGCGGTCTCGACCGCGAAACGCTCCGCCGCGCTGCCTGACGTGCCGACCGTCGCCGAGCTGGGTTATCCAGACTACGAAGTGGCGACCTGGTATGGCGTGCTTGGACCGGCGCGCTTGCAAATGGCGATCGCGAACCAGTTGAGCAGCGACATCGCAAAGGCGGTTGCGGCTCCGGAGGCGCGAGAGAGGCTGCTCGCGCTGGGTATCGAGCCCGTCGGCAGCACGCCTGAGCAGTTCGCCGCGCACGTGAAAGCGGAGATCGCGCGCTGGACGCCGGTGATCCACCGGGCCGGCCTCAAGATCGATTAGAACGTGCCCGGCCGCGGCATTCGTTGCGCTGATTGCGGATGACGTCATACCGTGAATTCGCCATCCCTGAAATCTGGCCTTAAGCGGGAAGGACTGTGATGGAAGTCGGTGCCGGTGAATATACCTACGAACTGATCGAGGATTTTGCGAAGTTACCCGAAGGCGAAACCTTCGGCTTGATCAGCCGGGTCGCGACGGATTCCCGGAACCGCCTTTATGTTTTCCAGCGCAAGGATCCTGCAGTGCTGGTATTTGACCGGGAAGGAAAATTCCTCCGTTCCTGGGGGACGGGGGAATTCAAGCGCGCCCATGGTCTGAAAATCGTCGGGGACCTCGTCTACGTGACCGACCAGGTGGATTGCGTGGCGATGATCTACACCCTTGAGGGCAAGTTGATCAGGCTGATCGGCGCGCGTGGGCAGCATTCCGATACGGGTTGCGAGGACTGGCACAATCTTCCCCTGCGGGCGGCCGGCCCGTTCAATCATCCGACCGAGATGATGCCGGGGCCGTCCGGTGATCTCTACGTGACCGATGGTTACCGCAACAGCCGGGTGCACCGTTTCACCCGGGATGGCGAACTGATTCAGTCCTGGGGGCAGCCTGGGAAGACCGCGCCCGGCGACTTTCATCTGCCGCACAGTCTGACGATCTCGCCCGACGGCACCCTCTATGTATGCGACCGCGCCAACGCTCGCGTGC
>Ga0113563_10002545_pt1 | contig 11047 bp, 8 predicted proteins | sample Mud3Dept3metaG_FD_80117 | JGI IMG/M metagenome (GOLD analysis project Ga0113563, IMG submission 80117) | Freshwater wetland microbial communities from Ohio, USA, analyzing the effect of biotic and abiotic controls - Mud 3 Core 4 Depth 3... | ecosystem: Environmental > Aquatic > Freshwater >...
AAAGGTAATCCTTAACTCAACATTTTTAAGGGGGATACCGTTTCCATCTTTTACTACAATTTGATAGTATTCAGTATGTTCAGTTGTCGCGACGCTTGCATCTGATACCGTAATTTCAGTTGGGTTGATTGTGATGGTCGCCTCTGGCGGCGCATCTTCGGACCCTCCCCCTCCTCCGCACCCTAGAATGATAAATAAAAGGCCGACCAGTAGAAGGGAAATTATATATCTTCTTATCATTACTCCTCCCATTTTACCTGTATATTAAAAAATATTCTCATCATTTAACAATCCTTGGCGTAATAAAAACCAGAGTCTCGGTTGTCTCATCCTTGTTCAGCTCTTTTTTGAAAAGCCATCCCAGGATAGGGATATTCCCAAGTCCGGGGACCCCAGAGGTATCTTCTGTCTCATTCTTCTTGTAAATACCGCCGAGGGCCAGAGTATCTCCGTCATTGATCAGGACCAGGGTTTCGATCTCATTTGTATTAATGGTGGGCACATTGTTTGATGTTTGAGCGAAATCGGCTTCATTTTTCTTTACCTCGACTTTCATCAGGATGGTCCCTTCAGGAGTTATATGAGGGACCACAATAAGCTCCAGCGCGGCGTCAACAAATTCCGTCTTGGTGCCGTCCTGCGAAATAGTTTCGTAAGGTATTTTCTTACCCTGCCGTATAACTGCCTTCTGGTTGTCCATGGTCACGATCCGGGGGCTTGATATGACCTTGCCCTGACCAGTGCTTTCAGCAGCGGAAAGCTGTATGTCCAGGGCCCTTAGGGCTTCCGCACTTATATAACCGATTCCTAATGCTCCTCCGGAGCCGGCGCCCACAGCAGCAGGCAGGTTAACGGCAAGTGGCTTTCCCGTGAAGTCGCCCACTCCGTTGGTATTAGTTGTTCCCCCGATCCGCATTTGGGGTGTAGGCTCTATGAGAGCACCCCACTGAATACCCAGTTCCTTTGAAAGATTGTTCGTTACTTCTACTATCCGGGCGTTAATGCTTACCTGCGGGGTCGGGTTATCAAGAGCGGCTATAATTTTTTGGTAATCTTCATGTTTCTGATCAACATCCCTTATAACAATAGAGGTCGTTCTTTCATCGACGCTGATGAAGCCCCTGTTTGTGAGTATCTTGGCGTCTTTGATCGTCTGCATCATGGAGTTCACATTAGCGTAATTTATCGGATAAACCCTGGTCACAAGGTTTCCGGATTTTTCCTGTGATTCCTTGACGCGTGCAATTTCTTCTTCTTCCTTTGCAAGTATCCCGGTTGGGGCGATCCGGATGATATTGGCTTCAATTGATTTTGACAATCCGTAATTCCTCAGTATTATTTCAAGGGCCTGGTCCCAGGGCACATCTGTGAGCTTCATTGAAAATTTACCTTTTACGTCCGGGCTCACGACAACATTGTAGCCGCTTATATCGGCTATGAGTCTGAATACATGCGTGAGATCAACATCCTGAAAGTCAATGGATATCTTTTCCCCGGTATATTTCTTCTCTGGGACTGTTTCTTCAGGCGTTTTCTCTCCTTCCGGGAGACCTGCTCCTTTAGCGGTCTCTTCTGCAATTCCGGCCCCGGTTTCTTCGCCGCTTTCCGGGTTATCAAAGGCAAGGATCAGGGTGTTATCGCTGTATGTAGGTGCGATATCGGCAGGTACGGCAAGGGCGATATCCAGCCGTGCAGTATTCGGTGATCCGGCATCTTTCACGGGCACGATATTGAGGACCCCAGCACTATCAACCACTATCTTGTCCGTGAATTTACCTAAATCCGTGTCTATCAGGTCCACGGAAATATGATACGGGTCTGATTTCTTATATATTGTGTATGTGAAGGGAGAGGTTGTTTTTATTTCGATTTCGGTTTTACCGTCATTAAGGTTCACAGCAATGTCTATAATCTCTGGCTTGGGCGGCAGGTCTTCCGCCTGGGTGCTAAGAGACAACCCGCCGCATATTAATAAGAGAACAGCTATAAATAAAAAAGGTTTCTTATGTAACATCATTCCACCTCTCCTTTATGGAACTCAAGTATTATTTGTCTTGGTTTTAATTCTCCCTTGTAATCACTGGTATATTCGATTATGATTATTTTGTCTTTTGTAATCTCCTGTACCTTCCCTTTATATAAACCGATTGGGGTACCCTTGTTGACGGTAAAAGCCCGGTTATCCGGGGTCGTAAGCAGCGCAAAATACTGCCCTCCTTTTTGGGCAATGGCTGCCAGAGTGAAGTCGCCTATATCATAACTTACAAGACTACCAGTTCTTGTGCCTTCTATTTTGACCGCTTTTTTCTTGGGCACAATAAGCGGGACAAATGGGTCTCGCCGGTCTCGCTGCTGGTATACGTATCCCTCCGGTTCAGACGCTTCGGCTACTGTCTCGGGCTGAGGGGTCGCAGGCAGGCCACCATTGCTTACCTCTCCCTGTTTTTGGGGCGTCTTGGTCGGTGGTGTTGAGGGTTTATCTTTACAGCCGTAAAAAATGAGAACTGAAAAGATCAATGCAAAGAAAAACAGCATGGAAGATTTCAACTGGTTGTTTGATCGTTTAAAGTCTCTGCCTTCTTTGATCCGGCCGGTCATTTTTTATCCACCTTTTTTTGCGCTTTATCCACCTGGGCTCCAGGTTTCTCCTCGACGACCGACGCAAACGTACGTGCCTTAAAATCTACGGCGATCATACCGAGGTCTTCCCGGCCTTTTGTGTCTTTTATTTTCAGTGACATATCTGAAATATTGACAAGGCGGGGTAGTCGGCTTATCTGGCTCAGGAAATCTCCAAGCCTGTGATATTCTGCGAGGACTTCTACCTTTACCGGGATTTCTACATAAAGTCCTGAAGGATCTGTTTTTCTCGCCTCAGGTTTCCAGAGAAGAATCTGCAACCCTGAAGTGAGACCCAGGTCGGATACCTGCTTCAGCAGAACCGAAACTTCTTTTTCTTCAGGCAGTTGCTCTTGCAATATGGCAAGCTTTTTCTTGAGTGCCATATTTTCAACGATAAGGGCATCAAGTTTACGGACCTGTTCCTCATTGACCGCAATTTGTTTGTCCATTTGTGTGATTTTTGTATTCAGCCCTGCGATTTCCTTGCTCTTCGGGGAGTAAATGAAAAAAAAGAACAGGACAATCAGAATCAGCGAAGGGACCACCGTAATAATGAGCTGAACACGTGGCGACAGTGCCTTTAATTTATTTAAGTCTATATCGATTGCCATGATAGATTACACCGTAACTTTTAATGTCAGATTAAATTTGTATATTGCAAATTCCTCTATCTGCGTCTGTCTCGACTCAACAAGCATTACGTCAGTAAAATATTTAGAGCCTTTAAGGTTCTGCACGTAATTGACAAGATCGGAATTCGTGAATGCGAATCCCTCGATGCTTATAACACCGCCTTTGTCGTTTAAGCCGGTAAGCCATACACCCTTCGGAAGCATCTCGCTGACTTCGTCCAGGAGCCGTAGGGGCACGATCTGGTTCTTTTTCAACGTTTCAATAATGCTGGTTTTGTCTCTGTAGTCCTTGTTGTCTTTCTCGTAATTCTTGACCTCTTCCAGCGCGGCCTGTAATTTTTTCAGTTTCTGCTCTTTTTCAGTGAGCTCATCCTGCTTTGAAGTAACCTGCTTGTTTAAATAGAACGTGCCTGCAATAATAGCTATGAACACAAATAACAAAGCCGCGATCCCATAAATAAGTGCAGGAGGGAGTGCAAATGCCTTTTTCTTCTTGGATGGCAGGAGATTTATTCTGATCATTTGTCTCCCACCCTTCTCATGGCCAGCCCTACCGCTACGGACATAAGGGGCGACACCTTCATCAGGTACTCCTGATCAAAGGATTCAGGCACCGTAATATTTTTTAAAGGCTCTGCGATCGTGACAGGTATCCCGACCCTCTCAGATAATGTCTGGGCAAAGTTCTTTGTCAACGCTACCCCACCGCTCAAAATTATTTGATTAATGTTTTCGTAATTAGTGGTGTCCCTGAAATAGTCAAAGGAGCGTGAGATTTCAGTAATGATATCTTCAGCGGCGGTATTTAAAACAGACTTTACATCTTCAGGAGATACGCCTTCCACGTTTTCTTCCTGTTTTAACTTCTCTGCGTTTGCGTATGAAATAGTAAATTCTCTCTGTAATGCCTCGGTCAGCAGATTTCCTCCAAGCGAACTGTCCCTTGTAAAAACCGATATGCCGCCCTTCAGGATGTTAATATTAATCATGCTGGCGCCGATATTGACTAGTGCAATATTCTCACCTTCTTTGACCTCGTAATTAAGTTCAAACATATTTTCCAAGGCAAAGGCATCTACATCTACAATGACCGGATTAAGTCCAGCCTCCTTTACAACAGTGACGTATTCGCTGATCTTGTCTTTTTTTACGGCAACAATCAGAACATCCATCATGTTCTCTTCTTCTGCAGGGCCGAGGATCTGGAAGTCAAGGCTTACGTCTTCGATGTCAAAAGGGATATATTGTTCGGCTTCAAATCTTATCTGCTCGTCGAGTTCTTCGGCAGTCATCTGGGGAAGCGAAACTCTTTTTATAATTACGGAGGAATGACCGGAAACAGCCAGTGTTACATCTTTTGCCTTTATGCCGGTATTTGAAACAAGTTCTTTGATAGCCTCAACAACACGTGTTGAATCCAGGATTGATCCGTCAACAATGAGTTCCGGTTGAAGCGTCGCGATGCCGAGCCGTTCCAGCCTGTGACTGCCCTGACCCACCTTAAGCTGAACGACCTTAATATGCTTTGATCCGATGTCAAGTCCGATTATGTCTTTTGCACCAAACAACATTAAAATATTTACCTTCCTAACATAGGAAACAAGAGGTCATTGGACAGAGTGTATTAAACCCCGGAACAGCCTCTTGAATAAACGTCTTTTTCTCATAATAGAAATTTGTTAATAGTACCATATTTAATTAATGATGCGCTATTTAAATGATTCTATATTATTTAACAAAATTAATCACCGACAATCCATACAATTTTCTGAGACATAATATACTATGCAATTTATTTGCCTGAAAGCATGCATGGGTAGTATTTTATTTGATACTGCAATAAAATCGAGCAGTTATCCTCCAGGTCGTCTCATTTAGCATTCTATTTAACTATTGTATGTGTTTATTTATCTATTTAATGTGTTACAAATCACACACATCAATACAAATCTTTGACACCATTTTTTGACAGCATAACTACATCATTAATCAAGGCGACGATAAGCAGCATAGATTCAAATTGCATACATATATCATATGCTCATTAGAGAAGATCCTTAAATGTCTTCTGCCGGAATTATTTTGCATAAAAGGATAACACTCGGAATTTTCATTAATTGACTGACACACAATTTCCCCAGTTGCTGTCTTGTGAATTTTCACTATCTTGGATATAATTGTACTCCGTTTATGAATGATCAGGAGGTAGTAAGATGCGGAAAAAAATAACCGTTATTGGTGCGGGAAATGTTGGTGCAACCACAGCACAGTTAATTGCAAAAGACGGGCTTGCCGATGTTGTCCTTTATGACATTATAGATGGGGTTCCCCAGGGAAAGGCATTGGACATAGCAGAGGCCTGTCCTCTCTGGGCATCTTCAGTCTCTGTTAAAGGCACAAACAGTTACGAGGATACAGATGATTCTGATATCGTTGTGATAACGGCAGGGTTTCCCAGGAAACCTAACATGTCACGAGATGACCTCCTGCATGCAAACGCGGGTGTTGTAAAGACGGCATCTGAAGCGATTGCAAAGACTTCACCGAATGCCATTATTATTGTTGTAACGAATCCTATGGACGCAATGGCCCAGCTCGCATGGAAGACAACCGAGTTTTCATGCAGACGTGTTATGGGGATGGGGGGGATACTTGACTCATCAAGGTTCAGGACGTTTCTCGCATGGGAATTAAAAGTATCTCCTGAGGACGTTGAAACGATCATCCTCGGGGGGCATGGTGACCAGATGGTGCCGATTCCGAGGTTTACCACTGTAAAGGGAATACCGGTAACTGAACTTCTGAAGAAAAGCACTATTGATGCATTACTGAAAAGGACAAGCAGCGGCGGGGCCGAAATCGTCGGCCTGCTCAAGACAGGAAGTGCATATTATGCGCCTGCCGCAGCAGTGTTACAGATGGTCAAATCAATCATTCATGATGAAAAGAGGCTGCTGCCCTGCGCTGTATATCTGAATGGTGAATACGGGGTAAAGGACCTTTACGTAGGCGTACCGGCCATTCTGGGTAAAGATGGGGTTGAGAGGGTGGTGGAGATAAAGCTTGCTAAAGAAGAGAAGGCACTATTTAAAGAATCATGCACAGCGGTAAAAAAGCTTATTAAGAAACTTGCAATATAAAAAAATTCAGTTAAGACATAGCGGAGGAGAGATAGTATGGTCAGCATAGAACGCGAACAAACACTGGTCCTAATTAAACCGGATGCACTTAAGAATTCACTGACAGGCTATGTGCTTTCCCAGCTGTCCGAATTTCATACAGGTTTGCGGTTTGCAGCGACCAAAATTGTCCATGTCAGTAAAATGCTTGCTGATGAGCACTATGCTGAACACCGGGGCAAGGTATTTTTCCCTGCGCTGATTGAATACATAAGGGGCATGCTCCATTATCCCAATGAGCCGTGGAAACACAGAGTGATAGCAATTGTATATCAGGGCCCGGGCGCAGTACAAAAAATACGTGACATTGCAGGTCCGACGAATCCCCACATTGCCCGGGAACAAAGACCCGGATGTATACGTGCACTGGGGACTGTGGTCCCTCTGAAGAACGATGAGGGCAAAGTTGTCGGTGAACGCATGGACAACCTTATTCATGCCTCTGCCACCGTTGATGAAGCAGAACGGGAAATAAAGCTCTGGTTTAAACCCAATGATATACCGCCAGCCATGCAGACGTATCCGACCGAGACATGCGAGGATTACTACTACATCAAAGATAACAAACTCAGCACACAGCATGAGGCGGGCAGCATCTGCTTTCTCGCACCGGGCACTGTCGGATGGAAGTCTGATCTTGAAACACTTCGTCTCTTGAACAAGGGTAAGGCAGCACCATACTCTCTTGAAGCAGTGGTTGCCAAGTACCTCATCAACGAGAGGGAGAAAAACTCTTAACTCTGTCTTTTTGCAGTCAACTGAGCGCGCCCCCTTTTGTTTGTAGAGCTTATATGAATAAGCTATCAACTATAAATAAGGGCCAACTATTTTTTAAGAAATATAAAATATTACAATATGTTCTCATCCTGCCAATACGGTAGGTAAATCCATACATAGTGAGAGCGCAGTATGGATAATTCTCTGATACTACGTAATGAATCCCCTCTAGCATCAATTGCTTAACATGTGTTTTACCCTCCCGGCATCTATTTTGCTGTCACCTTATAACGTCTAATCTAGATCGATTATTAACTAGTCAAGATTTATAACTGTGATTGAAACCACTTATATAAAAATAAAACATCCTTATTATTGAAAATATGTTGAATCAGGTCTGCAGCATTGCGGTACAAAATAAGATTAATCCAATTTGTCGCGCATGAAAATAAAATCAACTTTTACATTGATTATATTAATTGTTCTGACAGTTGGTAGTAGTATCGGTTCCTCTCAATTGGTTTCACCCGGGAAATTAACAAACTCTCACAAGGAACTATCCAGTATTACAAAATGCGTTGCGTGTCACACGTTAGGCAGCGGGATCCCTGATTCTGCTTGCAGCTCTTGTCACGAGAAACTTATGGCGCGAGTCAAAGAAAACAAAGGCTTTCATGTAACAGTTACCGGGAAGTGCATCGACTGCCATACAGAGCATAAAGGTGATGACTTCAATATCATGCCCATTGATAAGAACAAGTTTGATCATGCATTGACAGGTTTTGCACTTGAAGACAAACACAAAATCTCATGCAGTGAATGCCATAGAAAGGAGAAGACCTTCCTTGGATTGTCAAGAGAGTGCCTTGGCTGTCACGCTGATGTGCATCAAAAGACCCTGACCGAATGCCTTAAATGCCACACCTTCAAAGGGTGGAAGAGCATTCAGTTTAATCATGACGGTTCGCCAAACTTCAAGCTGACTGGCAAACATAGAGAAGTCACATGCGGAAGCTGTCATCCAGAGCAGATACTCCCAAGTAAAAGCATAAAGGCAGACAAGGTCAACAAGGTGCTGAAGTTCAAGCCGCTTAAATCAGAGAAGTGCAATGACTGCCACAATGATTTACACAAGGATCTGAAGGACAAAGCCTGTGAAAGTTGTCACAGCACAAAGGGCTGGAAGGAGCAGACGTTTGACCATAACAATTCCAGGTTGAGCGATTTTAAACTTGAGGGTAGTCATGCGAAAGTTTCGTGCGAGCTTTGTCACCCTGTGGAAAAAACCACTGTAAAGACAGACGGCAAGGAGGTTGAAAAGAGTGTTAGAAAACTCAAACCAATCAAACATACGCTTTGCAATGAATGTCATTTTGATGTCCATAACGGACAGTTTAAAGACAGGAAGTGTGATTCATGCCATACCGTTCAGGAGAAGTGGAAGAATATCACATTTAAACATGAAGCCGTAGAGTATAAAGGATTCAAGCTTGAGGGCAAGCATAAAGAAGTTTCATGCGAGAAATGTCATCAAAAGAGCGAGACCCCGTTTAAAGAGTTCAATAAAAATAAAACCGTATCCACAGGCAAGTTCAAGCCGCTTAAATCAGAGAAGTGCAATGACTGCCATTTTGATGTACATAGGGAACAATTCAAGGACCAGACATGCGATGCCTGCCACACGGTACAGGAAAAATGGAAAGGTTTTACATTCAAACATAATGCAAGTGCTTATAGAGGATTCAAACTTGATGGCAAACATAAAGACGTTGTTTGTGAAAAATGTCATGCACGAAGCGAAATCAACTTTGAGGAATTTGGGAATCAGAAACAGGTATCTGTGGGGACATTCAAGCCTATTGGATACACGACATGTATATCCTGTCATGAGGACAAGCATAATGGGAAATTTGAGAAGGCCTGTGAGAAGTGCCATATACCTGACAGTTGGGAGCCGCGAAAGTTTCTTCACGATCCCCTGACATCAGATCTTAAGGGCGTACACAACACATTAAGCTGCGGGGCATGTCATAAGCAATCAAAGGACTATAAAGGGTTGGACTCAAATTGTCTTAGTTGTCATAATGATGTGCACTTCAACCAGTTCGGACGGTTCTGTGGAGACTGCCACAGGCAGCAGGCATGGATCCCTCCGGATTTCAACCACACTGGTGTAGGGTTCCAGCTTGTGGGAGGCCACAGAAAAGCGGATTGCACGGACTGTCATAAAAACAGGAGTTACAGAAACACCCCTTCTGACTGTTATGTATGTCACCAGACAGATTATCAGTCAGCGCCTGAGCATGTAACGTCTTCGTACCCTCATGATTGTACGGAATGCCACAAGATATCAGGCACATGGCAACAGGTGTCACATGATCACATATCGTTCACCTTCCAGGGGGCACATGCAGCCCTGAAAGGTGATTGTTCAAAGTGTCACTTGTCTTTTAGTGTTATACCATTTGGTACTACAGACCACGACTGTTACAACTGTCATGCAACGGCAGGAGTAGCGACAACAAAGTATGAAGGAGCGACATCACCTTCACATGTGACAAACAACTTCAGCAGGACATGCATGGACTGCCACACGAATACGGCGTGGATACCCGCCAGGTATACGCACAGGAGCTTCCAATATAGCGGGGTGCACAGCACGCTAACATGCAATAAGTGTCACACGAACGGATATCCGGGCGCATATGCAGGGGTGAGCCAGGACAACTGTTACGCATGTCATGCAGGTAATTACCAGGCAGCGCCGAGTCATGTGTCAAGAAGCTATCCTCACGATTGCACAGGTTGTCACTCAATAAACAGTTGGTCAGGAGCGACGCTTCACCAGAGCTTCCAGTTCATAGGGAAACACGGGTCACTGAGCTGCGAAAGCTGCCACATGACCGGCTACCCTGGGCAATATGCAGGCGCCACTGAAAATGACTGCTATAGATGCCATGCTAATAATTATGCGGGAGAGCATTCAACATGCTCACATGAGTGTACCCTGTGTCATAGTGTGAGTACCTGGAGTAATCCTAAGTCTAAAAATGGCTGTAACTAATAAGGTGATTACTATTGATGGTTAGAATGCACAGTAAGAGCAAACAGGACAGAACAAACTCCGATGTGCAGATGTCCCGTCATCACTGGAGGAAGAGAATAAAAAAGAAAAGTTCATCCCTGCGGTGGAAAAAAGCCCTGTTTTTGTTTGCGTTTTTAATCCCCATCCCTCTAATAATTCAGGCGAGCGACATTAAAGGCAGGTTTTATGTCAGTGACTATTATTCAAATGACAGCAACCGAAACGACGTTCAGATCGTGTCGTCTAAGCTCAGGTTATATAAACAGGAGGATGAGAAGCCTGGTTTTTACTTTAACCTTGACGGGGAGATCAGGGAAAAAATATCTGATGGAGAGGATGTCCCGGACAATAGACTCAGTGAATTGTGGTTAGGATACAAGTTTCAGCAGAATTTAAATGTTATTTTCGGCAGGCAATATATATATCAGCTGTTCAACACATATATTGACGGCCTGAATTTAAAGTATCAGATAAAAAAAGGCATGGGGTTTGGAGTCTTTGGTGGACTGGCTCCTGACCCGTATGATAATTCCGTTGATGCAAAATACACGTCCTTCGGTGCATATGGCTTTTTAGAGCAGGAAAAATATCAATTCTATGTCGGATGTGAAGACCTTATGTACAAGGGGAAAACCGACAGGCAGTACTGTTCAGCAAGACTAAATGCGGCTTTAAGCGACAAAGCAAGGTTTGATGGCCTCTCGTCAGTCAGCATTAATCAGAGAACAAACAACTTCGAAATTGAAAATGCCAGTGCGAATTTGTCGATCACAGCTACAAGGGACCTCCGTTTCCAGCTCTTCTATGATTAT
>Ga0113563_10002546_pt1 | contig 11046 bp, 10 predicted proteins | sample Mud3Dept3metaG_FD_80117 | JGI IMG/M metagenome (GOLD analysis project Ga0113563, IMG submission 80117) | Freshwater wetland microbial communities from Ohio, USA, analyzing the effect of biotic and abiotic controls - Mud 3 Core 4 Depth 3... | ecosystem: Environmental > Aquatic > Freshwater >...
GTCTCCCGTCTATCAGAAAATGAAGTACGAATCCGGCGTCCATCGCGTCCAGCGTGTTCCGGAAACGGAGAAATCCGGCCGCATCCACACTTCCACTGCTACCGTAGCCGTCTTGCCGCAAGTCGAGGATGTGGAAGTAACTATCAATCCGACCGATTTGCGCATCGATACTTTCTGTTCTTCCGGGCCCGGCGGACAGTCTGTCAACACCACTTACAGCGCAGTGCGCATCACCCATATGCCGAGCGGCTTGGTCGTCAGCTGCCAGGACGAGAAGTCGCAAATCAAGAACAAGGAAAAAGCCATGAAAGTACTCCGTTCGCGCCTCTTCCAGCTGGGAGAAGAAAAACGCGCTCAAGAACAGGGCGATGCGAGACGGAGCCAAATCGGCACCGGCGATCGGAGCGAGAAAATCCGCACCTACAACTTTCCCCAGGATCGCATCACCGATCATCGGATCAAGATGTCATGGAGCAATATCCCTCAAATCTTAAGCGGCTCTTGCGAACCGATTATCGCCGCTCTGGAAGAAGAGGATATCCGCCGCAAACTGGAAAGACAGGGACAGTAAATAACAGTTAACAGTCAACAATTAACAAAAAGCCTAGAATAAGCACTCCGAACCGTTTTTTGTTATCTGTTATTTGTTAATTGGTTAATTATGACTGTTGCAGAACTACAAAAAATGTTCCTTCCGACACTCGCTCCGGAAGATTTTTTTATCCTTTTGGCTCACGCGACGAAAAAAGAGAAGGTTTTCCTTCTGGCTCACCCGGAATACGCCCTTGATCCAAAAGATGAGACTCTCGCCGAGGATTGCTTCCGGCGCCGTCTCAAGCACGAACCGACAGCGTATATCGTCGGCCACAAAGAATTCTATGGCTACGATTTTTTCGTTACCCAAGATACGCTCGTCCCGCGCCCGGAAACGGAGCAACTTGTCGAGCTGGCGCTCAATCGAATCTTGAATCTCGAATCTCGAATCTCGGCGCAAAAAGAAAGGCCTGTCACGCTTGTCGATATTGGAACTGGCAGTGGGAATATTGTTATCAGTCTAGCAAAGACTATCCTTACAAAATTCAAGATTCAAAATTCAAGATTCAATTTCATAGCCACGGATATTTCCGAAAAAGCTCTCGCAGTTGCCAAAGAAAACGCGAAAATCCACAATGTTGACCAAATGATCGCTTTTCTCCATGGTGATCTTCTCGATCCATGTCTTCCATACATAAGACTAGACCGAGAAATTATCATCACCGCCAACCTCCCCTACCTATCCAGAGAAATCTATCAGGCGACCGCCGATGATGTAAAAAAATTCGAGCCGGAAAACGCTTTGGTCAGTGACCAGGCCGGTCTCGAGCATTACCATCGCCTCCTGGATCAAATAAAAGCCCTCCCAAAACCAGCGGTTCTCTTCCTTGAAATCAGCCCCGAACAAACAGTCACGCTCAAAAAATACATTCATTCGCTTTTTCCAAGTGCCAAAGTACACATACACAAAGATCTCGCCCAAAAAGAGCGCATCGTAGAGATTCGTATACAATAAACATCGCGAAAAACAAACAAAAAACCCCTCCGCCAGTTAGCGGATTGGGGTTTTTTGTTTTTTGAACTAAAAGAACCGAAGAAAGCGAAACTACTTCCGTTTCTTACCACCTTTCTTCTTCTTTGTAGCTTTCTTTCTCTTGGCTACTTTTTTCTTAGCTGCCATAATATTCACCTCCTTCTACACCTACTTCTCATTTTCTCTGTTCCATAAGTTTATGGAACAAAAAATGGAAGCGGATTATTTTTTTTGTTTCACACAACAAATATTTGTTTTCTTTGTGCGTGATACAGAAAAATTTTCCTGTACGTTTTTATTATACTCTTTTTTTATGCGAAATGCAATAAGAAAATAATATCTGTCAAGGGCAAACAAGTAAATAATTTTTTGTAAATCAAGAATGACGAACTATAAATCACAAAAAAATGTTAAGCCTTTAAAATTTCTTTCCTTTGTTTACTTGCAAAGAAAAAATTTAATCTTTACTTTTTACATCTTCGCTCGCTGCGCTACTCACTTGAACTTTTAGTAACACATGGGCAGAAATAATTTCTCGCTGTGCAAGACGTAAACAATACTGTTTATCACAGAATCAGCAAAAAACATGCATGAGACATCGCTCTTTAGTCCTGATTCATGATACTTGATTCTTGATTCTTCTCTAAAAATTTCCCTTTACTACGCCAAAAATGACCCGTTTTGTCCAGTTGACAGTCATTTTTCAAAGACGTAGTATGAAAAGGTAGGGGGTCGATATGGCTTATGAGTGGCAGAAAAAGATAGCCTGATAAGCCAGAACGTGCTTCAACGCAAGCGGTACATTCAAAATTAACTAAAGCTAGAAAGAGAGGTGAACACTATGGAACAGCAAGACCCTATTTTCGAAGAATCTTCTGCCGATCAAGCCAAAGCCTGGATCCAGGAAAATCTCCGTATCATTGTCAGCGTGTTCATTGTCGCCGCGATCGCACTCGGTATCTACTCATACTCACAGCGTTCGCAAACCATCTCTGATGATGGCGCAAACACCCTTCTCGAGACGAAAGGCAGCGACACTGGCACGGATCAAATCGGAGACAAGCAGCCGCCAAGCGCCGTAAAGGCAGAAGTGAAGGCTGGCGTTGTCGTCACCCCAGAACTCAGCCGAGAAACAGAAACATCGTTCATCGAGCAAGCTGAACGCGGAAACGGCTCGACGCACTTAGCGCGCCGCGCACTCGCTCACTACCTCGAAAAGAACCCTGACTCGTCTTTGTCTGCCGAACATAAAGTTTACATCGAAGACTATCTTCGCAAGAATGTCAGTTTCCGGGGCGCCGTAACAAGCAAAACATCGATTGAATTTTCCAAAGATCTCATCAAGCAAGGCATCGAGAAATCCAAAACACTCAATGACAGGCAATTGCAGAATTTGAAGAAGTATTCTGCCCGCGTCAGCGCCTATCGCTAGACGCACACCGAAATACAGAAGCGCCGTTCTTTCTTTCATTAAAATATATAAGACCCCGCAACGGCGGGGTTTTGTCGTTCAGAGCTTAAAAAAGTCTTTTCTGCGTGGCGAAAACGGCCCTCAGTAAAAAAATCGCACTTTCTCTCCCACGCCCACGTTCTTGGCCGCACCCGCAGAGAGTTCGACGACCCGATCGGCGATGACCGCCGGATCGAGAATACCGGAAAAATCAGGGCTGATCTCATGCGCGACAAAGACCACTTTGTCCCCCGAAAGCCAGACAATATCGATAGGAAAATGCATATCCTTCATCCAAAACGCGTACCGTCCCGGTTTCTCGAATACGAATAGCATCGCACATGTTGAGCAGAGATTCTCCCTGCCCCCCAAACCCTTCTCCCGCCCTTTCTCTGTCAGTGCGATTTCTAGCGTAAAGCGTTCTCCGCTGAGCTCCATTTGTGTCGGCGGAGCATGCGGGTTGAGAAAAAACGCCGGCTGCCAGAAAGCCATGCCGAAAATCAGCGCTGCCGCACAACCTGTCGCAAGCTTAGTCAAAAGCGCCATACGTGTGAACAGCAGGGTCATACTCTTTCCCTTATCCGTATCTTGTAATCTACGAAAAATAAAAGAGAAAACAGTATTCCCAGTATTAACAAAAGCGCCAGAAATTTCCCCAGTGCCTGCGTATTCAAGGCGATGAGAGCGATGAGGGCCGTCACACCGAAGAAAAACCAGGCGATACGGCGTTCAGACCAGCCAAGCTCTATCAGTTTATAATGCAGATGGCGCTTATCGGGCTGAAAAATAGAAACTCGTTCGCGGAGACGCTGCCAAATAACGAAAAAAGCGTCCGCGATAGGAAGCGACAGAACCAATAAGGCTGTGGCGATCTTCGTCCCAGCAATAACTGCCAATACCGCCACGAGAAAGCCTAAGAACATCGAACCGACCGTTCCTGCCAAAATACGCGCCGGATACACATTGAAGAGAAGAAAGCCCGCTACCGTTCCCGCTCCGATGATGGAAAGAATCGCGATCGGCGGCTGGAAAACTTCCGGTTTGAGGCTGAGAAAAAAAATAGCGACGAGCGTGATAAGCGCTACTCCCCCGCAGAGCCCATCGACGCCATCCAGCCAATTCATCGCATTCATCACCAGAAATACCCATACAAAAAGAATGAGAAATCCTGGAATAACGAAATCGCTATACGGGAAAATCCATACGCCTCCGAAGGGATTGGTAAGAGAAGTGATCCGCATCCCGAAAATAAAAATAAGAGCCGTAAGCGCCACCTGGAAAAAAACCTGGATTTTCCAGCCCAGTTCGTTCAAATCATCCCACAGGCCAAAAATGAAAACCAGGACTCCCCCCAACAGCAAACCATAAAATTCCCGCGTCAGAACGAGGTGCGGATCAAAAAATACGGCAAAAATGAAAGCGCTGAGCATCGCGACGCCTCCCAGGCGGGAAAGGGTCTTTTTATAGCCATGCCGCCTCTCAGAGCGCCATACCGCCCGCCGAAAAAGAGGCGTGAGGAGAAACATGAGAATGAGCCCGGCCGTCAGGGCGAACGCTGTAAGAAATGGCGCGAGATAGAGCTCAGTCCACATACTCCCCTCAATCAAAACTAATAGTTGATGAATGCGATACCCGCGCTTGCGATCACTATGCCGATATTGATGAGCCACGAACCGAAAAGCATGAGATAAGCAGCGACCCGTTCAGATTTTCCATAAAAGCGGCTAGCAAAAAAAAGATGCCCGCCAAAGAACACTGCGCCGGCCAGCGGAAGAATGAACGCCTGCCACCAGATGCCTTGGCTTTCCACGCCAAAATATACATTGTAATGCAGGATGAAAAGATTTTCAGACGGCCGGATGAAATATCCAAGCACTGAAAAACTAGCAAAAAGAGAGAGGACATTGGCAGAGAGGAGGGTCCGCACGATCGTGTTTTTGAAGAAGGCAACGCCTTCCCCCGACTCCGCGATGTCGATATCCCAGCCTCTCTCATCGCTTTTTTCATTCTGGAACATACGTTGTCGTCACAAGGGGCTGATCTTCTTTTGGAACCGGCAAGGACTGAGCGCCGCTTTGTTCCAATCCCATGCGCGCGTGCTGTAGCTGATCAGTGACTTTGTAGAGGCGTTTCTCAGCATCATCGTATTTCTTCTGCGCGTTGCCGATGTGATTGCCGAGGACATCGAACTCTCGCTCGAATTTCTCATGCTCGCGAGCCAGTGTTTCCAATTGCCCCATAATCTCCTTGGCGCGCTTCTCGATCTGCAGCCCCTGCAGTCCGAAGAGGATCGTCCGCATATAAGCGTAAAAAGAGTTGGGGGAAACCGGCATAATGCGCTTCCGGGTCAGGTAGTCGAGCAGCCCCTGTTCGTCATCATCCTTGATGATAATTTCGTAATAGACGTTTTCCGCCGGAATGTACATCAGCGCAAAATCGAGCGTTCCCTCGTTCGGAACGATGTACTTGCTCGCAATCGCGTCTACATGTTTCTTCACATCGGTGTAAAACTGCTTGCGCGCCACTCTCTTCTCTTCATCGGTTTTCGCCGCGATAATCCTCTTGAAATTTTCCAGCGGAAATTTGGAATCGACGCTCACCATCCCTCCCTTCAGCTTGATAATGGCATCAACCGCCTCACCGCTCTTAAACATATACTGCAAAACGAAATTTTCCTTGGGCAGCATCTGGGAAAGGATATCCTGGAGCATAAGTTCGCCGAAACCGCCGCGGATCTTCGGAGCCTTCAGGATTTCCTGAAGCGACGCCACTTCTTTCCCGACTTCCAGGATCTTCTCGCTGGATTGGCGCATCTCCACAAGGCTTTTCTGCACATCGGCGTACGAGCGAGCCGCTCCGTCAAGCCGATCGTCAAGACGCTTTCCATTGTCTGCCAACCGGTTGTCCAGCGTATGCTGGAAGTTTGTCAGCTGCTGGTTGAAGGCGTTAGCGACCGAGTGCAGCTGTTCATCGAAGCGCCGGCTCATATTCTCGATCTCCGCCTGGGTACTGCCCGCGGATGACCGCTCTTTGCGCAAAGAAAAAGCCAGCCACAAAGCGAGACCGGCCACCGCAAACAAAAGTATGACGACTCCCCACGAAACCATATGCGTACTTTTCTTAAGAACCCGTTATTTTTTTAGGCCGGCAATAAAGCGTTTCAATTCGGGAACCTTGTTGGTCACCTCTTCGTACGGGCCTTCGAGAATTTCGATGAAGAAACGATCCAACATATTCAGCCGATAGTGCAGCTCCTCGCTATTCATCAGCACGAAACGGATTTCCTTGCCGACTTCCGCTTCGAGGTGCGCCATAGCATGCCGAAGCTTCGCCCGATTGACATTGTTCACCACAAGAACCATATCCACCTTGCTCTTGGGATAATTGAGGAACAGCCCGCTGATAAGAATCAGTTTCACCTCGCCTATTATTTTCAGTTTGCGGAACACCTGCGATTGGGCATGCACATTCAATTTCGAAACGAGGCTCTTCAATTCAGTATAAAAAGGAAATTCTTCGTTACCGACGAAATGTTTGCGTCCTTTGCGGGAGCGCTCCAGAACCATTTTCATTTTGACCAGACGGGAGAGCTCGCGGGATGTCTCCCCCTTGGGAATAAGCGTCTTTTCAGAAACTTCGGCAGCCCTGAATTCTACCCCCGGGTTGAGAAGAAAGAAACGGATAAGGCGGGCACGAGCTTTTGATCCGAACAGTGAGTCAAAGAGGACAAGCGACATAGGGTTTCAGCATTACTACGATATCAAAGCGAAAGGCCTCCTTCTTGCAGTATACGAAAAAGGACAGGAAAAGTCAAAAGGGCTTTGACCAGTGCCATAATCTACGGAAAGCCCGAAAAAAGCTCTCTCTCAAGAGCTTTTCTGTGGTATACTAGGGATATAGTTCCGGCAGTAGAACTTCGAAAGACCCTCGGAAGCCTCTCTGCTGTTTTGGGATGTGCATAAGATCGAATGAGATATACACTTTAAACTTCTTCATTTCATATTCGAAGTTTCACTGACCTAGGTATGTTAGAGAAAAAACGCCAAGATAAAATCAAGACGACTGCTGTGCTCGAGAAAACCATAGCGGAGATTCTCGTCGCGAATGGGCGTTCTGTCGAGCCCTTCGTCAAAGTTTTCACTTACAGCGGCGAAAACGTCGCCAAAGGCCCGCTCGGCACCTTGGTAGGCATATTCGAAATCGCTGACCGGAGCGAAGATTCGGCATACATCGTCAACTTCCTCGCTTCCGTCGCCAAAAAAGAATACTTCAATAACCCTCGGCGCGGCGCTATCGAAAGCTTTGAAGCGGCTCTCCACAAGATCAATCTCGCGCTGGCCGAAATCGTGAAACAGGGCAATATCGCCTGGCTGGGGAAATGCCATGGCGCGCTCGGCATCCTGGAAAAAAACAATCTCCATTTTTCCGTTACCGGCCAAGCCGCGATTCTCTTATTCCGCAACAACAACTTTTCAGACATAAGCCAAGGCCTGGCTTCCGAAGAATCCCACGTCCACCCGATCAAGACATTTGTCGAAGTTTCCAGCGGACGCCTCCAGCCACAAGACAAGATCATTTTCACCTCGCCGGAACTCCTCGGCCTCCTGCCTCTCGAAGATCTCGAAAAAAACGCTTTGCGCATGGATAGGGGGCATTTCGAGCAATTTTTACGCACCGTACTCGTCAATGAACTCGATATGGCCGGTACCGTCGTTATCGATTTTCAGGAGAGCCGGCCCGCAGCAACGCCGCAAAAACAAGAAGAAAAAACCGAGGAAGTCCCGCAAAATGTCTTCAGCCAGAAAGCGTTCGTCCCAAAAACCAAAGCCCCGGGAACCGATTCTTCTCAAAAGGAAAAAGAGAAAGAAACTCCCGCTCCGGAAGAATACGTCGATTCCAAGACCGGCCACATCTATATTCAGGGAAATACGCCTGGGGAAATCCCAAGCAACCAGAATCTCGAACGCATCAAATTCTCGCTTCAGAACGTGCTTCACGCTCTAAGTTCATTTTTTGTTTCCCAAGGAAGACTCCTCCGCAAAGGGAAAAAATATGGTCTGCTACTTTTTGCCGAATTGGCAAAAAAAAGCAGTGCCGCTTCACGCAAAGCCGCCCGCTTCCTCCGCAGACAATTGAGAAAGAGATTTTCTCAAAAACCCCCTGTCACCCCATCAATACCCACGCCGAAAATGGAAGAAAGAGTCACCTCTCCGCTTGAAGAGCCGAGACCTCTTTCGTCCCCGACATCGCAACCTGTGCCTCCCCTGACAGAGGAAAAGAGGGAAGCCTCTCTCCCTTCCGCCACACCCGAAGATACGGAGATTCCGCTCTTTATGCGAGCGAAATTGGCCGCCTTCTACCAAAAAAATGGCATTCCCAAGCTATTCGTCTCATCCGAAAAAACCCCTGCTCAAAACTTCGTAGACAGCGCCCGCTCAGCGCTTTCTTCTGCTGCAAAAATATTCCAAAGAGGCTTTGCACTTCTCTTCTCATCTGGGAAACGGCTGCTCCTGGCAGCCCGGATCCTTTTCAGGCGCGTCTTTTTTCTCTTGAAAAACCTTTCACCACAAAAGCAGAAAGCCATTCTTTTCGGAAGCATTGCGAGCGTTGCTATTCTTGCTCTCAGTATCTTTCTTTTGACACACCCATCTTCAAAAAATCCTGTTCCGATAGCAGAAGCGCCACAGCCGCAAGCTGAAACGCCTGCGTTTCCTCTCACTACCGAAAAAAACGCCCATCTCATCGAATCGCTCACAACACTCATAACCCGAGAAGACCCGACTGTCGCTTCCGTCCTCCTCGATAACGAAACTTACCTCATTACTGAAAAAAATATCGTCAGTGTGAGCGACAAAAAGCAGTTCGCACTGCCAGGGAGCGGTTCCGCGCGCTTGGCCGCTCCGATGGATCACTTGAGCCTCATTTTCCTCTATACTGATGCCGGAGAACTCTTCGCCTGGAGTCCGATCAGCCGGACTTTCGTCAAAAACACCCTGACACTTCCCGAGGGGGCTACAGTCAGAGACATCGGCACCTATCTCACCTATCTCTACGTCTTGGATGCCAGCACCGATCAAATTTATCGTTTCCCGCGCGCCGAAGGCGGTTTCGGGCCTGGCCTGGCCTGGATGAAAGACAGCGTAGCTATCGAAGATAATGCCAAAATGGCCGTCAACGAGACTATTTTCCTGGCACCGAATAAAAGCACAGTGCAAGCCTTTTTCCGTGGACGTCTCGTAAAAAATCTCGAGTCTCCCAATACTCCTCTGTCCGTGACGAGCCTTTTCACCCATCCGGGATTGGCGAATGTCTACGCCCTGGATGCCGAGTACAAACGCATCCTCGTCTGGAACCAAGACGGCACACTCCTGGCCCAGTATTTCTCCGATCAACTTGCCGACACCAAAACCATCACCGTCAACGAAAAAACCAATGAGATTTTTCTCACGACTTCCAGCTCTCTTCTTTCTTTCAAGTTGAGTATTGAGTAAGTCGAGTAGAAAAATACATCAAATAAAAGAGCCTTTAGTAAGGCTTTTTTATGATTCGTTACTCTTGATAAAGTTCTATCAAGACGCCGTTGCAATCTTTGATAAAAACATACTTGCCCCCAAAGCCAGCGGTATCTATCTCTGTGACAATTTCTACGCCTTGAGACCTCAAATCTTCCACAGTCTTTTCCAAATCTGTAGCTTCCAAACAGAAATGCTTTACGCCGATGACTTTCAGATCACTGAAAAGCGCTTGTCTGTATTCAGGCAAAGGCTTTGTTTCCTGGCCGTAATCAAAAAGTTCGATCCGTATATCATCCAAAGTTATATGCGCTATCTCGCTACTGCGTTTCTTATGGCGGCGTATAACCTGAAATCCAAAAATATCTTGATACCACTTGATAGTCGCATCAATGTCATTTACGGTCAGTGCAATGTGATGGAGTTTCATCATACTCAGTTGAAGATAAATTCTTCCCATTGCTTATCTTTATATAATTCATCATCCCAAAATTTTATCAACTTCGGTTCGATAATCCATATATGGCTTTTGTTCTCAGCGGAGCTGATGTAGTCTGGCGTAATGCGGGCCTTAAACTCTGGAAAAAGTTTATTATGGAGACTCACTCCATTTTCTATGTCCTTGGTGTTTTCGGCTTTCCTACAAACACCTCTTCCTTGTACACCTTTGCGGTCTTCGTGGTTAGCCGGATCAAACCATACCGTGGAAAAAGTAACTATGGGGTTCTGAAGAATATGCTGGCTATGCGTTCTTTCTGAGTCGCTCACGAAATAAATTTTAAAATCATCGTCAATACCATAGAAAACATTGGTAATCCACTGCTCCTCAGCGAGCGTCCCCACCACAAGAAGCTGTTGTGATTTGAGAAATGCTAATAATTGGTCTTTGTTGTCCATAAAGAAGCCTTTGCCTAAACTTTGTAAAGCAAGTATACCAGATTCCAATGCCCTCTTCGAGGTACAAAAAAGAGGCTTGCCACAGGCTCTTTTTCATGATTCCTGATTCTAGATTCTCAATCCCCCCTACACTGGCCGCTCCGCCAGCTTGATGCGGCTCATGATCTCGCGGTTGACGATGGTGGCGTCGCGGCCATAGCGGAGGCGGGAGAGTTCCTTCAAGGCATTGGCCACCTCTTGATCGCCGTGCGTCGGCGCGTACGGTTTCATATTGAACGGCTTGGTCAGCTCGTTGTTCATGAGAAGCCGCACGAAACAATTGCGATTATCCACATTGATGAGATCGCGCGCCGTAAACACCGGCAGGAACTGCTTTTCCAAAAATTCCGCATCTTCCGACCCCACCCGGAACGACACGAGCGATCCCACGTTGCCAAACACCGCTTTGGAAATTTCTTCTTTCAGCTGAGCGATGAACTGATGTGCGATGATGAGGACCAGGCGGTACTTGCGCGCTTCCGAAAGGATCTGCGCGATGGAATTGGTCGTGACATTCTGAAACTCATCCATATAGAGATAGAAGTCCCTGCGCTCCTCCTCCGGCGTATCGACGCGAGACA
>Ga0113563_10002547_pt1 | contig 11045 bp, 12 predicted proteins | sample Mud3Dept3metaG_FD_80117 | JGI IMG/M metagenome (GOLD analysis project Ga0113563, IMG submission 80117) | Freshwater wetland microbial communities from Ohio, USA, analyzing the effect of biotic and abiotic controls - Mud 3 Core 4 Depth 3... | ecosystem: Environmental > Aquatic > Freshwater >...
CACGAGCACGGTGGTGGGAAGCGCCTTGTTGCGTTGTCAGGAAGTCCTTGCCCGTCCCGTTGCTTAGGGGGACGTCCATAAATGTATAAATCTTTATACTTTTATGGACGTCCCCTCGTTCAGTTTAGCGAGGCGGATTTCAAGTAAGCGGAGCGGTCAGCGGTCGGAGACCTGCGACCAGCGTTCAGCAGTCAGCGGCGACGGCGAGCGATCGGCGGTCAGCAGGCAGCGATCAGCAGTCGGCAATCGGCAATCAGTGTTGACTGGTGCGGGTACCACACCATGAAGAAAATACTTGCGCAGGGAGCGCCTGTCATCCTGACCGTCGGTCTCCCGAGTGTCGCTCTCGCGGCGAGCGATACCGGCCATGGGGCCGTCGGGCCGATCCTGTTTGGCCTGGCCTTCTTGGTCATCGCGGCGAAGGCGGGCGGCCGTCTTGTGGAACGGATGGGGCAACCGGCCGTCCTCGGGGAGCTGCTGGCGGGCATTGCCCTGGGCAACCTGCTGCCGCTCGTGTTTCGGGGGAGCGAGGTCGCGTTTCTTCGCACGGAACCGACCATCCTGGTTCTGGCGCAGATCGGTATCCTCGTGCTCCTCTTCGATGTCGGGCTTGAAACGGACCTGCGCGCGCTCGTACGGGTGGGGTGGCCGGCGCTGTTCGTCGCCGTCATCGGCATCGTGGCGCCATTCGCGCTCGGCTTCGGAGTGGCGCACTGGCTCATGCCGGACAGCCCGGCTCTCGCGCATGCGTTCGTGGGAGCGACGCTCACCGCCACCAGCATCGGGATCACCGCGCGTGTCCTCAAGGATCTGGGCGTCATGCAGCGACGAGAGGCGCAGATCATCCTGGGGGCGGCCGTGATCGACGACATCCTCGGCCTCGTCGTCCTGGCGGTGATCACCGGGGCCGTCGGGGCTGCAGGCACGGGCGGTCCGGGGGTCTCGGTCGTTGCGGTCGGCGGCATCCTCGTGCGCGCCATTTTGTTCTTGGGGCTGACTGCCCTGGTCGGCATTTACGTCGTACCCCGTCTCATGCACGCTTTCAGCCGGTGGGCCGGCCCCGAGGTGGTGCTGGGACTCACCCTGTCGCTCTGTTTCATCTTGGCCTACCTGGCGGAGGTGATCGGCCTCGCGGATATCATCGGCGCATTTGCGGCCGGGATCATGTTGGACCCCTATGGAAAGGGGGTCCGGGTCGGAGAGCGCGACGCGACGCTGCTCGAAGCCCTGCATCCTGTCGCCGCGGTGTTCACGCCGCTCTTCTTCGTGCTGATGGGCATCAAGGTTGACCTGGGAAGCCTGTTCAATTCTCGCGTGCTGCTGCTTGGGGCCGGGCTCATCCTAGTGGCGCTGATCGGGAAGTTGGCCTCCGGTTTCGTCCTGGGTTCGCGGCAAGGCAACCGCCTGGCCGTGGGCATCGGGATGGTGCCGCGGGGCGAGGTTGGGCTCATCTTCGCGGGCATCGGCGTGGGGTTGAGCCTGAACGGGCAACCCATCTTGTCCGCGGGCGCATTCTCGGCCATCGTCCTCATGGTGCTGGTGACGACGGTCGTTGCCCCCATCGGTCTCCGCTGGGCCTTCCGCTCTCAAATGCTGAAAGCTGGGGCACGTCCATAAGAACACAAATATTTATATTTTTGACCTCCCTCGGCTGTTTTCGTCGGATCGTTCAGCAAGCGTTTCGCAAACGTACTGCGATAGGGCCACCGCTTCCTCGCGCACAGTCTCTCTGCATGCCCGGTCTTTCCTTTTGACTCGCCGTGCTGCATTCGATAGTCTCCTGTCCGATGAGTGGCGCATCCGTGGCCGTTGGGGACGGGTGTGACACCTGGTTGCCGCAGAACGCACAGCGCGGCCTGACGGCCGCAACCAAGACAACGGACTGTCTTAATCCGCAGATTACGCAGATTGGCCGATTTCACTGGGAACCGCAAAACCTCTTCGGAAAGACAATGTTCTGCGCGTTTGTAGTGTAGGGTGCGCTTCGATGGCCGGAGTGGCCGTCGGGGAGACGGTGAGTTTGATCATGCGTGCTTGCCGGATCGAATATCTCAGGTTCTTTCCTCCGTTGCTGTTCTTCGTCCTATTTTCCTGTGGGACGTGTGCGGCCGGTGCACAGACGCAGCCGCCCGCCGCCCTGGGCGCAAAGCAGGTGCTGGTGCTGCACGCCTTCGAAAGCCAGGCGCCTGTGTTCGCGCAGACCGACAGCGGGCTCGCGAAAGTCCTCTTGGCCGGCGGGGTGCCGCTCCAGAATCAGTTCTTCGACTCCCTGGATCTGCGGCGGAATCCCGACCCCGCATACCGGAGAGTTCTGCTCGAGCAATTGCAGCTGAAGTACCGCCAGCGTCGCTTCGACCTGATCGTCACGATTTACCCGGAGGCCCTGGACTTCGTTCTGAACGAGGCGCAGTCCCTCTTTGCCGACGCCCCCGTACTGGCCCTTTACATGCCGGCCGACACGGAGCGGCCCACCACCGACGCCAGCCGGCGCATCTTCTGGCACGCAGCCAGGCTCGATTTTCAGGGCACGCTGGAGATCGCGCTCAAACTGGTCCCCGCTGCCAAACGGGTCTTCGTCGTGAGCGGCGCCCACGAGGTCGACCGACGCCAGGAAGAACGGGCCCGAGTTGAGCTGAAGCCCTGGGAGAACCGACTGGAGTTTCACTACGTGAGCGGGCAGCCCTTCGAGGCGATGCTGACGACGCTGGCCGGCGCGCCCCCCGACAGCATTGTCCTGCTCTTGCCGGTCAGCAGCGACGTAACGGGGAAGCTCTTCTTTTCCCCTGACGTGGCCCAGCGAGTGGGGCAGGCGTCCGCGGCGCCGGTCTTCGGGGTCCTCGAGACCTCGCTGGGACGCGGCATCGTGGGGGGTGTGCTGTACAGCTTCGAGCACGTCGGCGCCAGTGCGGGCCGACTGGCGCTGGAGATCCTCCGGGGCGGGCCACCCTCGGGAGCCGTCCCGTCCGTTCTGGAAGTGTCGCCGGCGCCCAGGTTCGATTGGCGCGAGCTGAAGCGCTGGAACCTGAGCGTGGAGGCCGTGCCGCCGCGAAGCGTCATCATCAACCGAGAGTACTCGCTCTGGGAGCGGTACCGCACGGAGGTGATCGTCGCATTTTTTGTGCTTGCTTTGCAGGCGCTGCTGATCGTGAGCCTTGCGGTGAGCCGCGCGCAACGTCAGCGTGCCGAACGGCAACTCGCGGACCAATTGCGGACGGAAACGTTGCTGGCCGAGCTGTCGGCGCGCTTTATCCATCTGCCCGCCAACCGCATCGAGCGCGAAATCCAAGACGCTCAGCGCCGTATCTGTGAAATCCTGGACCTCGATCGCTCCACGCTGTTGCAAATTTCTGAGGATGAGCCCGACGCCATGCGTATGACGCATGTCCACACCCCGTCAGAGACGCCGCCATTTCCGGCTCGGATGAATATGCGAGACGTCATCCCTTGGTCGGTCGAGAAGATCAGGCGCGGGGAGCCGCTGATCATCACAAGACTCGCGAACCTCCCGCCGGAAGCCGCTCGGGACCGCGAAACCTACCAACAATACGGGACCAAATCGCTCGTCGCGATTCCGCTCTTCTCAGAAGGCGCGGTCTTCGGGGTGCTCAGCTTCGCGGCGACGCGCGCGGAACGTGCGTGGCCGGACGAGGTCGTGAAGAGCTTCCGCATGGTCGCCGAAGTGATAGGCAATGCTCTCGCCCGGCGGCGCGCGGATCAGGCGCTTCGGGAGAGCCAGGCGCGCCTGACCCTGGCGGTTGCCAGCGCAGACGCGCGCCTATGGGAGGTGGAGGCGGAGACCGAGCGCGTGTGGATGATGGAACAGGGTCGGGTGTTCTTTGGACTGACGCTGAATGAAACGCTGACGCTGGACGGGATGACCAATTTTATCCACCCCGACGATCGCGAGTCTTGGCGCCAATGCATACGGCAGGCTCTGAAGACGGGCCAGCCCATGCACACCGAATTCCGTATCATCCGCCCGGACGGTACCGTTCGCTGGTTCGTCGCTCAGGGGCGTTCCCACGTCGATGTCGCCGGGAAACCGAGCCGCCTGCTGGGCGTGACCATTGACATCACCGACCGCCGGCACGTCGAGGAGCGCCTCCGCACGAGCGAGGCGCTGAGCAGCGGGGTCCTGGCCTCGCTCCCCGGGCACATGGTCATCGTGGATCGCGCGGGACGGATTCTGCGCACCAGCGACACGTGGCAGGCGTTCGCGGCCGGGGAGGGGGCGCTGGATCCCACCGTCCTGGCGGTCGGCGCCGGGCAGCGCCAGGCGCGTCCCCGGGCCGCCGAGCACGCCGGGCCGGTGGTTGAGGAGATTCAGGGGGGAATCGAGGCGGTCCTGGCCGGCACGCAGGCCGAGTTTCGGGTCGACTATGCCTACCCGACGCGCACCGACGAGCGCTGGGCTAGTGTCAGTGTCCTGCCGTTGCGGCGGCCGGAAGGGGGCGCGGTCATCTACCGCCAGGACATCACGCTCCAGCAACGATCCCGCCTGGAGGCGGAGCGCCTGCGGCGGGACCTGACCCACGTCGGTCGGGTGACCACGATGGGAGAGATGGCGGCGGCCCTGGCCCACGAGCTGAACCAGCCGTTAACCGCCATCTTGAGCAACGCCCATGCGGGGGAGCGCTACCTGGCGCAGGGGGCGCCGCCCCTCGGGGAAATCCGCGAGATCCTGCAGGACGTGGTCGGGGACGCCCGGCGGGCCGGCGAGGTGATCCAGCGCCTGCGCAGCCTGCTGCGGAAAGACGAGGCGCGCTTCCTCCCACTCGACGTCAACCAGGTGATCCGGGAGATGGCCGCGCTCGTCCGCACGGACGGCATCCTCAGGAACGTGGGGATCGACCTGGACCTCGCGACCGCGCTCCCCCGGGTCCGCGGCGACCGCGTGCAGCTCCAGCAGGTCCTCCTCAACCTCGTGCTCAACGGCATGGAAGCGATGGGCCCATCTGGCGAGGCGCGGCGGGTCGTGGTCCGGACGCTGCACACCGATGCCGCTGTGCACGTTGCCGTGCGGGATCAGGGCCCGGGTATCCCTGCCGACGAGCTCTCGCGTGTTTTCGACACGTTCTACACCACCAAAGCCAGCGGGATGGGGATGGGCCTGGCGATCAGCCGCTCCATCGTGGAAGCGCACGGCGGCCGGATCTGGGCCGAGAACAATCCCGACCGCGGCGCCACGTTTGCGTTTACCATCCCAACCTGCCCGCCGGAACCGCCCGCCGCATAGGCCGAGATTTCCCGCCACAAGAAGCACAAGGCACACAAGTGACCTCAACGAAGCAAGCCACCGTCAAGCCAATGCAAAATTGAAAACCGACAACCGACAACCGATCAATGAGCGACTTGACCGGTTTTGCATGGTCGGTGTTCGGTCTTACATTGCCAATCTTCAGCAGGATGCTACGGCGTAAAGAGAGACGTATCTAGCAGCCGTGCTCCGTGGATCACGCGCAGGATGACCACCCTCGTGCCCGCAATGCGAAAGATTGTGCGATAGGCGCCGTGGATGAGATGACGGTAGGATGTGCCGAGGATTTCGTTTTCTGGGATGCGGGAGCAGCGTTCGGGAAATTTCTCCAGTGAGGCGATCTGCTCTTCAAGCGCCAGAACAAAGCCTTCGGCATTGGCGGGGTTGTCCTGGGCGATGTAGTCCCAGATCTCCGCAATGTCGGCCTCTGCGGACGGAGCGATTTCAACGGGGAATTTTGAGGGCACGCTTGAACTCGGCCAGGAACTCGCGGGCTGGACGGGTTCGCCCCTCGGCCGCTTCGGTTTCGGCCGGAGCCAGCAGTCGGGCCAGATTTGCGGCCTGGAGGTGTTTCTGGTACACGGCCGCATCCAGGATCACCGAGTCTGCCCGCCCATTCACGGTCAGCACGACGGGCCGGCCGGTCGCGTGCACGTGGTCGAGAATCTCGCGCGTATGGCGCTTCAGATCTGTGACGGAGCGAATGTCTTCGGCGAAGTTCATGATGATACTCCTTAAGATGCGCTATTGAGTGCTGAATATAGCGCCATATTTGAGAGCCGTCAAGAGCACCATCTCATATCTACCCCCAAGAATGAGTGATGTCGCATCACCAGCCAATGCAGAACCGGCAGCCGACAACCGAGCAACGACGGCGCCGGCAGCCGATGCAAAACCGACAACGGACAACCGACAACCGCCCAATGAACGACTTGGCCGTTTTTCCATCGTCGGTCCTGCATTTCCCGAATGCTCTCCTTTGGCTTGACTTTCTAACCGGCGCGGCAGTACCTTCTCACTATCAGCCGACTTCTTCCGATGGATTTCCCATCGAATGAGACCGCGAAGACTTCTCAAACGAATCCTCACGGCTCCGCACAATGTGCGGTTTCGCGATCTTCTCGGGTTGGCAGAAGCGCTTGGATTTCGGATCGAGCGCATCGAGGGCAGTCATCACATCCTTATCCATCCCGACATTCCTGAACTCCTCAACCTTCAAGAAGTGAGGGGCGAGGTGAAACCCTACCAGGTCAGGCAACTGCTTCACCTGATCGAACGGCATAATCTGACCCTCCGGGAGGACGCATGAAGGACTACCACGTCAACGTGTTCTACAGCGACGAGGATGAAGGCTACATCGCCGATATCCCTGATCTTCGTCATTGCTCGGCCTTCGGGGCCACACCCCAAGAGGCGCTGGCAGAGGTATTGAAGGCGAAGGAGGCCTGGATCAAGGCGGCAAAGGCGGCGCGCAAACCCATCCCCACTCCATCGTTCCGACCCGCCATTTACCAGGTGGCGTAGGCATCCCCCACACCCCGAGGACTTCTGAGGAACAGCGCCCCCGATTCGGGCGGTGTAGAGATGCTTCACAAACTCCGCCTGCCCAAATAGAATCGCGCCCGCGTAGATCAAATGATCTGTCTGCGAGGCCCCGAGGCAGCACCAGCCAGTACAAAACCGACAACGGACAACAGACGGCCGAGCGATGTGCCACGTGACCGGTTCTCCATTGTGGGTTGCCTGTCCAGCATTGCGCGAATGCGCGCCGGCCGCACACGTGCCATAACGCTTGACGTTATTCACGCCTCCCGTCACTATCCGGCCATGATCGTCTCGTTCAAGGACGCGGACACTGAAATCCTGGCCAGCGGCCGGCGCGTCAAGCGTTTCTCGAACATCCAGTCGGTGGCGCGGCGCAAGCTGCGCCAGTTGCAGATCGCCGGTCGCTTGGAAGACGTTCGGGTCCCTCCCGGCAACCGCCTCGAAACGTTCAAGGGTGATCGTGCCGGCCAGCACAGCATCCGCGTCAACGATCAATATCGCGTCTGCTTTCGCTGGACAATGGCGAGTGCCGAAGACGTCGAGATCGTGGACTACCACTAGCAGTGTGAAATGCGCAAGCTCAAGCCCGTGACTCCCGGCGAACTCCTGCGGGAGGAGTTTCTTGTCCCGATGGCGCTCTCGCAGTACCGCTTGGCCAAGGAAATCGGTGTGCCGGCACAGCGGATCGGCGAGATCATCGCCGGAAAGCGTGCCATCACCGCCGATACCGACCTTCGCCTCTGCCGCTTCTTCAGCCTCTCGAATGGCTACTGGCTGCGGGCACAGGCGGCCTACGACATCGAGGTGGCGGAGGACGCTCTCGCTGAGAAGTTGGCGCAGATCAGGCCGTGGTCGGCGACTGCGGCGTAAGGGGGGGCATTGGCCCAACATGCGCTTCCAGACACACACGCCTCGCGCCGCTGAAGCACCCGTTGGCGCTAGCCGTCTCCGCCAGGATAACAGGGGATCAAGGCGCCGCCAGTCAATGTAAAACCGACAATAAACAACTGACAACCGATCAACGACCTACTTGACCAGTTTCTCATTGTCGGTTGTCGATTTCTCATTCTGGGGGATCGGGATAACTCAAGCGACCACTATATCATTGTGTCAGATCCGGACGGCATCGCCACAGCACCCCTTGAGTGTGTCGCTCGGTTGCATGGCAATCACTGCCCATCTTGGAACGAAGCGCAGAGATGCCATCCGAGGGGCTGACTGTGGAGTGTAGAAAACGGCGGTCACTGCAGGAGAATCAGGAACAGGTGGATGGGCTATTGAAGCAGCGCAGGACGCAGCCACCGCGGAATGGGTTTGTGCACTTCGACCGCTTTCCCATCCTCGAACGTCGCCACGTGCCGGAATGGGTTGCCCAGGTCCTCGTTATCGAACACGATGACGTGCGGGAGTTCTTGAATGGCGGCCATCAGATTGCTCAGCGTCCGCGGGAAGCGGGAAACGAGCTTGTCGGTGGGCACGTCATGGCCCCCCTTCGCGACGCGCAGGGCGACGCGCTCTTCCGAGACGGTCGGGCTCGACACCCCGATGAAGTAGACCACGACCGTGTAGCCGGCGCGGACCGCATCCTGAAGAAAGCGGCGTTTGTCTCCGACGGGGTCGGAGAAGACGGTTTCAAACACAAAGCTCTCGCCTTGGCCCACGAGTGCGCGCCGGATCGCATCCCCCAGGTTCGCCGCCTGGTAGGCATCCACATGCAACTCGTGCGCGAGGAGGTCGGCATTGATGAACCGGAGCCCCGCGGGCTCGAGGAGCATGTGGTAGAACGTCGTCTTTCCGCTCCCGTTCGGCCCGGTCAGCGCCACAATAATCGGGCGCCGGTCGAGATAGGGGAGTCGCCTCATTTCTTCGTGGTCGGGACGGGGCGGAACTCACGGCGAATGAATCGGCCCAGGGTCTTCCGGCCATTCGCTTCTGTCCGGATGAGCAGTCCCCGTTGCCCCGGCGCGGGCTCGAAATGCGGATACGGCTCGCTCTGCAGGTACGTGGTGAGTCGCTCGCGCCCGGCAGGCGAGTCGAGCATGGCCATGCACTCTGACAGCGGCATGGCCTTCCGAGCCCGACTCAGCGCCAGGGCCTGCGCCCCCTGCAGGAGCGGCTCGATCGCTTGCCCCATCCGGGCCCAGAATTCGATCTGGCTGGCGATGGAGCGTTCCAGCAATTCGCTCGTCATTCTCGCATCCAGGACAAGACCCGTGGACAGCAGGACTGGCTGACCCATTGGCTTCCCCCTAGCAATTGCCGATGCGGTCGCGTCGGCGTGACGGTTCTCTCTTCGGCAACTCAAACAACTGTAATATAGCAAACTGCTATCTGACAGTCAACTTCGTAGGGGATTGGCGGATCGTGACGCGAGCTTCGCGTGAGTGCTCGGGCTCTGCTCTCGGAAGCGGCTCGGAAGCGGCCATACAACATCAGAATAATAGGGGACGGAATAATAGGGAACGTTGCCTCCGGAGGATCCTAGCGGTCATCCTCCAGTACCGCCTGCCAACGAGCCGCCGTCCGGGTGCCCCGCTGGGCGGCCTTGAGGACGGCAGCGGGCTGGGTGCCGAGGAGGGGCGCCAGGGGGCGGGCGGGATGGCCCCAGACCGCCACCCAAAGGTAGGCGATCCCCGCGCGGGCCGCCTGGACGTCGCGCCGGCGTACCGGTCGAGGGCCCGGAGGTCGGGGACCACCTGCGCGCGGACCGGGTTGAGGTGGAAGTAGCGGACCAGTTCGAGGCGGTAGGGCTCCGCCTCCACCGCGATGGACTTGTACCGGTTCTGGAAGAGGTGGCCGACCCGGTGATGCCGACGGTTGAAGGCCCCCGCGTAGCCGGTGAGCAGCGACCGCATGCTCCGGGCCAGGGGGCGGGTCCCCGTCCGGACGAGGAGATGGGCATGATTCGGGAGGAGCGCCCAGGCGTACACGGTGAGGGCGCCGGCGTCCGCCAGCGCGGTCAGACGGGCCACGAACGCGTTGCGGTCGGTGTCGTCCCGGAAGATGGCGCGCCGCTTCAGGCCCCGCACCATCACGTGATGCAGAGTGTCCGGCGCATCGAGGCGGGGTTGGCGGGGCATGGTATCTCTGAGCGTAGCATACGGAGGGCCCGGAGGCGACGTCCCCTATTCTGGGCGGTGCCCCTGCACTTCACCGCCGTCGGGCTGGTGGTCTCCGGGCTGATGATCCACGTCTGCATGGCCGCGGTCTTCCCGGAGGAGAAGCCGGCCTTCTTCTTGATGATCACCGGCAGCGTCGACGAGCTCTACGTCTCCAGCCACCATTTCAAGTGGTGGCGGGAAGAGAAGGAGAAACAGCTCGCGCGCCGGGCGGAGCGCGAGGCCGCGCTGGCGGCGGCGGACGGCGCCGCCGCTGATGCGACCGACCCACAGGTCGCCAACGAACTGGGAGGAAATTCGTAGAAGGACTCCCATCAGGGTTGGTCAAGGAGGATAGGAACGAAGATGCTGATCCTGGCCGGTGACATTGGCGGCACCTCGACACGGCTCGCCTATTTCGACGCCGCCGATGCAAAGCTGGCGCCGCTGGCCGAGGGACGCTTCCCGAGCCGGGAGGCGGGGAGCCTGGCGGAGCTCGTCGGCCGTTTCGCCGCGGCGCATGAGCTGGCGGCGGAGCGGGCCTGCTTCGGCATCGCCGGGCCGGTCCGGCAGGGCCGGGTGCGGACCCCCAACCTCCCCTGGAGCGTGGACGCTGCCGAACTGGCCCGGCTCCTGGGCCTGCCGGCAGTGGAGCTGATCAACGACCTGGAGGCCAACGCCTACGGCATTGACCTGCTTGCCCCCCAGGACCTCGCGGTCCTCAATCCGGGGACCCCTGACCCCACCGGCACCATCGCCGTAGTGTCGGCCGGTACCGGCCTCGGCGAGGTCCTGGCTTACTGGGACGGCGTCACCCACCGACCGCTCGCCAGTGAGGGAGGCCATGCCGACTTCGCCCCCCGCACCGAGTTGGAGGCGGAGCTGCTCCTCTCCCTGCGGGTCGAGCACGGCCGGGTCAGCACCGAGCGGGTCGTCTCCGGGCCGGGGCTGCGCAGCATCTACCGGTTCCTGCGGGACAGCCACCAGCTTCCGGAGAGCCCGGCAGTGGCCGAGGCCATGCGCCAGGGGGACCCGGCGGCGGCCATCACCCGGGCGGCCCTGGCCGGCGCGTGCCCCCTCTGCGGCCAGGTCCTCGACCTGTTCATCTCCCTCTACGGGGCCGAGGCAGGCAACGTGGCACTGCG
>Ga0113563_10002548_pt1 | contig 11044 bp, 7 predicted proteins | sample Mud3Dept3metaG_FD_80117 | JGI IMG/M metagenome (GOLD analysis project Ga0113563, IMG submission 80117) | Freshwater wetland microbial communities from Ohio, USA, analyzing the effect of biotic and abiotic controls - Mud 3 Core 4 Depth 3... | ecosystem: Environmental > Aquatic > Freshwater >...
GGTGCCCGAGTGTCGCCTGCTGGCCATCCGCGGTTCCTACGCGCAGGTCCTGGAAGACTGCACCGACACGGGCGACGCCGCCATCGACGGCGATCTTGCCACCTCCCGCGGCGACGCACTGCTCGGGCTCGACCGGATTGCGGAAGCGCGGGCGAGCTATGAGGCGGCGCTGCGCGCGCACCCGGAGAGTCTTGCCGCGATCCAGGGCCTGGCAGCGGCGACCTTCGCCGCCGAAGGCGCTGCTGCCACGCGCAAGGTCTTCGAGGCCGCGCCCAAGTCCGTGAAGGACCAACCGCGCTTCTGGCTCGCCCTCGGAGCATCGGAGGTGCGCAGCGGCGATCTCGTGGCGGCGGAGACGGCGTTCGCCACGGCGGTCCGGCTCAGTGCCGACAACAGTGAATCCCGCGACCATCTCGCCGCACTGGCCGGCCTCACGGAAGTCCAGCTGCGGCAGGGCAAGAACCCAGAGGCCGTGGCTACCTCCGAAACGCTGCTCAATGCGGCCCCGAAGAGCCCGGTCGCGAAGATGCTGCGCGGACAAGCCCTGGCAGCCGCCGGCGACTTCGCGGCTGCCCGCACGTTGCTCGAAGAGGCGGTGAGCGCCGACCCCGACAACGCCCAGGCCCGGATGCTGCTTGGACTGGTCACCATGCAACAGGGCAACATGGGCCAGGCCGAAATGCATCTCGCGCAGGTCGTGTCGCGCGACCCGGACAATGTGCGGGCCCAGCAACTGCTCGCCGCGGTCCGCAGCCAGCTGCAGGAACCTCAGGCCACGCTCGAGGCGCTGAAGCCGGCGTTGGGCCAGCCGACCACGGACCCCGCGCTGCTCACGCTCGCGAGCCGCCTCAGCCTGCAGAGTGGCAACCGCAACGAGGCGCTCGGCTATCTTGCGCAAGCCTCCGAGGCAGCCGCGAAGGGCACACCGGAGTCACAGCTCGACGTCGCCAGCGCCTATATCGCCGCGGGCGACCTCGAGAAAGCCACCCAGGTGCTCGAGGCCATGCCGCAGGGCACGGGAGCAGCCGGGCTGCAGCGCGAGACGCTGCTCGCGGCGACGCTGCTGCGGCAGGGCAAGCTCGACGAGGCCGTGGCACGGGCCGATGCGCTCGTGAAGCAGTCGCCCGACGATCCGGCCGCGCGCAACATCGCCGGTGGCGTGTACGCGGCGGCGGGCAAGGCCGACCGCGCCCGAGCCGAATGGCGGCGGGTCATCGAGCTCAAGCCCGACGACGTGGGCGTCCGCATGAACCTCGCCCGGCTCGACCTCGTCGAGGGCAAGCCGGACGCCGCTGCAGCCGAGCTGCAGAAGGCGCTCGACAATGATCCCAAGAACCTGCGCGCGACGCTCGGCATGGCGGCGATCGCCCAGTCACGAAATGACCCCGAGGCGGTCGGTCGCTGGCTGAAGAAGGCGGCGGATGACCATCCCGACTCGGTGGACGTGCGCGTGACGCAGGTGCAGTACTACCTCGGCCAGCGTGATTTCGCGCGTGCCAAGGCCGCAGCGGACGACGCGCTGCGCATCGATCCCAACAGCGCCCCGGCTTTCAACGCGCGCGGCCTTGCCGAGCTCGGGGCGGGCGACGTCGCCGCGGGGATCGGGAGCTTCAGGCAGGCGGTGGAAAAGGCGCCGAAGGGCGGCTACCAGCTGAACCTCGCGCGAGCCTACGTGCTCGACCGCAAGCCGGCCGAGGCGCTCGCGGTGCTCGACGGATCCCTCAAGGAAAATCCGCGCCAGCCGGTCGCGCTGGCGCTCGCCATGGGCGTCGCGGCGCAGTCGCGCGACCTCGAGCGTGCCGCGGGCTACATGGAGCGACTGAGGGCCATCGAGCCCGATGCCCCGATGACGCTGCGACTCGAGGGCGACCTCGCGGTCGCGCAAGGGCGCTACAAGGACGCGCTCGGGTTCTACGAGAAGGCCGCGGCCGGCGGTGGCGACGGTTCGCTCGCGATCGCACGTTATCGGGCGGGCATTCTCGCCGGCGTGCCGCAGCCGCAAAAGCCGCTCGAGGACTGGCTCCAGCGGCAGCCGAACGACGCCGCCGTGATCACGATGCTTGCGGAACAGCGCCAGCAGACGGGCGACATCGCTGGCGCGATCTCGCTCTATGAGCGAGCGGTCTCGGCGGCGCCGGAGAACGTGATGGCGCTCAATAACCTCGCCGGTCTCTACCAGGTGCGCAAGGACCCGCGGGCACTCGCAACGGCCGAGCGCGCGCTGGCGGTCGCGCCTGGCAACCCCGCGGTCATGGACACGGTCGGTTGGGTGCTCGTGGAGCAGGGCGCCCTCGACAAGGCTCTGCCGCTGCTACGCGAGGCGGCCAAGGCGCTTCCGGACCTCCCGGAGGTGCAGTACCACCTCGGCGTGGCGCTGGCACGCAAGGGCGACGCCGCGGAAGCGCGGCGCATCCTGCAGGGAGTCGTGGACTCGAAGGCGTCGGCTGAGGTGGTGGCGGAGGCCAGCCGTGAGCTTGCTAAGATTGCAAAGTGATCGGCCGACCGATCGCCCTGCACCCGGCGGCCTGACGGATCGCAGGAACCAAACAAGTGGTGAAAAGACTATGACTGAGCATGCAATCGTCCGGTTGGCCCGGCTCGCGGCGTTGTCGGTCACGGCCCTGGTGGCGGCCTGCAGCGGCGGCACCCAGGTCGTGCAGCAGGCGCCCGCACCCGTGGTGGCCGTCGAGACGGACTACCGCATCGGCCCGGGTGACAACCTTCAGATATTCGTCTGGAATCACCCGGAACTCTCGGTCACCGTGCCGGTGCGCCCGGACGGGAAGATCTCGACGCCGCTGATAGAGAACATGGCGGCAGCTGGCAAGACGCCGAGCGAGCTCTCACGCGACATGGAAACCGGGCTCGCCGAGTACGTACGCTCGCCGACCGTGAACGTGATCGTCACGAGCTTCGTGGGCTCGTACGCCGAGCAGATTCGCGTCGTCGGCCAGGCGCAGGAGCCGCAGTCGCTGACCTACCTCGCCAACATGACCGTCCTGGACGTGATGATCGCGGTGGGTGGGCTCGCGCCGTTCGCGGCGGGCAATCGCGCAGTGATCCTGCGTCGTGATGGCGAACAGCAGCTGCGCATCCCCGTGCGACTCTCGGACCTGCTCAACAGTGGCGATATCTCCGCAAACGTCCCGATGCGACCGGGCGACGTCCTCATCATTCCCGAATCGAGATTCTGACCATGCAAGCGCTCCTAGCACAGGTCCTGCTGTTCCTGCGTGGCGCCTGGCGGTACCGCTGGCAGGCGCTCGCGCTCAGCTGGCTGCTCGCGCTCGCGGGTTGGGCCGTCGTCGCCATGCTGCCCGACCGCTTCGAGGCGCGCACGCAGGTCTACGTGGACACCGATTCGCTGCTCAAGCCGCTGCTTGCCGGCATCGCCGTCAACCGTGACGTGATGAGCCAGGTGGCCATGGTGCAAGCGGTGATGCTCAGCCGTCCGAATCTCGAGAAGGTCGCAAAGCAGACCGACATGTTCCTCGGCGCCCCGACGCGGCTGCAGCAGGAGCGCGTCATCGACGAGCTGGCCACGAGCATCTCGCTGACGCGGGGCGAGCAGCGGGGGCGCCAGCAGCAGGCGGGCGGCACTTTCGTGGTCTCCTACGAGGGCAGCGATCCGAAGCAGGCCCAGCGCGTCGTGCAGTCGCTGCTCGACACGTTCATGGAGGACAGTCTCGGCATGAAGCGCACCGACTCGGGCGTTGCGCAGCGCTTCCTGCAGTCCCAGCTCGCCGACTACGAGCGCAAGCTGGTCCAGGCGGAGTCGCGCCTCGCCGAGTTCAAGAAGGCCAACCTGGGGCTCATGCCGGGCGGGCAGGGCGACTACTACCAGCGCCTCGAGTTGGAGCTCGGCGAGCTGGACCAGTTGCAGACACGCTACCGGCAGGTGCAGGACCGGCGCGATGAGCTGCAGAGGCAGCTGGAGGGCGAATCGCCGACCTTTGGTCTCACCGGTTCGACGAGCGGCAACCCGATCGACAGCCAGATCGCCAGCTACGAGGCACGCATCGACCAGTTGCTGCTGAACTACACGGAGAAGCACCCGGAGGTCGTGTCGCTCCGGGCGCAGATCGCGAGACTGCGGGAGGAAAAGCGCGGAGGCGCGCGCGCCGGCAGCGCGGCGGTGCCCGGCAGCGTGAACACCACCGAAGACCTGCTGACGATGAGCCTCGATCTCAATCCCGTGTACCAGAACATGCGCATAGCGCTGAGCCAGGCCGAGACCGAGCTGGCGGAGTTGCGTGGCCAGATAGGCGCACAGCAGCAGGCTGTGACGGTCCTGCGCAGTCGGCTGGATGCCGTCCCCGAGGTGGAGGCCGACCTGCTGCGGCTCACGCGCGACTACGACGTCAACAAGCGCCAGTACGACGAGCTGCTGACGCGCCTTGATTCCGCCCGCATTTCCGAACAGGCCGACCAGAGTACCGAAGACGTCAAGTTCCGCGTGATCGAGCCGCCTGCCGTGCCGCTCACCCCGAGCGGTCCGCCGCGCGTGACGCTGAGCGTGCTCGTGCTGCTGGGAAGCATCGCTGCGGGCCTTCTTGTTGCCTTCCTGCTGCAACAGATCCGGCCGGTGTTCTCGACTCGCGATGCGCTGCGTCAGGTCACTGGTCTTCCGGTGATCGGCGCCGTCACGATGGCGATCGTCGAGGGATTCGTGCCGTGGTACCGGCGCCAGGCCACTCTCGTGGCGGGCGCCCTGGCCGCGCTGATCGCGGTCTTCCTTCTCAACGTCCTGCTCCAGGACAACGTTCGCGCGGCATTGCGCAACCTGGTGGGGTGATCCATGTCCATCGTCGAACGTGCCCTGCAGAAGGCCCAGGCGGCCAAGCCCCAACTGGAGGTGCCGCCCGGTGCGGTACGCGAGGCGGCCGACGTCGCCGCCCCGCCGACGGCACCTGAGCCGGCGCCCGCGCCGGTGACCCCGGCGCCGCGCACGAGTCTTGCGCTCGGCGGGTTGGTCACCCTCGACATCGCAAACCTAAGGGCGCAAGGGCGACTCGCGGCAGAAGGGCTCGCCCATCGCACGGAGGAGGAGTTCCGGCGCATCAAGTGGCCGCTCCTCAACGCGATCTCGGGTAGCGCGGGCTCGACGGCCGCGGCCAACAACCTGATTCTGGTCACCAGCGCCGTCCCCGGCGAAGGCAAGACGTTCACCGCACTGAACCTCGCGCTCAGCCTGGCACGCGAGCCGGACATCGAGGTGCTGCTGGTGGACGGCGACGTCGCGCAGCCTACGCTGTCGGCGAGTCTCGGCATCGCCTCACGTCCGGGCCTCACCGACGTGGTGGCGGACCCGGCGCTCGATTTTGCAAGCATCATCTGCCCCACCAGCGTCGACCGCCTGTTCGTCGCGCCGGCCGGTGCGCGGCGTGACAACTCGCCGGAGCTGTTCGCGAGCTCGCGCATGTCGGCCCTGATGGAGGACCTCGCGCGCCGCGTCGCGCCCGGTGTCGTGGTGTTCGATTCGCCCCCGGTCCTCGCGACGAACGAGGCGCAGGTGCTGTCGCGCTACGTCGGCCAGATCGTGATGGTCGTGCGGGCCGACGTGACCGAGCAGCGGGTCGTGACCGAGGCGCTCGGCCTGCTCGACCGCACCAAGCCGGTGAGCGCCGTGCTCAACAAGGTCGAGTCTTCGCTGATCAGTCGCTACTACTCGTACTACTACTATGGGTACGGCAAGAACGGCAAAGGGCAGGGCGTCAAGACATGAAGCGCCTCTGCGCTTGCGCCGCGGGAATCGTGTTCGCAACCGGGGCGAGCGCGCAGGTGTACCATTCCGAGTTGCGCTCGCAGTTCGAGCGAGACGCGACGCGGGCCGAGCCCACGCTCGGCTGGTTCGTGCAGCCGCGCATCGAGTCGGCGCTCTATTTTGTCGGCAACATCAATCTCGCGGAAGACGGCTCCAGCGAGGAGGAAATCGACGTCGCGGGGCTCGAGGCGGCGCCCGGCCTCTACGCGGCCTACAACAGTTCACGGGCCCGGGGATTCCTGGATTACTCGCTGATCGGCCGTGCGTGGGAGGACAGCGACTACAACGAAGTGAGCCACCGCCTCACCACCAGTGGCGACTATCTCGCGGTGCCAGACCTGTTCCGCGTCGGTGCCCAGGCGACCTACAGCGACGGCGTAGTCGACCCGACGCGGAGCTACAACTACGGTGGCATGGGCGTGTTCGACCCCACCAACTCGAACGAGCGGCTGACCGCGTCCGTTTCGCCGCAACTCTTCCACGAGTTTCGCGATTTCCGCTTCGACGCAAGCTACACCTACGGGCGGGTCTGGTACCTGGACAGCGAGCTGGAACCCTCGAGTCCCATCTTTTCGCTCTACCAGGACGACTCGGTGGACCAGTCCGCGCTGGTCAGTCTCGCCACGAACCGCGACAGTGACTGGAACGGTCGCGTGTACTACGAGTGGCAGTACTCGGATTTCACAACGACCGTCGACTACAAGTACGAACGCGCCGGCGTCGAGCTGGGCCGGCGCCTGACGCGAACGCTGAGCGCGGTCGCCGACTACGGCCTCGAGAGCGACCTCGATGAGAGCACGACCGAGGGCGGGCTGGATTCCAGCTTCTGGCACGCGGGCCTCGAGTGGCGCCCGGACGAGCGCACCAACGTCGAGGCGCGCTACGGCCAGCGCTTCTTCGGCGACAGCTGGAGCTTCAACGCCTCGCGGGACACCGGCTGGGTCACGATCCTGCTGTCCTACATCGAGGATCCGACCGTCGAGACGCGGCGGGTCGGCATCAATTTCGATCCCGACGAGATACCGCTGCCGGTTCCGGGCGGCGACCTGTCGGGTTTCACCTCGGCCCCCTACGTGCGCAAGGACGCGACGGCGACCATCATCGCCGAAGGCGCGAAGACCCGGCTGCGCCTGACCGCCTACGACCGCAGGCGCGACTACATCCGCGCGTTCCCACCGGACGAGCACCGTCAGGGCGCGACCTTCGCCGTGGTGCGAGACTTCGGCGCATACCTCTACGGAGAGGTCGAGACGCGCTACGACGACGTCGAGGCCGGTCGGCGCAACCGCACGATTCCCGACCCCGAGTTGCAGGCGTTCATCTACCGCTACTACGACTGGGACATCCTCGGGCGAGTGACGTGGCAGGCCTTCGTCAACTTCGACTGCTCCGCCGAGGTCGGCTACCTGCAGCGGTCCGGAAGCGCCAACTACTCCGGCGAGTGGGTGGCTCTCCGCCTGCGCTACACGTTCTAGTGCCCACGGAGCCGGCGCTTGAAACCCATCCTGACCAGTGTCGTCCTGGAGCACGACCGCTACCGGTCGACCCGTCCGCGCAATGCGCTCACGGTGGACGTTGAGGAGCACTTCCAGGTCGCCGCCTTCGAGGGCCAGATCGGGCGTGAGGACTGGGGCGAGCACACGTCCCGCGTGTCGGCCAACACGGCTCGAGTGCTCGACCTGTTCGCCTCGCACGGCGTCAAGGGCACCTTCTTCGTGCTCGGCTGGGTGGCTGAGCGCAACCCCGACCTGGTCCGCCGCATCGTGGCCGAGGGCCACGAACTCGCGAGCCATGGCTACGACCACACGCGCGTGATCCACATGGACTCGAAGTGCTTCCGCGAGGACGTGACACGCACCCGACGCATCCTCGAGGACCTCGGCGGGGTGGCGGTGCGCGGCTACCGCGCCCCGAGCTATTCGATCGGCGCCCACAACCTGTGGGCGCTCGACGTGCTGCAGGAGACGGGGCACGTCTACAGCTCGAGCATCTACCCGATCCGCCACGATCTCTACGGAATGCCGGAGGCGCCGCGCTTCGCGTTTCGCACCCGTCCCGGCGCGATCCTCGAGATTCCCGTGACCACGGTCGAGTTGGGCGGGCGCAACCTGCCGGCTGGCGGCGGCGGTTACTTCCGCCTGCTGCCGTACCCGGCGTTCCGCTGGGCGCTGCGACGGGTGAACGAGCGCGACCGCCAGCCCGGCATGTTCTATTTCCATCCATGGGAAGTGGATCCCGCCCAGCCGCGGGTCGACGGTGCGCCGCTGCGCTCACGCTTCCGCCACTACATAAACCTCGACGCGATGGAGGCCCGGCTCCGGCGCCTGCTCAGCGACTTCAGCTGGGGACGAATGGACGAGGTCTTTGATGTTCGCTGACCCGTTGCGGGAACCGTCCGCAAGCGGCGCAGTCCTGGCCGCTCCAGGCGCCGCGCCCGCGAGTCCGCCGTTGCCTGTCGAGGTCCGGCCGGTCGCCGAGGCCGATCGACAGGCATGGAATGCCTTCGTGTATGCCGAGCCGGAGGCGACATTTTTCCATCGCTTCGAGTGGCGCGATGTGCTCAGCCGTGCCTTCGGTCATCGCAGCCACCACCTGCTCGCCGAGCGGGCGGGCCAGATCGTCGGTGTGCTGCCTCTCGCCGAGGTGAAGAGCGTTCTGTTCGGACACGCGCTGATCTCGACGCCTTTCTGCGTCTACGGCGGCATCGTCGCCCGCGACGCCGGGGCATTCCAGGCGCTGGAGCATGCGGCCTGCGAGCTCGCGCGGCGCCTCGGCGTCGACTACCTCGAGATGCGCAATCGCGCGAAGCGCCACGAGGGCTGGCCGAGCAAGGACCTCTACGTCACGTTCCGCAAGCCGATCGACGAGGACTCCGAGATGAACCTGCTGGCCATTCCGCGCAAGCAGCGCGCGATGGTCCGCAAGGGCATCAAGGAAGGCTGCGTCGCCGAGCTCGACATGGGCGTCGAGCGCCACTACACGATGTATTCGGAGAGCCTGCGCAACCTCGGTACCCCGGTGTTCTCGCGCCGCTACCTCGAGATCCTGCGCGAGGTGTTCGGCGAGGACTGCGGCGTGCTGACGGTCACGCACGCGGGCACGCCGATCGCGAGCTGCCTCAACTTCTACTTCCGCGACGAGGTGCTGCCCTACTACGGCGGCGGCACGCTCGCGGCGCGTGCGGTTGGCGGCAACGATTACATGTACTGGGAGATCATGGAGCGCGCCCGCCAGCGCGGCTGCCGGTGGTTCGACTATGGCCGCAGCAAGATCGGCACGGGGGCCTACGACTTCAAGCGCAACTGGGGCTTCGAGCCGGAGGCACTGCACTACGAGTACTTCCTGGTTCGCGCCAGGGAAATGCCGAACCTCAGCCCGACCAACCCGAAGTACGGCAGGGCCATCGACCTGTGGCGACGCATGCCGCTCGGCCTCACGCAGCTCGTCGGACCGCCGCTCGCGAAGTACCTGGGATGAAGGAAATCCTTTTTCTATCGCACAGGATTCCTTACCCCCCGGACAAGGGTGACAAGATCCGATCGTGGAACCTACTCTTGGGACTTTCGAGTCGTTACTTGGTGCATTTGGCGACCTTTGTCGACGATCCTGCGGACATGCGCTACCAGGACGTGCTGCGTCGCACCTGCGGTGCGGTCTTGCTCCGCCGGGTGCGTCCACAGAGGGCCAAGCTCCGTGGGCTTTTCGCGATGCTCGGTGGCAGCGCACTGACCATGGGCTACTACAACGACCGCGTGCTGCGGCAGTGGGTGGATCAACTTGCAGCGGAGCGGCCACTGCTCGGCGTCTTCGCATACTCGTCGTCCATGGCGCAATACGCGGTTGGACTCCGCCTCGAAGGTGGAGGTGGCCGGATTGCTGATTTCTGCGACGTGGACTCGGACAAATGGCGACAGTATTCGGAGTCCAGCGGTTGGCCGCTCTCCGGCCTGTACGGGCGCGAAGCGCGACTGCTGCAGGCGGAAGAACGAAAGTTCGCCATGCAATTTGACGCAACCCTCGTGGTATCCAGCATCGAGCGGGATTTGCTGTGTCGGATTGCACCAGAGGCGGTCGGTCGGATTAGGGTCGTGGGAAATGGCGTAGACACCCAGTACTACGACCCGGTCGGAATTTGGGACAACCCGTTCCCCAAGGATAGTCAACCCGTCGTCTTCACGGGCGCAATGGACTACCACCCGAATGTCGACGGTGTCGTGTGGTTCGCGAATGAAGTGCTGCCTGTGGTTCGAAAGAATTGCCCCAGTGCGCTGTTTGCGATCGTCGGCTCGAATCCCGAAAGTGCAGTAAGGAGTCTCGCTGCTCGACCGGGAATTGTCGTAACGGGGCGCGTGCCTGATGTGCGGCCGTATCTCGCGCATGCACAGGTCACCGTCGCACCGCTACGAATCGCGCGGGGCGTTCAGAACAAGGTGCTCGAAGCGCTTGCAATGGGACGGAATGTCGTAGCCACGGAAAATGCTGTCCAGGGAATTCCATCTGCGACCGAGGCCGGAGTCATCGTCGCATCGAGCGCTAGCGACTTTGCCGAGGCCGTGATCTCTCGAATAGGGTCAACGAGCGTCTCAAACCTCGGGCGCAACTTCGTTTTGCAGAGGTTCGGGTGGCCGCGTCAAGTAAGTGAAATTTCGAGCCTGCTCGAGGGCGAGCAATCTTCAGCCTCTTGCCAGAACGCGCATAAGCAATCGGCGCCGACATGAGGCTTCAAGATCGTTTCCGAATGACAAGGCTGCTGTCGTGGGGCTTGATGGGCGCATTGGTTCTGGTCATCGGAATCACCTATCGTCATACGTTCTTGGACATAGTCAGGAAATGGGAGGACGACGCGTCCTTCTCGCACGGCGTGCTGATCCTGCCGGTGAGTCTGTGGCTCGTGTGGCTGAAGCGCCGGGAGCTGGCGATCACCCCCGCAGCCCCGTCGTGGTGGGGCGCGCTCGCGATGCTCGGGTGCGTCGCCGTGTGGCTGGTCGCGCGCGGCACCGGCGTGCTGGTGCTCGAGCAGTTCGCCGCGGTGGCAATGATCCCGGCCGCGGTACTCGCCGCCTTCGGACTGCGCGTGACGACACTGCTCGTTTTTCCGCTCGCGTTCCTCCTGTTCGCGGTGCCGTTCGGACGAGGCCTCGTGCCCGGGCTCATGCAGGTGTCGGCGGACATCGGTACCTGGGCTCTCAAGCTCACGGGCATTCCCGTGTACCGCTCGCACATGCACATCAGCATCCCTGCCGGCGAGTTCGAGGTGGCGCGCGCCTGCAGCGGCCTCAA
>Ga0113563_10002549_pt1 | contig 11044 bp, 10 predicted proteins | sample Mud3Dept3metaG_FD_80117 | JGI IMG/M metagenome (GOLD analysis project Ga0113563, IMG submission 80117) | Freshwater wetland microbial communities from Ohio, USA, analyzing the effect of biotic and abiotic controls - Mud 3 Core 4 Depth 3... | ecosystem: Environmental > Aquatic > Freshwater >...
AGGGGATCTTTTCTTCATTCTTGCTCAATCTCCATAGAGTACAGCCCGCTTCAGAAAGGAAGGGTTTTCCGGAGACATTACCAGAGAGAATAGCAATTAGCAATTCGCATGGGCTCTACAGTGGGAACAGATTGATAATTTCATGCGTAGGCAGTATAATTTGTATGCATGGCACCTAAACCTCCGAATACCCATCCTTCAATGAAACTCCGACAGAGAATCGGCGCCCTCCTTTGTGCTACGCTGCTCATGCTGGTGGTCTTCGGGGAGAAGGCGCATGCCTTGGGCTTGGAAGTTCAGCTGCTAGGAGACCGGCTGAATCTGAAAGCAGAACAAGCGTCTCTTCAAGAGATATTGCTGCGCCTCTCTGATTACGGGATCAGGATCCAAATCGAGCCTCAGATCAATCCAGCCGTCACTGCCTCCTTCGAAAACAGGGATATCCAAAAAGCCCTTGAGTCTATCCTGAAAGGGCTGGATCACGTCCTGATCTGGGAATCCGGTCAAGGGACTGCAGGGCCTGCGCCCAAGCTCGCCGAGATCCAGGTGTTCAGGCCAGGGCAAAAGGATCTCATGAGACCTCTTTGCAAAGCGCTCACCCTCTCCATCGCGAGAAACCTCAAAGACGGGTCCTTTTATGTCAAGGATGAGATCCTCATCAGGTTGAAGCCGGGTGCGGACCTATCTGAACTTCTAAAGTTATTGCAGGAAACCGGGGGTGTTCTCGTCGGAACCTATCCTGGACTAGAAATTTACAAAGTGCGCCTGCCGCCAGGCTCAGATGTCTCGGGCTTGGCGGAAGAGATTGAAAAGCGAGGCGGAGCCGGAACCGCAGAACCCAATTATGCTTATCCGGTCCCTCTAACTCCAAGAGAACCGGATTGGACCACCTTGAGATTATCTTATGGGGACGCCTATCCACACCCCAAAGGCTCTCCCATTGCGGTCATCGATTCAGGGCTGAGGGCCGATGCCGGGCTGGACAAGTTCGTAGTCGCCTCCCTTGACGCGCTCAATCCGGACAAGCCGATTTCCGACACAGGAGGGCACGGAACCCAGATGGCGTTGATCGCTGCCGGCGTGGTGAAGCCCATGGGAGCCCAAAGCGACAGTGTTGCACAAACGCCCATCATTCCCATTAAGGCGTTCGATGAGAACGGGTTCACCTCCAATTTTCTGCTCATGGAGAGCATCGATTTTGCGATCAAGAACGGGGCTCGCGTGATGAGCCTGAGCTGGGGATCGGAGACGAAGAGCGGGTTTCTTTCCCAGACGCTTGAATCAGCGAACACCAAGGGTCTGATCATTGTTGCCTCGGCCGGGAACGAGCCGACCGGCGAAGCGCACTATCCTGCGGCTTATCCTGAAGTCATCGGAGTCGGAGCCCTTGCCCCGGACGGGAACGCGTGGGAAAAATCCAATCGTGGGGATTTCGTGGACCTCTATGCACCGGGGTTTGCCGCGCTGCCTGTAGGCTACAAAGGAGATCCCGGGATCTATGCGGGCACTTCCATTTCAGCAGCATTTACCGCGAACCTGATTGCAGGCATCCTCTCCAAGAACCCCAAGGCAACCAAGCAGGAGATCATGGACGCCCTTCGCAAGAAACCTTGACCGGACCCCATGGGGCTTCCAGCGGTCAGCATTCAGCTCTCAGCTCAAGGCTATTTTAAAAGGTGAATTTCAAGGCAAGGCCGATGTGGCCTTCTTTGGTAGCGAAGATCTTTAGATCAACGGGATCAGGCAATCCCTGGAGAAAATCGTTCTTGAGTTTTCGGTTGTGCTTGTGGGCAGAGTTGACCGCGCTGTAGAAGGTACCGGAGTATAGGCCCAGCTCAACGAATCCCAAAATACCTCCAAGCACTTCCTGGTCTTCGTGAAAGGCCTCAATGGTGGCCCAGATGAAAAGTCCATTGAGGAGAAAGGCCACCAAGCCGTCTTTGTACCTTTCGCAGTAAGCGTGGCCAAGTCCTGGCACAACGGACAAAACGCCGGCGGTCGGGGGGTCCTTGTACGGCAAGAGCTCTCCACCGAGGCTCTTAGCCGAGAGATCCTGAGCATTCGAAAAAAGTGGGCTGCCCGCTCCCACGTTTTTAAATGTCTCTGAAGCCTCGTGCCACTTGCCCGTTTGCATTTGAATCCACCCGATGCGGTAAACCGCGCTGTTTTTCAGCTCAAGTTCAGGATACACTGCTACAACCCCTCTGAAGTACCGCTCCGCTTCCTCATACAGTCCCTGTTCGTAATAGGATTCCCCCATGAGAAAAAGAGCCTTCCCGCCGGCAAGCGTCCCCTTATAGCCATTCATGACCTCATTGAGAATCTTACGACCGGATTCGTAATCCTTGGCTTTCATGTAACACTGGGCAATGAGCAGCCTTGCGTTTGGCACTCTCTTGTCTTCGGGGAAAAACTGAAGAAAGCGCTCGAACTCGACTATGGCCCGCAGGGGGTCGCCCTTTTCCATGGTCTGTTCGGCAAATCGAAATTGCTCGTCGCTGTCGATGGTGATTTGGGCGCAGAGGGTGTGGCCTGGAAGCAGAAGAAGCGCCACCAGGGTCACGGGAATCACCAGAAGACTCTTGAAGGGGATGTGACCGCTAGGGGAGGCGTTCATGGGCATTGCCTTTTGTGGCATCCAGCTGATACCACCAGAAGTCATTGTTCCGGACAGGATCAAAGATCACCCGCTTCCCTTCGTAGTAAACCACGGGAGAGACTTTCGTTTCATCTTGTCCTTCATGGAGAAGTCGATCCACGGTCATCATCCACCCAAGGAAGAAACCATGTCTTTCCATTGCCTGAACGCTGTAGGATGAGCAAGTGGGAAGACTCGGGCAGCGGTCCCCATCGATGGGAGAAACATGGTCTCTGTAAAGACTCACCAGCCAGAGAGCAGGATTAAAACCTCGTTTCTCATCAGGCGGGGAGACAGGCTCAGCAAGAGCTTTGCCGTAGAAGCCGAGGATCAAAAGCCCAAGAACCAGAAAGGTTGAAGTCAGGCGCTTTACCGTTCCCATAGACGCGTCCCTGGCAATAGCAGAAGGATTTGTGAAAACGAGGGTAATGGAGAGGGCAGGACAAGTCAAGGCGATAAAAGGGTTTTGTTGACACCAAAGCATTCTGCTGTTAGGAGAGAGGTCACGTATGAATCAGGGAAAGGTTGTAGAATACATCGATCATGGGGACTTTATTATCGCCCTCTGCGTTCAGGACGACGGAATCCGTCTGCACCTCCTGACTCCGACCAATCGTGAAATGAATCTCTCTCCCAAGCGAGCCATCCTCATTTCCAAATTTTCCTTCAATGTCCAAAGCCCCCGGGAGGAGGTCCTGCGCAAACTCAAAAAGACTGAAGAGGAGAGAAACAGGCTAAAGGAACAAGTGCAAGTTCAAGAGCTCTGGGAACTCGTGAAAGACGATGCAGAGAGCTATGACCACGCCCATCTTGCACAACTGTGTTTCGGTGAACAGATCACCGACGATCACATCTCTGGCCTGGTGAGAGCCCTGTTTGAAGACAAGCTGTATTTCAAAATGAAGGACGACCGTTTCGTTCCCAATTCCGAGGAGAAAATTGCCAATGCCTTGGCTCAGGTGGCGCAAGAGGCTTCCAAAGAGGAAAAACTCAGAGAGGGAAGCGAATGGCTGCAAGGAGTGCTTGAAAGCAAGCCCGTTCAAGAACCCCGATGCAGGGAAGAAATCACAAAGGTTCTTGCCGACCTGGCCCTCTACGGGGAAGACTCCCCCACCCTCAAATTCGGGAAAGAGCTCCTCCAGCGCGCCGGAGTGCATGACATTCGCGAAGCAAGACGCATTCTCGTTAGCCTTGGAGTCTGGAGCGAAGATGAGAACCTCGATCTCCTTCGGTTTGAAATCAGGGTCTCCTTCGGGGAGGAGCTGGTCAAGGAATCGGAGCAGATCTGCGGTGCCGAGATCCCACCGGGAGAACGAGAGGACCTTCGGGATCTGAAGGTGTGGACCATTGATGGGCCCACGACCAGGGATTTTGACGACGCCCTGAGCTTGGCTTATGAGGGAGACAGAATTCAGCTCGGTATCCACATTGCGGACGTGGCCGGTGTCATCGAGCCCGACAGCCTCCTGGATGAGGAAGCCGCTCAGCGGGGGACTTCTCTTTACCTTCCCAGGCATCAAATTCCTATGATTCCGGTTGGCCTTTCGCAGGAAACCCTGAGCCTCAAGCAAGGGCGTGATCGGCCGGCCCTTTCCTTGATAGCCGTGCTGGACAGGGAAGGAACCCTGATCGAGTCCCGCTTTGTGCAGAGCCTGGTCCGGGTGGAAAAACGGTGGACCTATGACGAGGTGAACGAGAGCTTCGACAGAGAACCTCTTTTTCAGGAAATGCGACGATTGAGCCGTCTCATGCGACAGAGGCGACTGGAGCAGGGGGCCCTTGTGCTTTCCCTTCCGGAAATTGCCGTGGACGTGACCGCCCACGGGGCCGTTGCGTTGCACAAGATCGAGCAGGACACGCCCTCACGAGTGATGGTGGCGGAATTCATGATAGTCTACAATTGGCTCGCCGCAAGGTTTTGCAAGGAGCACGCGATTCCTGCGATTTACAGATGCCAGGAGGCGCCGGCCGAAAGACTGTCTCCGGAAGAGACCAACTACATTTATTACGTTTTCAAGCAGCGCCGCAAGCTCAGCCCTCTTTCCATCCACACGGAGCCCAAGCCTCACAGTAGCCTAGGAGTGGACATGTATACGACCGTGACCTCCCCGATCCGGAGGTACTATGATCTTTTGGTGCAGCGCCAGATCAGGAACTATCTCAGCCACGGCGCCGCGCTGTACTCCAGGGAAGAGATCGAGAAAAAGAGGCTCATGCTGGATCCGCTCCTAAAGAGCATCGAACTGCTCACGAGGAACAGCACAAGGTACTGGATTCAGAAATACCTGGCCCAGCATGTGGGGGAAAAATTTCCAGCCCTGGTCCTTGACGTGATCAGGAACAAGTACCGCGTGCTCTTGACCGACGTTCTCATTATTGCGGAGGTGAAAAGGGAAAACGGCCAGAATCTGCATGAAGGCCAGGAAATCACCGTGAAGATCCGGAAGTCGGATCCCTGGGAGGACTACCTGAAAGTGGATATTGAAAAGCGGTGACCCGCAGCCGTGCTTCAAATAGAGCGTTTTCCTTCCTGCGCTGCTGAAACACTCATTACTGTATTTCTGGACAAATGAGGCAAGGACAAGCTCGTTGTTCTGCAGAATCCGCAAGTTCAAAACATCGACTTTGATCCTGTTGTACTGTCTGGCGAGACGAGCCTTGTGTTCCTTCCACTGCTGCCAGTTCATGCCGGAAGCTGTGAAATCGGAGCTGTACAAGGACATGTACTTGTCCAGATCTTTTGTTTCCCAGGACGTCCTCCAGATTTCGACGATTCGGACCACCTCGTCTCGTTCTTTTTCCATTTGGGAGGGGTCCACCATTTCGATCCTTTCACTGACGATGACAGGGGTATCCTCAATACGGATGAAGTTGGCCAGGTCATCAATGTCCGAATTTTCTAAAGCCACGCAACCGTTCGTGTCTCTGGGCTTCAGCGGCCTGTTGAGACCGTGGAACCAGATCCCGTGTCCGTTCTTGCCTTCTCTTCGATCAATGTCATTCGGGTAGTCCAGTGCGTAGGCCCTTGAGCCGTAAAGGGAAAGAAGCTCTCTCTTGTCAATGGCTCTGACAAAGAAATACACGCCTTCCGGTGTCTTGCGATCGTTTTCGCGGAGTTTGGGGCCCTGATTTTCACCTGTGGTGCAGGTGTAGGTCCTGTGAGGTTTAGAGGGACTGTCTCTGTGGTACACATAGACCTTTTGTTGAGATTTGTCGACGAGGAATGCATAATCTGAGCCTTTTTCAGGCCATTTCAAAAGGGGGCTCGGAACCTTATCGGTCGGTGGTTTCGCAGCGAGAGTGATTGAAGAACCATCCCACCGGGCGGCTAGAAGCGAAAAAAAAGAAGCAAAGGGAAATTAAGCTGAACACGTAAAAGGGCTTCTTCTTTTTCATAGCTGATCTCTTGGGATCCTCCCCGTCACCTTTCTGTTTGAGCGTTGAAACACAGACTACCCGAAAACCCTCTGGAAGATATCCTCCACATGTTTCAGATGGTATTCGAGACTGAAAACTTCAGCGATATCCTTTTTGGTCAGGTGTTTCAGTATCTCTTCGTCTCCAAGAAGAAGGGACTGGAAGTCTCTGCCCGTGTTCCAGACCTTCAAGGCATTCCGCTGAACCATCTCATAAGCTTCTTGCCTTTCCAGGCCGAGGTCAGCGAGCTTGAGAAGCACCTGTTGCGAGTAGATCAGGCCCTTCATCTTGTTCAGGTTCTCGGTCATGTGATTCGGATACACCACAAGGTTTTTGACAATCCGTCTGAGCCGGTAAAGCATGTAGTCGATCAGGATCGTGCTGTCCGGACCGATTACCCTTTCCACGGAAGAATGGCTGATGTCCCTTTCATGCCACAACGCCATGTTCTCCATGGCCGCGATCGCGTTGGACCGCACAAGGCGGGCAAGGCCTGCAATGTTTTCGCACCCGATGGGGTTCTTTTTGTGGGGCATGGACGAAGACCCTTTTTGCCCCTTTTCAAAAGGCTCTTCCGCCTCCAGCACTTCCGTCCTCTGGAGATGGCGGATTTCCACGGCGATCTTCTCCATGGTGCCCGCCAAAATCGCGAGAGCCGTGAAGTACTCGGCATGCCGGTCCCGCTGAAGGATCTGGGTGGATATCTCTGCAGGCTTGAGGCCGAGCTTCTTGCAGGCAGAGGCTTCTACTGCCGGGGACACGTTTGCAAAGGTGCCGACCGCGCCCGAGAGTTTACCGTAACTGATGGTGTCCAGAGCAGCTTCAAGTCGCTTGAGGTTGCGTTTCATTTCCGCATACCACACCGCCAACTTGAGACCGAAGGTGATCGGCTCAGCGTGGATCCCGTGAGAGCGACCGATCATCACGGTGTTCTTGTGCTCGAACGCCCGCTCCTTGGTCACGGCCAGGAACCCTCTCACATCCTCGATGATCAAGGCCATGGCTTCTTTGAGGAGCATGGCGAAGCTGGTATCCAGAATGTCTGAAGAGGTGAGCCCCATGTGGATGAAATGGGAGTCAGGGCCGACATACTCGGCCACATTGGTGAGGAAGGCGATGACATCGTGCTTTGTTTTTTCCTCGATTTCGAGGATTCGATCCACATCAAAGCGGGCCGTCTTCTTGATGTTTTTCAACGCCTTCTTTGGAATGAGGCCTTCTTCGGCCATGGCTTCGCATGCGGCGATTTCGACATCGAGCCACTTGGCAAAACGGTTTTCCGTTTCCCAAATGCGGCCCATCTGTGGTCGTGTATATCGACTGATCATTAAACGATCCTTTTATCCGAAAACTGAGGAACTCTGAGTTCACTCCAAGTCCGAAGTGTCGCCCAAGTCGCTGCTATTACATGACAAGTCGCTAATTATAATATAGTTTAATGCAATTATAAATAATTGATGCTTATAAAGATGTCAAGAACATAAAAAGCCATGAATTTAAAACAGAACGAGGTTTTTAATTCAATCCATCTTATTGTGAATCGCTTTGCCCCAGCTTGCTCGGGAATCGGACACACGAGGTTCCCTTTTTGCCCGGGCAATTTATCCTTTATTTTATCCTTTGTTTCATCGGGTATCAAGACGGAATTTTCTTTGAAACCCTAAGCTTGACGAACTCGTAAGAACTCAAGCGGCGATTTAGCACCCATCTGGCCGCCATGGAGGGTATCGAAATCGCTCGTCTTAGGCAGTGTACACAAGGCGATAGACTGGAAACTCAAGTCAGAACCTTGTTTGAAATGGAGAAGTTGACAATTTGCTACTGCTCTTTGAACGTTTACCCGCCGTGCGAATCAGCAGGGAAAAACAAGCGCCGTTTTCGGCCACGGAGATATGGGAGGTTGAGTAGTCGATGGCGATTTCCCGTTTCGTTGGCAGCCCGATCGTTTTGGGTGGGGGCCTAGGCTTTACCCCGTACGGTCGCAGATCCTCAAGGGCTTTCCCACCTGGGGATCTTTTTTTAGGACCTCTTAGTCCTCTGCCTTTCAGGGAAAATCCTCAATCACTGAATTCTCGTTGTCGTTCTAAGAAGACAGTGGTAAATTTGAAAACATGATTTATTTTGGTTGAATTCCTGGAGGCAAGCAAAGATGAAGTGGATGCAGTTTCTTACTCCTGTGGCCGGCATGGATGCCGAAGAGGCAAGGGCGTACATGGGGGCTCACAAAGAAGGAACCTACACCCTCCTGGATGTCCGTCAGCCTTCAGAGTATGAAAAGGGACGGATTCCCGGTGCCAAACTCATTCCCCTGCCTGAGCTTGCGGGCCGACTAGGGGAGCTTGAGCCTCGCAAGCCGATCATTGCCTATTGAGCCGCAGGAGGCCGCAGCCGTGCTGCTGCGCAGTTTCTCGCTGGCCAGGGCTTTCAGGAAGTCTACAACCTGAAAGGCGGGATTGCCGCTTGGCAGGGCCTCAAAGCTTTCGGCCCTGCGGACATGGGAATGACTCCCCTGAGGGGAGATGAAACACCGCAGGAGGTGATCGTCATCGCCTACGGCATGGAGCAGGGGTTGGCGGACTTCTATTCAAGAGTGCTTGGCATGACAGGGGACCAGGAAGTCAAGAAGATCATTGAGAGGTTGCGTCAGCTAGAGGAAAACCACAAAGACAGGCTCTTTGGGCTGTATCAGAGTCTTGAACCGGCGACCCCGGCAAAAGCGCTCTTTGAAGAAAAGATTGTCGCAGGCGCCATGGAAGGGGGTTTTACCGGTGAGGAGTTCTTGGAGAAAAACAGGCCTCTGCTGGACACGGTTGAAAATCTTCTCAGCCTGGCCATGATGCTGGAGGCACAAGCCCTGGATCTGTATACAAGATACGCGCAAAAGGTCGAGGGCGTTCAAAGTCGCTCTGCGCTTCATGCCATTGCGGAGGAAGAAAAGGGACATCTAGCCGCCTTAGGCGGCCTTATGGAAGCAAGAGCTTGAGATTTGTAACGTGCTTGAATTAAATCGTTCCCACGGGTTGCTCAAAAACGTTCAGATACAAGGCGCCCGAAATCCCGAGGAGTGAGTCGTACAGTCCAGTACGTCGCAACGACGAGGGATGAGGCTTGTCAGCCTCTGGCTGGGCAACGCAGTAGATGGGCGTTTTTCAGCAACCCGCTTAAAAGAAAAAAGGAGGAAATAGATGGAAACCAAAGTGAAGATCTACACCTTGAGCTCCTGCAGTCACTGCAAATCGACCAAGAAACTTCTGGATGAATGCTCCGTGAAATATGAATTCACGGACGTGGATATGCTTCAGGGCGATGAAAGGACAGCCATTCTGGAAGACGTGAAGAAACTGAATCCCCGATGCTCCTTCCCCACCATCATCATCAACGACAAGGTGATCGTCGGTTACAAGGAGCAGGAAATTAAGGAGGCACTCGGTCTGTCATGAACGAGGTGGACAAGCTTTACGAGACTTTGAGGAAACTCCAGGAACCCAAGGGATACTATTTCAACAGGGACCGGGAGATGGTGACCGGCCTGCTCACAGGCCTTCTGGAAAATAAGAAGCGCTACGGCTACATGTGCTGCCCTTGCAGGCTCTCTTCAGGAGACCGTGCCAAGGATCAGGACATCATCTGTCCCTGCGCGTACCGGGCACCCGACGTAAAGGAATTTGGGAGCTGTTATTGCAGCCTCTATGTGTCCCGGGAGTGGAACGAGGGAAAGATTCCTCACGTGTATGTGGCGGAGCGACGGCCTCCTGAGAAAATGTTCACATAGCGCCGCGTTGGAGAAAAGAAGTTCGTCGTGAGGGTAACGGGATGAAGGGGACACAGAAAGGAATGGAACCATGAAGAATCAGACGGAAAAAGTGCTGGACGGTCTCAAGATCGCCATGGAAGCGGAACTCACCGGGCATCAGTTCTACAAGGCCGCATCAAAGAATACCAAAGATCTGAAAGGGAAAGAGACGTTCTCCAGGATGGCAGACGAAGAGATGGGACATTTCAATTACCTGCGCCACCAGTACCAGTCCATCCTCAAAAACGGAAAGTATGATTTTACGAAAAAGCTTCTAAGCAGCCATCCGAAAAGCGGCCCTATCTTCAGCAAAGAGATCCGGAACAGGATCAAGACCAGACACTTCGAAGTGAGCGCTCTGACCATCGGCATGAAACTGGAGATGGAAGCTGCGGGTTTCTACCGCGAGTGCGCAGCCAAAGCCGCGACTCCCGCGGCAAAAAAGTTCTACACGGAATTGGCGGAATGGGAGCAAGGCCACTACGATTCATTCAAGAACCAGCTCGAGCTGCTCAAAGAAGAATACCATGCGGCAAATCATTTCGTGCCGATGTAAGAAGGCTTCGCAAGAAGTCCCGTCATAACGGCCGGCTCTCTCGCCCGATCAGCCGCCGGGCGTAGAAGAGCGTAAACAGGGCAGCACTCCAGGTCACTGCGAAGATCCCCCACCAGATGCCTGTTAAACCTGTCTCGAACACGTGTATGAGCGACCAGAAAAGGATCGCGGGAGCCACGATCTGCCTGTACAACCCGATCCACAAGGCGTACAGGGGTCTCTTCATCCCCTGGAGCGCAGCCACGTGGACAAAGAGAACCACGTAAGCGTAGAAGACAAGGGCATCGATTCTGAGGTAGGTCGCCCCTATCCGGATCACCGATGGGTCGTCTGTGAAGAAAGTCATGAGATAATTCGCGCCCACCAAGACCAGAACCGTGCCGATCCCCATAAGAACGGCTCCGTAGAAAAGGGAAATGCGAAGGGTCTGATTGATCCGGTCGAACAGCCGGGCACCGTTGTTCTGAGCAACCAGAGTGAGGGTCGAGACATTGAGGCCGATGCTCGGGACCAAAACGATCTGCTCCACTCGCATGGCACTGCCGTAAGCGGCAACCGCTTCTTTCCCGAAGAGGCTCACGAAATAAGTAATCACGAAGATCCCCATTCCCACGGTGAGCATGTTGACACTGGCCGGCAA
>Ga0113563_10002551_pt1 | contig 11042 bp, 9 predicted proteins | sample Mud3Dept3metaG_FD_80117 | JGI IMG/M metagenome (GOLD analysis project Ga0113563, IMG submission 80117) | Freshwater wetland microbial communities from Ohio, USA, analyzing the effect of biotic and abiotic controls - Mud 3 Core 4 Depth 3... | ecosystem: Environmental > Aquatic > Freshwater >...
AGTTGCCGGGGTGGTTCTCGGAATGATTGTCGGAATGGGAGCCCAGATGGTTTTGTCCCTGCTCGTTGGAGTCTTTTGCGGGGCAATGGAGGCAATGATTCCAGGAATGTTTGTGGGGATGCTTGGCATGGTGCTGCCGGTTTTCCACCTGTCTAATCTGCAAACAGAACTTTTCCTGGGTAGCGGAATAGGCTTCGTGGTGTTCTTAATCTTTGCTGGTTGGGACCAAAGTATGAAGGGGACAACTTTAACTGTTCGGCCGCCGGGGCCTCCAAAGCGGTCCAAGATTGCTTCTTTGGCATGGAAGGGCCCAGGGGGGCTGTACGATGTGATGGAGAAAGGCAGTAGTAGGCGTCAGGCCCGTTTTCAAAAAGAGATTTTTCGGGACATGAAAGGGAAGGTTTTATTTGTAGCTGCTGGCACCGGACTCAATTTTCCCAATTTTCCGCCTGGGAAGGAGATTCTGGCCATCGACCTCAGCAGTCGCATGGTAGAAGCTGCGCGCGCAAGGGCACTTGAATATAAAGGCTCTCTTTCTCTACAAAAAGCGGATGTACAGCTTTTACCATTCGCCGACAGCAGCTTCGATACAGTCGCCACGGCCTGCACTTTTTGTAGTGTCGTCGACCCTGTCCGGGGACTGAAAGAGCTCTATCGTGTCTTGAAGCCCGGCGGGGCCATGCTCATGTTTGAACATGTCCGAAGCCGGAAGCCGCTCTTGGGGCTTTCTTTGGATTTTCTCAACTTGGTAACGCGTTACATCGGGCCCGCAATGAATCGCGACACCGTTGGCAACGTTCAAAGGGCTGGCTTTGTCATTGCCCGTGTGGTGTGTGCATACCTCGACATTTTTCTGGCGATTGAGGCCAACAAACCATGGAAGGATATTCCGGCTTATTCAATAAGCTGTCAACATCAAGGGGCTGATCCAGTAAGGTTAAAGAGGAATTGGAGGAAATCATCTTTAGCGTAGGGGAAAGAGAAATCAAAAACAGGAGGCAAATATGTCGAGCATGGGGAAAAAATTGGGGCTGTTTTTTCTGGCGGGCATCGTCGTTCTTGGTTTTGCGGGCATAGCCATGGCTCAGCATGGACATGGCGCTGGTCACGGAGGCAGCAGCATGTCAACCCCTAGCAGCGGAGGAGGCTCTCATTCCATGCCCATGATGAACCGGCCTGTCCAGTCGGTAACTGTCGACGGCTACAAGGTCTCTCTGGACATCATGGACATGAGCATGCATGCCTCCATGCAGAAGATGAAAGGAAACCCTGCCCCGGGCGAGTCGGATCATGCTAAGAGTCATGCCATCATGGTCATGATCCAGGATACGGCTTCCAAAGAAATCATCACGGATGCGAAGGTAAGTTACACGCTTATTAGTCCTTCGGGGCGGGAAGAGGTGGGAAAATTGGAATGGTCCGGAGACCATTACGGCAGGGGTTTCAACGCCAAGGAAAAAGGGTCCTACCGGGTGCAATTGAAAATTGAGGGCGGAGGAGTGGAAAGAGAGGCCAAGTTAGCCTATGCGTTGTAGGATCAGGCAGGGCCGGATAGCGGGCGAAATTCTCACCCGCTCGGAGGAGATGGAATTCGGGCCTAAAAGGGGCCTGGGGAGGAAGTTTGGGCCCGTGAAAAGAGCGCCGGGAAAAATAACAGAGATCCTTCTTGACTGATCTTGCCCACCCTGGAAATACCCTCCGAAAAAATCCCGCCCCTACTGTTTTTCCCATTAAAAATAAGTAATTTACCCCATATATTGGGGGGAAATTTTCGGGTATATAAGAAATGGCAATATAGGAGAAGGCTAGAGGAAGGTGCGAAATTGGCTGAAGTTAACCTAGTCAAATCTTTAAAACGAGTTTATCCTTAAAGAAGAGAAACGATTCAAAAGGTATGGATCAAATCAATCGAACCATACATAAGGGCATTACTCCTATGAAGATAATTCCAGGCTTGACTATAAATCCAGTGGCTTTTCTGGATTCTCGCTTTCGCCGGAATGACATGCTTTTTTTCGATTGAGGTTTTGTATAACTCTAGAAAGAGGGGGAGATAGAGATGTTTACGAAATTTGCTTTTCTTTTCCTGTTTGCCCTACTGGCATTTACCTTTTCGCCCGTTGCCATGGCGCAGCACGGAGGTCATGTCCATGGGGGGACAACTGCGCCGTCCCCGCAGACGGGCAAATCCCATGACATGGGCATGAAAAGCACCTCCACCCAGTTTGTGACCGTCGAGGGTTTTAAAGTGTCTCTCGAAGTAATGGATATGAGCGCGCATAAGGGTATGCCCGGCATGAAGGGAAGTCCCCAGCATGGAGATGGCCATTCCCAGAGCCATGCCTTGATGCTAACCCTCCAGGATACGGCGTCCAAGGAGATCATCACCGATGCGCGGGTAAGCTTTTCTATTCTCAGCCCTTCGGGCAAAAAAGAGAATGGGAAAATGGAGTGGTCGGGGGACCATTATGGGGCGGGATTCAGTCCCCAGGAAAAGGGAGCCTACCAGGTTCAGTTGAAGATTGAAAGTGGAGGAATGGAGCGGGAAGCGAAGCTGAGCTATGAATTCAAGTAAAAGCTCATGGTCTTGGAGAATCCAAAACCGGGAGGGCGGAAGAAGCATGAAGACTACAACCAGACTCTTTGCGTGGATTTTTTTCGTCCTGATCCTACAGGGCTTGCCATCCACTCTGTGGGCTCAGGAGGGGAAACCGGCGCCGTTGAAGCTCAATGAGCTGATTGAAGAAGCTCTGAATAAGAACCCGGATGTTCTGGCCGCCAAAAGTAAATGGGAAGTTTTCAAAGAACGCCCTTCCCAGGCCGGAGCCCTGGATGATCCCATGCTGGGGCTGGGAATCCTGAACCTGCCCACTGACACCTTCAGTTTCCGACCGGAAGACATGACCCAGAAGGAAATCTCCCTGAGCCAGAAGCTCCCCTACCCAGGCAAAAGGGGACTCCGCAACGAGATGGCTCTGAAGGAGGTCGAGGCCGCACTCAGCGACTATGAGGAGGTCAAGAATAAAGTTTCGAGGGAAATAAAGATGGCTTACTTTGACCTCTTTTATGCCAATCGGGCCATCGAGGTGACCGAAAAAAACCGGGAGATTTTGAAACTCCTGAATCAGATCGCCGAGACCCGGTATTCGGTGGGGGAGGGCATTCATACCGACGTTTTCAAAGCCCAGGTTGAACTTTCCAAGATGATCGATGAGCTGATCATGCTAAACCAAAGCAAACGGACCTTGAAGGCCAGGATCAACACCCTTCTTCACCGGCCTCCTTTTGCTCCCCTGGGGGACCCCGCGGAAGTAATCCTCGAAAAGTTCTCCGTCGACCCGGAAGAACTGGTGAAAGCTGCCGCGCAAAATCGCCCGCTTCTGCAGTCTATGAAAAAAATGGTCGAACGAAACCGGGCCGGGTTGCGGCTGGCGGAAAAGGATTATTATCCGGACTTCGATTTCAAGTTGGCTTACGGGCAAAGGGACGACGGCCCGAATGGGAGAAGGGCGGATATGGTTTCGGCCATGGTGGGCATCAACTTGCCCCTATGGTATAAGAGCAAGCAGGAACGGAAGGTGGCCGAAACCCAGAAGGATATCCAGTCGGCAAAAGACCAGCTCGCCGCCACGACCAATGAAATCCGCTTTATGATCAGCGATAAACTGACCGAAATCGAGAGGGCCGAAAAGCAGGTCGAGCTCTTGAAAACGGGGATCATTCCCCTGGCCACTCTTTCCCTGGATTCGGCGATGAGCTCCTACCGGGTCAACAAGGTGGATTTCATCACCGTGCTGGACAGCCTGATGACTCTGTTCAAATATGAGATTCAATATTATCGGTTGCTCAGCGATTCGAGAAAGAGCATCGCCGAGATCGAAGCCGCAGTGGGCAGGTCATCTGCAGAGGAGAAAAAGGGATGAAACGGTTCCTTTGCCTATTGATTATGACCCTGCCATTCTTGGCCTTGATGGGTTGCAGCGAGCAAAGAGAGAAAATTGCCGACCTGTTCCGCTGGGGCGAGAAGGAGGTGAAGCACGAAGTCAAGAAGGTGGATGCCAAGGCCGCGGAAGACCTGGATATGAGCAAGATGACCGTGGAAAGCCTGAAGAAGCAGGGGGTGAAGATGACCGAGATTCCCCCCGAGGCGATCTTTGTCTCCTCGGATCGGCAGCAGATCAGCGGGGTCCGATGGGGGCGGGTCGAATACCGAAGCCTGGAGAGGGTGATCCGGACCGTGGGGCGGATGGAATTCGACGAGAAAAAAATATCCACGGTCAACCCGAAAATCGGGGGGTGGATCGAAGAACTCTACGTGGATTATACCGGGAAGATGGTTCGCAAAGGACAGCCTTTATTGTCCATCTACAGCCCAGAACTTGTTTCGGCTCAGGAGGAAGTGCTTCTGGCCCTGAAAGCCAAAAAGATTCTCAGCGCCAGTCCCATCACCGACGTGGCTGAAGGAGGCGACAGACTTTTGCAGGGGGCTCGAAGGCGGTTGCTCCTCTGGGACATCACGGGCAAGCAGCTTGAGACCTTGGAGCAGACCGGAGAGATTAAAAAGAATATGGTTCTTTATTCGCCGGTAGATGGATTCGTCATGGAAAAGATGGCCTTCAAGGGCATGTCAATCATGCCAGGGGCGGCTCTCTTTAAAATCGGGGATCTATCTACCATCTGGGTCATCGCGGATATCTATGAATATGAATTGCCCTTCATCAAGATTGGAGACCGGGCCCAAATCACCCTGTCCTATTTTCCCGGGGAAACCTTTGAAGGGATGGCCACCTATATCTATCCTTCCCTTGATCCGAAGACCCGGACAGCCAAGGTGCGGTTCGACCTTCCCAACCCGGAGTTCAAGTTGAAGCCGGAGATGTGGGCCAACGTGGAATTAAAAACCCCCCTGGGCCGAAAACTGGTTATCCCCGAAGATGCCGTGATGGATTCCGGGACCATGCAAATGGTCTTCGTCGACCGGGGCCAAGGACATTTTGAATCACGGCATATCCAGGTGGGATCCAAGATGCAGGGGTACTATGAAGTGTTATCCGGCCTGAAGGAGGGGGAAAGAGTGGTCACCTCGGCCAATTTCCTCATTGACTCCGAAAGTCAGCTTAAGGGAGCCACGGGAGGGATGGCTGGCCACCAGCACGGAAGCATGGAAAAGAAATAAAATCCGTTGGGCGCAGATAAACGCAGATTATCAAGATCATAAATATAAAGAAATAAAAGGACAGGTTTGGCCCTAAGCCCGAAGTTAGAGGCGATGCTTTTGATAATTTGAGGAAATTATTTTCTGCGTTTATCTGCGAAAATCTGCGTCCCAGGTTATTTTATGATCACCAAACTCATCGACTACAGCGCCAGGAATAAATTCATTATCTTCATCTTCACTTTCTTCGCCATCGCCTGGGGCGTGTGGGCGCTGAAGCATACCCCCTTGGACGCCATCCCCGACCTCTCCGATGTTCAAGTGATTGTTTACACGGAATGGGCCGAGCGAAGTCCTATGCTCGTGGAAGAGCAGGTCACTTATCCAATCGTCACCTCCCTCCTTTCCGCACCCTATGTGAAAGTAGTGCGGGGGTTCTCCTTCTTTGGCATCTCCTTCGTCTACGTGATTTTCGAGGACGGAACGGATATTTACTGGGCGAGAACCCGGGTCCTGGAGTACATGCAGGGCGTTTCGGCCAAGCTGCCCCCCGGGGTTACCCCAACCCTGGGCCCTGATGCCACGGGCGTAGGGTGGGGTTTTGAGTACGCTCTGGTGGACACGACGAATCAATATGACCTTTCCCAACTGCGCACCTTTCAGGATTGGTATCTTCGCTATTGGCTTCAGTCCGTTCCCGGGGTTTCGGAAGTGGCCTCCATCGGCGGTTTCGTCAAGCAGTATCAGGTGCACATCAATCCCGATACCCTCAACGCTTACAAAATACCCATAATGACGGTTGCCGATAACATCCGCAAGGGGAACCGGGATACGGGGGCGCGGGTCCTGGAATTCACCGGCCGGGAGTACATGGTCCGGGGACGCGGCTATATCCAGAACATTCCCGATATTGAAAATATCGTCGTCGGCGCGGACGAAAAAGGAACGCCCATCCTGATCAAGAATATCGGCAAGGTCGTCCTGGGCCCGGACATCCGGCGGGGATCCGCTGAACTGGATGGAACCGGCGAAGTAGTGGGCGGAATCGTAGTGATCCGTTTCGGGGTCAACGCTTACGAGGTCATCCAGCGGGTGAAGGAGAAGATCAAAGAGATAACCCCTTCATTGCCCAAAGGGGTCAAGATCGTGACGACGTACGACCGGTCTGACCTGATCGAGCGGTCGATTGCCAACCTCAAAGAAAAACTCATCGAAGAATCCATTATTGTCAGCCTGGTGATCGTCCTCTTTCTCTTCCACTTCCGCAGCGCCCTGGTGCCCATCCTAACGCTGCCCGTCGCCATTCTCCTCTCCTTTGTGGGGATGTATTACATCAACCTGGGCTCGAACATCATGTCCCTGGGGGGAATCGCTATCGCCATCGGGGCTATGGTCGATGCGGCGATCATCATGGTGGAGAATGCCCATACCCGGCTGGAGGAGTGGGAGCGGGAGGGAAAGCCCATCGACCGCACGGAGTTGTTGATCCAGGCGGCCAAGGAAGTGGGACGCCCGCTTTTCTTCTCCCTGCTGATCATCACCGTCTCCTTTCTGCCGATCTTCACCCTGGAAGCCCAGGAAGGAAGGCTCTTCAAGCCCCTGGCCTTTACCAAGACATTCGCCATGTTCTTCGCCGCCTTCCTTTCCGTGACCCTGGCGCCGGTTCTCATGGTCCTCCTCATCAGGGGGAAGATCATCCCGGAGGAGAAGAATCCCATCAACCGCTTCCTGATCTGGGTTTATCATCCTATTCTTCATTTCGCCCTCCGCTGGAAGAAGGCCATGCTGGTTCTGGCCCTCCTTGCCATGGCCGCAACGGTCCCGGTCTTCCTCAAACTCGGCTCGGAGTTCATGCCGCCCCTTTATGAGGGGACACTCTTCTACATGCCTACAACTCTTCCTGGAGCTTCCATCACCACGGCCAATCAGATGCTGCAGGTCCAGGACAAGATCATCAAATCCTTTCCCGAAGTGGAATCCGTTTTTGGAAAAGCTGGAAGGGCTAACTCGGCAACAGACCCAGCTCCCATGGAGATGTTTGAAACGGTGATCAACTTGAAACCGGAAAAAGATTGGCGCCCTGGGATGACCGTGGAGAAGCTCATCAACGAGCTGGATAAAGCCGTAAACCTTCCCGGGGTCTCCAACGCCTGGACCATGCCCATCAAGGCCCGGACCGACATGCTTTCCACGGGAATCCGAACGCCGGTAGGGATTAAGGTCCTGGGGCCGAAGCTGGAAGAAATTCAACGGATCGGCGAGCACCTGGAGTCGGTCCTGAAAGACGTGCCCGGCACGCGGAATATCTTTGCCGAACGCGTGACCGGCGGGTACTATCTGGATTTTAATATTCGCCGTGAGGAAATTGCCCGGTATGGCCTCACGGTTGAGGATGTGGAGGCGGTCCTGGAGACGGCCATCGGGGGAATGACCGTGACCACTACCGTGGAGGGCCGCGAACGGTATCCGGTGAATATCCGTTACTACCGGGACTTTCGCAGTGACCTGGGCCCTTTGAAACGGGTCCTGGTTCCCACCATGAGCGGGGCCCAGATTCCTCTCGGGCAATTGGTGGATTTGAAGATGTCCAGCGGGACTACCATGGTGAGGAGTGAAGAAGGTGAACTGGCCGCCTATGTCTTCATCGATGTCACGGATCGGGACATCGGGAGCTATGTTAGAGACCTGAAGAAGATCGTGGCGGAGAAGGTGCAGGTTCCCCCTGGGTATCACCTGGTCTGGAGCGGGCAGTACGAGTACATGGAACGGGCAAAGGAGCGGTTAAAGATCGTAATTCCCCTGACCCTGCTCATTGTCTTCATCCTGCTTTATTTCAACACGGCGCACGTGGGCAAAGTGTTTATCGTCCTCCTGGCGGTCCCGTTCTCCCTGATCGGGGCCTTCTGGTGCATTTATCTCCTGGGGTACCACCTGAGCGTCGCGGTCTGGGTGGGCATCATTGCCCTGGCCGGGGTGGACGCGGAGACCGGGGTGATTATGCTCCTCTACTTGGACCACGCCTACGAAAAATGGAAGGCCCAAGGGAGGATGCGGGGCCTGAAGAATCTGCGGGAAGCCATCAGCGAAGGGGCGGTCAAGCGGGTCCGCCCGAAGATGATGACCGTGATGGCTATTATCATGGGCCTCCTCCCCATCATGTGGAGCCAGGGGGCGGGGGCGGACGTGATGAAGCGCATCGCCGCTCCCATGATTGGGGGAATCGTTACTTCTTTCATCCTGGAGCTGGTGGTCTACCCGGTGATCTTCGAAATCTGGCGGGGAAGGGAATTCCGCAAGAATTCAGCCGGTGCAAAAAGTAGGATCGAGCCGACTCTGGGGAAGTGATCATACCATTCCGGAAGGATTAAACTTGCAGGGCCTCAGCCAAAGAAGGGAAAAATAAAAAATGATTCAGAAAAATTTTAAGGGTAGGATTGGATCGTTTTTCTCCTTTTGCTGTTGGCCTACGGCGGTCATATGCAAAAGATCTCAGATGGAGAGCGGTCCGTCAGCCAGGAAGATTTGCCCGAAGAGAATACCCTCACCGTGGCCATTGAGGGACCTTTACCTCCTTCCAACAACCTTAAGGATAAGCAGGGAAGGCCCTTTGGATAGAAATCCGGCAAATTTTGAGCTGAGCGGAAGCCCCGGAAGTCCAGACATAGCCCGGGCCAGAATCCAGGCGGAGAACCGGGAGGCGCAAGGTCAATGAGAATTTTCATCTCCATACTCGCTTTCCTGATGGGGCTCTTCCTCGCAACTCTCCCGGTAGTTGCCCAGCATCAACACGGGGGGTCTTCCTCGCCTGCGCCTGGGGGGGAGAAAAAAATGGAACCCTCCATGGGCCAAGAAACCTCTCCCAGCCGCACATTCCTTTTGGACGGTGTGAAGGCGTCTTTTTCCATTATGGCCATGGCCGAACATAAAAAGATGCTGAAAGACATGAAAATGAAAGTCGAGGTGGACCCCCGGGCTACCCACAACATCGCGGTTACGCTTACCGATACCCGATCGAATTTGCCAATCAGTGATGCGGTGGTCAAAATGAAAGTCATCGACCCGAAAGGGAAAGAGCAAGTAAAACTGCTGGATTTCACGATGGCCATGAATCAATACTCGGGGGATTTTAGTCTCTCGCCAAAAGGAAAACACCAAATCCTGATCCTTTTCAAGGCTGGAGGGAAAAAGCAGGCCGCGGGGTTTTATTACCTTTTGAAGTAGGTCTCCGTAGCAAAAATCCTTGGCGGGGTTTTCATAGGATCGAGCAGCTGGCAAAAAATGGATGGACTACCCTTCTTGGGTGCCCATCTCCTGGGCGGCGACGGGGGTTCGTCCCTACATTAAATCTTCTAAAACGGATGAGTGAAAATTTTTACCAGGAATAATGACAAATCACAAAGACTTGTCATGGCTACACGCTCTGCCCCAATCCAGCATCCAGTTTGATTTTTCCCCTGCCGGGAGAACGGTTCGCTTTGATCAAGAGATGATCGAGGGATTGCTGCGGATGTCAGGAAGGAGCTTTGTGTCAGAGGTTCACAAAGAGCACGGCAAGGAAGCTCCCATCCAGCTAAGCAAGGCCACGCCCGTTCAACTGAAAGGGGTCCCTTATGCCGCCCGAATGTCCGGGAAATTTACGGTTAAGGGTGAAGGACGTGAACAGGGCTGGATTTATGCCTTTGCCGAGCCCTTCCAGATTTTCATCCTCTATTTGATTACCGACAAGGATCGCGTCCGGGATCAGGAGGCGCTGGAGGAAGCCTTATCCTCCTTTGAATACCTGGGGGTCCGGTGAAAACCATCGGGGGTAAGTTTTTTTCGGCCTTATGCCTGGCCGGGATTTTTCTTACGATTCCCTTCTATCGAATGATTGAGGCTCATAGCCCTACAGATTGGGCAGCTCCGGTAAAGGAGAAGAAGGTGAAAAATCCCATTCCCAACAATAAGGAATCGCGCAGCCGGGGCCAAATTATTTATATGGGGAAATGCGCCATCTGTCATGGTTTCAAGGGAGATGGCCGGGGCGAAATGAGCAAGAGCCTTGATACTCCGCCTGGGGCTTTTACCGACCGGCACATGATGAAAGAGATGACCGACGGCGAGCTATTCTGGAAGATCACTACCGGGAAAGGCCCAATGCCTTCCTACCAGAAAGAGCTAACCAATATCGAAAGATGGGACCTGGTTAATTTTATCAGGTCTTTGGCCAAGACTGAGTGAAAGTTTTTCGATCTTATTCCAGGCAAAGGAAGGAGAGGGTGAAGTGAAAAAAGCCTTAATGGCCGCCCTTTTGGGGGCGATGGGCATATTTTTGACCCAGGGCAAAATCTTTGCCGGAAATATTGGGGACCCGGGGGCTAGTTTGAAGCAAAAAGAGGCTTCCCTGGGGCTGGAATTTTCAGGAACCACCCGGGAAATCCGCGACGGCGATGGAATCCGGTATGATTCGGAATCCTGGCGGCTTCTCCTGAAAGGATCCTACGGGATCACCGATTGGCTGGAAGGTTATGTCCGGGGTGGAGGGGCGACCTTGAAAATTCGGGGAACCCCTTTCGATAGCAACCCGGGGATCGCCGGGGGCGCTGGGCTGAAGGCCACTTTTCTGGACCCCCCTGGCCATCCCCTGAAATACAGCCTGGGCGGACAATTTCTCTACCTGGAGGCGGAGGATGGAGATGTCAAGGGGGAGTGGTTCGAATATGACCTTTGGCTAGGAGTTGCCTACAAGGACTGGAAAAAAATGACTCCTTACGGAGGGATTGTTTATTCGCGAGTGGACGGAAATATGGAAAATTTCCCGGCCAAGCCCACCCTGGATGAATTCAAATCCCCCACGGCCATGGGTGTCTTTTTCGGTGTGGACTGGCGGTTATCCGAGAGAATCTAC
>Ga0113563_10002552_pt1 | contig 11040 bp, 5 predicted proteins | sample Mud3Dept3metaG_FD_80117 | JGI IMG/M metagenome (GOLD analysis project Ga0113563, IMG submission 80117) | Freshwater wetland microbial communities from Ohio, USA, analyzing the effect of biotic and abiotic controls - Mud 3 Core 4 Depth 3... | ecosystem: Environmental > Aquatic > Freshwater >...
CCGCAACGGGGGGAGGTGAAGGGCGATCCCCTTCAGGCGGTAGTAAAGGTCCTGGCGGAACTCCCGCCGCTCCACGGCCTTCTCCAGATCGCGGTTGGTCGCGGCGATGATGCGGAGGTCCACCCGGATCGGCTGGGGGTCGCCGACCCGCAGGAATTCGCCTTCCTGCAAAACCCGCAGGATCTTGACCTGAAAAGAAGGCGTGGTTTCGGCGATCTCGTCGAGAAAAATGGTCCCCCCGTCGGCGACCTCGATGAGCCCCTTGCGGGTGGCGACGGCGCCGGTGAAGGCGCCTTTGACGTGCCCGAAGAGCTCGCTTTCCAGGACCCCTTCCGCCAGGGACCCGCAGTTGACAGGTTGAAAAGACTTTTCCCGCCGCCGGCTCAAATTGTGAATGGCCTTGGCGGCCAGCTCCTTGCCGGTTCCGGTCTCGCCGGTGATGAGGATGTTGCTCTCCGTGTCGGCCACCTTCTGGATCAGGTCGAAGACCCGCTGGATGGCCGGGCTGTTCCCGATGATGTTCTGGAAGGTGACCTGGGGCTGAAGGCCCCGGCGCAGGGCTTCGTTTTCCGACTCCAGCCGGATCTTTTCGACCGCCCGCTGGAGGATGACCCGGACTTCATCCGGGGTAAAGGGCTTGGGCAGATAATCGTAGGCGCCCTTCTGGATGGCCTCCACCGCGCTCTTGATGGTGGCGAACCCCGTGACCATAATGACCACCAGATGGGGCTGGATTTTTTTCAGCTCCTCCAGGAGCTGTATCCCGTCCATGCCGGGCATGCGGATGTCGCTAATGACGATGTCAAAAGCCCCGCCCCGCACTCGCCCGAGCGCGTCTTCGGGGCTCAGCGTGTACTCGGAGCGGTACCCGCTTTTCTTGAGGATCGCCTGCAGCGATTTGCAGGTGTTGATCTGGTCATCCACGATCAAGATCTGAATCGAGTCTTTCATGAAGCGTTTTTCCCCCTTCGGATAAGGGAAAATCAACGAAAAAGGTCGTGCCCCGGCCCGGGATGCTTTCCAGGGAATGGTGCGCGCCGTAATTCTTTAAAATTCCCGAGACGATGTAAAGCCCCAGGCCGGTCCCCTCCCCTGTCGGTTTCGTGGTGAAGAACGGGTCGAAAATTTTATTCAGATCCTCCGGGCGGATTCCCTTTCCGGTGTCGCCGATCTGGATCCGGACAAAGGGCCCCTTCAGCGCGGGCGGAGGGGTGACGGATTCTTCCCGGCCGTCGAAGAACTGGGTCTTCAGGGTGATCCTCCGCTCGCCCGAAACCGCCCTTTCCCCGGCCGGCGGCAGGGCCTGGATGGCATTCAGGATAATATTGGTGAAGACCTGTTGCAGCTGCCCGGAATCCCCCCGCACTAAGGGCAATTCGCCGGCTAGCTGCAGGTTGACCTCTACTTTTTCCAGAGCGCCCTGCTTTTCGAGAAGGAGGAGACTTATGTTGAGCACGTCGTTCAGATCGATCCACTGGAGGGCCGGTTTGGACTCCCGGGAAAAAGAGAGGAGATCGGAGACGATGCGCCGGGCCCGGATGGCCTCTTTGACGATGATGTCGAGGCTCTCCCGGCTGGACTCCTCGTCGGTCTCTTCCTTTAGAAGGTTAGAGAACGTGAGGATCGAGGTCAGGGGATCGTTCAGTTCGTGGGCGACTCCGGAGGCCAGGCGGCCGATGGCGGCCAGCTTGTCTTTCTGCACCAATTCGGACTGGGCCTTTTTCAGGTCCTCTTCAAGCTTTTTCTTTTCCGTCAGGTCTTTGATCATGCCCAGGGTGCCGACGACGTTTCCCTTCTCGTCCTTGAGGAGGGAGGCGGAGGTGAGAATCGGCATGACCCGGTCGTTCCAGGAAATGGTGGTTTCATAGTTCACCAGTCGGCCCCGGTCATGAATGATGTTCATGATTTTCTTGGCTTCCGGATAGCCTCCCGAATAGAGTTCCGACATCTTGATCCCGAGCAGTTTCCCTTCGGCGCCCGTTTCCCCAAGAATCATCTCGTGCATGCTCCTATTGGCAAAGGTGATGCGCCCTTTGGGATCGGTGGCCACGATGGCATCCACCGAGCTCTGGATGATGTTCTCAAGCGTTTCTTTGGTCCCGCGAAGCTCCAGGCTCGATTGGTTCAGGCGGGCCTGGCTCTGTTCGAGCGAGATGACCATCCGGTTGAAGGATTGAGCCAGCTCCCCGATCTCGTCGCGGGAGCGGAGCAGCACACGCTGGGAGAAATCTCCCTCGGAAACCTTTTTCGTCCCCTGAACGAGCTGCTGGATGGGCTTTACCAGGAGCTGGGAAAGGTAGAAAGCCAGGACCGCCCCGATGAGCGCGGCCTGGATGGCAAAGACCGTCGAGTACGTTCGGGCTTTGCGGGTGCCCACCTGGATGGGGATCCAGGCGATATGAATGAGCTGTTCGCTGACGTGCTCCAGCTGCTGCCCCAGGACTCCCAGTTCGGAAAGCATCTGCTCGATCCGGGCGGGTTCTCCGGTCGCGAGGATCTGATCGACCAGCCCCTGGTAGCGGCTCAGGAGGTCGCGGGAGGATTGAAGGCCCCGCCCCATTTCATCGAGATCCTTCTCCTGAATCCGGGAAGCATAGAATTCCGAAAGGCGGCCCGATAAATCCCGGAGGCGCAGAAGGTAAAATTTTTCTCGGTAAAAGAAGTAATTCTTCTCGTGCTTCCGCATTTCGAGAATGTTGCTGTAATTCTGGTAAATATCTCTGACCAGCTGCGAGCTGTCGCTGATCCATTTGGAATTGATATACAGGACCTCGGCGACCATGGCTGTGAGAATCGCCAGGGGGATGAAGCCCAGGAGAAGTTTGGTGCCGATACGCATGCGGGTCCGGTTCTCCAAAATCCGCTTCGAGGTTGAAAACCTAAGGAATTATAGGGTGAAAAAATGCAAAGAGGCAAGTAAAATCGAAGGGTTCCTTTTTGACTTCCCGGTTCGAAATCCGCTATAATGGTGTAATGATGAAAGGATCCTTTCTTCCCCTCCTGGAGGAGTGGATGAAAAAGCACAGACTTCCGCTCATGCCGGTCATCTGGGGAATTACCTGCCTGATCATCGGCGTTCTCGTCCTCACAGGTCTCCATGGTTATTCCCGCGCCGAAAAGGACATGGCCCGTCAATTCAACAGCCAGCAGCTCATCCTGGCCCAGCAGGCAGCCCGGGGAATTCAAAGCGTTTTGGAGGAGACCCAAAAGACCGCCGTCCTGCTGGCAACGCGGCCCGGAATCTATCTTTTAGTTGAAGGAAAACCTCGGCCGGGGCAGGAAACCGCGCTGGCGGAATTTTATGGGATGTTCGCCGGGAGAATCGAGCGCCTCCTTTTGATATCGGCCGACGGGCGGATTTCCTCGGCCTATCCTCCCGCAAAGGCGGACCGAATAGGAGAGCTAGGGGAAATGGAGCTTCCCCTGGCAGAAGGAAAGCCTCTCCCCGGGAACGGGGGGGTGCAATTTGTCTTTCCCCGAAGCGGAAAGGAAGGAGCGGGAAGGACGGTTTCCGCCCTGATCACGATCCCCCTATCCCGGGAAGGCGAGTTCCTGGGAACTCTGGAATGCCTTCTGGACTTCACCCGGGTGAGCGAACCATTTCTCGGATCCCTGCAGTCGGGCAAGACCGGCGGCGCCTGGATGATCAACCAGGAAGGGCGTTTTGTGGCCCACTATGAAGCGGAGCTGGTGGGCCAGGACGCTTTTTCCGCGCGGAGAGAGCGCCATCCGAATTTCTCCTACGAGCGCATCGAGCGGATCATGCGGGAGGAAATGCTCAAGGGCCGTACCGGCATGGATGAATACGTCACGGCCTGGCATCGGGGAAAACAAGGGGCTATTCAGAAACTGATCGCCTACGCCCCCGTCCGGGCGGGAGGACAAATCGGATCCATCGCGGTGGTAATTCCTTATTCGGAGGTCACCGAAGTCGTTTGGGGGAGCTTCAAGAGTTCCCTCTGGCTCCTGGCGATCATGGCGACCACACTTCTCGCCGGAACCTATGTCGGCCAGAAGATCAATCAGCGGCGAGTCCTGGCCGAGGAAAAGGTCCAGTGGAGCGAAGCCATCGTTAAAAGCCAGACCCGCTTACAGGCCCTCTTTGACGGGGCCCCGGACGCCATCATCCTCGTCGACCCGGACTATCGGATCTCCACGGTAAACAAAACCGGACTGGACTGGTATGGACGTCCGATGGAAGATTTTGTCGGCAAATCGTGCCACCAGGTTTTTCAAGGCCTGGAGCATCTCTGCCCCAACTGCCCGGCGGAGGAATCTTTCGCCACCGGAAAACCCGCTTTCCGCGAAAGGGCCAGCCTTGTGGTCGACAAGAAGAAAAGGTATCTTCAGCTTTTCACCTTCCCCCTTCAGGATCGTAACGGCAAAGTGGTCGAAGTGGTCGAATACGTCAAAGATGTCACCGCCGAAAAACGGCTGCAGCAGCAGGTGATCCAGAGCGAACGCCTCGCGGTGGTGGGGCGCATGTCGGCCAACGTGGCCCATGAAATCAAGAACCCCCTGGGAACGATTGTCCTCAACGCCGAGCTTCTCCAGGAAGAGCTGGACCGGTTCACCGCGGAGGATACGGCAGAGGCGAAGAGCCTGCTGGCGGTCACCAAATCCGAGATTGACCGGCTCATCGAGGTGGTGGAGGAATACCTGCAGTTCGCCCGCCTCCCCAAGGTGAATCTTGAGGAGGGGAGCGTCAATGAAGTCGTTTCCGATCTCCTCGCCTTTCTCAAGGAAGAGGCCGCCGGGCGGGGGATTCTGGTCCAGGAAGAGCTGAAGGAATCGCTGCCGCGGGTGCAGCTGGACCCCCGACAGCTCCGGCAGGCACTTTTGAACCTGATGAAGAATTCCTTCGAAGCCATGACGGACGGGGGAAAACTTACCCTGGCCACCGAAGCGAAGGACGGGGCGGTGGAAATTCGGATCGCCGACACCGGGCGGGGGATTCCCGAGGAGAACTGGGACCTGGTCTTCACCCCTTTTTTTAGCACCAAACACAGGGGAACCGGCCTGGGTCTTCCCATCACCTCGCATATCGTTGAAGAGCACCGCGGGACGATCAACCTTGAAAGTTTCGTCGATCTGGGAACCATTTTTACCATTCGTTTGCCGGCCCTGCCGCCCAAGGCTTAAACCGGAGGCGGCGGAAGCAAAGGAACCCGAGGAGACCATTGTGGAGACAACCGCTAAAAAAAACATCCTGCTCGTGGATGACCACCAGCCTTTCCGCGATTCCCTGGCCAAAATTTTGTCCGGGGAGGGTTGGCAGATCTTCGGCGCCAACGACGGCGTGGAGGCCTTGGAGGTCCTGCGCCGCGAGGAGGTTCAGCTGATCCTCACGGATTTGAAGATGCCGAAAATGGACGGCGTGGAACTCTTGAAAGTGGCCAAAACCATCCGGTCGGAGGTCGAAGTCATTCTAATCACCGGGTACGGGACCGTGGATACAGCCGTAACGGCCATGAAAGACGGCGCCTTCGATTACATTCAAAAGCCCTTCAAACCCCGGGAGATCCTGAAGCTGGTCCGCAAGGCTCTCGAGAAGCAGACTCTCGTCCTGGAAAACCGCATGCTGCAGGAAAAGATCAAAGATTTTCAAAGACCGGATAAGATCATCGGGCGCAGCCCCGCCATGAAACGGGTTTTGGAAATCGTCGCCCAGGTGGCTCCCAGCTCGGCGACCGTCCTCATCCAGGGCGAGAGCGGAACCGGCAAGGAGGTGATTGCCCAGGCCATTCACGATCTGAGCCCCCGGACGGGCAAGCCGTTTATCAAGGTCAGTTGCGCCGCCCTGCCGGAAACTCTGCTGGAAGCCGAGCTCTTCGGGTACGAGCGGGGGGCTTTCACGGGCGCGACGGCCCGCAAGGAAGGACGCTTCGAACTGGCCGACGGGGGGACTCTTTTCCTCGACGAAATCGGGGAGATCAGCCCCACCATGCAGGTGAAGCTCTTGCGGGTTCTTCAGGTGGGGGAGTTCGAACGCCTGGGAGGAACCAGGACGATCCGGGCGGATGTGCGACTCGTGGCGGCGACCAATATGAATCTATCGGAAGCCGTGGAACGAAAAGCCTTTCGGGAGGATCTTTATTCCCGGCTGAATGTGATCACCCTGACCCTTCCTCCCTTGAGGGAACGGGAGGAGGACATCCCCCTTCTGGCCCATCATTTCCTGGAGGTCTTCCGGAAGAAGAATAACAAAGAAATCCAGGGGATCGCCCCGGAATCCCTGGATCTCATGCTCCGGTATCACTGGCCGCGGAACGTCAGGCAGCTGGAAAATGCCTTGGAAAGAGCCGTCGTTTTAGCCCGGGGCAAAACGATTATTCCCGCGGACCTGCCGCCGGAGATTCTGAAAGCGGTCCAGGGGGCCGGCTCTGCGGGCAAGGCAATCCTGGATGACAAATTAATTTCGATTCCCCTCGGGACCCCTCTGGAGGTCATTGAAAAGCAGGTCATCGAAGAAACTTTAAAGTACTCCCGGGGAGATAAAAACGTGGCCTCGAAGATTCTCGGGATCTCCTCAAGAACGATTTATCGTAAGATTGAAGGAGAAAGAGAGGAGGAGAAAAGAGAAGATTCGGCAAAAGAATCGGCAAATTGACAAAATGTCATGATTATTTCAATATTAGGCGACAATTTGCCATTTTTTTAGTTTTATTTTTATTTTTTGTCATTATGACAATATTAAGTAGAAAAACTTTTCCCGGCGGAAAAAAGCGGAAGAGAAATTTTTAATAATAATTATTAATATCAATTAGTTAAATACACGCCTCTCATCCCCCCCCTTTCTATAATCACGGCATATAATTTGCTTTTAGATTTTTAACCCTTTTGACTCCGAAGGGGTTCGATCTTCACAGGCTACAAACGAGCGAACTCCCCTGCTCATCTGTGACTGGCAACCGAAACAATAACCCTCCTCTATCAGATCGAGCCCCTTCGATTTTTTTTGCCTGGAAAAGGGCGTTAGCGGTTTTTCTTCTCGGGTCCTCGCAATAGGAGGAATTGTGGAAAAAAAGAAAATTCTGGTTGTGGACAATGAGGAGACAACTCGCGAAACGCTGCTGAAGATCCTGGAACGGGAAGGGTACCACGTCCTTACGGCCAACGATGGGCAGGCCGCCCTGGAAATCGTCAAAGAACAACGGGTGAATGTGATCGTCTCGGATGTATGCATGCCGAGGATGGACGGGAATCGCCTCCTGAAAATGGCGAAGTCAATCCGTCCCGACGTGGAAATCATCCTCATGACCGGCCACGGGAAGATGGAGATGGGCGTGGAAGCGCTCAAGGAAGGGGCCTTTGATTTCATTCAGAAACCCTTCACCAAGCTGGCGCTGCAGAAAACCGTCAAGCAAGCCCTGGAAAAGCAGGCCCTGGCTGCGGAAATGCGTTTCCTCAAGGAACGGGTGCGGGAGTTGATCGCCGAGATCAGCGATTTGGTGGAGGAACCGGCGGGGCAGCGCCTGGAATATCCGGGGACCCTGGGCGTCAATTCCACCCATTGAATCCCGCGCCCTGAAAGGCGCGGAGGCAAGGGCTGAACAGTTTTCGATCAGGAATGTAGATTTCGACGCGCGGTTCTCCGCGCCTGTTTTTACCGCCCCGTATTTCTCTCCCCGTTTTTTCCCGCAATCCTCGCGGATTCCTGTTTTCGCCTTCCTGCCGCCGGGAGAGGGAAAGAGTATCTTGAGCCTTGAATTCTTGTTGCTGAATGGGCGGGGTAAGGTATAATAAACGGATATAAAAAATACGAAGGCAGTAAAATTTTTTTCGGAGGTAAGATATGGCAGAAGAAAAGAAGACGATCACCAGCATGATGGACGAAACCCGGAAGTTTCCCCCGTCCAAGGAATTCAGCGAGCAGGCCCACATCAAGAGCCTGGCCGAATATCAGAAGCTCTATAAGCGGTCGATTGAAGACCCGGATGGCTTTTGGGGGGAACTGGGCCAGACTCTGGAATGGTTCAAGAAGTGGGACAAGGTCCTGGACTACAAGTTTGGGGACGATCTCTATATTAACTGGTTCAAGGGCGGAAAGATCAACCTGACGGTGAACGCCCTGGACCGGCACCTCAAAAACGGCCGGCGCAATAAAGCCGCTCTGATCTGGGAAGGCGAACCCGGAGACAGCCGGACCTACACCTACCAGCAGCTCTACAGCGAAGTCTGCCGGTTTGCCAACGTGCTCAAAAAGAAAGGGCTGAAAAAGGGCGACCGTGTCACCATCTACATGCCTATGATTCCCGAACTTCCCATCGCCATGCTGGCCTGCGCGCGCATCGGGGTGATCCACTGCATCGTCTTCGGCGGATTCAGTGCCGACGCCCTGAAAGACCGTATTCTGGATTCGAACTCCCGGATGTTGATCACCACGGACGCCAGCTACCGCAGCGGCAAGGTCATCGGGCTGAAGAACAACGCCGACATCGCCTTGGCCAGTTGCCCAAGCGTGGAGACGGTCATCGTTTACAACCGGACCAACACGAAAATCGAGATGAAACCGGGGCGCGATTTCTGGTGGCACGAGGAGATGGCGGCGCCGGACATCAAGCCCATCTGCCCGCCCGAAGTCATGGATGCCGAAGATCCCCTCTTTATCCTCTACACCAGCGGCTCCACGGGGAAACCCAAGGGGGTTCTCCATACGACGGCCGGTTATCTCCTTTATGTGAATTACACCTTCAAATGGATTTTCGACTACAAAGACGACGATGTTTTCTGGTGCACGGCGGACATCGGCTGGGTCACCGGCCACAGCTACATCGTCTACGGCCCTCTCGCCACCGGCGCCACCAGCCTCATGTTCGAAGGGGTCCCCAACTATCCGAAACCGGACCGGTTCTGGGAAATCGTCGAAAAATACGGCGTCAATATTTTCTATACCGCGCCGACCGCCCTGCGGGCGATGATGCGCGACGGCGACAAGTGGCCCCTCGGGCGCGACCTTTCCACCCTCCGGGTCCTGGGCACCGTGGGCGAGCCCATCAATCCTGAAGCCTGGATGTGGTACTACAAGGTCATCGGCAAGGAGAAATGCCCCATCGTGGACACATGGTGGCAGACCGAGACCGGAGGAATTTTGGTCACGCCCCTCCCCGGCGCCTGGCCCATTAAGCCCGGTTCCGCCACCAAACCTTTCTTCGGCGTGGAAGCTGCCGTCATCCGGGAGGATGGATCCCCGGCTTCCCCGAACGAAGGAGGATACTTGGTGATCCGCAAACCCTGGCCGGGAATGATGCGGACCGTGTACGGCCAGCACGAACGTTTCCAGGAAACTTATTTCGTCCAATTCCCGGGCCTGTATTTCACCGGGGACGGGGCGCGGGTCGACGAAGACGGGGACTTCTGGCTCATGGGCCGGGTGGACGACGTCATCAACGTCTCCGGACACCGGATCGGGACCGCGGAAGTGGAAAGCGCCCTGGTAAGCCATCCCTCGGTGGCCGAGGCGGCCGTGGTCGGGATGCCCCACGAAATCAAAGGTCAGGGAATTTACGCGTTCGTCACCCTCAAGGCCGGAATCTCTAAGACCGACGATCTGAAAAAGACCCTCGTTGCCCATGTACGCAAGGAAATCGGCCCCATTGCTACGCCCGACAAGATCCAGTTCACCGACGGGCTGCCCAAGACGCGAAGTGGCAAAATCATGCGCCGCATCTTGAAGAAAATCGCTGCCGGAGACGTTCGGGAGCTGGGGGATACGACAACTCTGGCCGACCCGTCCGTCGTGCAGACGCTGGTATCCGAAAGGCAATAACCTGCGGGTTCGGAAGGGTGCCTCCAATGGGGGCACCCTTTTATCTTTTGGCAGGGATTTCGAAAGGAGGAGCTTCGCAACCGATGAGTGAACAATCGCAGGATTCCAGCCCGGGCTGGATTGTAACCTTTGCCGGGACCGGCATCAATTTGGCTTTGGGCGTTCTCTACGCGTGGTCTGTTATTTCCAAACAAATCACGAAGGAATGGGGGTGGAATGAGACGCAGGCCGCCCTCCCTTATTCGATTGCCATCGCTCTTTTCGCCTTCATGATGGTTCCCGCCGGGAGACTCCAGGATAAGATGGGCCCGCGCCTGACGGCTTCTCTGGGCGGGGTATTTTGCGGCGTGGGCTTTCTGATCGCCTCTCTGGGGCAATCCCTTTCCGGCATGGTCATCGGCTTCGGGATTCTGGCCGGAACGGGGATTGGGTTCGGGTATGCCTCCGCCACGCCACCGGCCGTAAAATGGTTTCCGCCTCAACGGACCGGTTTGATCGCCGGGCTGGTGGTTGCCGGTTTCGGCCTTGCCTCGGTTTATATCGCCCCCTTGGCCAATTACCTCCTGAACTCCTTCGGAATTCAGAGCACTTTTTTGATTTTGGGGATTGCCTTTTTGGGCATCGTCGTCCTCCTGGCCCAGCTTATGAAAAACCCTCCGCCGGGATATAAACCCCAGGGGATAGCGACGGATCAGCCGAAGGCCGGGGGAAACCCAAAAGCCGCTGCGAAAGCCGTTGATTATGAATGGCACGAAATGCTCCGCACGCCCCAGTTCTATCTTCTGTGGATCATGTTCATGTTTGCCGCCGGGGCCGGGTTGATGATTATCGGGAAATTGGCCAAAATCGTTGATCTGCAGGCGGGGATCAAGGCCGGTTTTGTCTTCGTCGCCTTCCTGGCCGTGGGCAATGCCGGGGGAAGGGTCGCGGCCGGGGTCCTGTCGGATAAAATCGGGCGCACTTGGACCATGTTTATTGTTTTTATATTTCAGGCCATCCTCATGTTCCTCCTTCGGGGTCTTGACACCTACGGGACTCTGTTCCTCGCCTCGATATTAATCGGCTTCAATTACGGCGCCAACTTGTCGGTTTTCCCCTCGGCCGTCAAGGACTATTTCGGCTTGAAAAACTTCGGATTCAATTACGGCTGGGTTTTCACTGCCTGGGGAGCGGGAGGAATTTTAGGGCCGCTGCTCAGCGGCTGGATCTACGACTCCTCCAAGAACTTCAACCACGCCTACCTAATCGCTTCCGCGTGTCTTATCCTGGCC
>Ga0113563_10002554_pt1 | contig 11039 bp, 7 predicted proteins | sample Mud3Dept3metaG_FD_80117 | JGI IMG/M metagenome (GOLD analysis project Ga0113563, IMG submission 80117) | Freshwater wetland microbial communities from Ohio, USA, analyzing the effect of biotic and abiotic controls - Mud 3 Core 4 Depth 3... | ecosystem: Environmental > Aquatic > Freshwater >...
ACGCCGTCGATGAGCGCGGTCTTCGAGTGCAAGAGCGCATCGCGCCGCTCGTAGATTTTTATTCCGGCATCCAGCAGTTCGGCGTAGTAAGCACGCCCGGCGTGGAACACCAGCCAGAAATCGGTGTGGCTCGGCAGGATGAGCCTCACGTCCACGCCGCGTTGCACGGCGTCCTTGAGCGCGGCGAGCAACTGCGGATCGGGAACGAAATAGGCATTCGTCAGATGGACGCTGGTTTCGGCGCTGCCGATGGCTGAAATCAGCGTCGCGTAGATTAGGCTGTAGGGCTCGTCAGGCGAACTGCCGATGGCGCGCACGACCTCCCTGCCCTTGTTGCCGAGTTGCGGGAAATAGTCCCTCGGCGCGAGCGTTTCGCCCTTTTGCTTCTCCCAGGTCGCGAGAAACAGCTTCTGAAACTCGCCGACTACGGGGCCTTCCACTTGCAGGTGGGTGTCGCGCCAGGGCGTTTTCCCATCGGGGCGCTGCCTGGAGCGGGGACTGAAGGACCCGCCTGAATAAACACTGCTGATGTTAATCCCGCCGAGGTACGCGGACTGGCCGTCGACGATCAACAGCTTGCGGTGATCGCGCTGATTGACGTCCCAGCCTTTTTTTGCAGTCAGCGGGTTGATGGGATTGAACTCCAGGACCTGGATGCCGCCCTCGGTGAGGCGCTTGAAGAATTCCCTGGGCGCGTTGATCGACCCTACGCTGTCGTAGATGAGATTCACCTGCACACCCTGGGCCTGTTTCTCGATGAGCGCGTCCGCAAAGCGATTGCCCACCTCATCGTCTTCGATGATGTAGGTCTCCATGTTGATATGGTCTTTGGCATTGCGGATGGCGGTGAACATGGCCTGAAAGGTAACCGGACCGTCCTGCAGCAGGGACACCTTGTTGCCCACCACCAGCGGGCTCCCCACGATGGCCTCTTCCAGCGCCAGATGCCGGTCGAAGATGTTGGTTTCTTCGCCGCGGCTCTTGAGCCGGTCGAGGATCGCTTTGCTTCGCTGGGCAGAAAGCGGGCCGCGTGCGCCATCGAGTTGAACGGGGCGTGCCGGGCGCATGGCCATGTCGGGGACGATGGTGGGCAGCGAAGTGCATCCGGCCAGGGCAGCAAGTAACACTGCCGCCAAGCATCCCGCGATCCTGCCCGAACCACCTGACTGCATCATGTTACGGGTTCTATACAACGCCGCCTCCACTTCGGTTCACGTCGCGGATCATTCCGCGCAGAGGTTAATGGGCTATCAAAATCTATATCATCGCAGTGTATGCGCTATCCCCGGGGAACTCTGTGCGGCAACCAACATAATTAGAACGCAAATGAACGCGGCTTCCCGGGCCGAAGCACAACAACGCAGCGCCTGATTTTTACGGCGTATGGGGTGCAATATCGGCGGGTATGACGGGAGTTGGCGCAGCGCACGGTTTGACTTAAATCAACCCGGCAAAATGCCGGGTGTGTAGTCTGTGGCGATGGACACGAAAGGGTGGAAAGGCCGGATAGTGCTGGGCGCGATCGTGCTTGCGCTGGGGGCGGCCGCTTTTTTCGCGTGGCGCGAGTTCGACCGTCCCGCGCTGCCCGCGGGCTTCGCAAGCGGCAACGGGCGCATCGAAGCCACCGAAATCGACATCGCCGCCAAGCAGCCCGGGCGCATCAGGGAAATCCTGGTGAACGAAGCCGATTTTGTCGAAGCCGGGCAGGTGCTTGTCCGCATGGACGTTCAGACGCTGGAAGCGGAGCTTGCGCAGGCGCAGGCTATGGTGCGGCGCGCGCAAAGCGCGAAGACGACCGCCGGCTCGGTGGTCGCGCAGCGGCAAAGCGCGCGCGTTACGGCGCTCGCCGTGGTCGCCCAGCGCGAGAGCGAACTCGCGTTCGCGGAGAAAGAGTTTCAGCGTGCCGAGGCGCTGGTGGCAAAAGGGTTCATCTCGACGCAGAAACTCGACGACAGCCTTGCCAAGCTGCACGGTGCGCGCGCGGCGCTCAACGCAGCCCGCTCCCAGGTCCTCGAGGCGGACTCAGCGATTCGCGCCGCCGGGTCCCAGGTCGTCGAGGCGCAATCGGCGATCGAGGCCGCCCTCGCCACGGTTGAGCGCCTCAAATCGGAGATCGGGGATGCGACGCTCAAGGCCCCGCGCGGTGGCCGCGTCGAGTATCGTATCGCGCAGCCCGGAGAAGTCATCGCAGCGGGCGGCAAGATACTCACCGTGCTCGATCTCTCCGAGGTGTACATGACATTCTTCCTGCCCGAGACCGTGGTGGGCCGCGTCGCGATGGGCAGCGAGGTGAGGATCGTGCTCGATGCCGCGCCGCAGAACCCGGTGCCGGCACGGATATCGTTCATCGCCAGCGCCGCGCAGTTCACGCCGAAGACGGTGGAGACGGCCGAGGAGCGGCAAAAGCTGATGTTCCGGGTCAAGGCGCAGATCGACCGCGAGCTGCTCGTGCGCTTCCGGACGCAGGTAAAGACCGGGCTGCCGGGCGTCGCCTACGTGAAGCTCGATTCCGCGGCCGCATGGCCGGCGAACCTGCAGGCGGACTGGGCGCAGAAATGAACGGGTCGCCCGCGCCGGTCGCGCGGCTCGTCTCGGTCACGCACCGCTACGGCGGCATCGCCGCCGCCGACGCGATCAGCCTAGACATTCCCGCCGGCTGCATGGTCGGACTCATCGGCCCGGACGGCGTCGGCAAGTCCACGCTGCTCGCGCTCATCGCCGGCGCGCGCCGCATCCAGCAAGGCACGGTCGAGGTGCTGGGCGGCGACATGGCGGACGCAAGGCACCGTGACCTCGTCTGCCCGCGCATCGCCTTCATGCCGCAGGGGCTCGGGCGCAACCTCTACGCGACGCTGTCGGCCTACGAAAACGTGGATTTCTTCGGCCGCCTGTTCGGCCACGCGCGCGAGGCGCGCGAATGGCGGATCCGCGAGCTGTTCGCGAGCACCGGCCTCGCGCCTTTCGCCGATCGCGCCGCCGGCAAGCTCTCCGGCGGCATGAAGCAGAAGCTCGGACTGTGCTGCGCGCTGATCCACGACCCGGATCTGCTGATCCTCGACGAGCCCACCACAGGCGTGGATCCGCTGTCGCGGCGCCAGTTCTGGCAGCTGATCGGGCGCATCCGCGCCCGCAACCCCGGCATCAGCGTGATCGTGGCCACCGCGTACATGGAGGAGGCCGAGCAGTTCGACTGGCTGGTGGCAATGCATGGCGGCAAGGTGCTCGCGGCCGGCGACCCGGTGGCGCTCAAGGCCCGCAGCGGCGCCGCGTCGCTGGAGGACGCGTTCATCGGGATGCTGCCCGGCGAGCGGAGCAAGAAGCACCGCGCGCTGGTGATCCCGCCGCGCCAGGCGCGAGACGGCGAGGCGGCGATCGAAGCCGACAACCTGACGCGCCGCTTCGGCGATTTCACGGCTGTCGACCGGGTAAGCTTCCGCATCGAGCGCGGCGAGATCTTCGGCTTTCTCGGCTCCAACGGCTGCGGCAAGACCACCACCATGAAGATGCTCACCGGGCTGCTCGCGCCCAGCGAGGGCAACGCGCGGCTGTTCGGCCGTGCGGTGGCGCCGGACGATCTCGCGACCCGCGCGCGCGTGGGCTACATGTCGCAGTCGTTCTCCCTCTACGATGAACTCACGGTGCGCCAGAACCTCGAGCTGCACGCGCGCCTGTTCCACGTGCCGCCGGGCGAACTCGCCGCGCGCGTCGACGAGATGCTGCAGCGCTTCGGCATCGCGCACGCGGCGCAGATACTGCCGCAGGCGCTGCCGCTCGGCATGCGCCAGCGCCTGTCGCTCGCGGTGGCCGTGATCCACCGGCCGGAGATGCTGATCCTCGACGAACCCACCTCCGGCGTGGACCCGGTGGCGCGCGACAGCTTCTGGCAGCTGCTGATCGACCTGTCGCGCCGCGACGGCGTGACCATCTTCATTTCCACGCACTTCATGAACGAGGCGCAGCGCTGCGACCGCGTCTCGTTCATGAACGACGGCCGCGTGCTCGCGACCGGCGCCCCCGCGGCGCTCATCCAGGCGCGTAGCGCGCGCACGCTGGAGGAGGCCTTCATCTCCTGCCTGGAAGCGGAAGCGGGCGCCTCAGCCGAGACGCCGCCCGTAGCGCCGCTGCCGGCGACGCGACCCACCCGGAGCGGGTTCAGCCTGCTGCGCTACGCGAGCTACGCGCGACGCGAGGCGCTGGAGCTGCTGCGCGATCCGATCCGGCTCGCGTTCTCGCTCGTCGGCAGCGTGCTGCTGATGGTCATCCTTGGCTACGGCATCAGCCTCGACGTCGAGAACCTGTCGTTCGCGGCGCTCGACCGCGATGACACGCAGGCCAGCCGGGAGTACGTACTCAACCTGTCCGGCTCGCGCTACTTCGTCGAGCGTCCGCCGATCCGGGACTACGACGAACTCGACCGGCGCATGCGCAGCGGCGAGCTGAGCCTGGCACTCGAAATCCCGGCGGGATTCGGCCGGGACCTGCAGCGCGGCCGCGCTACCGAAATCGGTGCCTGGATCGACGGCGCCATGCCGCTGCGCGGCGAAACCGCTGCCGGCTACGTCCAGGGCATGCACGCCGGGTACCTCGCCGAGCTCGCGCGCCGCACGGGTGGGCCAACTGCGGGCCCGGCGGCGGCACAAGCCGCGTCGGTCGAGGTGCGCTACCGCTACAACCCGGACGTGCGCAGCATCAACGCGTTCGTGCCCGCGGCGATCCCGATCCTGCTGATGCTGATTCCCGCCATGCTGACCGCGCTCGGCGTGGTACGGGAGAAAGAGCTGGGCTCCATCGTCAACTTCTACGTCACGCCGGTGACGCGCCTGGAATTCCTGCTCGGCAAGCAGCTGCCGTACATCGCGCTCGGCATGATCAATTTCCTCGTCCTCACGGCGCTCGCGGTCTGGGGGTTCGGCGTGCCGCTCAAGGGCAGTTTTCTTGCGCTGGCCGCGGCGGCACTGCTCTACGTGACCGCCTCCACCGGCCTGGGGCTGCTGATGTCCGCGTTCGCGCAGACCCAGATCGCCGCGCTGTTCGGCACCGCAATCGTCACTATGCTGCCCACGATCCAGTTCTCCGGTCTGATCCACCCGGTGCATTCGCTCGAGGGTATGGCGGGCATCGCCGGCACGCTCTTTCCGACCACCTATTTCATCATCGTGAGTCGCGGCAGCTTCGCCAAAGCGCTCGGCTTCGACGACCTCGGCTTCTATTTCCTCGCGCTCGCGGCATTCATCCCGGTCATCACGCTGCTGAGCGTGGTCTTCCTGAAGAAGCAGGGCAAATGAGCTCGCGCCGCCTCGCCAACATCCTGCACCTCGGCGTCAAGGAACTGCGCAGCCTGCGGCGCGATCCGCTCATGCTGGCCTTCATTGTGTTCAGCTTCACGGCCGCCATCTACAGCGCGGCGAGCGTGACGATGGAACTGAACAAGGCGACGGTCGCGGTCGTCGATGAAGACCGCTCGCAGCTCTCCGGCGCCATCGTCGCGGCGCTCCTGCCGCCGCGCTTCATGGCGCCCGAACTGGTCGGCACACAGGAGGTGGACAGCGGAATGGATCGCGGCCGCTATACCTTCGCGCTCGACTTCCCGCCCGGCTTCCAGCGCGACGTGCTGGCGGGCAGGCGCCCGGCGATCCAGCTCAACGTGGACGCCACGCAGACCAGCCAGGCGTTCATCGGCGCGGGCTACATCCAGGCCATCGCGGCCGCGGAGGTGGCGCAGTTTGTGCGGCAGCGGGGCGCCAGCGCCGCATCTCCCGTGGAGCTCGCGGTGCGCATGCGCTTCAACCCCAACCTCACCAGCAAGTGGTTCTCGGCGGTGATGGAGCTGATCAACAACATCACCATGCTCTCCATCATCCTCACCGGCGCTGCGGTGATCCGCGAGCGCGAGCACGGCACCATCGAGCACCTGTTGTCGATGCCGCTCGCGCCGGCGGAGATCATGGCGGCCAAGGTATGGGCGAACGGGCTGGTAGTGCTGGCCGCCGCCACGCTGTCGCTCAACTTCGTGGTGCGGGGCCTGCTCGACGTGCCGGTCGCCGGCTCGGTGCCGCTGTTCCTCTGCGGCGCGCTGGTGCACCTGTTCGCTACAACGTCCATGGGCATCTTTCTCGGCACCGTCGCCCGCTCGATGCCGCAGCTTGGCCTGCTGGTGATGCTCGTGGTGCTGCCGCTGGAAGTGCTCTCCGGCGGCATGACGCCGCGCGAAAGCATGCCCGAGGTCGTGCGCGCCATCATGCTGTTCGCGCCGACCACGCATTTCGTGAGTTTCGCGCAGGCGATCCTCTATCGCGGCGCCGGATTCGACGTGGTATGGCCCCAATTCCTCGCGATTGCCGCCATCGGCAGCGCGCTGTTCGCGGGCGCGCTGGCGCGCTTTCGCAGGACCGTCTCCGACATGCAGGTTTAGCGACCCTTGCGGTGCCCGATCCGCTATTGTCGCAAAGCAGAAAGAGGGGCGGGCAAATGCAGTTCAGGAGAAACCGGTTTGCGGCTCCTGACAGGCCCTAATCCCACGCCGGCGCCCGCCCCGCAGGATTCGCGATCCTGCCGTCAGGCCGTTTGAGCGAAAAGATTCTGTTCATCTCGTCGCCGGTCAGTTCGAAGTTGAACACGTCCAGATTCTGCGCAATGCGCTCGGGGTTGGAGGAGCGCGGGATCGCGGCGACATTCTGCTGCATCAGCCAGCGCAACGCGACCTGGGCGATGGTCCTGCCCTTGCTGCGCGCGATCTCGCCGAGCACTGGATCGCTGAACATCCGCCCGCGGGCGAGCGGGCAGTAGGCAGTGAAAATGAGCCCCTGCTTGCGGCAGTACGCAAGCACTCTGGACTGGTCGAGATAAGGGTGATATTCGGCCTGCAGGGTTGCGAGCGGCTCCGGGCACGCGCGTATCGCTTCCTCGAGCAGCGCGATGTTGAAGTTGGCGACGCCGATGTGGCGCGTCTTGCCTTCGCGTTTCGCTTTCGCCAGCGCCCCCATGGTTTCCGCGAGCGGCACTTTGTCCACGCTCGGCCAGTGCACATGCAGCATGTCGACGTAATCGACCTGCAGAGTCTTCAGGCTCTCGTCGACCTTGCGCGCGAAGTCGTCCGCGCGCAGGAATTCGTGCGAGACCTTGGTGCACAGAAAAATCTCCTGGCGCGGCACGCCGGACGCGCGTAGGCCTTCGCCCACGCCTTTTTCCGAGCCGTACTTGCCGGCGGTGTCGATGTGGCGATAACCGAGCTTGAGCGCGCGGGCGACGGCCTCGCTGCAATCGCCCAGGTCCCAGGTGCCGAAACCGATCGCCGGCATGCGGCAGCCGTGCGCGGACAATTCAGGAACAACGGGTTGTGTCATGGGTATGATGAAATCACATTAAAAAGATCATATAAAACAACGCATTATATGCGGCGTCGGCTAAGGATTGCCGGCCTGCGGCTACGTTCTTCGCGTCCCGTTTTGGGTTGTTGACGGTAGTCACTTGATCACCGTCCACGGTTTCTTCTTGTCGAGCGCGTATTGCTTCACCGCCTTCTCGTCGAAATTAAAGCCCAGCCCCGGCGTCTTCGGCAGGATCAGGTTGCCGTCCTTGTGCTTTAACTGCGAGTCGATCAGGCGCCGGAAGTTGAGCACCTGGTCGTCGATGAAGAATTCGACGTAGCGCGCGTTGGGCGTGGCGGCGACGAGGTGCACGTGCAGGTCGTGGAACCAGTGCGGGCACATCGTCACGCCATAGCTCGCGGCGGTGGCGGCGATGCGTTTCCATTCGGTGACGCCGCCGCACACCAGCGCGTCGGTCTGCAGGATTTCCGCACCGCGCTTGTCGAGCAGTTCCTTGTGGTACCAGCGGCCGTAAGCGATCTCGCCGGTGGCGACGACGACAGGGGTCAGTTCCGCGAGCTTGGCGTGGCTGTCGATGTCGTCGGGGCCGAACGGCTCCTCGATCCAGTACGGGTCGTAGGCTTCGAAGCGCCGCACGTACGTGAGCGCGGTGGGCACGTCGCTCCACGCGTTGTTGGCATCGAGCATCAGATGCACGTCGGGGCCGACTGCCTCGCGCGCCGCGCGCACGCGGGCTTCCTCTTCGGCGGGCGAGAGGCGGCCCACTTTCATTTTCACGGCCTTGAAGCCGGCTTTGACGTAGGACGCCATTTCGTCGCCCAGCTTCTTCGGCGTTTTGCCGGCGAGGTAATAGCCGCCGCTGGCATAAGCCGGCACGCGGTCCTCGGCGCAGGCGCCCAGATAGTGATACAGCGGTAACCCGGCGGTCCGCGCATTCAGGTCCCACAGCGCGGTGTCGAGGATGGAAATGCCGCGCATTACGCTGCCGGCGCGGCCCTGCAGCAGGGATTCCGCATACATGTCCTGCCATAAGCCTTCGACCCTGAGCGATTCCTGGCCGATCAGTTTGGGCGCGAGCAGTTCTTCGACTGCGACCTGCGCGATGCGGCCGCCGGCGCTGCCGACATAGCAAAAGCCTATGCCTTCGATGCCGCCGGTCGAGCGCACTTTGACCAGGCAGTAGTCGCGGGCGGAGACGGTGCGGGTGGCAAACGAGGTGACGGTGGCCAGCGGCACGCGGGCGACGCACACGGAGACGGACTGGATTTTCGGCATGATTGCGCTCTCTTCCGCGGAAAATACGTAAAATACCACTCTTTCCAGACCGATATCCAACCTCCAGAGGGCATCATGACGCAGCCGCTGTTCCACCTCGCATTTCCCGTTGACGATCTCGCCAAGGCGCGCGCGTTCTACGGCGGCCTGCTCGGCTGCCCCGAAGGGCGCTCGTCGGCGGACTGGGTCGACTTCAATTTCTACGGCCACCAGATCGTCGCGCATCTTGCGCCGGATGAAGCGGGCCACCGCCACACCAGCGCGGTCGACGGCGACAACGTGCCGGTGCGCCACTTCGGGGCGATCCTGCCGATGCCGGAGTGGCAGGCGCTTGCCGACAAGCTCGTCAAAGCCGGGACGAAATTCGTCATCGAGCCGCACGTGCGCTTCAAGGGGCAGGTCGGCGAGCAGGCGACGATGTTTTTCCTCGACCCGTGCGGCAACGCGCTCGAATTCAAGGCCTTCAACGATCTGTCGCAGGTGTTTGCCAAATAAGCCGAAACGCCCGGGCGCCCGGCTGTTCAGCCTGTGCCATCACCGATCAATCAGGTTGACCGTGGCGCGGGAATGTCACTAAACTGCGTCTTCACTCAGCGAATACATCACCCTTTCCAAGGAGGAAATATGCGCAATATCATAAAAAGCCTGGTGCTCGCGGCCGCCGCGTTGCTGGCGTTCAACGGCTACGCCCAGGAAAAGATCAATCTCTCGATCGGCACCGGCGGCACCGGCGGCGTTTACTATCCGCTGGGCGGCGGCATGGCCAACGTGCTGTCCAAGTACGTGCCCGGCATGCAGGCGACCGCAGAAGTGACCGGCGGCTCGGTCGACAACCTCAAGCTGATCGGCACCGGCAAGCCCTACATCGGGCTGGCCATGGCGGACGCGAGCCAGGACGCCCTGCGCGGCGAAGGCAAGTTCAAGGGCAGCAAGGTTCCGCTGACCACCCTGATGGTGCTCTACACCAACCACATGCACGTGGTGACGGTCGAAGGCACCGGCATCAACAGCGTCAAGGACCTCAAGGGCAAGCGCGTGTCCACCGGCTCGCCGGGCAGCGCGACCGAAGTCATGGCGTTCCGCATTATCGAAGCCGCGGGCCTCGATCCGATGAAGGACATGACGCGCGAGCGCCTGGGCGTCGCCGAATCGGTCAATGCGATCAAGGACAAGAAGATCGACGCTTTCTTCTGGGTCGGCGGCCTGCCGACCGCGGCGGTGACCGATCTTGCCTCGACTCCCGGCACCAAGATCAAGCTTGTCGATCACGCCAGCCTGGTGCCGGTCATGAACAAGAAGTACGACAACCTTTATGTCGAGGACACGATTCCGAAGGCGACGTACTCCGGCATGGCTGCCGACAACAAGCAGGCATCGGTCGCGAACATCCTGGTCACGCATGCGAACATGAGCGACCAGGCCGCCTACAACATCGTGAAGACAATGTTCGACAAGCGTGCTGATCTGATCAACGTGCACAAGTCCGCCGAGGAATTCAAGCTCGAGAACCAGAAAGCCGCGGGCTCGCCCGTGCCTTTCCATCCTGGCGCAATCAAGTACTTCAAGGAAAAAGGCGTCAAGTTCTGATCGATGCCGCATCCTCAAACCCCGTCCCGCAATGGACGGGGTTTTTTGTTTTATTTGCAGGTTGTGCAGAAAAAGCAGCACGAGAGGCTGTGCTAAGATGCCCGCCACAGCACGGCGGATGGAGGAGCCAGAACAATGAGTGACAATCAGCAGCCGGCGCAGGACGACATTGTCATCAGCACCGAGGCGCTGAAAAAAGCCGAGGAATTCATTGAAGAAGAAGAGGGCGTGCACAACCGCTATGGCGGCGCGCTGGCGGTTTTCCTGACGGCGTGCGCCGTGGTGATGTCGCTGTTCCACCTCTACGCCGCGGTGGAGATCGTGCCGGCCTACATGCTGCGCCCCATCCACGTCGCATTCGCGCTGACGCTGGTGTTCCTGATGTTTCCGGCCGCCAAACGTTTCCGCAACCGCCTGATGTGGTGGGATGTGATTTTCGCCGTCGCCTCGATCGCCATCGCCGGCTACATCCTCTATTGGGGCGACGAGCTGGGCGATCGCGCGACCCTGCCGTCCATGGTCGACCAGGTCATCGGCGTGGCGCTGATTTTTCTGATTCTCGAGGGCAACCGCCGCAGTTCGACCTGGATACTGCCTTTCATCATCAGTCTCTTTATCGCCTATGCGATGTTCGGCCCGTATCTGCCGCCGCCGTGGACCCACAAAGGCTACGAGATAGCGCGGCTGACGGGATCATTGTACATGACGCTCGAAGGCATCTTCGGCGTGGCGGTGGACGTGTCCTCAACGCTGATCATCCTGTTCACCATCTTCGGCGCGTTTCTGCAGTATTCGGGCGCCGGCAAATTCTTCATCGATTTCTCGTTTTCCGCGATGGGGGGCAAGCCT
>Ga0113563_10002555_pt1 | contig 11039 bp, 7 predicted proteins | sample Mud3Dept3metaG_FD_80117 | JGI IMG/M metagenome (GOLD analysis project Ga0113563, IMG submission 80117) | Freshwater wetland microbial communities from Ohio, USA, analyzing the effect of biotic and abiotic controls - Mud 3 Core 4 Depth 3... | ecosystem: Environmental > Aquatic > Freshwater >...
ATCCTCTACGAACTTGACTTAGACTGTCGACAATCGAATACTCAGATAGGGAAAAAAGTTGGATTAAAGAAAGATGTTGTCTCCTATCGAATTAAACGGATGCAAGATGATGGAGTTATAAAGAATTTTTGGACAGCTATAAACACATTCAAATTAGGTTATAACGTTTTTCGAATTTACATCAACTTTCACTATGTTAACACGCAAATAAAAAAAGATATTATTCAATATTTTACAGATTATAAAAATTCGTGGGCAGTTATCTCCGTGAAAGGTCCAATAGACATTGATGTAGTCATTTGGGTGAAGAACATTTATGATTTTTACAAATTTTGGGATAAAACTCTTGAGCGATACGAAGATTATTTTGAAAAATATACAATATCGATTTACATAAAGGCTGTTGGTTATAAAAAATCATATCTTGTTGGACAAACAGCAAAAGCAGAAAATATAATGTATAAGACTATTTGTGATGGATCAACTGTTAACATCGATGAAACAGATTATAAACTTCTTAATGAACTTGCAATTAATGCGCGAATCCCATTGATTGAACTCGCAGAAAAACTTGGTAATTCTTCACAAACGGTTAATTACCGAATAAAAAATTTAATCGAGAAAGGAGTTATTCAAGCTTTTCGAGTAAACATTGATAGATCAAAACTGGGTTTGCAACTCTTTAAAGTCGATGTATTTTTAAAAGAATACAAACAACGGAGAAATATCATTCAATATCTTGCTGATAAAGGGTGTTTAGAAACTTTAAATGTGGCTACAGGCTGGAGTGATATTGAACCAGAGATAGTTGCAAAAGATGTAGACAGTTTAATACAATTAATGGAAGAAGTTAATCATCGATTTCCAAATTCTATAAGAAAATTAGAATATTGGATAATGACAGAAGTTCATAAAGAACGCTGGCTTCCACTAGTTGAATTTTAAATTTTTTTTTGAAATAATGTTAAATCCCCCACGAGGAAATTAGAATAATTTTGGCATGACTCCTTGCAGGGGCATGACGCTAGCAGTAACAGCGGCTGCGATTGCTCCAATAATTATTGTTTCCATATCTTTCTCACCATCCTTCATTGATATTATCTATCACGATATACTTTCTCTGTCTTTGTTTATATACTTGCGGTGACAAAATACCAAAATGACAGGACCAATTCTTCAGGAGAACTATTTAAAATCTATTGGAACGTCTCGATGCTTTGGTTGACCATTGGTAGATATTGGTCTACGAGGGATTCTGGTGCAGTAAAGGTGATTAAAAACACGGTCCTGGTTCTCAAGAGTGCTACTTGTTTGACATACTTGGTCGTCCCATTCTGGTCATAGGAGTAAGCTAGCTCGTAGGTTGGAAGTTGGGAATTTATGCGCCAATCTCGATGCAGGATGGTAAACTCAACACCGCTTGCGATAAGGTTCTCCTCAGTTTGATCTGCAAAGGTGCTCAGCGACCTCCCTTCGCTCAGGGTGAAAGGGACCGCTATATAGAGGGAGACCTCTGAAGTGTTTGATGGGGAGAACTGTACGGCAATGCTTGGATCAAGATCAGGGATTTGTTGCCATCCGGTGGGTGGATCCAGTGAGAAACTGTACAAACCATTGGTGTATTCTCGGGAGGGCGGCTGGGTCTGTTGAGTGCATCCAGTTATAAAAATACTACAGAGGAGAAACCCTAGAACGAGTAGATGGTTTTTCTTCATAAATTTGTCATACGAAAAGATCCTCACCTATAAAAGAAATTCGCTGGTGTTTCTAACGTTAAAATTAACGAGTTGGTTCCTTAACAACATTCTTATTACCATCCTATGTTATGAAATATTCATATTAAAAATATATTATTTTTGATAAATTATATTATATAGTGTTCTCCTAAATAGAGCCGTTAATTATTTAAACATATATGTGGATATGAAAATATAAATTATAGAGGAGGAATACATGAAGAAGAAACTCGTAAGTATTTTGGTATGTATGCTGATGTGCGTTACCACTGGGGCGGTAACAGCAACCCAACTGACCGATGAACACGCAACACCACTCCCACAAATAGCAACACCATCTCCCCAAGACCGAGCCATGTGGGATGTAATATTCCAATTTGATGCTGGCGGGCTCTGCGGCTCACTATATCTTGTCGGAATCGGATTTGACGGAACCTATTTCTACTGCCCGGAGTTTGCAACAAGTAACATTCATAAATTCAATGCTGACGGCACCTACGTTGGCATTATCACAGTTCCTGGTGTCCCCAACCTCATCGACCTAACCTACGATGGAACCTACTTCTATGGACAAGGACAAACCCCGACCAATGTCATCTACAAGATGGATTTTGCAACCCAAACCCTTATTGGTACCATCCCCAGTCCTCATGCTGCCTGGAACATTGCCTATGATGCGGACCATGACGGTTTTTGGATCGGACAATGGCAAAACTATCTGGATCTCATCGACAGAAACGGGGTTGTCATCGACTCCATATCTCCCGTACCCGATAGTATGCTTGGTTTGGCATGGGACCCCTGGACGAATATCGAGGGATACGACGGACCGTTCCTCTGGATATCCACTGGAACATCCACAGGAATGCAGAATATCATCAAAGTCATCGACCTTGCCACAAAAACACTCATCCCTGGCATAGAACATAACGTGGCAGCCGAGCTTGGGGAAGGCATGGCTGGCGGTTTAGAACTTTCGATGAATTACCAAGCGGGTCTTGCAGTCCTCATCGGAATGACCCAGGGGACAACCAATGATTACGCGTTCGGATATGAACTTTCCACCACCAATGCTCCCCCACTCCCACCCGCAGCACCTACTGGACCGGACACTGGAGTCATCGGCATTGAATACTCATTCCAAGCCTTGACGACGGACCCCGAGTCTGACCAGGTCTACTATATGTTCGACTGGGGCGATGGCACCATGAGCGACTGGATCGGACCATTTGCATCTGGTGCACCCGGATCAACAACACACACCTGGGATGACGCAGGGACCTATGAAGTCAAAGCAAAAGCAAAGGATGTCGGTGGTGGAGAAAGCGGCTGGTCTGAGGCTCACTCCATCATAATCTATTCGACTCCTGTGCTTGAGATCGGTAACATCACCGGTGGACTCTTCAAGGTAAAAGCGGTGATAAAGAACACCGGGTTTGTCGATGCTGATCATGTCCAATGGACCATGACCTTGGTCGGCGGCGCTTTCATGGGTAAAGAAGCAGGCGGAACCATCCTAGCTATCCCTGCTGGTGAAGAACGCACGGTCACCTCCGGGCTTATCATCGGCTTTGGAAAGACCGTCATCACCGTCACAGCAACCTGTGAAGGAAGCTCCGCATCAAAAGATCAGAACGCAACCATCCTGCTGTTCTTCATCAAAATCAAGGCATAAGGAAGGAACCTTCCTTCCACCCTCTTTTTCTTTTTTTTTCCTTTCCTAGTTTTTTTATAAGCCTCTCTCAGTAACCATGTAGTAAAAGAAAGGATCTATATTCCTTTGTACAATGATTGCCCTGTGGAATCCATCGCCACCACCAAAGGACCTAGTTCATTGACCTCAAGGACCCAGACTGCCTCAGGCATCCCTAGCTCCTCCAACCAGTAGACATCAGCGACCTTGGTGATCTTCTCCGCGGCAAGCACCCCAGCCCCTCCAGGGAACGCTGCGTACACTGACCCGGTTTTCTTCAACGCTGTACTCGTTCGTTGCCCCATCCCACCTTTCCCTATGATAAGATGGACATCAAAACGATCCAACAGGATGTCTTCGAACTCCTCCATCCGACTACTCGTTGTCGGCCCGGCGGACACCGCGATCCACCGATCATTTTCCTTCTTCATCAACGGCCCACAGTGATACAATCCCATCCCAGAAGGATCGAATGGGAGATCCACTGGTTTCATGCTCCTTATCTTTTGATGTGCACTGTCCCGTGCCGTGAAAATCTTTCCAGTCACATAGAGGACATCATTGATTTTGAGTTTTTTTACAAACTCCGATGATAAAGGTAAACTCACATGGTATTCCATGATTACTGCACCTCCCAGCTACCATCTGGATGGATCACCAGGGATGCACGACGGTCCGCCCAGCATTGGATCACCACTCCAACCGGAAGGCTTGCGGGGTGACGATGCGCCACCTCAACATGGACGTCAAGGGCAGTGGTCTTCCCACCAAGACCCATCGGACCGATCCCGGTCTTATTGATGATCTCAAGGAGATCTTTTTCAAGCTGCGCAATCAACGGTTCCGTATGATGGGTACCCACTGGCCGGAGCAAGGCACGTTTCCCGAGGTTCATGGCTAAATCAGCACTCCCACCGATTCCCACACCAACCACGATGGGTGGGCAGGGTCTGCCACCAGCCTTTTTTACCGTTTCAACAACAAATCTTTTCACTCCATCGAGCCCGACGCTTGGAGAAAGCATTTGTAACGCACTCATATTTTCACTGCCGCTTCCCTTTGGCAAAGCTATGATATGAGCTAAATCCCCTGGTTCGAAATCCCATAGGATATGGGGGAGGTAGGAGCCAAGATTATCACCATGATTTGTGCTCCTCATCGGATCAACCGTATTGGGCCGCAAAGGGATTTCTAAGGTCGCGCGGGCGACCGCCTGTTCAATGACTTGTTTGAGGATCCCTGTTGCAGGAAAATGTGTCCCGATGTTGACAAAAAACGTAAGAATACCCGTATCCTGGCACATAGGACATCGTTTGTGCTTTGCTTTTTCAACATTAGCCAGCATTGCTTCGAGTTGCACCTTGGCCGCTCCGGTCTCAACAGCATAGGCTTGTTTCAATGCAGTAATGACATCGGAGGGTATTTCTGTTTCTGCTTTGAGGATGAGCTGTAGAATCCCGTCCTCAAGATGTTTTATGTCCATAGCACCTCAGCAGAACCATATCGTTTGAACCAGAAAAGGTTTTGCTTTATAAAAAAAAGAAAAAAAAGGGAAAAAGAAGGTGACCTTACTTTGCTTTCCCGATTTCATCAACTGATTCTGGGTTGGCTAATGTTGAGGTATCGCCGACTTCTTGACCCAGGGCTTTTGCTCGGATAACCCGTCTCATGATCTTCCCGCTGCGGGTCTTTGGTACGTCTGAGACGAACCAGATCTCATCAGGCCTGGCGAGTTTCCCCATCTCCTTTGCCACATGATCCCGGAGGATTTTCTTGAGCTCCTCGGTCGCCTCAATACCTTTCTTTAATACTACGAATGAGGTGATTGATTCTCCTTTTTCCTCATGGGGTTTGCCGATGACTGCTGCTTCCGCAACCATCGGATGACTGACCAGGGCGGACTCGACTTCGGAGTTGCCGATCCGGTGACCGGAGATCTTTAGGACATCATCTGCTCGTCCTTGGATCCAGAAGTATCCATCAGCATCCTGTCTGGTGACATCGCCAGCGAGGTAGATGCCTTTGTATTTCCCCCAGTAGGTTTCTTTGTAACGCTCGGGGTTCTTGTAAATCCCGCGTAACATCCCAGGCCAGGGGTGAAGGAGCACAAGGTTGCCGCCACCATTTACGACCGGGTGGCCTTGCTCGTCGTACACCGCGGCAGCCGTCCCGGGTAATGCTCGTGTCGCAGACCCTGGTTTGATAGGTGTGATGGGTAAGGGTGAGATGATGAAATGTCCGGTTTCGGTCTGCCACCAGGTGTCCATGATCTGACAGCGTTCGCCACCGATGTTCTTGTAATACCAGATCCATGCTTCCGGGTTGATTGGCTCACCGACCGATCCAAGGAGCCGTAGGCTACTAAGATCATGTTTCTTCAACCAGTCTTCCCCGTGTCTCATGAACAGACGGACACTGGTTGGTGAGGTGTAGAACACGCTGACACCGTATTTTTCGATGATATCCCACCAGCGGTCTGGTTGTGGCCAGTCTGGTGCTCCTTCGTAGATGACCGAGGTCGCACCAAGGAGTAAGGGTGCATAGGCGATGTAGGAATGTCCCGTGACCCAGCCGATATCAGCGGCGCACCAGTAGACGTCTTCGTCTTTTATGTCAAAAACCCATTTGAGGGTCTGAGCGATCCCTACGGCGTATCCTGCATGGGCATGGATGATCCCTTTTGGTTTCCCGGTGGTGCCTGAGGTGTAGAGGAAGTAGAGTGGGTCGTTTGCATCGAGTTTCTCTGTTTCGCATTCGCGGGGCATGTCTTTAACGATGTCATGCCACCAGAAATCCTTGTTTTGGTCCCAGTTGACTTCATCCCCTGTTCTCTTATAGACAATGACATGTTGAACGCTTGGTGCTTCCTTGACTGCTGCATCTGTCTGATTTTTCAGTGGTACTTTTTTTCCACGTCGCCAGAAGCTGTCACAGGTGATGACTGCTTTTGCTTCACAGTCGTTCATCCGGTCGCGGAATGCGGAGGCGCTGAACCCGGAGAAGACCACGGAGTGGATCGCTCCGATTTTCGCGCAGGCAAGCATCGCGATGGGCAATTCTGGGATCATGGGGAGGTAGACACCGACGCGATCTCCTTTTTTGATTCCCATTTTCCGTAATGCGTTAGCGAGTTTGTTGACTTCTATGTAAAGGTCGTTGTAGGTGAGTTTCCGTACGTCCCCTGGTTCTCCTTCGAAGATGAAGGCGACTTTGTTTTTCCGCCATGTTTTAACATGTTTGTCGATGGCGTCATGGACGATGTTGTATTTTGCGCCAACGAACCATTTCACCCAGGGTACTTCCCATTCGACTGTTTTTTTCGGTGGGGTGTAGAATTCGACGAGTTCTTTGGCCATTTCGCCCCAGAACCATTCCCAGTTTTCTGCTTTTTTGTAGAGGTCGTCGATTGTTTTGATGTTGTGTTTGTCCATCCACTGCTTTACATTTGTGTTGTTCACAAATTCTTTTGAGGGTTTGAAAACCCGTTTTTCGTCCAAGAGGACTGATATGTTTTCGCCTGTCATTTTAAGATCTCACCTGATTTTTTTCATTTCTTTTTTTATGTTTCTCATTATGATTTTTAGACTGAGGTGCGGTTGCGTTGGAAGACCGGTATTTTGATGGCTTTCCTCGCGGTTCCCATCTGTTGATGGGGATGTGCCGCAACAGAGTTGAAGTATATGAAGTTTTTCATATCGTGTTGTGTATTTTTCTCCTTTCGAAGACCGTGGGATTGTTTGAAAGTACTTTGCGGACGAGTGGTGAGAAATCGAAGTCTTTGATGACCTGCATGCGGTCGAATGTATAGGTGCTGATGAAGGGTGGTTGGGAGAAGAGGTTGTGTTCTTTGAGGTATTTGATTTTGTTCATCTCATCTTCTTTGTAGTCCTGGAATGTTGGGTAGACGGAGAGGAGGACTGCTTCGAATTTCCTGCTGGCAAAAAAGATGGTGGAGGGGGTGTTCAGGATGGAAAGCTGTTGTGTGTTGGGCGCGTTGTTGAGGTTGAAGCGGATGTGGGTGATGGTGAGGATTTCGATGCCAAGTGATTTGAGGTTAGGGAGGATGAGGGTTTGTAGGAGGCCTTCTTCGAAGAATTTTTTTTTCATGCGGGCGACGGTGTGTCGTGAGAGTCCTACTTGGTCTCCGATTTGTTGGGTGGTGGCGGTGGGGTGTTCGACGAGTGCGCTGTAGACTTTTTTTTCTTTTGGTGAGAATTCTGTGGTGTGTGTGTTGCGGAATAGCTCGGGGGTCTTAAGGAGAGTGGGTTCTTCTGGGAGGTTGTAGAGATGGGAAAGGAAGGGAGCGAAGTCGAAGAATCGGTGGATGTGGGACGTTTCGAAGGGGAAGATGATTTCATGGGGGTATTCTTTTTCGAGTAAGCCGAGTTTTCCGAAGGTCTCGGTGCGTATTTCATTGATGCGTCCGATGTTGGTGTAGTTCTGGGAGAGGCTGATGGAGAATCCTTTTTCTTCTTCGCCGACGGAGAAGAAGATTTCGTCGAAGACTTCGATGGTGCGTTTGGTGGTCTCCATGCGTTGGTTGAGGGGGATGACGGGGTTGAATTGCATGTAAATGACGGCGAGCAGTTCGCAGTCGAGTCGGTTGGGGAGGGGGAAGATGAGGGGTCGGTAGTAGCCTTCTGCGGTGAGTCGTCGTTTGATGGAGGTGAGGGTGGAGAGTTTGACTTGCAGGATGCTGGACAGTTCGCTGTCGGTGACGTGGGGGTGGGCGCAGATGCCGCAGAGTACTTTTTTTTCGTTTTTGGTAAGTGTGTGGTGGTTCACAGACCCTGCAATGAAAAAGCCCCATAAATAATTATCTCATATTACCCAAATTATTTTCATATTTTAGTATAAAGTGCAATTTAACTAAAAAATTGTGCTTAAATGCACTTTTAACCAGCTTTATATTGTTTATGTGAGGAAACCAGGACACAAAGTTTATTAAATCCATCCCTATTTCCGCACCGATACGAATCACCAGAGGAATGAATATGGGAAAAACCATCACAGAAAAAATACTTACTACCCACATCACCCAAGGAACACCTGAAAAAGGAAAAGAAGTCGGCATCAAAATCGACCAAACACTCACCCAGGATGCAACCGGGACCATGGCCTACCTCCAGTTCGAAGCCATGAACGTCCCCAAAGTAAAAACTGAACTTTCCGTCAGCTACGTGGACCACAACACCGTCCAGATCGGATTTGAAAACGCCGACGACCACCGCTACCTCCAATCCGTCGCCGCAAAATACGGCATCGTCTACTCCCGTGCAGGCAACGGCATCTGCCACCAAGTCCACCTCGAACGCTTCGGAAAACCAGGCAAAACACTCCTCGGCTCAGACTCACACACTCCCACCGGCGGAGGCATCGGCATGATCGCGATTGGTGCCGGAGGCCTTGATGTTGCCGTTGCCATGGCAGGCGGACCTTTCTATCTTACCTACCCCAAAGTCATCAAAATCAACTTGATAGGAAAACTCAAACCCTGGGTCGCCGCAAAAGACGTCATCCTCAAAGTCCTAGAAATCTTCTCAACCAAAGGAAACGTCGGATGCGTCTTCGAATACGGTGGCGAAGGAGTCAAAACACTCAGCGTCCCCGACAGAGCCACCATCACCAACATGGGAGCAGAATGCGGAGTTACCACCAGCGTGTTCCCTAGCGATGAGATCACCAAACAATTCCTCAAAGCACAAGGCAGAGAGAACGACTGGATCGAGCTCTTTCCCGATGATGACGCAGTCTATGACAAAGTCGTCGACATCAATCTCAGTGAACTAGAGCCACTCGCAGCGACTCCCCACAGCCCCGGCAACATCAAAAAAATCCGAGACATCAAAGGACTCCCCGTTGACCAGGTCTGCATCGGAAGCTGCACGAATTCCTCCTACACCGACATGATGACGGTTGCATCCATCCTCAAAGACAAAACCGTCCATCCCAACGTCAGCTTCGTTGTTGCCCCCGGCTCCAAACAAGTCCTGGAAAACATCACAAGAGACAGTGGCATGAGCTCTCTCCTCTCAGCAGGCGCACGGATAGCGGAATCCGCCTGCGGCTTCTGCATCGGAAACAGCCAATCACCAAAATCTGGGGCAGTCTCCCTTCGCACCAGCAATCGAAACTTCCTCGGCAGATCCGGCACTAAGGATGCCAACGTCTACCTCGTCAGCCCAGAAACCGCAGCAGCAGCAGTCCTCACCGGAGTCATCACCGACCCCCGCGACCTCGAAAAACAAGGAATCAAATATCCCAAGATGACCATGCCAAAGAAATTCCACATCAACGATGGCATGTTCCTTCTGCCACCCAAGGACGGATCGAACATCAAAATCGAACGCGGACCAAACATCGGAGAACCACCAAAAAACACTCCCTTACCAGAGACCATCACCGCAGAAGTCACCATCAAAGTCGGCGATGAGATCACCACGGATCACATCATCCCCGCAGGAGCCAAAATGAAATACCGCTCCAATGTGCCAAAATACTCCGAGTTCCTCTTCGAAGTCGTCGACCCGAAGTTCTACGAACGAGCAAAAAAAATAAAAGACTCAGGCCTGCACAACATCATCATCGCAGGACTCAGCTACGGACAAGGCTCCTCCAGAGAACACGCCGCGCTCTGCCCCATGTACATGGGCGTCAAAGTAGTCATCGCCAAAAGCATGGAACGGATCCACAAAGCAAACCTGATTAACTTCGGCATCATACCCCTCACATTCGCCAACAAGGATGATTACGCAGGCATCGACCAAGGAGACAAACTGGAGATCCCCGACATCAGAAAAATCCTTACCGGAAAAGAGACCACTGTCAAAGTTAAAAACAAAACAAAAGGAAAAGAGTTCACCGCGACCTTCGAGCTATCCGAACGAGACAAAAAAATCATCCTAGCGGGAGGATCACTTAACTACATAAAATAATAAAAGGAGCCAAGAAACCCATGAAAAAAACAAAAGAACCAACTCAAAAAATCAAGATGAAAAACACCCTTGTAGAAATCGACGGGGATGAAATGACCAGAGTCATGTGGCAGATGGTCAAAGAAAAACTCCTCTTTCCCTTCATTGACATGAAACTGGAATACTACGATCTTGGTTTGAAAAAACGTGATGAGACCGATGACCAAATCACCCACGATGCAGCTGAAGCAATCAAAAAACACGGCGTCGGAGTGAAATGCGCAACGATCACCCCAAACAAAGACCGCATCAAAGAATACAACCTGAAAAAAGAATGGCCCAGCCCCAACGGCACCATCCGGGCAGCCCTCGACGGCACCGTCTTTCGCAGCCCTATCCTAGTCAAGAACATCCCACCAGGCGTCCGCAACTGGACCAAACCCATCCACATCGGCAGACACGCGTATGGAGACGTCTACAAGAACCAGGAAATCCGCGTTCCCGGACCCGGGAAAGGAGAATTAGTCTACACGCCCGCAGACGGTGGCCAAGCTATTCGACTCACGATTCAGGAGTTCAAAGGACCGGGAATCCTCCAGGGAATCCACAACACCGACAAATCCATCAACAGCTTTGCTAAAGCATGCTTTACCTACGCACTTGACCAAAAAGTCCCACTCTGGTTCGCCACGAAAG
>Ga0113563_10002557_pt1 | contig 11036 bp, 9 predicted proteins | sample Mud3Dept3metaG_FD_80117 | JGI IMG/M metagenome (GOLD analysis project Ga0113563, IMG submission 80117) | Freshwater wetland microbial communities from Ohio, USA, analyzing the effect of biotic and abiotic controls - Mud 3 Core 4 Depth 3... | ecosystem: Environmental > Aquatic > Freshwater >...
CCAGGGCAATGTTGCCGGAATATAATTACAATCCTGAACAGATCGAGCATATTTGTTTGATAATCATGTCAACTAAACTACCGCCACAACCCACCAATTTACTTGAAGATATTATTTGTGATTCAGACCTTGATTATCTTGGAAGAAGTGATTTTATACCAGTCTCAAACACTCTTTTTGAAGAACTCAAAGCACAGAACAAAATGAGATCACTTAACGACTGGAATAAGATGCAGGTTAAATTCATTTCAGGACATCAGTATTTTACCAAAACAGCCAGAAGCCTCAGAGAGGTAAATAAACAACTTCAGATAGAGAGAATTCAAAACCTGATAACTGAATAGAATCTATCGCATGATAAGGATTTTAGTTACACACGAATGAGATCCGTCATTGCTGGAACAGAAGACCAGGTATACGCCGGTAGCAACGCGATGACCATTGTAAGTTGTAAGATCCCAGGAAGCCTGGCCACCATAGGAAACAGTTTTATAAACAAGATTACCACTGATATCCGTGATCCGTATCTGAGTCTCTCTCATCAGGCCTGTAACAGTAATATTTCCCATAAAATCCTGCCTTACAGGATTTGGGAAAGCGTAAACATTAGTGAATTTATCAAGTCCTGCTATGGCATCTCCACGGACCGACATAATTCCTTTAGTGGTAGCAAACCACACGGTACCTGATTTATTATCAACAGCAACTGATGAAACAGAATTTGAAAACAGAGGGCTGTTATCTTCATTGTAATTTTTTATTCTGGTAGTACCATCTGGTGAAAGAAGATAAACACCTGAACTTAAAGTACCAAGCCACTTTCGGTTAGCGCCATCAACTGAGATTGAAGTAATTGTTTCAGTACCAAGCATGTAATCGGCCAGACCTGATCCGTCATTACGCGGAATCTTAATCCTGAATGCCCTAATATCATCCTCAAGAACTTTTTCAGGATTATAATATATCAATGGTCCGTGGTCAGTACCTACCCAGATATTTCCGTCAAGATCCTCAGCCAGACAATATATATATGAAAATAATTCACCATCAGCATCGGTAACTATCATTTGTTTATAAAGGTCATCAGCAAAATTTTCGGGAGTACCATTATCATCGAGTACAAAAAGACCATTTCCTCTTGGGAGCACAACCCATTTTTTACCAGACTGAGTAATTAATATTTCACCTATTGCCGGAACATCCAAAGTATTAGGATAAACAATCCAGTTGCCGTCAGGTTTGAGTACTTTTATACTGCCTGGCACTTCAGTTTGTGTGATCCAGAGGTTTCTTTCCTTATCCATCGCCAATCCGCAAATTCTCACATAAGGTTTTCCCGGTATAATTGTCTGCAGCGGTGAATTAGCATCATTAAACTGATTCTTTAAAACATTGTTTTCGTACTCCAGCAATCCTCCTCCCCAGGTAGAAATAAAAAAATGACTATTATCCATGGGATCAATAGCAGATCGTAACGGATCGAAGATAGAATCAGATGAGAAAAGATTCCACCTGTTGTTTTCATATATCGAAAGATACATAGGTCTCCACAGGTTGTTCCACGAAGCATCGTATGCGCCTCCGCAAATTATTGTTTTACCATTATTTGAAGTAATATTGATTGCATTGTTGGAAACAGGTCCGGGAAGAGTCAATGCATTAAATTCTGACATTTTTTTCCCTTTTACAAGGCCGGATGAAATGTCTGCAATCCATATATCACTGTTGTCTGTTATTGCCTGATAACTATGAGGAACGCCCCAGCCATAAGAATAAATAGCCGTTTTTAAAGAGCCGTTATTATTAAAGCATCTTATCAGACCACCGGCAATAGTAAATCCGTTTTCCGACGGATCAAATGATTTATTATAGACTCCCGGTATATATGAAAACAACGAACTGCCTCCATTGACTATGAAAATTGAGTCACCGCTCAATCCTGCAAAATTGACATAAAGATCATTACCTGAAAGAATTGCAGCTGTATAATCACCTCCGGGATAAGGAAGAGAATTATCTCTTGACCAGTTACCATAGTAGGATAGGCCGGGATCACCGGTACTGGCAACATATATTCCGATATCAGTTGCTGCAAAAACTTTTCCGTTACCAAATGCTATATCCCTGACATCAGCATTTTCAGAACTGTTCCCGGGTTTCCAGGTATCATATATCTCATTTTTCTCCAGGTCTATAACAACAATCCCAAAACTGCAGGCCAGGTATGCATATCTGCCAGTTGTCTTTATCCTGTTAATCTCTTTTTTCCCCGGAATATATTTTCTTTTGATGTCAGGTATATTATAGATGATATTCTTCTTCAGGAGATCGACATTGGTACTTGAATATGCAATTATAAGAGCTTCATTTTCTTCTGACCAGGCAATGGTGCTTATTCCGGTTTCGGTGAGGCCATTTATCCTGGACAATTTTCTGAGTTCATCAAATTCCTTATTATAAACAATTATCGATGAGCCTGTTGAGGCGAACACTTCTTTTGATCCAACCGCAACATTTAAGGAGGTATTGTATCGGAGATGATCACTCCATGATCCGACAGGAGTTTGTCCCCGGCAAATGGCAGAAATTAAAAGCAGCCATATTATAATCAATGGTTTTCTCATCAGAGATTTAAACAGTTAAACAGCGTCTTTATTGTCCTGGTATTTGATCAGAAAATCCCGTAGTTTTTCAAAAGCCAGTGCCCGGTGTGATATTTTGTTTTTTTCATCGAGTGACATTTCTGCAAAAGTTCTGTCATTCCCTTCAGGTATAAATACCGGGTCGTATCCGAATCCGTCTTTCCCCCTTCTTTCATTAATAATATGACCATTAACGATACCTTCAAATAAATACTCTTTACTGTTCATTATTAAAGCTATTACAGTTCTGAACCTTGCTTTTCTGTTATTTGAAGAACCCATCATACCAAGAACTTTATCAATATTAGCGTCAGAATCTTTTTTTTCACCCGCGAATCTTGCAGAATTTACTCCTGGCAAACCATTCAGCACTTCAATTTCTAAGCCGGTATCATCTGCAAATACGTTTATATTCAATTTCTTATGAATGAAACGAGCTTTTTGCATTGCATTTCCTTCCAAAGTCGGCTCTTCTTCCGGAATTTCTTCCTTAATTTTTAAATCATGAAGGCTTAACAGTGTAAAACTTCTTCCAAGGATATTCCTTATCTCCTTTATTTTATGTTCATTGTTTGTGGCAAAAACAATTTTCATACCCATAATTACCATTTCGGACAAAAATACTTAAAATTGATCTTTCCTTTTGACCGGTTTATATTAAGTATTACATTTGGTCTGAATAATTTCACCTTTTATATGCTTTTCAGCAGGAATCTGAAAATAAAATCCTTCATTTCTTTCTTATTATTGACCTTGTCAGCAGTTACATTTGTTGGTGCTGCAGTTAATAACGATGAAGAACCTTTTCTGAAAAGGATTGTCATTAACGGGGACTCTGTAATTCAGATGCCAGCTGATAAAATAATTTTAGACAGCAGGCATAATAATATAGCTTTTGAATCAGGAGGAAGCGATTCCCTGGTATTCCAGTATTATCTTGAAGGGTTTGATAAAAAATGGTCTCCTTGGATAAAATCCGCATTTAAAGAATATACAAATCTTCCGGCAGGAAAATATAAGTTTCGTGTCAGGTACACCGATCTGCAAAATTCGGCCGGTGAACTTTACCTGCTGGATTTTAAAGTGCTTCCACATTGGTACTCCTCCCGAGTAGCGATAATATTGTTCATGTGTCTGGCTACCTTATTAATTTGGGCAGTCTATGCTTCTTTAAATCTCCGGTTTGCGCGCACTCAGCACATGCTGGAGCAGATTATAAATAAGAGAACAGAAGATCTGATAATTGAAAAGGAGAAAACAGAAAACCTCCTTGCCAATGTTCTGCCTAAAAATACAGCCAGTGAAATTATGGAAACAGGTAAGGCAACAAAGATCAAATATAATTTTGTTACTGTGCTGTTTTCAGATATCCAGGGTTTTACAAGGATTGCAGAGGAAACTAATCCGGAAATACTTATAGATGAGCTTGATAAGTTTTTCTTTTATTTTGATTCTGTTGTAGAAAGGCTGGGAATTGAAAAAATAAAAACTATCGGTGATGCCTATATGTGTGCAGGCGGAATTCCTGAAAAGAACCGGACCAATCCGGTAGAGGTAATACTTGCTGCTCTCGAAATACAGGATTATATGAGCAAGTTGAAAGAGTCGTCAGAGATCGAAGGGATGAAATTCTGGGATATAAGAATAGGTATTCATACAGGAACAGTAGTTGCAGGTGTGGTAGGGCATAAGAAACTATCATATGATATCTGGGGCGACACTGTCAATACTGCAAGCAGAATGGAGTCATCAGGTGAGGCAGGGAAAATAAATATTTCAGGTACAACCTATGAGTTTGTAAAGGATTTTTTCGTTTGCGAACACAGAGGCAGGATGCCAGTCAAATACAAGGGCGAACTGGATATGTATTTTGTCAACGGCATTGTTCCTGAGTTAAGGGATGAAAATGGCAAACCCAATAAAAAATTTATCCTGAAGATACAATTGATAAAGCTCCAGGATATTGAAGAGGTTATAACCAGGATGTTTGACAATGAAGCACCTCCCAACCTCTATTTTCATAATTCATCTCTTGTAAAAAGTATCAGCAATCAGGTTGAGCTTCTTTCCACTGCTGAAAGATTGTCAGAAGAAGAATATATTATTCTGAAGCTCGCTTCGGTATTCCTTTTTTCCGGCTATATTTCTGATTATGATTATGAAAATCCGGTGGAAGCTTCACTCCTGGCTGTTGAAGAGATTCTTCCCAGATATGGCTTTGAACAGACAACTGTTGAAGAAGTCAAAAAGATCATTCGGAATTCATTTATTAATAAACAGGAATCGATATCAGATAATATTCTGCACGACGCCAGATATGATTATCTGGGACGGGTTGACTATATGAAGCTGACTGATAAATTACTTAGGGAAGAAACAGAATATGGTAAGGTTCATAACAGAAAAGAATGGGTAGAAATTCAGAGAAAACTTCTTATAGAGCATGAATTTCTAACTAACACTGCCAGACTTTTAAGAAGTATTCCTCTTGAGGATCAGATATCATCTCTGGTATCCTGGAAAGAATAATCAGGATTCTGATCAGAAAATAAACGGTAATAAATTTTTAAAATGTACTTTTACGTCATCATTTAAAAAAAGTATTCATGGAAACATTTGACTGGAAAAATCTGCCATTCAGCTATATCAAAACGGATTTTAATATACGCTGTCAATATAAGAACGGGAAATGGGGAAAGCTTGAAGTATCATCTTCTGAATATATTGATATTCATATAGCAGCCACAGGATTACATTATGGACAGGAAGCATTTGAAGGGCTTAAAGCATATATGGGCAAAGACGGAAAAATAAGATTGTTCCGCTGGGAAGAAAATGCAAAGAGATTATTGTTATCTGCTGGAGGGATTATAATGGCTCCTGTTCCTGTTGAAATGTTCAGAGATGCAATATTCAAGGTAATCAGCCTTAACAGAAAATATGTACCACCCTATGGTTCGGGTGCAACTTTATATATAAGACCTCTGTTATATGGAAGCGGTGCGGAAGTGGGTGTTAAACCCTCTTCTGAATATACATTCTTAGTATTTGTAACTCCTGTAGGACCTTATTTTAAAGGAGGAGTAAAACCGGTAAACATGCTGATCTGCAGGGATGTGGACAGGGCAGCACCCCGTGGTACTGGTATTTTTAAGGTAGGTGGTAATTATGCTGCAAGTCTGCGGGCTCAGATTGCTGCCAAGGAAGGAGGATATTCCACTGCTATATTCCTTGATGCAAAAGAGAAAAAATATATTGATGAATGTGGTCCGGCAAATTTTTTTGGCATAAAAAACAATACTTACATAACCCCAAAATCAGAATCTATTCTGAACTCAATAACAAATATGAGCCTTATTGAAATAGCTGAGAGCCTCGGTATGAAAACTGAGAGGAGACGTGTCCCAGTCGATGAGCTATCCTCATTCTCGGAAGCAGGCGCCTGCGGCACTGCAGCAGTAATTAGTCCGATTGGTAAAATTTTTGATCCTGAGAAAAATAAAGTTTATGAATATTGTAAAGATGGCAATCCGGGAGCAGCTACAATGAAGCTTTATAATAAGCTTGTCGGGATTCAGTACGGTGATGAACCTGATAAATTTGGATGGATTACTATGGTGGAATAAGTAAGAAAGATTAAGAGAGGAGGAGAAATGGAGAGGGGGAGATATAATGTATTATTCCGTATTTTTTCTTTGTGCTGATCAGTGTGACTCAGAGATGCAAAAGTTATAATAAAGATGAAGAAAAACGAAAACGGCACATCAAAGGCAAAACTCAGAAGCTCTTATGTAACTCTTGTTGTGAGCGTTTCGCTTGTATTGTTTCTTCTCGGTATTCTTGGGCTTGTTTTAATTAATGCAAAGGAATTGTCAGATTACTTCCGGGAAAGCCTATCGTTTTCAGTTATGCTTGATGATGCAGCCAAAGAGGCAGATATAAGGATGCTGCAGAAAGACCTTGATGCAAAAGCTTATGTAAAATCGACTGAATATGTCTCAAAAGATAAGGCTGCAGCAAAAATGAAAGAGGAACTGGGAGAAGATTTTATAAGTTTCCTGGGCGATAATCCCCTCCCTCCATCAATTGACGTATACCTGGTTTCCGATTATACAAATCCTGATAGCGTTGCAAAAATCGAAAAGTATATACTTTTATATCCTTTTGTTAAAGAAGTCTATTACCAGGAATCACTTTTATTTCTTATAAATGAAAACGTAAGGAAAATAAGTTTGTTTCTGCTGGTATTAAGTTCATTTCTGTTTCTTATTGCTCTCACAATAATTAACAATACAATTAGACTTTCAATCTATTCAAAAAGATTCTTGATAAGAACCATGCAGCTTGTAGGAGCGACAAGGTCGTTTATCCGAAAACCATTTATCGTACAAAGTGCATTTCATGGGTTCCTGGCTGCACTGATTGCTATGACTCTGCTTTTAGCGCTGCTTTATCTTATTGAGAAAGAATTTTTTATGATGTTTGCATTTGAAAGTACGGAACTCTTAATTCTTCTTGGCGCAGCAATAATTATTGTCGGTGTTTGTATTAATATTATGTCAACATATTTTTCAGTCAACAGGTATTTAAGCATTTCTGAAGATAAACTTTATTATTAAGGAATATGGCAGCAAAGAATGACAACAGGGAAAAACTGAATTTTGCACTTGGACGTGAAAACTATAAGTTGCTTGCATTAGGATTTGTAATTATAGTAATTGGATTTCTGCTGATGCTGGGCGGAAAAGCTAAAAGCCCCGAAGAATTCAGTGATAAAATATTCAGTTTCAGAAGGATCACCCTGGCTCCAATAATAATTCTGGCCGGATTTATTTTTGAAATATGGGCAATTATGAAAAAGCCGAAAAACAATGATAAATAGAAATGCCTTGAGTGACCAAAGTGCCTAAAGTGAGCTAAAGTTTGGAGTGCCTAAAGTTAAATGTTTATAACTCTAAGTAATTTAGGCACTATTACCTTAATTAAAGAATTTTGCTATAAATGAATTGGTTTGAAGCTATAATCCTTGGCCTGATCCAGGGACTTACAGAATTTTTGCCTGTAAGCAGTTCAGGGCATCTCGAAATTGCCAAATCTCTTTTTGGCATTAATCCTGAAACAAGTTTCTATTTTACAATTGCCGTGCATGGCGCAACTGTCCTGAGTACTTTGGTAGTATTCTGGAAAGAAATAGTAAAACTTGCTGAAGGTATTTTTAAATTCCGGATGAATGAGGAGACTTCCTATTTCATAAAGTTAGTAGTCTCAATGGTACCAGTAGGAGTTACGGGTATTCTCCTGAAAGATCCTGTCGAGAAATTGTTTAATGGGAATATTGTATTTATCGGACTGATGCTCCTTATTACAGCTGCATTGCTTTGTATTGCCCATTTTATAAAGAAAAGAAACAGAAGCATCGGATATCTGGATGCTTTAATAATTGGTATTGCTCAGGCTGTTGCTGTAATACCGGGAATTTCACGATCGGGTGCAACAATTTCCACAGGAATTATTATAGGAGATAAAAAAGATGAAATAGCAAAATTTTCCTTTCTGATGGTCCTCATACCGGTTATTGGAGCAAATCTGCTTGAATTGTTGTCAAGCGAAATAATATCAAATAATATCGGGACGGAAATTATTCTGATAGGATTTATTAGTGCTTTTATTTCAGGATATATAGCCTGCCGCTGGATGATAAGCCTGGTTAAGAGGAGTAAACTTATCTGGTTTTCTGTATATTGTGCAATAGTGGGTATATTATCTGTTTTTCTGGGATAAAATGGAAGCTGAAAAGAAGAGTATTTTTGAAAACGGTCAGGTTCTTTTGTTTGACAAGCCACTTTACTGGACTTCATTCGACCTTGTTAACAAGGTAAGGATAATGATTAAAAGCACGCTCGGAATAAAAAAAATAAAGGTCGGTCATGCAGGTACGCTTGATCCTCTTGCAGCAGGATTAATTATATTATGTACCGGCAATGCAACTAAAAGAATTGGAGAATTCCGCGACCTGGACAAGGAGTATATTGCTACAATTCATATAGGTGAGACAACACCTTCATTTGATCTGGAGACGGAGACTGATTACAGCTTTTCAACAGATCATATTACACAGGAAATGGTTCAGAAAATTCTGGAAGGATTTAAAGGCGAGCAGGAGCAAATTCCTCCCATGCATTCTGCAAAGTTTATCGATGGGAAACGGGCATATGAGTTTGCAAGAAAAGGCATCCGGAAAGAACTGACACCGGTGAAAATTGTTTATAGAGATATAGAATTGCTTTCATTTGGTATTCCTGAAACAAAAATCAGGATTCTTTGCAGTAAAGGAACCTATATAAGGTCGTTTGCCAGGGATCTCGGAGTCGCATTGAAAAGCGGATGTTATCTTTCGGCACTTGAAAGGTTATCAATAGGCTCTTATAAATTGATTGATGCTTATACCATCGACAAATTTGAAGAATATCTGGAACAATTGAAACATAACTGATATTTCTACGTATAAAGGAATTCGTTAAATAAAAGAATATGAAATTATCACAATTCAGGTACAATTTACCCCAGGAGCTGATCGCCCTATATCCTTCGGAAAACAGGGATGAGTCGAGATTACTGGTTGTCAACAAAAAAACAGGCAAATATGAGCACAGGATCTTTAAAGATATTATTGATTATTTTAACGAAAAAGATGTACTTGTCTTCAATAACACAAAAGTATTTCCGGCGAGATTGTACGGTAATAAGGAAAAAACAGGTGCAGAGATTGAAGTTTTTTTGTTACGGGAATTAAACAGGGAGCAGCGTTTGTGGGATGTGCTTGTGGATCCTGCAAGGAAGATCAGGATAGGGAATAAATTATATTTTGGTGAAGACGATCTGCTTGTTGCAGAAGTTATTGATAATACCACTTCAAGAGGAAGAACATTAAGATTTCTTTTTGACGGAACTTATGAAGAATTCAAACAAACTCTGTACAGTCTGGGAGAAACACCTCTTCCAAAGTTCATCAACAGGCCTGTTGAACCTGAAGATAATGAAAGATATCAGACAATATTTGCCAAATATGAAGGTGCGGTAGCAGCGCCTACAGCAGGGTTGCATTTTAGCAGGGAGCTTCTGAAAAAACTGGAGATTATAGGTGTTGAGTTTGCTGAAATCACTTTGCACGTAGGGCTGGGAAATTTCAGGAGCGTTGATGTGGAGGATCTGACCAAACATAAAGTAGATTCAGAGAGAATCAGGATCACTGAAGAGGCAGCTGAAATTGTAAATAAAGCAAAGGACAACAAGTATAGGATTTGTGCTGTTGGTACAACAGTTGTCAGGACCCTTGAAAGCTCCGTTTCCACAAGCGGTTACCTGAAACCATTTGACGGCTGGACAAACAAATTTATCTTCCCTCCATATGATTTTAAGGTTCCGGATATGATGATAAGTAATTTTCATCTTCCATATTCCACTTTGCTCATGATGGTTGCTGCTTTTGCCGGATATAATTTATTGTTCGATGCTTACAAAACTGCAGTCAAGGAGAAATACAGATTTGGAACATACGGGGATGCGATGCTGATATTATAAGATGCAACGGCGCAACGGCTCAATGGCACAAAAGCGCCACGGCAGAAAAAATATTTCCCCCTTTGAAGGGAGCAGGGGGATGTAATCTGACAAAAGTAATATTATGTGAATTTTTGATTTTACCGGATGGATATTACCATCCGGTTTTTACATTATAATGTAATGGTTGATAATTAATTCTCCTTATGATAAAGAATGTTAATAAATACTTGAATAATTTATATCTTTAAATTTCTTACTTAAGGTGGTTGCAGATATGCAACCATGTTAATAAGAAATGGGTCTTACAAAAGACATTGAGAAGCCCGTTTAGGTTTTTGGAGAGCGGGCAAAAATATAAAACAAAAGCAGTGGTCGGCTTTTAAAAAAAGAGAATAAAGTCGGAAGTAATTTTTTTATATTATATTGAACATATAGGTTGAGTTTGTCTGACGGACATATTGGACTAAAGATCAAGGCGTTATTCAGATATCTGAACGGTAGGCAGATACGAATATTGTTACTGGTTGCCGGTTGCTGGTTGGGGGTTGTTGAGCGAACCACATTGTTCTCACAGGAGGTCATTTTACTTGATGCTTCAACAAACGGGCAGATAAGGGAGACATGTTTTGCCAATTTTTATGACAACGGAGGATCTGGTTCCAATTATAGTGACAATCAGGATTACAATATCACATTTATTTCTCCTTATGTTAAAGGGCATATTAAAGCATTCTTTCAATCTTTAAGTCTTAGGGCAAGTGACACTTTGTTTGTATTTGATAGTGACGGAACTACAATTGCACAGTATACAAATACTACATCAAATCCGGG
>Ga0113563_10002558_pt1 | contig 11036 bp, 10 predicted proteins | sample Mud3Dept3metaG_FD_80117 | JGI IMG/M metagenome (GOLD analysis project Ga0113563, IMG submission 80117) | Freshwater wetland microbial communities from Ohio, USA, analyzing the effect of biotic and abiotic controls - Mud 3 Core 4 Depth 3... | ecosystem: Environmental > Aquatic > Freshwater >...
GAGCAGCAGCCGGCGAATGGACGAGGCCCCCGCCGCCGTAGGCTCGAACGGCCCTTCCATCGGCAGGTCCGCCGTGCCGTAGCGGGCGTAATACCTCGCGAGCAGGCCGCCGTTCGAGTGGGCGAGGATGTCCACGCGCAGTCGCGGGTCCCCGTGGTCGAGGCGGATCTGCTCGATGAGCTGGTGGAGCCCGCGCGCTGCAGCGACGTTGTCGAGCCGCCAGTCGTACAGGTACACGAAATAGCTGCGTCGGCCGGGAACATGCGGCTGGCCGACTTTGCCGGGCGCATAGCCGCCGGCGTCGCGCAGCATGTCGATGACCTTGCCATAGAAGTCGCGCCCGAGGCCTTCGCGGAAGATGTCGGTCGCCTCGACGTCGCCTGCGACCGGCTCGAGCGTCGCCGGATCGATGTCGAGCTCGAGGCCACGATAGTTGCTCATCAGCAGCTGCGGATTGGTGCCCGGCCAGATCTCGTGCCCGGTACGGCGATCGCGGAGGCTCGAGCCGAAGGCTCCGGGAATCAGGACGAGCGGCGGCTGGTCGATGCTGCCCCGGGTGGGCCGATAGATCGGCCCCAGCGGGGGGCGCCCCGGCACGGCGCAGCCGGCCAGGCTCAGTCCGGCCGCGAGAATTCCCCGGCGGGTCCAGCGGGCCATTCAGGCCACCTTGCCTCGTACGCTCGGGTCCACGACGACGAGCTGACGGTCATGCAGCCTCGCAAGGACGAGCTGCGCGGCGATGGCGCCACAACCGGCGAGGAACATGTCCCACTGCGTGTCCCAGACGTCGCCCTGCGTGCCGAGGAAGGCCCCGGCGGCGTCGCCACCCGCGAGTGCCGCCCACCATTCGGTGAATTCGTAGGTGGCGCTGATGCCGAGCACCGTGAAGACGATGATGGTGAACAGCCACTTGCCCGGCGCGAGCGGCGAGGTCCGGATCAGCAGCTCGCGGATCACGATCGCCGGGCCGAAGCCCTGCATCAGGTGGCCGATGCGGTCGTAGTGGTTGCGCGAGAAATCGAACCAGTCCTGCATCCAGAACCCGAGCGGTACTCGCGCATACGTGTAGTGACCGCCGAGGATCAGGACCAGGCTGTGGATGGCAATCAGCCAGTACGCGAGCGGCGTCAGCGGAAAGCGACGGTGCGTCGCGACGAGCAGCGGCACAGCGACCAGCACGGGCAGCACTTCGAGCCACCATGTCAGGCGGTCGTAAGGCTGGATGCCGGAGACGACCAGCGCGACCGCGACTGCAGCGAGCAGCGAGATCGGCAGTCGCATGCGATCGGCGCCGCTCAAGCGGGCGGTACTCCGCGGCTCGCTCGAATACGGTCGAGGATCGCGTCGAAGCGGGGGTCGGAACGCAGATTGTCGAAGTCCGGGTCGTGCTCGATCCACTCGAGATTGCCGCGACCGTGCTGGACGGCATGGTCGAGCATCTCGAGAGCCTCGTCGATGTCCCCCAGGATCGAGTAAGCGCAGGCGACGTTGTAGTAGCTCGAAAACGCGTCCGGTCGCGCCTTCAGCGCACGCCCGGCAAGCTCACGCGCCTTCTCCCGGAGACCGAGCCGCGCCGCATTCGTCGTTCCGAGCTGCAGGGCCCGCCCGTCCTGCGGGTCGATGGCGAGTTGCCTGTCGATCGCCTGCATGGCGCGACGCGCCACCTTCGCATGCTGCTCGACCCGGCCAAGCTTCAGCAGCGAGCCTTCCAGCAGGCAGAGCGCCTGGTAGTCGTCGGGCCGCAGCTTTACCGCGGCCTCGTAGAGCGGTACCGCGCGCTCGAACTCACCACACTGGAAACAGTGCCTGGCGTACAGGTAGTGGGCGTCGAACGACGCCGGGTTGAGACGAATGGCCTCCTCGTAGTCCTGGTGTGCCTCGTCCTTCCGGCCCTGCAGCGAGAGCAGCATCGCGCGCGCGATGTAAGCCTCTGGCATGCGCGGCTCGAGCTCGAGCGCGCGCCTGCTCGCGGCGAACGCCTCGTCGAAGTCCGCCTGCGTCATGCCGACGCGCCAGAGGCCTTTGAGCGACTGGGCGTGCGCGATCCCGGCATGGGCCTGCGCGAACCGCTCGTCGCGCCGGATGGCCTCGCGGAAGAACTCGACGGCCGGGTTCATCTCGGTGTCCGTGCCGTCGCGCAGGTGCGCCTGGCCGCGCAGGTAGAGGTCGTAGGCTTCGGCATTGTTCGTGCCGCGACGCTGGATCAGCTCGCGCTCCTGCCGGCTCAGGCTGACGCGTAGCGCACCAACGAGCTTCTGCGCAATCTCGGTCTGGATAGCAAAGACGTCGCTGAGGTCGCGATCGTAGCTCTCCGACCAGAGGTGGTAGCCGTCAGCCGAGCTCACCAGCTGCGCCGTGATCCGCACTCGCTCGCCCGCCTTGCGGACGCTGCCTTCGAGCACCGCGCCCACGCCGAGCGCGCGGCCGATCTCGCGCACGTCGGCGGCGCGGCCCTTGAACTGGAACGACGACGTGCGCGACGCGATGCGCAGGTCGCGGATGCAGCAGAGCGAGTTGATGATCTCCTCGGCGATGCCGTCGCAGAAGTACTCCTGGTCGTGCCCGGGACTCATGTCGACGAACGGCAGGATGGCGACCGAATCCGGGGCTTCCGTCGCGACCGAAGGCACCGCGACGGCGGGAAGGACCTTCGGCTCGAGCACGCCAGGCGCAGCGGAATCGACCGAGGTCACACGCGGCGTCCGCTCGATACCCTTCGCCGTCACGTCGAACGCCCACGCGAGCGCGCAGGCCAGCGGAAACCCGAGGGCGGCGAGCGCGATCACCAGCTTGAGTGTCCACGGCGGCAGGCCCATGGGCTCGAACGTCGTGCCCGCGACCTGCACCAGCAGCCACGCGACCACGAGATAGACGGCCGCGACGCGAAACACCTTGCGGCGCTTCAGTTCCGCGAGCCATCGTCCGGCCTTGGTTTCGTCGTCCGGCATCCTTGATCTTCCCCCTGCGCCGATTATAGGGGCCGTCGAACCGCCGCGTTGCGGATCGTCACGTGCGATCGAGGAATGCCTCTATCTCCCGCGCGAGTTCTTCAGGGCGCTCGTGGTGCACCATGTGGCTCGCGTCGTAGATCACGCAGGGCTCGAGCCGGCGCACGATCCGGGCCATGTTCTCGGGCAATCCATCTTCCCCGAGACGCGGCAGAAACTCGGACTGGCCCGCGATCACGTACAACACCGGCGCAACGATCTCGCTCCAGCACGCTTCCGCTTCCTCGCGACGATAGAGCACGGCGTTCACGCGCTTGTGTGCCGGGTCAGCCAGCACGCGCACGGTGCCGTCCGCTTCCTGCCGGGTCCACGTCTTCGCGACGAATCGAGCGCGGTCGGGCGGCAGGCGTGGGTTGCGGCGCGCGAGCAGGTGCGCGAACGCGTCGAGCGACGGAAAGCTCGCGAACTCCGGCGGTTCACGCAGCTGCCGAAGCCACTCGCGGTAACGACCGGGCGCCTGCTCCGGCTGGGTCCTGGTGAGCCCGAATCCCTCGATGCACACGACGCGCCGTACGCGCTCCGGCCGGATGCCCGCAAAGAGCGTCGAGATGTTGCCTCCCATGCTGTGGCCGATCAGCGTGACGGGCGCGTCCGGCGACCAGATGTCGAGCAGCGCGTCGAGGTCCGCCAGATAGTCCGGGAACCAGTAACCGTCCGCAGGCCACTCGGTGCGACCGAATCCGCGCCAGTCGGGCGCCACGAACGAGTACCGGCCGGCCATGGCGTCGACGAGGAACTGGAACGTGTCGCCCGTGTCCATCCAGCCGTGCAGCAGCACGACGATCTCGGCCTCCTCGCCAGCCCAGCGGGTGACGTGGTGGCGCAGGCCACGCACCATGACCTGCTCGTGGAGCGGGACTCGTCGCGGCTGATAGGTCTCCGACATGTACTGGCACCCAACCGAAGGCACGCGAGCATACCGGAGCTTGCGGCAACGCTACAGGCGGGCGCCTGCAGCCGATATAGTTACCGCACAACGATCCCTCGAGACCATGCGCAAGATCCTCGTCTTCCAGCACGTCGCGTCCGAACCGCTCGGCCACCTCGACCCGCTGCTCCGCGAATCCGGCTTCCGCATCCGCTACGTGAATTTCGGCCGCGAGCCGCGCGCCGAGCCGGACGTGCGCCGCTACGACGGTCTCGTGGTGCTGGGCGGGCCGATGAACGTGGACCAGTGCGACCGGCACCCGCACCTGCTCGCGGAGATGGCGGCGATCAGGGAACTGGTCGGCGCGGGCAAGCCGATGCTGGGAATCTGCCTCGGCGCGCAGTTGCTCGCCGCGGCCATGGGCGGGGACGTGCGCCCGAACCACGTGCCGGAGATCGGCTGGTATCGCCTGCACACGCTGCAATCGGCGCACGAGGACCGGCTTTTCCGGCATTTCGAACGGAATCCTCACTACGTCTTCCAGTGGCACGCGTACACGTTCGCGCCGCCGCCCGGCGCGGTGCCGCTCGCCTGGACGCGCAACTGCCGCAACCAGGCCTACCGGCTGGGCGAGAGCGCCTGGGGACTGCAGTTCCACCTGGAGGCGGACGAGGCGCTGATCGGACGCTGGCTCGCGAGCGAAGGCGGCAAGGCGGAGATCGATCGACACTGGAGCCTGCGCCGCATCGCGCACATCCGCGCCGCGACGCGCAGGCACCTGCCGTCGGCACAGCCGCTCAGCGACCGGGTCTTCGCCGAGTTCGTCAGGCTGGTCGGACCGCGCGCGCGCGGCCTGGTGCTGCCATCGCGCTAGGACGATCCAGTCACTTCGTCGAAGGACGCCTTCCGTTCAGGAGTGGCCGAGGAACATCCGGTAGGCGGGGTTGCCTGTCTCTTCCGTATACGCGTAGTTCAGCTCGCGCAGGTGCTGCGCGAACTCGTCCCCGTCGGCCGGGGCGACCTGCACGCCCGCCAGCACACGCCCGTAGTCCGAGCCGTGGTTGCGATAGTGGAACAGGCTGATGTTCCAGCGTGAGCCGATCGCCTGCAGAAACCTGAGCAGCGCGCCCGGGCGCTCCGGAAACTCGAAGCGGAACAGCCGCTCGTTCGCGAGTCCGTGCGCGTGGCCACCGACCATGTAGCGCACGTGCAGCTTCGCCATCTCGTCGTCGGTCATGTCGAGCACGCGATAGCCGGCGCCGGCGACCGTCTCGAGCAGCGCATCCCGCTCGCGCCGGCCACCGTGCAGCGCGACGCCTACGAAGATGCGCGCGGCGGAGGCGTCGTCGTACCGGTAATTGAACTCCGTGACGCCGCGACGGCCGAGCAGCTGGCAGAACCGGAGGAAGCTGCCCGGCTCCTCGGGAATCTCCACCGCCAGCAGCGCCTCGCGCTCGGCACCGATGTCGGCGCGCTCGGCTACGTGCCGCAGCCGGTCGAAGTTGATGTTGGCGCCGCAGTTGAGCGCGACGAACGTGCGCTCGGTGCACTGTTCGCGGGCGACGTATTTCTTGATACCGGCCACCGCGAGCGCGCCGGCCGGCTCGGCGATCGTGCGGTTGTCCTCGAAGATGTCCTGGATGGCCGCGCAGATCTCGTCGGTGCTCACGAGTATCACTTCGTCCACGTACTTCTGCGCGAGCCTGAAGGTCTCCTCTCCGACCCGGCGCACCGCTACGCCGTCGGCGAAGATGCCGACCCGGTCGAGCGTGACGCGCTTTCCGGCCCGGAGCGAGTCGTGCATGCTCGCCGCGTCCGCGGGCTCGACGCCGACGATGCGGACCTGCGGATAGAGCGACTTCACGTACGCCGCGATACCGGCAATGAGCCCGCCTCCGCCGATCGGCACGAATATCGCGTCCAGGGGCCCGGAGTGCTGGCGCAGGATCTCCATGCCGATCGTGCCCTGCCCGGCGATGACGTCGGGATCGTCGAACGGGTGGATGAAGGTCAACCCACGCTCGCGCGCGATCTCGACCGCCTGTTCGTACGCGTGGTCGAAATCGTCGCCGTGCAGCACCACCTCCCCGCCAAGGTCGAGCACCGCCTGGACTTTGATGTTCGGCGTGGTCTGCGGCATCACGATCACGGCTGCGATGCCGCGGCGCCGCGCCGCCAGCGCCACGCCCTGGGCGTGATTGCCGGCCGAAGCACAGATGACGCCGCGACGGGCGACCGTCTCCGAGAGGTGCGAGATCTTGTTATAGGCGCCGCGCAGCTTGAACGAGAAGACCGGCTGCTGGTCCTCGCGCTTGAACAGGACCCGGCTACCGAGGCGTCGTGACAGCCGTGATGCCACCTCGAGCGGTGACTCGATGGCGACGTCGTAGACGCGCGCCTTGAGGATGCGTTCTATGTAGCTCTCTTTCATGGGCAGGATCGGTCGTGGCCTGACCGGCTAAGTTAGCAGGAATGCGCCTTGCGGACCGGTTCGTGTCTACTACTTTGTCCTTGCACCCAGCATACTTCCCGCGTGCCCCGCATTGAACTGCTGAGTTGTATCTTCGCCGGCCTGAGCGGCGGCCTGGCCGGCGTGCTCTGGAGCGGCGCCGTCTCGATGCCGTGGCTTGCGCGGATTGCACGACGAAAGGGAGCGCAGTCGTACGCGCCGCGGGCCGAAACCACGCTGAGCGCAGTGGCCGGTGCGGCCATCCTGGCAGCCGGCGGCGCGGCCCTTGGTTTCCTGTTCTGGCTGGGCTGGGCGCTGATCTCGCTGGTGAACGCGCCGTGGTACCTGCCCGGGCTTCTGTTCGGAGCGCTCACCTGGGCGGGCGTCGCAGTGCCGTTGCTCGGCGGTGCGGCGCTCAGGCTGCAGGGTTTCGGCCGGGTTGCGGTGGTCCTCGCCGTCGAGTGGCTGGTGACCTGCCTCGCGGTCGGCCTCTTCTGCACGTTCGCCTGGCACCGCTACACCTGAGCCGCCACGATGCGCGACGTCTACGTGCTCACTGCGGCGCAGGCGCTGTCGGCGTCCGGAATGATGACGATGACGCTGCTCGGCGGCATCCTCGGCAGCGAGCTGGCGCCGTCGCCGGGTCTCGCCACGCTGCCGGTCTCGTGCGTCATCCTCGGGCTCGCCCTCTCGACTGTTCCCGCCGCGCTCGTGATGCAGCGGATCGGCCGGCGCCGCGCGTTCATTGCAAGCGCGCTGCTCGCCTCCGCCTCCGCATGCGTGATCGCCTGGGCGGTCGTGCGTCAGGACTTCGTGCTGCTCTGCGCGTCGGCACTCGTGCTGGGCTCGAACCTCGCGTTCCAGCTGCAGCATCGTTTCGCGGCGGCGGAGTGCGTGCCGCCCGGGCGGGTGAGCACGGCCATTTCGCTGGTGATGGTGGGCACGCTGATCGCCGCGGCGCTCGGACCGCAGCTCGCGCTTGCATTGAAGAACATCGTGCCGGGGCACGAATACGCCGGATCCTTCATCGGCGTCGCGGCGCTCTGCCTCGCGACCGCACTGGTGCTCGCGGCCTACCGCGAGCCGGCCGGCCGCATGGCGCGTGCGGCCAGTGGAACGACCCGTCCGCTCGCCGCGATCGTACGCCAGCGTTCATACGTGACGGCGGTGCTGGCCGGAGTCGTGTCCTACGCGGTCATGAGCTTCATCATGACCGCCACGCCGATCAGCATGCACGTGCACGATCACCACTCGGACAAGGCGACGGCCTGGGTGATCCAGAGTCACCTGATCGCGATGTATGCGCCCTCGCTGTTCAGCGGGCGGCTGATCGCGCGCATCGGGATACCGGCCGGCATGACGGCGGGGCTCGTGCTGATGCTTGCCTGCGTGCTCGTCTCGATCTCCGGCCGCGACCTGATGCACTACTGGTGGGGCCTCGTGATGCTCGGCGTGGGCTGGAACCTGCTGTTCGTTGCGGGCACGGCGCTGCTGACCACCACTTACCAGCCCGCCGAACGCTTCCGCGCACAGGCAGTCAACGAATTCTCGGTATTCGGGTCGCAGGCAGCGGCGTCGCTGCTTGCGGGACCGGCGATCCATGCGCTCGGCTGGCGTGACATGAACCTCGCGGCGCTGCTGCCGCTCGCGGCGATGGCGCTCGCGCTGCTCGTCCCGCTGGTTCAGCGGTCGAGGAATTCCCGCGCGTAGCGCGCCACCTCGACTGATCCGGTGTCGAACAGGCCACCGTTGTGCTCCGGCAGGTCCAGCCGGCGTACTTCGCGGAAAAACGCTTCGGCTCGCCCCGTCATGTCCCAGAACTCGTCGCGAGGCCGAAGCAGCAGGACCGGCTGCCGGACGAGCGGCAATCGCTCGCCCGCTGCATAGTTGGCCGCGGCCGCCGTGCCCCAGGCCGCCGAGTCGCCCGCGCGCAGCGCTGCGGCGAGATCCTCACCGAGACGCGCGACCGTGGCATGCACGCCGCGCGAGCGGCGGATGCGCTGCCATTCCTCGACCAGATGCGAGCCATCCTCGCGCGCGTGCGCCGGCCACGGCCTGGCGTTGAAAGTCTCGCGTTCCCGAGCATCGAATACCGGCGCGCCGGCGAGTAATACGCGACGGACCTGCTCGGGCCTCGCGATCGCGAGCTCGACGGCGGCCAGCGATCCGTTCTGGTAGCCCAGCAGGTCCACCTGGCGCAGTCGCAACGAGTCGAGCAGGTCGCCGACAGCGGCGGCATAGTCGGCGATCGCAGGCGCCGCCTCGGGCGCGTCCGACTCTCCGCAGCCTGGAAGGTCCGGCGCGTACACGCTGCGGTCCTGGCCAAGGTCCGGCAGCAGGCTGCGGAAGACTCGCCCGGACAGCGGGGCCGGATGGATGCACACGAGCGGCACGAGCTCATCGAACCCGCCACTCGACGGAAATGCGGTGTGCACGTGCAACTGGCCGTAACGGCAATCGACGTACATCTTGCGGAGGTGAACGGTCACGGGCGGCGACTTCCTGCTGGAGAGACTGGCGGTGCGTGCGGCGCTGCGGGTGGTGGTGCGTGTCACTGGCGTTGAACCTCGGGATCGGCGGGCATCTTGCGCCGAGGATTCTCCGCGCGGCCGTGCCGGATCACGTTGACTCAACTCTCACAAACGGGCCCATCGGCCTGACTTAATGCGCTGACGCCCCGCTGCAGCCGAACTGTTAACCACAGGGACCTGCTTATGTTGCACCGGTCAGGTGCTGTCGAGATACCACTCGTAGTCCCGGTCGGAGACCAGCGCGCCGAACTTCTCGTACTCGCGCCGCTTGAGCGCAAGAAAAACGCCGAGGAATTCCTCGCCGAGCGTGCAGGCGAGAAACTCCGACGCAGCGGCGCGTTCGAGAGCCGCTCGCCAATCGGTCGGCAGGTCGCCGCGCGACGACTGCTCGTAGCCATTGCCGACGACGGGTGGCCCAGGGTCGATGCCGTTGTCGATGCCGTGCTGCATGCCGCCCAGCACAAGCGCCGCAACGAGGTACGGATTCGCGTCTGCGCCTGCAACACGATGCTCGACATGGCGGCTCGCGGCCGGCCCGGCCGGCACGCGCAGACTGACCGATCGGTTGTTGATTCCCCAGGTCGGGGCCACGGGAGCGTAGCTCATCGCACGGAAGCGCCTGTACGAGTTCGCGTGCGGCGCGAACACCGCCATTGCGTCCCCGAGCGTGGCTCGCAGCCCGCCGATGGCGTGGCGCAGCAGCGGTGTGCCGGACGGATCGTCGCTTGCGAAAGCATTGCGCCCCTGCTCGTCACCGAGGCTCGCGTGCAGGTGCATGCCTGTGCCGGCCATGTTTTCGAAAGGCTTCGCCATGAAGCAGGCGATACAGCCGTGCCGGCTCGCCACGCCGCGGATCGCCCGCTTGAAGAGCACCGCTTCATCGACCGCACGCAACGCGTCCGCGCGATGCTCCAGCGTGATCTCGAACTGTCCCGGCGCGTACTCCGACATCAGCGTACGGACCGGCAGCCCTTGTGCGCGGGCTGCGGCGTAGAGGTCGTCGAACAGCGGCGACATCTCGTCCAGCCGCCCGAGCCCGTACGCGTCGATGCTCCCGCTCGAGCGTCCGGTCATGAGCCCGCGTGCGGGTCCAAGGCGGCCAGCCGGGTCGCGCTGCAGCAGGTAGAACTCCAGCTCGACAGCGACGACCGGTGTCAGACCGCTCGCCCGCAGCCGTTCGACCGTCCGCGCCAGCACGTGGCGCGGGTCGGCCTTCGCTGTGCGTCCGTCGAGTTCGAACATCGTACCGAGCACCTGGGCCGCAGGCCGCGACAGCCAGGGAGCGCGCGACAGGGAGCCGGCAACGGGCCGGCAGGTCTGGTCGGCATCGCCGACGGCCCAGACCAGGCCCGTCTCCTCGACGTCCTCGCCGGTGATGTCGAGCCCGAGGATGGACCCGGCGACGTTGCGCCCGCAGCGGTACAGCGCCTCGACTTCCTCCCGTGCGATGTTCTTGCCGCGGCCGACGCCGTTCGCGTCGGTGATGACCAGCTGCACCGTCTCGACGTCCGGATTGGATTCCAGAAACGTGCGCGCCTCGTCGGGTTGCCCGACGGCCGACGTGCCCTGGTCGCGCTGGTCCATGGAATCCGAATCGTGTTGGCCACCCGGTGCGGGAGCGCCGGAATAGTGACGGAAGCGCGCCGGCGGTGGCAAGTTCACGGCCGCCGGAGCGGGTCAGTCGTCGCGCTCGAGAATCACGCGCAGGCGCGTCGCCGGCCGGCGCGTTTCGAGCGAGACTGCGACTGCCTTCGACGTGCCTGCCCGCAGCGCCAGCCGCTGCCTGTGTTCGCCGACGATTTCCCGGCTCGCCACGGAATCGCCGGCGTAAGCGCGCACCCGCACCAGCAGGGCCTCATCGTCAGAGCCCTCCGCGGCCACGCGAAAGCTGGCCGTGCAGCGCTCGGCCCCGCAGGCCCAGTTGAGATCGCTCACCGCCGCACGGGGCTCATGCTGCCCGCACGAAACCGCGAGGGCCGCGACAGCGAGCACCGCGACGACGCGGGGCCGGACCCGCCGAGGTTGCGTGCTGACCCGCTCTGGCATAGCGTTCCCGGTGCCGTGACGGTGTGAGAATAACCGACGCCGCAGATCTTTCATCAAGCATCGAGAGGACGCCTCGTGACCTCATCCCGGCTGATCGCATGGCTCGCACTGGGATTCGTCGTCGCGTCGGCGCA
>Ga0113563_10002559_pt1 | contig 11033 bp, 6 predicted proteins | sample Mud3Dept3metaG_FD_80117 | JGI IMG/M metagenome (GOLD analysis project Ga0113563, IMG submission 80117) | Freshwater wetland microbial communities from Ohio, USA, analyzing the effect of biotic and abiotic controls - Mud 3 Core 4 Depth 3... | ecosystem: Environmental > Aquatic > Freshwater >...
CCCGAGGCCTTAACGCGCGGGGCGAGCACGGTGACGAGCGAGGCGCTCCAGCCGTCGGCGAGCGGCTGGGTCTGGGTCCAGACCACCGGCTGCTTGCCGGCGACCTCGAGGTCGATGTCGAGCGCGAGGTCGCTGGCCTCGAGCACGAACGGTGCACGCGCGCCGGCCACCGTGCCAGCCGCGGTGCCGCCGATCCGGATCCGCGGGACCGTGACGCCAGGGCCCGGCGTGACCCGGAGCGCGCCCTTGCAGGCGGTGAGCGCGCCCGCGCCGGTGTGCGCGGGCAGCACGAGGTGAAGGGCGCCCGCACGGATCGCCGCGAGCGCGGTGTAGCGCGTGGTCACGACGACGTCGTGATCCGCCGCGATCGGCTGGAGGATCAGCTCGTACGCGCCGTCGTCCTGCTTGCGGAGCACGGCCGGGTCGGCGCCGACGACGTCGTTCGACTCGACCTCGGCGGTCGCGAAGCCGGCGGGGACCACGAGCGCCGGCTCGCCACCGACGGCCAGGCCGGTGACCACCGCGCCCGCGGGGAGCGTGAAGGCGTAGCTCGCGGCGACCGCCTGGGGGCCCGGGTTGACCAGCCGCTGGCGGACCTCGACCACGGCGACCGCGCCGCGCAGCTCGACGTCCAGATCGCAGGCGGCCTCGGTGAGCTGGGTCGCCGGGCGAGGCGGCGCGCCGGCCTCGTACTCGTCGAGCGTGGCGGCGCGGGCGAGCGTGGCCGATCCTGCGAGCCGGCCGACCACGGCCACGGACACCACGGTGGCGAGCTTCATGGGGCCGAGACAACCACGGGACCTCCGAGTTGCGTACAATGAAGCCGGTGAAGGCTCCCGAACAGACGGCCACGAAGATCGGCTTCGTGCTGTCAGGCGGCGGTTCGCGCGGCGCGTATGAAGCCGGAATCATTCACTACCTCCGGACCGATCTCGCGAAGCGGATGGGCCGCCACGCACCGATCGACATCGTGTGCGGGACGTCGGTCGGCGCGATCAACGCCGCGTTCATGGCCGCGACCCAGGAAGATCCGACCGCCCAGGCCGAGCAGATGGTGGCGGCCTGGCGGTCGCTGCGGATCGAGGAGCTGATCAGCCTGCGGGCGCGGGACGTGGTGCGCGCGACCCGCATGATGCTCGGGGCCGATCCACCGCCGCCCGCGCCGGGCAGCTTCCGCTACGGCGGCCTGCTCGACACCAGCGGGCTCGAGCGCTTCGTGCTGCGGATGATCCCGTGGCGCGGCATCGATCGCAACCTGCGCGACCGCCACCTCCACGCGATCTCGGTGTCGGCGACCCACGTCGGCAGCGGTCATACCGTCGTGTTCCTGTCGAGCGCCGAGCCGGTCCCGCGCGAGTGGAGCCGCGATCCGTTCGTCCGCCACCGCGCCGCGCGGATCGGTCCGCGTCACGTGCTCGCGTCCGCCGCGATCCCGATGCTGTTCCCGGCGGTCAAGATCGGCGACGAGTTCTTCACCGACGGTGGGCTGCGCCAGAACACGCCGATGTCGCCGGCGATCCGGCTCGGCGCCGATCGCCTGCTGCTGATCTCGCTGCGCCACGTCAAGCCAGCGCCGAAGGCCGTCGAGCAGGAGCGCACCGAGGCGTATCCCAAGCCGCTGTTCCTCGCCGGCAAGGCGCTCAACGCGCTGCTGCTCGATCACACCGAGTACGATCTCCAGCGGATGCAGCGCATCAACCTCATCCTCGAAGCGGGCCACGCCTCGTTCGGCCACCGGTTCGAGTCGATGATGAACCAGGCGCTGGTCGGGCTGCGGGGGGCGCCGCTGAAGCGGATCCAGGCCGTCCACATCCGGCCCTCCGAGGACATCGGCGCGCTCGCCGCGGACTTCGTCGCCTCCGGCCGGATGAGCGTGAGCGGCCTGATCGCGCGCAAGCTGATCCACCGGCTCGCTGGCAGCGAAGCTCCGCACGAGAGTGACCTGCTGTCGTACCTGCTGTTCGACGGTGCCTTCGCGTCCGATCTCATCGAGCTCGGCCGGCGGGACGCCGCGGCGAAGGCCGACGAGCTCGCCGCGCTGTTCGACGTGTCGCGGACCCCCGAGATCGCCGACAGCACGACCAGCGACCAGATCGAACCCGTCGACTCGTGAGCGCGGGGCTCAGCTCGGCTGCAGGCGTTCCCAGTAGAACACGGTGATCGCGATGCAGTGGAACGCGCTGTCGCTCGACTGCGTCACCACGAACTCGGTGACCTCGCACTTGGGATTGGCTTCGAGCCAGCCGGTCACCTTGTCACCGAGCCGATCGCGATCCGCGAACATCGTGGCAGAGAAGATCTTCACCCCATTCGGGGTCACATCGCGGCGCAGGACCAGGTGGCCCATCTCATGAGAAGCAGCTGACAACATCCCGACCAGGATACCGCGTTGCGGGAGCATAGCGAGCCTGCGGGGCACGTCATCGTCGCCAGACGCGAGCGAGGCGCCGCGGCTCGTGGCAATGTCCCGCCCATGATGAAGCGAGTCGTCGTCCTCTGGCTGTCGATCGTCGTCGCGTGCGGCGGTGCGAAATCCTCGGTCGGGCCCGGCGTGGGGATGGGCAAGCCCATGGACGGCGTCGTCGCCGACCACGGCGATGCCACGCCGGCCGACGGCACGCTGCCGCTGTGGCCCGAGGTCAAGCAGGGCAAGCTCGCGAACGGGCTCACCTATTACGTGCTCCGGCACAAGAAGCCCGAGAACCGCGCGTTCTTGTGGCTCGCCGTGAACTCGGGATCGCTGTCCGAGGACGACGATCAGCGCGGGCTCGCCCACTTCGTCGAGCACATGGCGTTCAACGGGACGCAGCGGTTCCCCAAGAACGATCTCGTCAAGTACCTCGAGGGGATCGGCATGCGGTTCGGCGCCGACCTCAACGCGTATACGAACTTCGACGAGACCGTGTACCAGCTCGAGGTCCCGACCGATGACCGGAAGTTCGTCGACAAGGGCTTCGAGATCCTCCACGACTGGGGCTCGGCGCTCAGCTTCGAGGGCCCCGAGGTCGAGAAGGAGCGCGGCGTCGTGCTCGGCGAGTGGCGGCTCGGCCGCGGCGCCGGCCAGCGGATGTTCGACAAGCAGGTCAAGGTCCTGTTCAAGGGCTCGCGCTACGCCGATCGGCTGACGATCGGGCTCCCCGAGACGCTGGAGAAGGCGCCGCGCGAGACGCTGGTGCGCTACTACAACGACTGGTACCGCCCCGATCTGATGGCGGTGATCGCGGTCGGTGACTTCGAGGACACCGCCGCGATCGAGAAGCAGATCGCCGCCACGTTCGGCGACCTCAAGAACCCGGCCCGGCCGCGCCCGCGCCCCCGTGGCGAGGTGCCGGTCGCGAGCGGCACGCGGGTGTCGATCGAGACCGATCGCGAGGAGACCGTCCAGCGGGTCGCGGTCTACAACTCGGTCGCGCACCGCGCCGAGGCGACCAAGGCCGACTTCCGCCGGATCGTCGCCGAGCAGCTGTACGCGCAGATCATCAACGAGCGGCTCGACACGGTCGCGCGCGACAAGTCGGCGCCGTTCGCCCGGGCGGGCGCGCAGGTCTCGGGACTGACGCGCGAGATCGATGCGTTCACGCGGAGCGCGCAGGTCAAAGGCGGCCGGGTCGAGGATGCGCTCAAGAGCCTGTTCACCGAGGTGGTGCGCGTCGAGCAGCATGGGTTCACGCAGACCGAGCTCGATCGCGCCCGCGCGAACATCGCCCGCGCGTCGGAGCAGAGCGCGGCCGAGGCGGAGACCTCCGATTCCCGGGTGTTCACGAGCGAGATGACGCGTAACTTCTTCGAGCACGAGTTCATGATCGGCCGCGCCGCCGAGCGAGATCTGACGCTCGCCGTGTTGCCGCAGATCACGCTGGCCGAGCTCGACTCGCTCGCGAAGTCGTATGGCGGCGCCGACAACCGGGTGATCTCGATCTCGGGTCCCGATGGCAAGCCGCTGCCCACGCAGGCGCGCGTGCTCGAGATCGTCGCCGAGGTCGAGAAGGCCACGATCGATCCGTGGACGGACAAGGCGGCGGCGACCGCGCTGATGACGCAGCCGCCGAAGCCGGGCACGATCGTCAAGGAGGCGAAGCTGGACGCGATCGGCGTGACCGAGTGGTCGCTGTCGAACGGCGCCCGCGTGATCGTCAAGCCGACCGAATTCGAGGCCGATTCGATCTCGCTCAGCGGCAGCTCGCCGGGTGGGCTCGCGACCGCGAGCACGAAGCAGTTTCCCGACGCGCGGTTCGCCGACAACATCGCCGCGATCGGCGGGGTCGGCGAGCTCGACGTCGAGGAGCTCGGCAAGGTGCTGACCGGCAAGCGGGCGAGCGCGGGCACGTCGATCGGCGAGGTCACCGAGTCCGTCGATGGCCACGCCTCGGCGCGCGACCTCGAGACGATGTTCCAGCTCGTCCACCTGAAGCTGACCGCGCCGCGCAAGGATGACGACGCGATCGAGGTGTGGAAGGCCAACATGGCCGAGCAGCTCGCGAACCGGCTGCGCAACCCCGACGTCCAGTTCGCGCTGCAATCGAGCGAGCTGCTGTGGAAGGGCAACGCGCGGCGCAAGCCCCCGCAGCCGGCCGACATCGCCAAGCTCGATGCCGACAAGGCGCTCGCGTTCTACAAGGATCGATTCGGCGACGCGACCGACTTCACGTTCGTGATCGTCGGGACGGTCGACCTCACGAAGCTCCGGCCGCTGGTCGAGACCTACCTCGCGAGCCTGCCAGCGAAGGGTCGCAAGGAGCAGGAGAAGGACCTCGGGGTCCGTCGGCTCGGCGGCATCGTCAAGCGCGACTGGAAGCTCGGTCAGGACCAGAACAAGGCGCGCGCGAGCGTGCTGTTCCACGGCGACGAGACGTGGTCGCGCGACAAGGATCGCGACATGTTCATCCTCGGACGCGTGCTCTCGATCCGGCTGCGCGAGCTGCTGCGCGAGGACCTGGGCGGCGTGTACGGCGTCGGTGCCGGCGGCGCGATCGTCCGCTCGCCCCACGGCGAGCGCGTGTTCACCATCCAGTTCGGCGCCGAGCCCAAGCGGGTCGACGAGCTGCTCGCGGCGGCGCAGAAGGAGATCGCGGCGATCGCCAAGGATGGGATCGGCGCCGACTACCTCGACAAGGTGAAGACGATGTTCGAGCGCGAGCGCGAGACCCAGCTGCGGAGCAACGCGTTCTGGGTCGGCTGGCTCGATAACTCGTATCGGTTCGGCGACGACCCGACGATCATCAACGACCCGGCGCCGATGATCGCGCGGATGACCTCGGACAACGTCAAGGCCGCCGCGAAGCGCTACCTCGATGGCAAGCGCGTCTATCAGACGGTGCTGCTCCCCGGCAAGGTCGATGCAGCCAAGCCAGCCCCAGCCGACAAGCCGGCGAAGCCGGCGAAGCCGGCGAAGCCGACGGACCCCAAGGTCGTGCCGGGCGCCGAGAAGCCCTGAGCTCGACGCGGCGCGGCAGCCGTCGTCAGCGGCCAGCGACGACGGCGGTCGAGCGTGATGCGCCCTGCCGTTCATCATGATCGGGGTCACAGACGGTAGCGGACAGCAGTCCGCAGTAGCCGGCCACCGCACTATCCATCGAGGCGTTTGCCATGGGCCCACGCACGGTTGCGCCGGCCTTGCGCTTGCACCGTTCCGCGCTGCCATGCCAACCCTGCTGCATTCCCGAACGGCGAGCGTCCTCCTGGCGGCGGCGAGCATCCTGGCCGCGGCCTGCGCGGCGGACTCCAGCGACCCGGATGGAGACGGCAAGAACGACGTGAGCGATGACGTGGTCGCGTACCCCCCCGAGCCCGGGGCGATCGCCAGCCCGGCGTACTCGATCAAGGCCGGAACCCACCAGATCTTCGTCCAGCATTTCGGGGAAGAGAGCTTCGCGCGGTTCGCGATGGGGAAGCCGACCACCCTGGCGATCCGGATCAACGAACCGGTCAAGCAAGTCCGCACCGTCCCCGAGAGCCTGGCTGCCGACGCGAGCTTTGCCGGCGACACGGTCCTGTTCGAGATCCGCGAGCCCCGGCCGATCGTGCTGTTCATCAACTCGCAGGAGAAGCTGTTCCTGTTTCCGGACGACGATGAGGCCGCCCCGAAGCTCGGCGCGCCGGACGTCGTCAACGTCCTCGACCACGGCGCCGACAAGACCGGACAGCTCGCGACCGCGCCGATCCAGGCCGCGATCGATGAAGCCGCCAGCCTCTCCGGTGGCGGGACGGTGGTGTTCCCGCCGGGCCTCTACACGACCGGTACGCTGTCGCTGAAGAGCCACGTCACCCTGTACCTGATGGCGGGTGCGCGGATCAAAGGCTCCCGGATCGCCACCAACTACCCGATCGATCCGGGGCGTCACGAGCGTGGCTCCGACACGTCGATCACCGATGCCGACGCCAAGTTCGCTGGCGAGTTCATGACGTTCTCGCGGCTGCTCCTCATCGGGGAAGCCACCGACGTCCACATCGCGGGCCACGGCACGATCGACGGCGATGGTGCGTTCGTGCGTCAGCAGCTCAACGCGGTCCCCAATCTGATCCGCGTGCGGAGCAGCAGCAACGTGACGATTCGCGACGTCATGCTTCGCGATTCGGCCGCCTGGACCCTGCACCTGCTCGACTCCGACGGCGTCGACATCACGAACGTGAAGATCCTCAACGACCGCAACAACCTCAACACCGACGGCATCGACGTCGACTCGTCCCGCAACGTCAACATCGAGCGCGCGTTCATCTACACGAAGGACGACGGCGTCTGCCTCAAGGGATCCAACAACAGCGATCTGCTCGCGGACGTCGAGAACGTCACCGTGACCAACAGCATCGTCAGCTCGGTCGACGCCGCCTTGAAGCTAGGCACCGAGTCCAGGTCCGCTCGGTTTCACAACGTGATGTTCGAGAACAACGACGTGTTCGATTCCGATCGGGCGATGTCGGTCGTGGTTCGAGACGGCGCACGCTACTCGGACGTGACCTACAAGCAGATCCGCGTCAGCGTGGGCGTCCGACATCTGGTCGAGCAGGTCATCGGGATTCGCGCCAATCAAGCGACGGTGCTCGGGACCATCGAGAACCTCACGTTCGACACGATCGACGCGCCGCACTTCACCGCGCCGGCCAGCAACTGGACCTGGTACGCGCAGTATCGACCGAGCAAGCCGCAGGCGAACGACCCGAACATCCCGGTGTTCGAGGGTGCCGACGCGAGCCACGCCGTCACCGGGCTGACGTTCCGCAACTTCACGGTCCGAGGCGAGCGGCTGGTGGATCCCGAATCGGCGGCGAGGCTCGCGGGCCTCCAGATCGGCGACTTCGTCACCGACGTGTCCTGGGAGTAGCGGCGGAAACGCTGCACCTGCTCCGATGGCCTGGCTGCGGAACTAGCCGATTCTGTGGATGGTTCAGTATCCAGTGCCGCGCGGAGCAGCGGCTATCTAGGCACAGTTGTTCGGGCTGCCCATGGCACAGCCACTGCTTGATGCCAGGCCGAACGCCGTCCGCCCGTTCGGAGCCCCCCTCATGATTCGCAACCTCACCAGTCTGCTGTTCGTCGCCGCGGTCACTGCCGCATGTGTCACCACCGACGCTCCTGGCGGCGGGGTCGATGTGCTCGACGGCAAGAGCGACGCGGGCGACATCCTGTCGAACCGCCGCAGCCTGGAGATCACCAAGATCCTCGGCGACTCACCGGAGCGACCGGGGGCGCCGGTGACCGCGCCCGTGTACCGGCTCATCAAGTCGGAGGCGCAGTACCTCGAGGCCATGGGCCATGCCCCGCGCGTGGAGATCGACTTCGCCACCGAATGGGTCGTGCTCTACATGCCCGCGCAGCTCGCGAAGTGGGGGCAATCCGCCGAGATCACCGCGCTCGAGGTGGCGACCTACCGCGGCGAGGAGTCGCTGTTCGTGTTCGCCGAGGACCAGCGGATCGGCGCCGGGTGTCTCGTCGAGAACGTCGAGTTCCGCTATGCGCTGGTGAAGCTCGCGATCCCGCGCGACCTCGCCGACGACCACGCGGCCTATGCGATCCCGAGTGAGCGCGTCGTCAACTGCACCGCACCGCTGCCGTTTGCCGGATTCCTCTACGGCAAGCAGGGGGCGCAATTCGGCTCGCTGCGCGCCACGCTCGATCCGAACGGGCTGTTTCAATACACACCTGCCAACAGCGACACCACGCTCGAGACGGTGCTGATCTACCCCGAAGACGTGGACCGCGCGCGTGCGGTGCTGAGCGATCCTGGCTTGTTCCAGCTGTTCGTGGCCAACGCGACCTGCGATGTGCCAGCGGAGACCACCGAGGTGTTGCTCCTCACCCGACCGACGTTCAGCATGGAGCACGCCGAGGACAGCTTCTCGTTGACCGCCTGCGGCCAGCCCGAGATCGGGCCGGTGCCCGCGCTGTTCGAGGAGCTCGCCGCGAAGTACTTCCCGCAGCCCTGACGGGCGCCGACGCCGATCAGGCCTGTGCGATCAGGTCTGCGGCCTTCTCCGCGATCATGATCGTCGGCGCGTTGGTGTTGCCGCCGATGAGCTTCGGCATGACCGAGGCATCGACCACACGGAGGCCGCGCAGCCCGTGCACACGTAGCTCGGCGTCGACGACGGCGAGCTTGTCGGCGCCCATCCGGCACGTGCCGACCGGGTGGAAGATCGTGTTGACCGCCGCACGAATGTGGGCCCGCAGATCGTCGTCGGACGTGGCCCGCGGGCCCGGCTGCACCTCCGCTCCCAGGAACCGCGCGAGCGGCTCGGTCGCTGCGATCTCGCGGGTCAACTTCACCCCGGCAAGCAGGTGCTCGAGATCCGCGCCGTCGCTCAAGTACCGCGGATCGAGCACCGGGGCCGCCGCGGGGTCCGCGCTGCGCAGCCGGAGCTCGCCGTGACTGCGCGGGTAGATCAGCCCCGGCATGATCGACACGAAGGGGCCGAACGGCACCGGCCGGTGCGCGTCGGTGTTCGGCGGGGAGTAGCCAACCGGCATCATGTGAAACTGATTGTCGGGGCGCGGCGCATCTGGCCGCGTGCGGACGAACGCCCCGGCCTGGAGCGGGCTCACCGCGAGCTTGCCGCGCCGGCGCGCGAGGTGGTCGAAAAGCCCTCCGATCAGGCCGAGCCGGGTCAGCCCGGCACCACCGGCGCGCTCGACTTCGAACATCATCGGCACGAGCAGGTGATCCTCCAGGTGTTTGCCCACGCCGGGCAGATCGTGCGTGGAGGTCACGCCGACCTCGCGCAGCTCACCTGCGGGCCCGATCCCGGACAGCAGCAGCAGGTGGGGCGATCCGACCGCGCCACCACACACGATCACCTCCGATCCGTGGATCGTCTGTTCGGCGCCGCGCACGCGCACGCGCACGCCACGCACCCGATCGCCGTCGACCACGAGGCCGGTCGCGAGCGCGTCACTGATCACCGTGAGGTTCGGCCGGTCGCGCACCGGATCGAGGAACCTCACGGCGGTGCTCGCGCGCAGGCCGTCGCGCAGCGTGTGGTCGTAGAACCCGGCGCCCTCCTGGTCGGGTCCGTTGAAGTCGGTGGTCACGGCGACCTTGCAGCGCGCGGCGGTCGCCTCGACGAACGCGCGGGTCACCGGCGAGGTCGTCGCGAGCTGGGTGACCGGCAGCGGCCCGCCCTCGCCGTGCAGCTCGGAGGCACCGCCATGGTGATCCTCGGAGCGCTTGAAGTACGGCAGCACGTCGGACCAGCCCCAGCCGGGGTTTCCGAGCTCGCGCCACTCGTCATAGTTGTCGCGGTGGCCTCGGATGTAGACCATCGCATTGAGGCAGCTCGTACCGCCGAGCACCTTGCCGCGCGGCCAGAACATCCGGCGCCCGTCGACGTGGGCCAGCACCACCTTGCGTTTCGGATCCGCGCTCAACCGATTCGCGAGCACGCACCCCGCCGAACCTCCACCCACGACCACGTAGTCGAACATCCGGCGATGCTAGCTCGTGATTCGCTCGGCGCGGCCCGTCGAGCAGCCCAGTTCACGGCCGAGGCGTCGGTCCGTCTTCGAGATGCACCGGCCCGCCCGGATCCATCGCGTCGGCGGGGCCAGGACCTGTGGCATCGCCACGCATGAAGCGCAGCAACGCCGGGATCGCGACCGTCGCGCCCATCCCGATCAACGTCGTCGGGACGAGCAGGCCACCCTGGCCGGCCTTGAAGTCGGCCGCGAACGGCGAGCCTGGGTGCGCCAGGGCGATCGGCCGGGCCTTGTCGGTGGCGCGATCGGCCAGCAGGTCGCCGGAGGTGATCTCGACGAGCTTCGCCAGCACGTCGTCGGGGTTCGCGAACGAGGTCCGCAGGGTCGCGACGAACCGCAAGGCATCACCGTCGAGCTTGACGGCGATGCCGGCCTCGTTGACCGCGGACATGATCCGGATCGGCATCGTCACGGCCGGGTTCGCGTCCGGCTCTCCGTGGGTCTGCTGGATCGACGGGCCGAACATCGAGCCACGGCCCCAGAACGCGAATGCCCACTCGCCGTTCGCCATCTCGATGCCGGCGGGTGACATCGGCACCGAGGTCGCCGCGACCGCCGGGCCCTTCTTGCCGATCCGCAGCTGCTTGCCCTCGACCCACGCATCGAGCTCGAGGTTGGCATCGGGGATCTTGACGTGGCACACGCCCGCCTCGACGGTGGCCGCGCCGGCGAGCGGTGGAAGGTCGGTGCAGTGCTCGACCACCTTCGTGAACGGCGCGGGATCGGACAGCGGGACCTGGATGTCGAGCGTGAGCTGACCGGCGGGCACCGAGATCGTGATCGGACCTGCGATCGTCTTGGTGATGTCGGCGAACGTCACGCCCTCGACGAGCGGCTCGGGTGGCACGTCGGCGAGCATCGGCCGCAGGTCGATCACCCCGAACCCCGAGGACTGGCCGATCGTGGTGCGCGGCCTGGCCTTGACCGCGAGCTTGCTCGTGAGGTCGTGCGGCGCGTTGAGCACGATCCCTCGCACGGTGGCCGCGCCGCGCTCGAGCTGAGCGACCGCGGCGACCGTGCCGGCGGCCGGACCGCCGAGCGGCAGCTCGATCCCGACGAGCTCGAG